>Ga0172380_10007831_pt1 | contig 11886 bp, 12 predicted proteins | sample Leawe162metaG_FD_119747 | JGI IMG/M metagenome (GOLD analysis project Ga0172380, IMG submission 119747) | Leachate microbial communities from a municipal landfill in Southern Ontario, Canada - Leachate well 162 metaG | ecosystem: Engineered > Solid waste > Landfill > Unclassified | place... | reverse complement strand
TCTCGCCAGGGTGATGTGCTGTTCGGCAACATCCGCTTCGGTGCAATGGGTGGCCACCCGGATGGTGTTGACCCCCAGTTCCTTGGCCATCTTCAGGTGATCGACGGTGCCAATGCCAGGCAGCAGCAGGGCCGAGACCTTGGCCTTCTTCATCTTGGGAATGACGGTGCCGAGGTATTCTTCGTCGGTATGGGCCGGGAAGCCGTAGTTGACCGAGGAACCACCGAGGCCGTCGCCGTGGGTGACTTCGATCAGCGGGATGCCGGCTTCGTCGAGGCCGGTGGCGATGCTGACCATCTGGTCGAGGGTCATCAGGTGACGCTTGGGATGCATGCCATCCCGCAGGGTCATGTCGTGGACGGTAACGGTCTTGCCTTTGGCGGTCATGATTATTTTCTCCGTATCAGTTGGAACCGCAACCGGCCAGTTTGGGGGAACCGGTAGCAACCCTGGGTTCGAGGGTGAGGCGACCAGCAATAATTTCTTCGGCGAACATTTCGGCGGTACGGGCACCGGCAGCAGTCATGATGTCGAGGTTACCGGCGTAGGTCGGGAGGAAATCCCCGAGTCCGGTGACTTCCATGTAGACGGACACACGGTTGCCGTCGAATACTGGACCGTTGACCAGGCGATAGCCCGGCACGTATTTCTGGACTTCCTTGATCATGGCGTGGATGGATTCAGTTATTTTTTCCTGATCAGGCGCGGTTTCGGTCAGGCAATGCACGGTGTCGCGCATGACAAGCGGTGGTTCGGCCGGGTTGATGATGATGATGGCCTTGCCTTTTTTGGCGCCGCCAACCTTTTCGACAGCACTGGCGGTCGTGCGGGTGAATTCGTCGATATTCTTGCGGGTGCCGGGGCCGGCGCTCTTCGAAGAGACAGTGGCGACGATTTCGCCGTAAGCGACCGGCTGGACACGGGAGACGGCTGCAACCATCGGGATGGTGGCTTGTCCGCCGCAGGTGACCATATTGACGTTCATTTCGCGCTTGCCGACGTGCTCGACGAGGTTGACCGGCGGCACGCAGTAGGGGCCGATGGCCGCCGGCGTCAGGTCGATCATCAGGACGCCGAGCTCATTGAGCTTACGACTATTCTCGGCATGGACGTAGGCGCTGGTCGCATCGAAGGCGATCTGGATGCTATCGGCGAGGACATGCGGCAGGAAGCCATCGACGCCGGTGGCACAGGTCTTGAGGCCCATGTCGGCGGCGCGCTTGAGGCCTTCGGATTCGGGGTCGATGCCGATCATCCACACCGGTTCGAGGAAGGGGCTGCGCTTAAGTTTGTACAGAAGATCGGTGCCGATGTTGCCCGGGCCGATCAGGGCGCACTTAATCTTGTTCATCAAAACTCCAATTCATAAAGCATAGATTTAACATGCACATATACACAATTCTTTTGGGGGTGGCGTTATTTGCATGGCACGTCCCTCTGCAAACTTAGCCTATTGGAAATCAGTATTGCTGAGGAATACCGCAACACAAGGAGCGGCATAGTGACTTAGTGGCATCCAATAACCCCACGTCAATGGCTATCCAGTCAGACAAAGGAGACGGAACAACTACCGATACCTCCAATTGCCACACGATAATGGTCGCCTGCATGAACACTAAACATACTCGCAAGCGCCCCAGAAAGAATAATTTCTCCTGCCTTAAGTGGAATTCCCAGGCCACCAAGTGTATTCCCCAACCAAACTACAGCATTGATAGGAGACCCCAACGCCGCCGCCCCTGCTCCTGTCGCCACAATCTCACCATTCTTTTCCAAGACCATGCCACAAGTTGTTAGATCAAGCTTCCTCGGATCGGCCATGGTGTTTCCGAGCACGAATAGGCCGCAGGAAGCGTTGTCTGCGACCGTATCCTGTATCTGGATTTTCCAGTCCCGAATACGCGAATCGACAATTTCAAAGCAAGGCATAACAAAATCGGTAGCCGCAAGGACTTCGGCTGCGCTGATTCCTGGCCCCATCAAGTCGCGCTTTAACACAAAGGCAATTTCGCCTTCAATTTTTGGCTGAATAAGCGATTCAATTGGAATGCGCGCTCCGTCACTGATAGACATTCCATCGAGCAAATACCCGAAATCAGGCTGATAGACCTTGAGCAGATCCATTACAGGCCGACTTGTGATTCCAATTTTCTTTCCAACAATTCTCTCTCCTGCTTTTTGGCGGCAGGAAATCATCCGTAACTGAATCCTGTAAGCGTCATCAATTGAGATACTGGGATAACGGTTGCTCAAAGGCTCGAGCATTCTTTTTGCACATAATGCGTCGTAAAGCTCGTCTCCCAGCTTGGTGACAATATCTTCATCCATCATGCCATTCAATCTCCTATTCGGAACTTTAGTAAATCCACCGTCTGCCGTCATAGACCGCTAGCTTTTGTTTAGAAAATCACACAGCTCTCACTTTGTCCTAAAGGCGTTTTCCTATCCCCCCCAAACATCTGAAAATCCACCGTTTGGGAAGAATAGTTTGATCACACGCTATTTTTGTTTCCGGAGCGACTTGTGCCCCCACATGGCTGTGCGACTGTGGCGGGTCATTGTCCAGTTGCAATCGTCAACAGCACGAGCGCCCCAACCAAATTCCATTTCGAATCCTGATGGCGTCCGGGCATAAAATGAAACCATATGGTCGTTTACATGTCTGCCAATAGTGGTGGTCAGGTAGCTATTGGGCTTTTCTTCTGCAACTCCAAGATTGGAATCGGTAGTTTGGTCATCAAAACCGTCCAAACGATCACATGCATGCCCAACGTCATCCAGCGTGGCGGCTTGGAGCATGAAATGGTGGATGCGCTTAGGCATGGGGGCTTCAGCGATTGCCATGGTATGGTGACGTCCATTACAATGCAGAAAGTGGCCACGTACCGTCATATCCGGACCTAAAGGAATATCGATTACGTCCGACAATTTGAAGCCAAGCACGTCAACGTAAAATGACAAACCCTTGACAACATCTGGAACGGCATAAAAATAGTGCCCCAACCCTTGCTCTCCCGTTTGAAAGCCTGTTACGCCCGTTGGCGAAACAAAGGGTTTTTCGTAGGAATCCCCCGCGCCATAGAAGATTTCTATTTGCATGCCGAACGGGTCTTTGAAGGCAATCAGATCAAGCACATCGCGCTTTTTCGCGAGATCGCCAACATCGCTTATGATTTTTACTCCAGCTTCCTGAAGTCGGACACGCATTTTTTCTAGAGCGCTAGGATTAGCAACTTCAAATCCTGCGAATGCCAGATCATCCAAGTCGCCTTGTTCTACGCCAATACGCCAGCTTCTCGAATCCATTCGAAAACGGGCCTGTTCATCTGTTGAGCATGGCGTTTCCATCAAACCGGCCAGCTTGGTGAGATACCGCCGCCATTCCGGAACATCGTTTACGGAAAACCCCATATAACCCAATGCCTTGATCTCCATCCTATTTCTCCTTGGTTGGTTATGAATCACTTCTGTAGTTTCAGTTTCTCTTCAAGATCTTTGCCACCAACTGCAGAGAAGAGGCCGCGAACGCCCATCCCACCGTCGTAGTTGAGAACAGCGCCGGTGGCTGGAGCTGCATCTCCGTGGTTGGCAAAAAATACATACGCTCCGGTGTACTCCCTCACATCGGGCATTCGACCAATTGGGAGGACGGATTCAAGTAATTCGCTAAGCGGAATACTCGAAATGGAACGATCCCCCATGCCCAACGATTGCGGGCCGCGTAAATCCGTTGCCATGCCTCCAGGCGCTACACCATTGACGCGGACATAGGGAGCCAGTTCATAAGCAAGCTCTTTTACAACACCAATCAGTGCATGCTTCGATGCGGTATATAGCGGGCCGCCGCCATTGGGATAAAAGCCAGCATTTGAAATCGTGAATATGACCCCCCCCCGACTCGAAACGAGATAAGGAAGAGCAGCCTTCACCGCGAGGAGACCGGATTTGACATTGATATGAAAGATTTCGTCGAAAGACTCATCGATCCTTTCGTCTGGGATATCCACCAACGGGGTGTTGTAATCCCAGATTCCAACATTGGGAATCAGAGTATTGATCTTTCCAAAGGAATCCACGCACCGCTGGACTGCGGTTTTATTGTCAGCCAGCAAGCGGGCATCACCCGCGACTCCGATCACCCGCCCTGGATGCATCGACTCTAGCTCTTGGATGCCTTTCTCGCATCTGTCGAGCACCCCCACCTTTGCACCTTCCGTAACGAAGCGTTCGACGAGCGCACGACCAAGCCCAGATGCACCGCCTGTAATAAAGACAACCTGATCTTTCAGATTCATCTTGCTATCTCCAAATTGAAGCGCGACATACATTCCATATTTTGTCCGTAGTCATCATCTAGGCGGTTACGGTTCGCGCCGCATTCCCCTTGAGTAGTTCGCGGATGCTTATTTCCGTATCAGCGAGGTGGTCAGGCACTATCTCTATTTCGGACATCACTAAACGGCTTACGCCACCGAAGTCCTTGGTCGCATTAATCGCCACCGCAGCCAGCGCCTTGCCGTCCAAGACCCGGAACAGCACGGTTTGCTGATTGGGTTCGAACTCGCCACGCTGCACATATTCACCGGGTCCCTGCATATCCCCAATCATCTGGATGCGGTGCCCTGCGATCTCGGTCCACGATGTAGCGACTTGGGGCACCGGATTGTATTCGCCTAGCATCGCGGCTACCGCCGCTTCCGCCTGTTGCTGCGAGTTGATATAGGTCTCTAGCGCGCGGCGGCCCCCGTGCCTTAGGGGCCACACAGCTACGTCGCCAGCGGCGTAAATATCGGGCGATGATGTTTGTCCGCACGCATCGACCACTACGCCTTGATTGCAGGCGACGCCAGCTGCCTTCAACAGGGTATCTTCCGGATCGCCGCCAATGCTGGCCAATACGAGTTCGGCTTCCAACTCTCTGCCATCAGCAAACACCAGCGAACGCACACTGCGTTCACCGCTAAGATGCGAAATATGCGCATTCAATTCGATTCGAACGCCCATTGCCTCGAGTTGCTCGCGGCACCACGCGCCAACTTGCCGGCCTAGAACGCGCGTCAGTAACTCATCGGCGCATTCCAGGATCGTGACTTCAAGTCCCGCTTTGCGCGCGGAGGTAGCCACTTCACAGCCGATCAGACCCCCACCGATAATTACGAGGGATTTCGCCGCCGTGAAGGCCTGGCGTAACGCGGCGCAATCCGCGAAGTTGCGAAGGCTGAACACGCCTTCCAGATTGCCGCCAGGAATAGACAGCTTGCGCGGTCGCATTCCGGTGGCGAACAAAAGCCGGTCGAAGTCCAGGCTCAAACCTGAGTGCAGGGTTACAAGGCGCTCCTTGGCGTTGATCGCAAATACGGGGTCGCCCAGATGCAGTTCAATCCCTTCGCTCTCAAACCAAGCGGCCTCCATCAGCAGAGGCGGAGTCTCCTGCGCCCCCCCTAGAACCCCTTTTGACAATGATGGGCGATCATAGGGCAGCCGGGATTCGTTGCCGATCAGATGAATCCGTCCGGCATATCCCCTTGCGCGAATGGCGCGCGCAGCCGTTGTCCCGGCGTGTCCCGCGCCAACAATGACGATACTCTTGATCATTGGACAATATCTCCGGCGCTAAAATCGATGTACACAGCATTTCCTTCTACATGTATCGGAAAGACTTTCAGCGGTTTAGTCGGTGGATATGCTTTGACTTTTCCTGTCCGAACGCAGAATTTCCCGCAGTGCAGCGAACACTCAACGACATCCCCGTCCAAGTACCCTCCCTCGGACAGAGACCAATCGCCGTGAGTGCAACGATCTTGTGTTGCAAATAGCTCTCCGTCCACATTGAAGATCGCGACATCGAATTCTTCGCCGGAAATTTTGAGCGCTTCGCCGACAGGGATATCACTAACCTCACAAACTTTCTCAAAACTCATAATTCTTCACCTCGTAGATTGGACTTAACTTTTGAATCCGCTCAATTTTTTTCTGCATCAACAGCATGGGCTTGGTTCAAGCGGTCGCCTACCTGGCGCCAGAGGCTGATTCCCCATATGATCCACACCAAATGAATAGCAAGTGTAGTAAGCCCAAACCACAGGGTCTCGCCACTTAAGACTATGCTATAGACATCCCACATTGCGTCAAAAATCTCGATGAGCACAACGACAGGAATAATGCCTGCATAGCGAATGGGTTCGCGCAGGGCCCAAAGGGCAAGCACACCCACAGCGCCAAGCTGCATCCCGACCACGAGCCATGCATCCTGAAGCAGCATCATGAGTTCCCCTTGAAAGCCATTCGCGACAGAGGGGTACATCAGCATCAGGACGGCAGCACTACGGGCAGGAAGCAGTCCCAAAAAATTTAGTAAATAAAAGATGCCGATTGCAGCCAGGAAACGGCGGATTGCTTTATCGTTCATTGCTTCCTCCTGAACGACAGGATTCACACCCCAGGTGCGAACCCTGTCGTCGGTTCTCCGATACCCCAGCCTTAGAAGAACATGCTCAGATTGTTGGCCGTGATCGTGCCTTGATCGAGCAATACTGTGCGCTTGTCGATCTTGAAACCCAGACCATCATTTACCCGCAGGAGAATATCGCGACGCTCCCCGACGTAAATGTCAGTCATTCGTTCAAGACGATTGCGATAGCACAAGAAGGCGGAACTCACTTCGAGCTTCTCAGCTGACACTTCGCGCACAATCACATTAGTGATCATGTGACGGGATCGGGAAGGGGGGTCTTCGGTCCAGTTAAGGCCTGACAACCTGCCACGGATACGGGCAGTCAATCGACTGTGGTCTTCGTCGAAGTGGGCGTTACATCCCGGACCGTAGTATTCCAGGTTCGAATTCTTTGTGGTCTGAGTGGTCCGAATTGGAACCCAATAATGGATGTCCTCAGTGAGCAGGGTTAACCATTCTTGATATTTACGATGATCAAGAAGTTGCGCTTCCCGATAGTAAAACTGTTCGACTGCGTTTTGGAGCTCAAGACTCACAGGCTTTTCGAGATAATTAAACGGTTGTGTCAATTCTATGGACATGGAACGTCTCCATTATTTCGTTTGGATCGACGTTTCGGCAGGTCTGGCCTGACGAGTAGATCTATTTGGTTAGTGCGGCAGGGATAACGACTTGGGCGGCGGTTAATTACGGCCTGAGGGTTTCCCAGCTCGGCTCGGACATCATGCGGCTCCAGTGGTGATACATACCGCGCGCAGCCTCCTCACCATAGACATAACTGGTCTTCCCGGGGAAATCCGGATTGTTTGCATTAGGCTTACCGACCCCCATTGAGGCGCAGAACGGTCGACTGCGGGCCATATGCCCCCGCAAGACACGCTGTACTTCAACCCAGTTTTCACCATCGTCCTGCTCGTAGGTTCCGCCCTGGTTGAAGGTCATGATGTTCATTCGGCGATATTCGTCCTTGATTTCTGCGGGGGCATCAGCATCAACAACAATGAACGACCAGACTTCGAGTTCGTTCGGTCCACGTGGATGCCAAGTACGAACAGTATTGATGCCCGGCAGGAATGAACAGGTCGGGAAAATTGTCATGTGTTGCGCAACCATGCGGTTAGCTGGCAGTTTGTTGCCAAGCCGCACCTGTGCGCGTTCAGCGGCCGGACCCTTTGTCCAATAGTCCACAACTTTTGGCCCCATAATTGCGTACAGCAGGGAGAAGTCGTCATTGAACCATCCCGTTCCATGGCCACCCCACGCCGCGCGGAATTGGTTCCCAGTAACAGGCAGCTTTACGTCGGATAGGTCTTGATCGGGACGTAGGCTGGAAACGACCCCGGCCACATGCGACATGGTGCACGCGTGATACATGTCGCTACAAAACTGTTCCGCGGCAAATTTCCAATTGCATGGAATGACGGTCCGCTGCATCCCGGTAATCACTTCGGTGCCAGCTTCGGTGCGATCAAACATCACATCCATGTATGGAGTGGCGTCACTGAGATAGTCAATCAAGGGCGGCGCTTTTGCATCCCAGTTGGCAAATACCAAGCCCTTGTAGGTATCTACCCGCGCCTGCAGCGGACCCCAGTCGGCTTTTTCGAAACCACAGTCCCCTTCTTTCTTGTCACAGAAGGCTTCCTTTTCAAACGGAACATTGACAAGATTGCCTGCGATGTCGTAGGCCCAGCCGTGATAGGTGCAAGTAAAGGACTTTGCATTACCATAAGTTGAGCGCTCAATGACCATCCCACGGTGACGGCACTGATTCAGAAACACTTTGATGGAGCGATCCCTTTGGCGAACCACGATAACCGGGTCTTCGCCCATATACGTCGTGATGTAGTCACCTGGATTTGGAATATGCCCCTCGTGGCAAACCAGCAGCCACGAACGAGCGAAAATCCGTTCTAGTTCCAGTTCATACAGATCCTGGTCACTGTAGATACGTGGGTCAAGCAGCCCTAGTTCTTCGTCGACGAGGCCTCGACTCCCCTCGGGTCTCCACTTTCGAGAAAGCCTAATCGTGGCTTGTGAAACTTCGTTCATTGACGAACTCATATTTATCTCCTCAATTGCCCTTGGTGAAGAGCTGTTAAACGCACCTATAAATTTAGCTTGCGGCGTAGGTGCTTCACCGCAGCAATGCAAACTGCCGAACTACACTGACCGACGACTCAATGTGCTGACGCAGCAGCAGGGAACATTGTTCGGCGTCACGCGCAAGCGCACTTTGAAAAATGAGCTCGTGCTCCGCGTGGACATTTCTCTCGGGCAAAGTGTGGGGCGACGTAAGGCGCCGGTAGCGCTCGAGGTGAATATTCAGAACAGCCAAGAATCTGAAGGTCCAATCGGACGAACAGGCGCTAATAAGTGAACGGTGGAAATTGCGATTCGCTATCTCCCATTGGTCAAACTCGTCATCAGGGTTACGCATTACGTGCTCATCGGACCGAGCGAGTTCGCTATATGCGGCAACCAAATTGCTTTCCCATTCAGAGCCACCACACTTCACACTTTCGCGAACAGATTCACACTCAAGCGCTATGCGGGTTCGAGTGAGCCCCTCCAAGTCTTGCAACGACATTGGCGCCACGAAAAAGCCTCGCTGGGTCTTGGCATGCACCAAGCCATCAGAAACCAGGAGGCTCAGGGCTTCACGCACTGTCCCGCCACTTACATCGAAACGCCTCTGAAGGTCATCAATCAGCAGTCTCGATCCTGCCGACAAGACTCCTTGCACAATTTCGCATCGAAGCCTGTGCATAACTGACTCAATCAGACTGCGCGGCTTTCCTTTAGGCGACGCAACGCCGGCCGCAAAAAGGTCAATGCCAATTGCTTCTTTACCCAACGCTGGCTGATTCATCGCTCTTCTCACCTATCTTTTCTGAAATTGACCTTCGAAAGCGCCTAGAGACAGCACATCGCACTTGTGGCGGCGCTGCTGCTCGACTGGCGACGTACTTGTCACGAGTGTCGATTAACGATAATCGATTTTTTGGAGGTTCGCACGCTGCAGCGCAGCATTGCAAGAGCACCACTAAGTGCTCTGGTACGAACGACTGGCCCAAGCGATGATCTTTTGGGAAGACGAACCCTGCTCAGGGGCGTACATCTGGAAGCACGCTCAGCTCAACACTGACGCGCCGGCCCCGCCTTTCAAGCGCGTCGAACTGCAAGGCCTAGAATCGGGCAACAAGGCATCGGGTTGCTCGAGCCGATCTACACCACGCAGTTCGACTCGATTCGCGCCTCGTGCGTCAAGGCGATGGACGAGACGCCGATCAAGGCCCGGCGTGCGGGGCCGGGGAAGTTGAAAGCGGCGTACTTCTGGCCGGTCTACGGCGAACTCGACGAAATCTGTTTCCCGTTCTTCGAGAGTCGAAGGATCGAGCACGTCGAACAGGCGCTCGGCCTTCCGTCAAAGAGATCGCCGATCTTCTGCGCCACCAAAGCCTCGACACGGCCAACACCTACGCCCGCGTCGATCTGGAAGGGTTGTGGACCGTGGCCCTGCTGTGGCCCGGGAGTCTGCCATGAACGCCCTGGTTTCATGGATGACTCGGGTCGAGACGTATCTGGCGTATCGGCGTCGTCACGGATTCAAGCTCAGCATCGATGCCACGCAGCTTCAATCGTTTGCCCGCTTTGCTGACGAAGCCGGCACGGCAGATCACCTGACGGTGGCGCTGGCCATCGCATGGGCCCGCTCGTCGCGGCGGCGGAATCCGCTCATGTGGGCGAGTCGTAACGAGGTTCTGCGTGGCTTCGCACGTTTCTGCCTGCGCGACGATCCGGCGACGGAGATGCCGCCGCAGGGGCTCTTCGGCCCGGCGCACCGGCGCCTCGTCCCGCACATCTACACGCACAGCAGGTCCTGGCGATACCCATGAAACGCTTCGAGCGGCCCCTGCTCGAGTATCTCTCCCGCGATGAGGTTCAAGCCGTTCTCGCCGCCCCCGACACGAGCACCTGATGTGGTCACCGTGATCGGGTCATGTTCGCGTTGCTCTACAACACCGGCGCGCGAGTTTCCGAAATGATCGGCATCCGGGTGGCCGATGTCACGCTCGCCACGACGTCCTCGGTGCGCTTGCAGGGCAAGGGGCGCAAGCAACGAACCGTGCCGCTGTGGAAGGAGACGGCGGCCGAAATCGGTCACTGGTTGAAGTATGCAGACTTGCGTGCAGACCAGCCCCTGGTCCCCAACCGCAGCGGGCGACCGATGACTCGCACGAATGTGGCCGACCGACTTGCCCTCGCGATCACGGCCGCGACGACGCAGTGTCCGCGGCTGGCGGGGCGCAGAATATCGCCCCATTCCTGGAGGCACACGACGGCCATGCATCTGTGCAGGCCGGTGTCGACATCACGGTCATCGCCTTGTGGCTGGGTCACGAGAGCCCGGTCACGACCCATGGCTATGTCGAGGCTGATCTGGCAATGAAGGAACGTGCCCTCGCGACCCTCGCGCCCCCGGAGACCAAACGCAAACGCTATCGCCCAAGCGACGCCGTCCTCAAATTCCTCGAAAGCCTCTGAATTATGCAAACCTGTGCATGCGGACCACCGTACAGGAGAACGCTCGCGACGGCGTAGCTTGCCTAATAGTTGACCGAGGATAACGGCGCTTATCGAAATATTTCGATAAGCGCCGGAACTGGCTGTTCTGCTGGACCGAACTCGGCGCCAGGCAGGTCGGCATCATGCAGATGCCTGATCGTCACTTGCCGCCTGCACGAAATCGATTCGTATGACTATCTGGTCGATGTCCTGCAGCGAGTTGGTCAGCATCCGGCCAGTCAGGTCCACGAACTGACGCCACGCATGTGGAAGCAACTCTTCGCTAGCAATCCTCTCCGATCGCCTTTGCAAAATCCACAGGCGTAGGCAAGTACGCCGGGCAGTTACCGGTTACGCTTGGCCTACCTGACTGACGCTTGCGTCGGCACTTGCGCCTGAAATCTGGCACGTGCGACGGCGATCGCCGGCTGGTGGTGCTCCGCCCAAGCGATGAGTGCGGTGAGCGGGGGCATGAGCGAGGTGCCGAGCGCCGTGAGTCCGTAACGCACCGCTGGCGGCGTGGTGGAGGTCACCTCGCGCCAGACGAGCCCGTCGCGTTCGAGATGACGCAAGGTTTCGGCGAGCATTCGACGGGAGATGTCGGGTACGGCGCGGAGGAGTTCATTGAAGCGCATGGAGTTGTTGGCAAGGGTGATCAAAATCAAGACCGACCACTTGTCCCCCAGCCGATCAAGCACATCACGCACCGGGCAACTTTCGCCGTGGGTGGGCAAAGGCAGTGGAGTGGTTCCCTTATGATTACCTTGCGACATACGCGTGCCTTCTTGTGCAGTTTGACGACAGTTCCTAGAATGCACCAAGTTCTTTATTGTAACCTGAAAGGTAATGCTATGCCCCATTTT
>Ga0172380_10007830_pt1 | contig 11887 bp, 18 predicted proteins | sample Leawe162metaG_FD_119747 | JGI IMG/M metagenome (GOLD analysis project Ga0172380, IMG submission 119747) | Leachate microbial communities from a municipal landfill in Southern Ontario, Canada - Leachate well 162 metaG | ecosystem: Engineered > Solid waste > Landfill > Unclassified | place... | reverse complement strand
GTAACGCAAATACTATTCCCAATGGAATGGAGACAACAAAGAATTTTGTTATTGAAAAAAGTCCTAAAACAAAATATATGGATGCTGCACTAGCTGGAGCAGCCATAGGATTGGTGGTTGTGTACATTGCAAATAAAAAAGCATGGATAAAAGTTCCAAATAATATCAATTATGCTTATGGTGCAGGTATTGGAGCATTCCTTGGAGCATATGCCATATTCAGAAGCATGAATAAACCTAAAACTAAAGTTAAATAGCTACACAATTTATACATAACGATATGAAAATCATAACAGAAAACCAAATTATTATAGACGGAAAAGGTCGTTCAGACATTGATGATTACTACAATGCTGGTGGTAAAGAAAAGAAAAAAGGAGCCATTGGTAACAAGATAAAAGATTTTGTTTCTTCTGGTAAAGCAGGTGCTGTATTAACAGCATTATCTAATCCAGGAAGTACAGGCGGAACAGGATCTGATTATACAGCACCATTGCCACCGCCTCCACCAGCTAAAAAGAAAATGACTACAACCACTAAAGTTTTGATTGGTGTTGGTAGTGCTTTGGTATTGGGTGGAATACTATATTTTGTTTTAAGAAAAAAGAAAGGCAAATAATATGGAAACAAAGGTTATGTCTTCTGGATACATGCGCTTCGACATCAGGGATAAAAAATCCTCTGCATGCGGTTGTTCTGGCATTGATGGAACAAATGAAATTGATGTGCGTGAATTCCAAAAGTGGACCAATGTAACTAAAACTTCTGGATTAGCTGAAGATGGAAAATTTGGTAAACTAACGAAGGCTGAATACGATAAGTATGGAGCTGAATGGGAAAAATCTAAATCAAATAAGCCAACCGAACCTAAAATTACAACTCCAACTCCTACTGAAAAAAAAATATCAGTAAACCTTTCAGAAAAATGGAAGGCATTAAGTACAAATAAAAAGGTATTGATAATAGGTGGAGGCGTATTAGCTACAACACTTGTATTTGTATTAATCTGGAAATTGATTCCAAAAAAATAATATACGTTTATAGATATGATACAAGAGTGGGACTCAAATAACAGGTCGATTTCATTGCAAGTAACGGTTAAGAGCCCTACTAAGAAAAGATTTTTTATTGTTGCTGGTGAAAAAGACCGAGTTAACAGTGCTTATGCAAGACGGGATATGGAAGTAGAAGGTGAAAGAACTATAACATTATCTTTTCCTGTTACACCTGAAACAATGTTGATTGGAATATGGAATAAGCACAACAAGGCTGATAATAATTTTACAGTAGAATTTAATGAAGTCCCATTACGTACATACAACGTATGGTTAGATTTTGAAACTAAACAGTTTTTAAATTTAGCATTCCGTTTTTGCCGGGTGTGCGGGTATGAATTTGCTTCACCAAAAGGTCGTGTAATTAGCCAGGATAAATTTGTTATAAAATATTTTCCTGTAATTATTGATTACATGAAAAATATACCATTGTCTACACCTGCTCGTATTGGCCATAACTCTGGTATAATTGAAGTAGCCAAATGCCGTTTTGACAATTATACATTTGCAGAACGTATGATGATATTGCTACATGAATTTTCGCATAAATACCGAAATCCTAAGTTAGGATTAGCAATCGAAAATGAAATTGGTGCTGATATCAATGCGCTGTACATATATCTTGGTTATGGATTTTCTAAAATTGACGCTATCAATGTTTTTGCTAATGTATTTCTAAAAGCACAAACGGATAGTAATATAAAAAGGATGCGTGCAATCATGGATTATATAGCACGATTTGAATCGGGAGAATATGCGCAATTAGCGTAATAACTCACGTAATTTTATTACTTTTGTGCCATGAGAAAATATGAAGATTTTTGGGAAGATGAAGATATAGACGATTGGGAAAAAGAACTTCCCGATACTCGTGAAATATTTGACCCCATTGATAACGAAGAATACGATTTTGAGGGCGAAGAAAATTTTGATGAAGCCATAGAAGATATTGATTTTTCACAATTTAAAGGTGAGTTTAAAAAAAACTTGGGTAAAATTACACAGAAGATAAAGCAAAAGAAAAAAGCCAAGCCTTTAACAAAAACATTTGATGTAGGCAAAAAAGGATCGACTATCGAAGGTGGAAGAAAGCAAATAAAAAAAGTTATTATCCCTCGTGACCGGGAAGTTATTATTGAAGGTGTAAATGATTTTATTCTAAATAATAATGCACCCGAAAAAACGATAGGTTATTACAAGGGAGAGAAACTAAAAGAGATGGTATTAGAAATAAACAATAGTTCAAATGTTGATTTCGATTTTGAACTTTTTAATCCAAGTATGCCACTTGATTTTTTACAAAGCACCAGTGGTAATTTGAATGATAAAATAATAGTGGCAGGAGGTTCCCGAGTAAGCTACACAGATTTATTATCTAATTTATTAGCAAACCCTACATTAATTGCAAATGCTAGATTTTCTGTTACTGGGGCGCAAGTATTAGATCAGATAACGCAAAGGCTTACTTTTATAAACAAAGCAGTTGATGGTGAAAATACTGTAATGCCGTTACAGGTATCTCTAAACAAAGATTTGTTCCAACAGCAAGGAGATACTGTTTTATTTGACATAATGGGTGAGTTAAATCGGGTATTTATTCCAGATGGAATGGATATTATTCAATATAAAGTATTGGCTAACACAACAGTTACTTTTTGTTTTTATTATAAACAGATATCGTTAAAGAAACATTTTTTTCCTGAAGCACGTGAAAAACGATTGGTTTTAGATGAATTAAAAGAATTATTATAGAAATATGAGCACGCTATTTAGAACAAGAATTATTATAGAAGTATGAGCACGCTATTTAGAACAAAATATCCTAATCAAGAGCAAGTCGTATCAGGCACGTATAACGTGGATGATGAGGATAGCGTATTGAAATGCAATACATCTTTAGGTGCTGTTACTATTAATTTGCTTGAAATACCTTCTGAATACTGGAATACTCTATATAAATTATATGTAGTTGATAATAGTGGTAATGCTGCAACAAACAATATAACAATTGTAGCGCCTACTGGATTTACAATTAATAATGCCTCCAGTATGGTTATAAATGTAAATGGTGCTGGCTGTATTGTAAGAATTTGTGCTGATACAAAATATACTGGAGCTCTTAACTATAATCCTGCAGGTAATACTGATACAGGTTGGTTAGATTTACAAGGTTTTTCTTGGATAACAACATCGACTTTAGTGCCTCAATATAGGGTTATTAATAATCAGATATTTTTCAGAAGGAATTTGGTTATTCCGCTAGTAGATAGTGGAGGGAGCGTTATAAACTATGCAACTGATGCTACCTATGGCACAACATATGTGAATACTGCGCGCGTAACTCCTTTTACTGGAGTAGGTGGAGTTACTACTTTTACTGGTGGCTGCTATTTTAATAATGGTGCTTCGGTATTACAATCAGCAGCTCACGTTCCTGATGCTAATTATGAATCAGCATGGATAATTGCTACAAAATCACAGATTTTCCAAGCTATTCCTGCAACACCTAACGCCATAGGACTTTATCATTCACCGTACATATTAACATTACAAACTGATGGTGTACTAAAATTAGAAACATTAAAAGCTCGTGAACTTGCCGTTTATCCTACACAAGTTACAGGTAACAGTATCCTTAGATATTTGAATAGTAATACTATAACAAGTTCATTTTCACAAAATTTCGATGATGTGGTAGATAGTATGACAACTGCCAGAACATTGAATGGTTCTTTGATAACAAATTATGATTTTAACCAGATTAAAAGTTCAGCAAGGTTGCACAATACTACATTTAATCCAGCAGAGGAAGATGAGTTTGGTGCGATGGCTGTACCATTAATGAATTTTTTAGCTTATAAATAATGTCACAGCCAGTAACAGGAGATTTATTAACTTGGAATGGTACACAGGGGGAATATTCAACTCCACCTCCTACTGATAATAGGTTAATGTTTACTGCAAGAAAGTATAATGTAGATTCAGCAACGAATATACCAACTATACCTATTGCTGTAACAAATACCTATCTGGGGCTCGCTCCATGCGCTGAAGCTGTCACGTTACAGGATTGGAATGTATCTAGATTATTGGTGGGTTCTACTCCTACGTTAACGGGGATGGATGGTGCAACTGGTATTTGGACAGTTCCAACAACAGGTTTTTACATTGTCAGGATGGCCGTTTTTATAAGGGCAAACAACGCGTTAACAGATGATGGAATAAATACTGGAGATTTTGGAAATGGTTATATGTCATTTGGTATTTTAGGCCCAGCGGCAGCATATACAGAATGCCTTATGTTTAACAAACAGATTACTGTTTTAGGGGCAGGAAGTACGCCTGGTATGTCAAGTACTTCTGTTGGAAGAACAGCATTTATAAATTTTAAGGATACTCAAGTTTATTATCTTACAGCAGGCGCACAGTATGAGTTTAAAGTCTTGAATAATACAGAACTTGAATATACCCCAGAGCCTGTAGGGAATGTTCATCAAGGAATAAGCTGGCAAGTAGTTAAAATGGATGCTTAATAATTAAATAAATAAAACAATGAATAGACAACAAAATTATAATTCAGGACTCCCGCCTTGGGCAAAAGGAGTTATCGCTGTAAGCGTTATTGCAGCAGTGGCATTTATAGGCTACAAAACCTATGATTTTTTTGCTAATATTAAAGACGGAAAGGACAGCAAGGCTGTTGCTAATGACGCTAAGGATGTTGTTTCTCAATTAAAAAAGGACGGATCAAAGTTATCATTTCCTGAAGTAGCTTATTCATCATGTATAACTACAATCGTAAAACTTCTTAACGGATGTGATACATTTGGTAGTGAACTACAAGCAGTCTATGAAATAGCCAAAGTAGTAAAAGCACCTATTGACTGGTATTACTTGGTTGAAAAATTCGCTAAAAAAGATATTGATGACTGTGGCTGGGGAAAAACAAACTATGACCTTGTTTCATTAGTAAAAGACCAATTAGATACAAATGGAGTCTATTCAATTGATATAAACGGATACAAAAAATCAGGATTCGCTGTAAACAGTGTAGATATTTTAGAAGGTTATTTAAAATCAAAGGGAATACAATTATAATTTATAAGACATGAAAGTATTAAACGACATTAAAGGCAATCCGTTACCATTTTTAGCAGGAGCAGCTATTGGATATTATATAATAGATCAGAAAATAAAAGCGGAATCAACGACTAAAAAGGCTGTTATTATTGGTGCAATAGCACTTATGTCTCATTTGGTATATGTACAGTTAACAACAAAGAAAAATGATATGGTTATAAATCAAGATTTAAATCCGGTGCAAGGCATAAAACAAACTGGTGCACAAAAAACAAAAGGGTATAAAGAATTTAAACTATCAAAATAATAATATCGAATTTAAAACTTTAACACCAGTACACCGAAAATGGTCAAATAGAGTAGGTAAAACAACAATATAATAAAAAACAATATGAACATCAAAAATCTCCCTTCAACAGTTACGAGTAACCTTATTGGTGCAGGATTAGGAGCCGTAGCGTTTTACCTTGGAGCTAAAAAAGTGGCTAAGGTGGAAAACAAGTATTATGTAATTGGTTTAGTAGTAGTTGGTGCTATTGTTGGCGCAGTAGCTCAATCTAAAATTAAATCAAAAAACACCATTAAACCTGCAATTCAGGCAGTAAAATAATGGAAACTGCAAAAAAAATAACAAGCTCCGTAACCGCAGCACCTATTGGTGCTGTGGCCGGAACGGTTATCGGCTACCTTGTAGCCAAACAACTAGGGTATGAAAAAACAATAACTGTAATCAGCTTCACTGTTGTAGGGCTTCTTATAGGTTCTGCAGTTGGCTACAAAATAAAAAACATATGACACAAGAATCTGAACAAAAAATATATAACGCTCTTATGGAGTTCAGGGAAGAGCAAGCAGCTTTTAATGCTACCATGCAGTCTGAATTTCATCACATGAAACAAAATGTAGATAAAAGTACAGCTACACTATCAGAGCATGAAGCAATTAAAGACCGCGCAGTAGGAGCCATGTGGCTTAGCGCATTAATTGGTAGTTCTGGTATATTAGCTTGGCTTTACTCATTATATATAAAAAATCATTAACAGGTTATAATACTAAGAACATGACAACAAAAGGAAAAATTATAGTAGGGTCTAAATTTATATACTAAGAACATGACAACAAAAGGAAAAATTATAGTAGGGTCTAAATTTATATACTAAGAACATGACAACAAAAGGAAAAATTATAGTAGGGATAAGCGCTTTAGTAATATTATCTGGAGCAGGATATCTTATATATAAGTTTGTGATAAAACCAGCTCAGGATAAGAAAAAGGAACCAGTGTTGCTAGATGCACCAACAACTAATAATACAATTAGTACTGGGACTAGTGGGGGCACTAATGTGTCTACAAACACTCAAACACTACCTGCAACTTCGAAGTATGGATTTGCGCCTAAGGTAAAACTATATCCAAAAAAGGATTATACACCAGTATACAGCTATCCAGAATACAATAAAAACATTGGCTATATCAATAAATCGGCAGTTTCAAAAATAATCTTTGAAGGCGATGCAGGTACTGATGGATGGATAAAGGTAACTGTAAAATATATTCCTACAGGAAGTTCTAAGGAAGAAATTGGGCAAAACATATTTATGATAGCCTCTACAGTAACTAATATCGCACCTTAATACAAATAAAAATATAAAAATGGCAGACTTTAACATAGCATATAAAATATCATTTGTAAATGAGGGCGGATGGGTTAATGATCCAAATGACTTAGGCGGAGAAACATACCGTGGTATAGCGCGTAAGTTTAATCCTCAATGGCCAGGATGGAAATATATTGATTCATTAAAAAATTCAGGTGTAATTAAGAAAAACTGGACTGACAAGACTGCTGATGAATATGCAAAGGCGTTTTATAAGTCTACTCATTGGGATAAAATGAGACTTGATTTAGCAAAAGATCAGGATAATGCAAACCAATTATACGATCATGCACTGTCTGGTTTACCTAGAGCAATAGAAAAAGCTAAGGCTGTTTTAAAAAGGAAATTCGGGAAACCTGTTTTAGAGAATCAAACAATGTCCCCATCTGATATTGTAGCTTTAAATGAAGTTAACCAAAAAGAGTTTTTTGATGAATATAAAAATATACGTTCAGATTTTTTTAAATATTCAGCTGCTCAATTAGCCGCTAAAGATAGTTTATATGGAGACATATTTCTGAAATACAATAAAAAACCAAAAGCATCAAATGCAGTATATGTTAATGGATGGCTAAATCGTGTAAACAAATATGCATACAGTGGTATATCTGCATCAATAGATGCAGTAAAAAAAAAGCCTCTACTAACTGTACTGATAATTTCGGGGATGGCCGTTGCTTTGATATTAATGATGAAAACAATTAAACAACAAGCTTAGAACATAATCTATAATAATTTATTAATATATTTGAACATGATAGAACAAGAAGAATTTAATGTTGAAAATCTAGATGGATATTCAGATGCTACAGGAAAACCACTTAAACGTGCTCCAGCTAAACGTTCTGTATTAAAACGTGCTCCAGCTAAACGTTCTGTATTAAAACGTGCTCTAGCTAAACGTTCTGTATTAAAACGTGCTCCAGCATTAAGGAAAAATAGCATACGAGAAAAGTCAATAGCTGTAAAAGCTGTTCAAGGGCGTGGTTCTGCGCCTGTGAAATCTCAGCAAAGAAGTGGTTTTGCTCCATTAAAACGAGTAGCAAAACCTGCTATTAAGCGTGCAATACCATTAAAACGCCCTTTAGTATCTACAGCTGTTAGAAAACCAGCTCCAGCAAAACGAGTAGCTGTAAAAAAAGCTCCTATTAATGTGGTAGCTCCGGCTATACCTGTAAAAAAATCGTTGAATCCTATTATAGAGAATCAAAAAATTACAATCCCTGCAAAAGGAGACTATGTAGAACAAATTCCTGTAAAAAAATCATTAGCAGTTACTGTTAAACAACCTGTTTCAAAACGACCATCAACGGAGGGGAGAACTGGTCTAAAAATAATCACAAAAAATGACATTATAATTGAAGGAAATGAACGTTATAATAGTGCTGAAGGTAAGCCAAAAAGTAGTTTAACAAAAACACTTATTAGTGTTGCTGTAATTGGAGTGATATCTGTTTTTATTTTTAAATTTATAAAATAATACTATGGACCTAGAAATGAATGACGGGTATTCCGAAGCAAATGGATTACGAAAATTAAAACAAAAAGTTACTAGTAAGCTTAAAAAGAAATCATTAGTAGCAAAAAAAGCTATTCAAAAGAGTGCATCAACAGCTAAGAAAAAGATTTTGCCATCAAAGGCTAATGTTAAGCCTAAAACTTTTGCAGGTACTAAGCCTCCTGTTGCCACTAAAATCGCAAAAAAACAGGGGATGAGTATTGGGCTTAAAATTGGTATTGGAGCTGGTATAGCTGCTGTTATAACAGTGGTAGGTATTGTTATTTATAAAAATTTTAAGGCTTAGGGATTATGAAAATAGAAAAAAAACACGTTATTGCTGTTGGATTGGGTCTTATTTGTACTGCTGCTGGACTTGCTTATTGGCAATACACAAAGTTGATGAATTATTGTATTTCATTGTACAGGGTAAAACTTAATACATTAACTGAAAACAATGCGAATTTTGACTTGTTTCTGAATTTTAAAAACAGGAGCTCTGTAACAATTAATATTTTAAGCCAAGACTATTCCGTTTACTTAAATAATTCATTCGTTACTAAAATAAGCAATCCAAAGCCACAGACAATAGCTGGAGAAAGCACTTCTCTTATATCTGTAAATATTAAATTTAACCCTAAAAGTATAGCAAAAATTTTGGGTAAAAATGCTTTACAAATATTACTTTCTCCTGAAACAGTGGCTGTTAAGGTGGATATAAAATTAAAGGTAAAATTATGGGTAATAACAGTTAATATTCCATATACATACCAAGCTACATTAAAGGAGCTAATGACTCCTTCAGCTGAACCTAAAAATGATACATGTAAATAGTAATAATAAGTGCCTAATAAAATATATTTTAGTACATTTGCGGTTAAATTATAAAAAACTATAAAATATGTTTGAGGGATTATTAGGCGGGCTAATTGACAAGGAGCAAATTACCCGTGATTACATTCAAAACGCTTTACTGAAAGTTTCTGAAGAGTTAGAATGCAGTCATAAAGATTTTTTCATTATGATACGACCATCTGATGAAGATTTTAATCATAGATACTTTATTTGTAAATATGATGAAAAAGGAAATCCAAAAATGGTACGTGAAATAACATTAAAGGAGATTTTGTCCTCAGAATAACAAAGGCTTCGGAATAGATAATGAACAATGTCGCAACCAACAGTAGGAAATGTACTAACATGGAATGGAACAGAAGGTGTTTACCAGGGATTAACAATACCATTGGCAAGCACTACTGTACTTGGTATAACTAAATTATCTGTTTCTCCAGTCAATGCACTTAACCCTATTGCTGTTGGAGACAACGATCCTAGATTATTACCGTATGTTGGCGTTGCACCTATTTATGTTACGCCAACTTTAGTAAATAAAGTAATAACATTTAAGTATAAGACAAAGGCGGGTCTTGTAGCTTCTGGTGGTGGTCAGGCTGGGGCGACTGTGTTGGAATGGGAGTTTAACGCTGTAGACTCTGTTCCAAACAATTTAGATGGGTGCTTAGCACCTGTTGCGACTGGAGGCGTAGTATTTACGGTTCGTAATAATGATCCTGTAAATGACATGTATCTATATCCAAGGTCTGGAGAAAATTTTAGAGGTATGGCTGTTGACGCACCATTTATTATAGCATCAGGTAACGCATTTCAGCTTATTTGTTATGATGGAGAAGATGGTACTTTCAGGTTTGGATAGTCTATCATATAATTTAAAAACGTAGTATGAAAAAAATATTTACAATATTATTTATATTAGTATCAGCTATGGCATATAGCCAAAGCCGACAAATTCCATCAGGGGGTGTTTCGGGACAAGTCTTGAAGGTTAAAACTGATAACCTTAACTTATATTGGGGCACTGATATAGGAAGCAATACTGGTGCTACAGGTTCTAGTGGCCCCACAGGTTCAACAGGTAGTACAGGCTCAACAGGATCTACTGGTGATATCGGAACAACTGGTGTTACAGGGTTGACGGGTAATACTGGCGCTGGTTATACAGGAAGTACAGGGGCAACGGGTGCTTCAGGATTGGATGGAGATATGTATGCTACAACTTCTTCTACATCAATGACAATATCTTTAGGCTCCCAAACTTTTACTGTTGGAACAGGGCTAGCATATACTGTTGGGCAAACAGTTATTATAGCTAACGATCCTTCGAATCAAATGATAGGAACTATTAATAGCTATAATTCAATAACAGGTGTGATGAATGTTACTGTGACATCAATAATTGGTAGTGGTACCTTTTCATCATGGGACGTTAACTTAAATGGTGCACCTGGCCCACAAGGTGATATTGGTACAACTGGTTCAACTGGCAGTACAGGCTCAACTGGCAGTACAGGTGCAACTGGAAATATAGGAGTAACAGGTAGCACCTCAAACACAGGTCCAACTGGAAGCACAGGTTCTACTTCAAACACAGGCCCAACTGGGAAAACTGGAAATACTGGTGTAACAGGTGCTACTTCAAATACGGGCGGAACAGGTTCAACTGGAAATACTGGTTCAACATCAAATACTGGAGCTACGGGGAATACTGGGGCAGGATACACAGGTGCTACGGGAGCTACGTCAAATACTGGTTCTACTGGTTCTACTTCAAATACGGGAGCAACTGGCAGTACAGGTTCAACTGGCGCTACTTCAAGCACAGGAGCTACGGGTAGAACAGGAAATACTGGTCTTACAGGTGCTACAGGGGGAACTTCGAATACTGGCGCAACGGGGGATACGGGAGCTACGGGTAGAACTGGAAATACTGGTGTTACGGGAGTTACAGGTGCTACAGGGGGAACTTCGAATACTGGTGCAACGGGCGATACAGGAGCTACGGGTATAACTGGAAATACTGGTGTTACAGGAGCAACGGGGAGAACAGGAAACACGGGTGTTTCGGGAGTTACAGGTGCTACAGGGGGAACTTCGAATACTGGCGCAACGGGGGATACAGGTGCAACTGGCAGGACTGGAAATACGGGCGCTACTGGAAATAGTGGGGCAACGGGAACAGCTTCAAATATATTGACATGTCCTTCTTATTGGAATAATATATCAAACTTTAACATAGGTACTTACAATGGTAATAGCGCTATTACTACAGCTACAGCAACCGATTTTACTTTGTGTGCATTTTATAGAAGCAAAAATGTGTCAAGTTCTACATCTCAAATTTTAATTAATTCTAACTCAGCAGCAGGAGGCGGCTCGGACGGCACAGCTTTGTTTGTTAGGAATAGTGCTATACAAATGGAAATAAATGGTGCAACTGGAGGAAGACAGCAAGTTTTTAGTTCAGCAATTTTAAATTCAAACGAAGATTGCTTTGTCTGTGGAACATTTAATTATACTGAAGATAGTATAAAACTTTATGTCAATGGTGTTAAGGTTAAATCAGAATTAATAACAGACCCCACTAATATTGTTTTTTCTACAGTAGCTTATTTGGGGGGGTCAAGTGCCTTTGGAGGCTTAAATGGCTCATTACATTGTGCCCAAATTTTCAATACTAAATTAACTGATTCTGAAATATATAATTTATATTTAAACGAAAGACAAGTTCAATATGAAT
>Ga0172380_10007829_pt1 | contig 11887 bp, 9 predicted proteins | sample Leawe162metaG_FD_119747 | JGI IMG/M metagenome (GOLD analysis project Ga0172380, IMG submission 119747) | Leachate microbial communities from a municipal landfill in Southern Ontario, Canada - Leachate well 162 metaG | ecosystem: Engineered > Solid waste > Landfill > Unclassified | place... | reverse complement strand
ACCGTGCATACACTCAGGCACTCGATTATTTCCCGGGCATCAGCGAAGAAGAACTTCCTAAATATGTTCTCGTTTCAGATTTCAACCGTTTCCGTTTATACAATCTTGAAGAAAATACAGATAGCAACTTTCTCTTAAACGAACTTCATAAGAATATTCATCTTTTCGATTTCATCCTTGGCTTTAAAAAGCAGACTTATAAAGACGAAGACCCCGTAAACATCATCGCCGCAAATCTTATGGGTAAACTTCACGATGCACTTAAAAGCAATCGTTATGAAGGTCACAAACTCGAAGTTTTTCTCGTCAGAATTCTATTCTGCCTTTTTGCAGATGATACAGGTATTTTCCCTCGCGGTCATTTTGATTATTATTTAAAGAATAAAACCAAATCCGACGGCTCCGACTTAGGCAGCCAGATTGCACACATCTTCCAGATTCTGAACACTCACGAAGATAACAGACAAAGCAATCTCGATGAAGATATAAATGTCTTCCCTTATGTCAACGGCGATTTGTACAAAGAAAATCTTGATATTCCTTCCTTCGATTCCAACATGCGAAGTATCATTCTTGAATGCTGCGGATTCGATTGGAGCAAAATCTCTCCCGCTATTTTCGGCTCACTATTTCAGTCCGTAATGGATAAGCAGAAACGCCGCGACCTCGGGGCTCATTACACATCAGAAAAGAATATTCTTAAAGTCATAAACGGATTATTCCTCGATGAACTTCACGAGGAGTTTAATAAATCCAAATCAAGCGAGAATAAATTACAGCAGTTTCATGATAAAATATCATCTTTAAAATTTCTTGACCCCGCTTGCGGTTGCGGAAACTTTCTAATCATCGCATACCGTGAATTGCGGCTTCTCGAAATCGAAGTCTTAAAAGAACTGTACCGCGTAAAAGCTAAAGAAAACCTAAAAGACAAAACCGCAGAAACAAAAGACGAATACTTTGTTCAAATGCGTCTCGAAGCGAAAGATATCAGCAAAATTGATGTTGACTGTATGTATGGAATCGAAATCGAAGAATTTCCTTCCCGCATAGCCGAAGTTGCAATGTGGCTCATTGACCATCAGATGAATACAAAACTATCCGTCGAGTTTGGCGATTATTTTGCACGTATCCCATTAAAGAAATCCCCGCACATCCATAACAAAAATGCATTACAACTCGACTGGAATGAAGTAATCCCAAAAACCCAATGCAATTATATTCTCGGCAATCCTCCGTTTATTGGAAAGCAGTTACAGAATGAAAATCAAAAGAAAGATTTAGATATAGTATTGAATAGCATAAAAGGAGCAGGTTCTCTTGATTACGTAACTGCATGGTATATTTTAGCTTCAAAATATATCCAAGAAACAAAAATCAAAGTTGCATTTGTATCAACAAATTCAATTTCACAAGGTGAGCAAGTTGGTATATTATGGAAAGAGTTGTTTGGTAAATTCAATATTAAAATTTTCTTTGCGCATCGCACATTTAAGTGGGATAACGAAGCGAAAGGAAAAGCACACGTTTATGTTATAATAATTGGATTTGCAAATTACGATATTAATCCAAAGTACATTTATGAATATGAGACAATAAATTCTGAACCTTTTAAAGTAAAAGAAAATAATATTAATCCGTATTTGGTAGGTGGCAGCGATATTCTTCTAGAAAATAGAGCTAAACCAATTTGTGATGTTCCTGAAATGTTTTTAGGAAATGTCCCAAGAGATGATGGAAATTTTATTTTTACTTCAGAGGAGAAGAATGACTTTTTAAGAATTGAGCCTGATTCTGAGAAATATTTTAGACCATTAATAGGCGGTAGGGAATTTTTAAATAATTCTTACAGATGGTGTTTGTGGTTAAAAGATGCAGAACCTAATGCATTGAAGCGCCTTAATGAAGTAATGAAAAGAGTAGAAAATGTTAAAATATTTAGACTAAATAGCAATAGAGTTGGTACGAGAAAATATGCTTCATATCCTACATTATTTTCCGAAGATAGACAGCCAAACACTGAATATATTCTGATACCATTAACGACATCTGAGAATAGAAAATATATTCCCCTTGGGTATTTTTCCAAAGAGTTTATTGTAAATAATTCTTGTTCATTTATACCCAATGGAAAACTATTCCAGTTTGGTGTATTAATGTCTGATATGCACATGACTTTTACAAAATATGTATGTGGAAGACTCGAAAGTAGATATAGGTATTCAAATGTTATAGTTTACAACAACTATCCATGGCCTGAAAATCCATCCGAGAAAAACACAAAACAAGTTGAAGAATTCGCCCAACTAGTTCTTGACATCAGGAAAGAATATCCAAACAGCAGTCTCGCCGATCTCTACGACCCACTCGCAATGCCAAAAAAACTCGTAGATGCTCACAACAAACTCGACAAAGCAGTTGATCTCTGCTATCGTCCGCAGCCATTCCCAAACGAACTCTCCCGCCTCGAATTCCTCTTCGACCTATACAAGAAATACACCGAACCAATGTTCACTGAAAAGAAGAAAGGGAAAAGAGGTAATCAATAATGGAAAAAAATATTTTAAATATTGCTGTTGGCACATTACCTACGGGAGGATTAGACCTTCATAAGGAATTATCATTAATTAAAGCAGGTATTTTATATGGTGATAAAATTACTTTATACAATCTGAAGGCAAATTTATTTCAAATGATTGCAGTTTTAACCCAAGTATCAGAAGGTGAACAACTTGCATTAATTGAAAATTTAATCCCTACATTACTTAACGATGAAAACCAAATATCACGAATATTAAACTCTATTGAACATTACAAAACGCTAAATAAAATTAAACACCCGACCAAGAAAATATTTATTGAAAGGCAAAAATTAAAGAATACGCTTAGTATAAGTCTTAACGGCCTAAGAGATAATTTATTAGAATTATGTTATAATGCTGGATTAAATGAAATTGCAATTGCAATAAAAAATCAATTACTTGAGATAAAGGACTTTGATGTCAATCAAAAAAATAACTTATTAATTAAAGAGTTTATTACGGAATTAGCTAAATCAATTGATGACAGTAATACTTACCCTTTGTTTGATTACGAAATGAGCGATATAATGAAGACAGCAATAAGTGAAGGTATGATTCAATTCCCAAATAAGGGAATTAAGCGTGGCAATAATATAAATCTTGTTTATAATCTATTTGAAAGACTTCCTTTGTTTGAGAACACAACCATGGATGAAATAGTTGATATTAGAAAAGATTTATCAAAACCATTAATACGGTTTAGGTCTGCGATAATAAAGATATCAAAAAATATTGAAAATGAATTCTGGGATAATGATTTTGAGTCTGACATTCATAATATTATTATACAAGAAATTGAACCTGTAATATTGGAAATTGAAGAAGAGACAAATCAAAATAAATATTTAAAGGGGTTACTGATAACCTCTATTAAAGATTATAAAAGATTAATCTCAATACCTGTTTTAGGAATAATGATCTCAAAGTATACTGATATGTCATCTTTAATACTTGAATCGGTCTCTATGGCTATACCTGCGACAATAACCTCAGTTAATGCATATTTAGACTGGAAAAAGAAACAAAACGAAATCGAGAAGAATCATTTATTCTTTTATTACAAACTTAAACAAAAATTATCTTAAATATTTAATAATTGTAAAATGTTACGAAGACCAGATAAATGCTTTATTACAGACCTCGACACATTCCCATCTCAAAATGATAAGGATGGAGGAATTATGCAATATACTATTAAACCTTTAGAAAAAGATATTAATCTAGTATTTAGTATATTTTCCAATCACTGGACAAAAGATGAAAGTGTATGCATTGGGAAAGGTGAATCAATAGAGTATTATATTATGGAAAAATTAAAAGATGTAAAACATATCTTATACGGCTTAATGCTGAACAACAAATGGCCAATAACCGATTATCCCTTGACCTCTGATAACATTGATGACATAATAAATAAAAGTACTTTTCCAAAGTCTCCTAATGACAAACTATATAATCTCTTCTTTTCGTTGTGTCATGAACAAAGGTTTGATGGTGAACGCAAAACTTTTATTGATCCATATAACAAAAATATGTTTCGAGAAAAATATTACCTAAATAAATATTATTTCATTTCTACTGATGAATTCCTATTTTATTTGAATACTTTGCATGATAAAGGATTTATAGAATTAGAAAAATTACAAATTAAAGATCGATATCCATTTTCCTATAATATAACATATCTTGGACTTGAAGAATTAATTAAGAAACAGGAAGAAGGTAATTATTCGAATAAATGTTTTGTCGCGATGTCTTTCAATAAAACTGAAGAGGAAATATTTATTGATGCAATAAAACCCGCATGTGAAGAGACTGGCTTTTTAGCCAAAAGAGTAGACTTAGAACATTACAATAGCGAGCATACAATCAATGATGCTATTATTGCCTTATTAAAGGAATGTAGATTTTGTATAGCAGATTTCACAAAGCAAAAAGACGGAGTTTATTTTGAATCGGGATATGCATTAGGAAGAGGTATGAAAGTAATTTACACATGTAAAAAAGCTGATTTTAAGAAATCTCATTTTGATACAAACCATTTTCCACATATTGTATACGAAAACACTCAAGAATTAAAAGAGAAACTCATTAATAAAATCAAAGCCTTTATAATAGAATAATTAATCTTATGAGACTATTAAAATATATTTTGACATACGATACTGGTCTTGCCCCAAATCCATACGGTGAATTCTGCACTTTAGCTCTGTGCACTCCTAATCATATGAGTGCAAGATTATTCAAAGGAGATTGGATTTTAGGTCATAGTGCAAAAAGCACTGGCAACAAATTAATTTATTTGATGAAATTAACCGAAGATCCTATGACGAAACATCAATATTTCCATGACGAAAGATTCAAATATAAAAAACCGGTTAAGACAAAAAATGCTTACACGTTTTTAGGTGACAATATGTATCATATTGTAAACGGGAAATATGTTAAGGAAAAAGGATTGCATGATACTGAAAAGGATAGGAAAAAAGACCTTAGAAAAGACAAAGTTTATATAAGCAATTATTTCTTTTACTTCGGTAAATCTGCAATAGATATCAAAGAAGATTACCCTGATTTTATTCATGATACTCAAGGAATAAGATATGTTAAAAACGTTATACGAATAAACAAATTGATTTCTTTTATAGAAAAAAGATATCATGAACCTGGCAAAATAGGTGAACCAACAATATAAAAATTAAAATATTAATTTATGGCGACAAATATTCCAGACATTACTATTTGTCCTTTTACTGGACTGAAAATAGACCATAATAATTCTTATGACGTTCCAAATAAATTACTGGTTTTCGGTTATTCTAATAAAATTATTGGAAAAGTCGAAATGCCTCACGCCGTTTACATTTCAATATACAACAAATATATAGGTGAATTTAACGATAATTATAATAAAAACCTTTACATCTATATCGGAATAATCCGAAATCATTATGTAAATGAGAAAACCCCATTTTATGTTAATAGTGATTTTATAGAAAATGGATATAAAGAGCATTACTATCCTTCAAATTTTAATGATAAAACCAGGTATTTCTTAAAGTATTTATACAAGAATGGAGGTAACGAGGGTAGAAAATTCAAAATTGAATCAGATGATTATCCTTTAGCTTATGCAAAGAGCACAGATGAATTCCAAAGAATTATTGAGAAATTAACAATACAAGGATTTATAAAGCTTTTATCAGAACCTGCAAAAAATATGGATGGTAAATTGCTTTACTATTCAATTATATTGATGCCTTCAGGCGAAGAAGAAGTTGAGAAAAATTTGCCTGTGCTTCCTTTGTTGGATTTAGTTAAACAAGATGTATTTACAGGTGATTCAAAGATTGATAATGAAATTATACATGCTAAAAAATTGTTTTTTAAAACCGATTCTTCCTTTAACGATAAAAGAAGTGCTTGTGAAGCATTAAGTTTCGTTCTTGAACCAGTAAGAGATGATTTAAAGACCTTTTTTTAAGCAAAAGATGTCTCAGACTTCTTTAACATTGTAAATAATTTTGATATACGATATAACAAAGAAAACACAAAAAGTATAGAACACGTAGAACAACTGGAATGGATTTTCTATTCCTTGCTAAATTCCATAATTTGCTATTATAAACTTAAGAATAAATAATCGAAATAATCATGGACCAAATAATAAATATATATTGTGACGAAAGTTGCCATTTAGAAAATGACGGCAATAAAGTTATGGTTCTAGGAGCCGTTTGGTGCCCCTTTGAGAAAAAAGATGAAATCTTCAAAAGGATTAGAGAAATAAAGAAAGTACATAACATAAGTCCGTTTTTTGAAGCAAAATGGATAAAGGTTTCAGAGGGAAAAGTTGATTTTTACAATGCTTTAATCGATTACTTCTTCGATAATCAGGATTTGCATTTCAGAACATTAGTCATACCGGATAAATCAATTTTAAAGCATGATGAGTTTAAGCAAGATCATGATACCTGGTATTACAAGATGTATTTCAATATGCTTAAAGTTGTTATAGACCCGCACCGTAAGAATAGAATCTTTATGGATATTAAAGATACCCGCAGTTCAGATAAGATGAAGAAATTGCACGAAGTACTCTGTAATGATAGATATGACTTCAATAAGGATATTATTGAAATTATTCAAACTGTGCGGTCGCACGAAATTGAAATTATGCAATTAACAGATTTATTGATTGGAGCTGTCTCATATATTAACAGAGGCTTAAATGGAAGTAAAGGTAAGTTGGAAGTAATAGAAAATATTAAGCGTAAAAGTAAATATTCTTTAAGACTTTCAACATACTTAAAAGAAAGTAAGTTTAATATTTTTGTGTGGCATCCGAGGGAGACGTTCTAATGAGTACAAAACCAGATTGGCTGCCTGATATGTTCCCTTTGGGTAGAATTAACTCTGAAACATTAGACGATTTGTACAATATATTTTATAATGATTTTATATTAGGTAAACCCAAACTCGATACAAAACCTGTGTTTTGGGACCAAACTAAAAAAGATGATGATAAATATGAAGAAGGTTTTTGGCACTTAATCGAAAAGCTTCATCAAGGTGACGAAGAAAGAACTTTTGATCCATATCGTGCAGAAAAATTGCCTTGGTGTGCACCATCAATAATGAATTTTAATGATGCAATAATTAAGCTTTGGGAATTCAAAGAATCTGAGAGAAAGATTAAAATTTATTTATGGCTGGAAGAATTTGACTACGTGATAATTTTCCAGAAACGACAATTTAGATTTGGAGAAGTTGCATTTTTATTAACAGCTTATCATGTTGATTATGATAATTCCAAGAGAAAATTGCAAAAAAGATATGAAAACAGGATTTAGTGGAAATGCAAACGCCGCTCTTTTGAAGCGGCATAAGATCTCTTTTTACAACATGGTAAATGAGTCAATACAAAAATACAACTATTCCAATCATATTTGCAAGGCTTATCTATAGGAAAATATTTTATACCAAAATCCCATTCTCTTTATTCTCTCTTGCTGATGTTCCTTCCAATAAGACGGCGGATTCGCCGCCGCGGACAAAGTGAGCGTAGTTGATCCGCCCCGGCGGATGCTGGAGAGCGCATAGTTGATACAACCTCTTTTACTTTCTTTTATTATATATGTCGATTCTTTTGGAAATTGTGCCGTCATTTCTTATGCAGAAATTTTTACCCCTTTGATTTTTAAATGTTTTCTCGTATAAAGTGGTTATGCAAAAATATTTCCCAATTATCTCATGTCATAATTTCCATTTTTGTTTGCATATATAGTAGAAGTATGAATTAATGAAATTATACTTGATATGGTTTTTTGGTTGTTAGGTGTTTTTGTTTTTGTGGCTTGGTAGTTAAGCATATTTTTCCTGTTTTCATACCCTTTCTGCACTTCCTGTTTACTTGCGCTCTACTTGCGCTCACCTTGCGCTCTACTTGCGCTCACCTTGCGCTCTACTTGCGCTCAAAAATAGTCTTGTGTGTTTTGGTCATTGTTTAGTGACAGAAATGACAAAAAGAAGGAATTTTTTCACCACCGAGAACGTAGAGCACACAGAGAAGAGAGTTTATATTGCTAAGAGCATTTTACCACAAAATCACAAAAACACGAAAAGAGCAAAAGCGCACACTGATTTACACAGAAAGAATATGATTTACACTGATAGGGAATAGAATATTTTACTGCTAAGAGCAAAAGGTTTTTAACCGTGTGCCAAAAAAGACGGCGAATGTACTCTGCGGTTAAGAATTTTTTTGTTCTTTTTCTTGTTAGACTACGGATTTATTAATATTAATTAAATGTTATATTTACGTCTTAATCGACTTTAAAATAATTAATGATTTTACGAATTTTATAAAACTAATTAAACAAATAATTTGATGAAAATAGAATTAGAAAACCCCGAACTGAAAGAAACAAGACAGGCTTTTTCCGATGCATTGATGGAACTTGGAAAGACAAACCCTAAAGTAGTTGTGCTTGGCGGCGACGTTTCGGGTTCGGTGAAGGTAAATTCTTTCCGGGATGCGTTTCCTGATAGATTCTTTTCGGTAGGGATTGCCGAGGCAGATATGATGGGCGTTGCGGCAGGTTTAGCGGTTGCGGGAAAGATTCCAATTGCTTCTACTTACGGCGAATTTGCTACGGGAAGACCTTTTGACCAGATTCGCCAGTCAATCGCATACAGTGAAATGAATGTGAAGATTTGCGCTTCGCACTGCGGTATTTCCGTGGGTCCTGACGGTGCTACTCATCAGTCGCTTGAAGATGTCGGTTTGATGAGGCTTTTGCCGCACATGACGGTTGTTACACCTTGCGATTACAATCAGACATATAAAGCAATAATGAAATGTGTTGAAACCGAAGGTCCTTTTTACGTAAGGTTTTACAGGGATAAGACACCGAATTTTACGAATCCGGATGAGGAGTTTGAACTGGGTAAGGCACAGATTTTAAAAGAAGGCAAGGATGTGACGCTCGTGGCAAATGGGCTGTTGGTGTGGGAAGCATTGAAAGCAGCAGAAGTTCTTGAGAAGGATGGAATTAGTGCTAAGGTAATAAATATTCATACGATAAAACCGATTGATAAGGATGCACTGATAAAAGCCGCTGAGGAAACTAATTTAATTATTACCTGCGAAGACCATCAGAAGCAAAGCGGGCTTTACGGAGCTGTTGCAGAGGTACTTTCTTTGCACAGACCGACTCAGATGGATTATGTTGCGGTTGAAGATACATTCGGCGAAAGCGGAACAATGGAGCAATTAATGCGTAAGTATAAGATAAATGACGAAGAAATCATCAGGAAAGTTAAAAAACATTTAAAGAAATAATTTATGTCAACTTTAAGTATAAATGCAAATTCAGTTAAGGTAAAAGTTACTGCCGCAATAGTAGCGGTTCTTTTATTGATTACAGGAGTAATAGCGGGAGGCGTGCTGTTCACTAAGTTTTTTAAACAATCGCCAAACAATCTCAATACTGCTTCGTTCGATAAGACTCAGAAGAATGAACAGGTAAGTCAGGACAGACAAACTGCTGTTACGCGGGCAATTGAGAAAGTTAGTAATACGATAGTAGGTATAAACGTTGAAGAGGTGAGGGAAGTAAGAGACCCGTTTATGAACGATCCTTTCTTCAGGCAGTTCTTCGGAGAGATGGCACCTCAGCGCCAGACAATACGCGGTCTTGGTTCCGGGTTCATTATTTCTGAAGACGGTTATATTTTAACGAATGACCACGTTGCGGGAAATGCAACAAAGATTTCTGTTACACTAACAACGGGCGAAACAGTTGAAGCAAAGCTTATTGGTTCAGACCCTGTTTCAGACGTTGCTTTATTAAAGATAAATAAATCAGGGCTGCCGGCTGTAAAGTTTGCGAACTCCGATAATATTATAATCGGTGAATGGGTGATAGCACTCGGTAATCCTTTCGGACTATTTGAAATAAATGATAAACCTACTGTAACAGTCGGTGTTGTAAGTGCTCTGAATATGAAAATAACTGCTGACCAGAAACGTGCTTACAAGGATATGATTCAAACTGATGCTTCTATCAACAGCGGTAATTCAGGCGGTCCTTTAATAAACGTTGACGGTGAAGTAATCGGTATGAACACGATTATTTATACGGGCGGACAGTTCAATCAGGGGAGCATAGGTGTTGGATTTTCGATTGCCATTAATCGTGTTAAGACTATACTCGATGAGCTGAAGTCCAGCGGAAAGATTGACAGAAACTACAACGTCGGTTTCAGAATTCAGGGAATTGATGACCAGATTGCAAAGTATCTTGGTTTAAAGAACAAAGACGGTGTTGTGGTTACGCAGGTGCAGAAAGGCAGTCTTTCTGACGAAGCAGGATTGAAGCCCGAGGATGTTATAATTAATACAAATGGTGTATTAATAAGAAACGAACAGGATTTAATTACAGAAGTAAACGACCTACGAGTAGGGGATGTACTCAAGCTCAAGGTTATAAGAGGCGGCACCGAAAAGGAAATAGATATTAAGCTTACAGCAAATAAATAAAGAGCAAATTCTGAAATATTCGTTTTCTATTCTCTGTCATTCCAGCGAAAGCTGGAATCCAGCGAATTTATTCTCATATGAGCAATGATTTTCAGAATGAGTAACTTTTTCATAAGTTCCTAAAGAGAGATTTTAATCAATAAAAAAGCCCTTTTCGGTCTCCCGAAAAGGGTTTTATTTAACTAAACAATCTTATTCTTACTATAATAGATTTCACTTCATAATGAAAGACTAACACCACTATTTATAACATAGTTAGTCCTTCTTCTTTCATTCCATGTATTAAGAGATGGTTCTATGTAAATTCTCATTTCGTTGTATAGCTTTACGGACGCCCTTCCGCTTAAATATATACCTGATAATTTCAAATTCATTGCCGGAACAGTTTCAATAGAATAGTAATAATTACCATTATAGATATTTCTATAATCAGGATAATAAATCTGTCCCTGAGAGAATATACCGGCACCTGCTCCGGCGGTAAAGGAATAATTCAATAGTTCATCGGAATCCATATTTCCGAGGGATATTCCTGCAAATAGAGTTACCTGATTTCTGGATACCGGGTTTGAGTAGGCATTATATGTAGTCCAATTTAGATTGTAGAGTGTGAATTCATACGTATAGTCATGGTATTGAACGTAATTTGCTCCGACACTAATTCCGAACAGTTTTGTTAATGGGTAATACGCATCAGCCTGTATGTTAAAACCGATATCTCTTGTATTGTTTACCATTGAACCCACGTATCCGCCGCCTAATGAAATTGTAGTATTTTGAGAATAGGAAATGGATGAGCATGCACACAGAATTACTAAAAGGGGAATAGGTACTTTTCTAAACATTTTCATCACTTTGCGTTTAATTCATCTTGCATAATTAAAAATATTTCTGAGCTCTCTTTGTCGCAGATCCGCCGTCTCGTTTGGTGGACGATCTTTGTTCTTCGAGTCGCAGATCCGCCGTTTTGTTGGGCGGATCCGCCGCGGCGGACGGTAAAAAAATATAGAATATCTGTTTCTTCTCTGTGAGCTCCGTGACTATCTCTGTGCAACTCTGTGGTAAAATCTTTTCTTCTTAGTGCTCTTTGTCTTCTAAATGCCCTAAAAGCTTATTTTTTTCTTAGTGATCTTAGTGAACTCGTATGTTAAATAAATCGGTTTTTAGGAAATAAAGAAAGGATTAATTTTGTAATACAGGAATACTCAATTTTGGCTAAGGAGATGAGAGAATCATGGTGCCTTGAGAAGTAACTTTGATT
>Ga0172380_10007828_pt1 | contig 11888 bp, 10 predicted proteins | sample Leawe162metaG_FD_119747 | JGI IMG/M metagenome (GOLD analysis project Ga0172380, IMG submission 119747) | Leachate microbial communities from a municipal landfill in Southern Ontario, Canada - Leachate well 162 metaG | ecosystem: Engineered > Solid waste > Landfill > Unclassified | place... | reverse complement strand
GCCACTGGCGTGACCGAGGTCGTTCCGGGTCGTTGGGCATGGCAGAGCGACCGATCGGTCATGTTCCGGCCGACCAACTTCTGGCCAGGCCGTTCGACCATCACGATCACCTCGACTCTTGATTCGGCCAACCTGGGCGTTTCGGGTGGTTCGACCCTGGTTGGCACCTCATCCCTGGGTCGCACCTACACCTTCAAGACGGCTCGCTCGCTGATCGGACGCGTTGACGGAAGCACGGACCTGATGAACGTCTACGTCGATGGCAAGAAGGTCAAGACCTACAAGATCTCGCTGGGCGGACCAGACTGGCGCACTCGCAATGGCGTCAAGGTGGTCAGCACCGCCAAGCAGCCGCAGAAGACCTACACCAGTCAAGCCCTTGGGATCACCGATCCCAAGCAGCAGTACTCACTCGATGCCAAGTGGAACACCCGACTGACCCCGTCCGGCGAGTTCATGCACGCGGCACCTTGGGCGACAGGGCGACTGGGTCGCTATAACGGCTCCCATGGCTGCACGAACATGTATGAGGGCGATGCCAAGTGGATCTTCGACAACACGATCCCAGGTGATGTCTTCATCTACACCAATACCCAGGGCAATCTCGCCGAGCCGGGCAATGGTGCCGGTGGGCTGTGGAATGTCTCGTGGGCCAATTGGGTGAAGAAGTCGGCACTGAAGTCGGTGCCGGTGCCCCCGGTTCCTGCTCCCATCCCGACTGCAGTTCCGACGCCGACTCCCACCCCAAGCGCATCAACCGTGAGCACATAACGCGATCTACTGGCAGGATTGCGCCATGGGTTCACTCAATCGCATCGTTGGCGCGCTCGGACCGAATCGCTCCCTGGCCGAGCGAGTCGCGCTCTTCGCGGCGGCTGCCTCAGTAGGCCCTTCCTTCGAACCGGGCCTGCAGCCGCGCAAGACCGTCGACCAGGCGATCGCGACCGGCGTCATCTCGGCGACGACGCTCTCCTTGGTCACCGCGACCCAGAGCACGATTGACTCGCTTGGCACCTTGCTGCTGCGGGCTCGGAAGTTCGGCGATGACGGACCGTCGTCGGCCACGAAACTGCTCTTCACCGTCGGCACGAATCTGCTGTGGGCTGGTGTGACCGAGGGGGTTGCACGGGCATTGCCACCTCGCGAGGACGAGAAGCTCCGGCGTGGTCTCGCGCGAGTTGCTGCCCAACGCTCGTCGAAGGTCGCGTTGGCCGGCGCCGGATTGAGCGCGGCCATCGGAACCTTCGATGTCCTTGCTCAGCGTCGCAATACCTGGCGCTGGGCGGCCGACATCCCCGTCGCGCTTCCAGCGGGCATCGCCGCCTCTGCCTTCGAGATCCAGCGGGTGCATCGAAATGCGGCCAAGTTCAATGACACGACCATCGCTGCTGTGTCGACGCGCAATTCGGTCTTGATCGCCCTCGGGGTAGGTGCGGGAGTGATCGCTCTGCAAGGCGGCGAGCGTCAGCTGGCCAAGCAGGTCTCCAACGGGTTGACCCGCATTGCCCCCGCCTATGACGAGGTGGCCAATCCGATCGGGCATCTGGTTGCCCTGGGCATCCTGGGCGGAGTACTCGGCGCCGGCTATGAATACGCAACGCGTCGCGTTGAGCAGGGCGGCGCTGCGGTCGAGCCTGCCTACCAGACCCCGCCCACCAGTCCTTATGTCTCAGGCAGTCCTGACAGCCTGGTGCCGTTCACGACCCTGTCACGTGAGGGTCGTCGCTTCACCAACATGGTGCTCACTCGCGATGAGATCGAGGGTGTCATGGGTATGCCGGCAACCGATGACCCGATCCGGCTCTTCGTCGGGCTCGACACGTCCGATGTCATCGAGGAGCGAGTGGAGCTCCTGATCGACGAGCTCGTGCGCACGAACGCATTCGATCGCGACGTGCTCGTCTTCGCGTCGCCGACTGGGTCGGGCTACATCAACTACGTGATGGCCGAGGCCCTCGAGTACCTCACTCTGGGCAACAGTGCCATCTGCACCATGCAGTACTCGATGCTCCCGTCGTCGATGTCATTGACGCGCACCGGACTGGCAGTCGAGCAGAACCGTGCGGTGATGTACGGCATCACTGGATATCTTCGCGGCCTGGCGCCTGAGAAGAGGCCGAAGTTCGTCCTTTTCGGGGAGAGCCTGGGTGCCTTGACGATGCAGGACATCTGGCGTCATCGCACAGTCGAGGCCATCGAGCGCGACTTCGTGCACTCCTCGATCTTCCTTGGCACTCCGTCAGCCACGGTATTCGCGAAGTCCTGGCGCATTGACAAGGAGCGCATCGATCCGCAGGGGATCATGATCGAGATCGACAATTTCGGCGAGTACCTCGATATTCCTGAAGATCAGCGCGCCCGCGTGCGCCACCTGCTGCTCAGTCATTACGACGATCCCATCCCGAAATTCGGCACCAACCTGCTACTGCGTCGTCCCTGGTGGCTGGGTCCCGTCGATGAGCGTCCGGCCGGAGTCCCGAAGTCCACCCATTGGCGGCCGGGCATCTCCTTCGTGCTCACCGGGGTCGACCTGATCAATGCGATGGATGTCGTGCCAGGCACATTCGGACGGCGTGGGCATGACTACCGCGAGGACATTGCGCGCTTCGTGTCGTCGATCTACGACCTGCCGTGCGCCCCGGAGCAACTGGAGAAGATCGAGTCGGCACTTCGTGAACGCGAATTGCAGTGGGCCCAGCGGCGAGTGGTCACAGAGCAGGTGGCACGCGCCAAGGAAGCACTGCTGCGCGAGATGAAGTCCTGGGGCACCTCTGAGGACCCGGGTGCGGTGAGTGATGAAGTGTGGAAGGAACTCGTCGCTTCAGCGCAGACGAACCTGGTCGCAGAGGAGACTCACGCAGATTCGTAGTGCTCCTCACCAGCTGATCGACTTGGCGTCAGCGAGTATTCGCTGCACGTAGTCCTGCGTCTCTGGGTATGGCGGAATGCCGTCGTACCGGCGTACAGCGGCGAACCCGGCGTTATATGCAGCCAGTGTGTTCTTCAAGCGGCTGCCGCTCACGCCTTTGACCAACTGACGGTTGCGGCAGTTGAACTCGGCTGCCGAGGCAATCGCATCGGCGGGATCCCAGACATCGGCCCGGCCGTCGCCATTGGCGTCAAGACCGACCTGCTCCCAGACCTGGGGCATGAACTGTGCGATGCCCTGGGCGCCTGCGGGACTCTGAGCCCTCTCGTCCCACCCGCTCTCATTGGCCAGTTGCGCTGCGAAGATCTCGATGGGGATCTTCGGGCAGCGTTCAGCTGCGCTCAGCACGAGAGCTCGATACTGCTGTGGAACAGCAACGGGACCGAGCAGGCCGTACCTCTTCGCTGTGTTCACGGCGAGCCCGATCATGACCACGGCAACAGCTATCACCAAGGTCAGGACGACCAGTGAGCGCAGGCGGTGTCGGGCAGGCATTGGCCCACGGTAACCCGAAAGCCGAGCAGAACGCGTACGGTGGTCCAGTGGCGAGCGACGCACCGAGGAGGGTCCCGGATCTCTCCCGACCTGAGGTGGAGTCCCTCTTCGAGCAGCGCCTGGCCGCAGCGTTCGCGGCGCTCGGGGTCTTCAACCTCCTGGTCGTCGGCAAGACGGGTGTCGGCAAGTCCACCTTGGTGAATGCGATGTTCGGCAGCGAGGTTGCCAGGACTGGCCTCGGGGAGCCGGTGACCAAGGGGCTGGTGCACTACCGGATTCCCGACAGTTTCCTGGGGCTGTACGACGCCGAGGGATTCGAGACCGGCGTTGCGGGCGACGCGATTCTCAACGGCCTGCGTGCCCTCGTCAGCAGGTATGCCGAGCGGCCATCCGAGGAGCAGATCCATGCCTCCTGGTATCTCGTGCGCTGGTCGGACCGGCGCTTCGAGCAGGCGCAGGTCTCATTCGTGCGCGAGCTTGCCCGCATGCAACTGCCCGTCGTCATCGTGCTCACCCAGGTTCCGACACGCGATGGGCAGGTGCACCCGGAGGCGCGAGAGTTCGCCGAGTACATCGACAGCCTCGAACTGCCCGTTGCCGGTCCCACGATCCTGACCAACGCACAGGCGGATGCATTCAGCTCCGCACCTGTCTTCGGACTGCAGGATCTGCTCGATGCCACCTATCGTGTCGTTCCCGAAGTGGCCGAGCGGGCGTTGACAGCTGCGCAGAAGATCGACTTCGGACGTAAAAAAAAAGCGGTCGACTCGATCATTAATCAGGCATCGACGATAGCCGCAGGTATCGGTGCGACCCCTATTCCCTTTGCCGACGCTGCTCTGCTGATTCCCAATCAGATCACGATGATCGCCAGGATCACTGCTGCCTACGGACTGCCGCCGAGTCGTTCGCGCGCGATGTCCCTGGCCGGATCGATCGTGCTCACGGGAGGGGCGACCATGGCTGGTCGCTATGCGGTGACCAATCTGCTGAAGTTCATTCCCGGTGGGGCAGTGGCAGGCTCTGCGATCTCGGCGACGGTGGCGGCGAGCATGACCAAGGCCGTGGGTCTGGCCTGGAGCCAGGTATGCGAACTTGCCTTGGGCATGGATGACCAGCAGCGAGACCGGTTCTGGGCCAGTGGGGCGGTGGCGGAGCAGTTCCTTGTTTTCTTTAAGCAGAACCCCAGCGCAGGTGCATCTCTGCTTCGTCGCGTCGTAAAGCGTGCCTAGTCTGATTGACTAGAGAACCCACAGGAGGAGGATCTCGTGCGATCGCCGGAAGACATGTACGCCGTTCACTCGATGCCGTCTTTCACCGAGGCTCCGGCGCTCATTCATGCGTTCACGGGATATGTCGACGCAGGCGGCGCGGTGCGCATGACCATCGACCACATACTCGAAACGTGCGAGCATCGACTCATCGCGACCTTTGATGTCGACGAGGCCATGGATTTCCGGGCCCGCCGCCCCGTGCTGTCGTACTCAGTCGACCACTTCACAGGTGTCGACATCCCCGCGATCCACCTGCATGAGGTCATCGACGCGGAGGGCACGACCTTTCTGCTCCTCGCAGGACCAGAGCCCGATTACCAATGGCTGCGATTCATCAGTGCGGTTGCTGGCCTGGGACACCAATTCGGCATCAGGCTGAGCGTGGCGATCTCCGGGATTCCGTGGCCAGCCCCGCATACGCGGCCTCTGGGCATCACTGTCCACGGTTCGGATCCCTCGCTCGTCCAGGGCTTTCAGTCGATGGTCGGTGACGTCGACGTTCCCGGCCATATGGGTGCGATGCTCGAATTCCACCTGGCCCAGGAGGGCTTTGACTCCATGGGCATCACTGCGCAGGTGCCGCACTACCTGTCGCAGTTCCAGTACCCGCAGGGCGCGCAGACCCTGTTGAACGGACTGAGCATGATCACCGGCCTGGCACTTCCGTCCGGGGGACTTGATGGGCTCGCTGCCCAGGCAAGCAAGGAGATCGATGAGCAGCTCGACGGAAACGAGGAGTTCGGGACCGTCGTCGCAGCTCTTGAGCACCAGTACGACCAGACGCGTGGGCCCGGTGGAGCAGATCAGGTAAACGAGCCTGATCATGTGCCGACGGGCGATGAGATCGCCGCCGCGCTGGAGTCATTCCTTCGCGAGCTCGATGCTGACGAAGGCAAGTCCGAGAACTAGACCGAGCAGCGTGCCCCAGCGGCGGGCAGCGTGCCCCGCAGCAGGTACTCGCTGACGCTTGCGTCGATGCATCTCGAGCCGGAGCCGAAGGCTGTGTGACCGTTGCCCTCATACGTGAGCAGGGTGCTTGTCGGCAACTGTCGGTTCAGCGCCTGCGCCCAGGCGTAGGGAGTCGCCGGGTCGAACCGAGTTCCGACAATGAGCATTGGCGCTGTTGTCGGACTGGATACAGGCGCCGGGCGCACTGGGTCGTGTGCGAACCAGGACGTGCATGGGGCATTGCTCCAGGCAAGGGACTTGGCTATCTCCGGGACTGCTGCACCCACGGCCCATCGCCTGGCTGCTGCTGCGAGCCCAGCGCTGTTGGGTGTCGCGGGAAGGTCCCAGCAGTCGATCGCGTAGTAGGCGGACTGCATATTCGAGGCGAAGGTCGTTGGCCCGGTTTGCTCGGTGCCCATCCACGCGAGCTCCAGCAGCCCAGTGCCATCGCCCTTGAAGGCCGTGCTCAGGGCATCGGTCAGGGCTTCCCACATGTCGGTCGAGTACATCGGCGTGAGCATTCCGCCCATCGCCAGGGACTGGGTCAGGGGAGTGCCTTGGCGAGTGCGCAGTGGCCGCGCATCCACACGGGCAAGGAACAGGTTGACCTTGGCGATGACGGCTGAGCGCGTTCTGCCCAGTGCACAGGGCTGGTGCGCCAGGCAGTCATCGATGTAATTCTGAAAGGCTCGCTGGAAGCCCTGCGACTGGCCGAAGGACAGCTCCATTCCGTCGAGGGACGGATCCAGGGCTCCGTCGAGGACGAAACGGCCGACACGGTCAGGGAATGCCGCGATGTATGAAGTGCCCAGCGCCGTGCCATAGGAGAAGCCGAGCCAATTGAGCTTCTCCTGGCCCAGGGCAGAGCGCAGGATGTCAAGGTCCTGGGTGGCAAACGCAGTGCCGACTCGTGGAGCGATCCTGGGGGTGTACTTCAGGCAGCCCTTGCTGATCTTGGCCGCGGTTGACATCACCTGCTTGGTCTCGCGAGGTGAATCGGGAGTCGAGTCCATCGCCAGCCAAGCTGCGGTCTGCTTCGGCGTCATGCAGGTCACTGGTGCTGAGTGCTGCACTCCGCGCGGATCGAAGCCGATGAAATCGAATTCGCGAGCAACGGCAGGTGCCACATCGCGAGCGATGTACTTGGCGAAGTCCAGACCCGAGGCACCTGGGCCACCGGGATTCACCACGATGGCGCCTTGGAAGGTTGATCCGGTGTGGCGCACGCGGCTCAGCGCCACACTGATATCGCCGAGGCTCAGGTCGTTGTAGTCCAGGGGCACGCGCAGGCTTGCGCAGTCGCCCTGCGAGCACGAATGCCACTGGAGGGTCTGTGTCTGATAGGGAAGCAGGGCACCGGCGGCAGAACTAGGTGAACCCGACAGCAGCAGGGCTCCCGTGGCAACAGCTGCAACCAGCCCAATGCGCATCACCCGACCACGGTACGTCATGTCAGGCACGCGAAGCACCGTTGACCGCGTTTGCTTAGATGACGCGGTGACCACACGTGGATTCGAAGTCAGTTCGCGACTGGCCGACCACGGCGATCAGCCCGCGCTTGGACGCACAGGCGTCATCTCGACACCGCATGGGCAGATCCAGACTCCGGCATTCATTCCAGTCGGCACGATGGCCACCATGAAGGCCGTGCTTCCCGAGTCAATGGTCGAGCTCGGTGCACAGGCGGTGCTTGCGAACGCGTACCACCTGTATCTGCAACCGGGACCCGATGTCATCGAGGCGGCTGGTGGACTGGGCAGTTTCATGCATTGGTCGGGGCCGACATTCACCGACAGCGGCGGGTTCCAAGTGCTCTCGCTCGGTGTCGGCTTCAAGAAGATCCTCGCGATGGATGCGAAGACGGTTCGATCCGATGAGGTGATCGCGCCTGGCAAGGACAGGCTGGCCCATGTCGATGACGACGGCGTGACATTCAAGTCGCATATTGACGGAAGCATGCATCGCTTCACCCCTGAGATCTCCATGCGTGTGCAGCATCAGATCGGCGCCGACATCATCTTCGCCTTCGACGAGTGCACGACACTGATGAATACGCGCGAGTACCAGGAGCGTTCACTTGCGCGAACCTTCGCCTGGGCGGAGCGGTGCGTCGTCGAGCATCAGCGGCTGACCGAGCAGCGGGCGCATCATCCGCGTCAAATGCTGTTCGGAGTGCTGCAGGGCGCGCAATACGAGGACCTGCGCCGCATGGCAGCCCGGCAGATGGCGTCATTGGGCTTCGACGGGTTCGGCATCGGCGGGGCGCTCGAGAAGGACAATCTCGGCACCATCGTGCGGTGGGTCAACGAGGAATTGCCAGAGGGCAAGCCTCGCCATCTGCTCGGCATCGGAGACCCGACTGACTTCTTCACTGCAGTGGAGCATGGGGTGGACACATTCGACTGCGTCGCGCCTTCACGGATGGCGCGCAATGGCACAGTCCTGCATCCCGATGGTCGCTTCCACGTCACCAATGCGCGGTTCAAGAGAGATTTCGGGCCGATCGATGAGGAGTGCGACTGCTATACATGTGCGCACTACTCGCGTGCGTATGTGCATCACCTGTTCAAGGCCAGGGAGAGGCTGTCGGCGACTCTGGCCACGATCCACAATGAGCGATTCATCGTCAAACTGATCGATCAGATCCGGGCGAGCATTCCCGTAGGAGAGTTCTACGCGCTCCGAGACGAATTCCTCGGAAGGTTCCAAAGCGGCGCGAAAGGGCCTGGGTCAGACAGCTGATTCCAGATGGTAGGTGGGCTCCCGGCGCTTGATGAGTCCGATGATCGGATAGGTGATCGGAAGAAGTACCACTTCCAGCAGGGTCTTGTAGACATAGCCGACGATCACGTAGTTCGCGAACTCAGCGCCGGTGATGACGCCATAGAAGGCAATGGTGCAGAACACGAGCGTGTCAGCGAACTCTCCGACGACCGTTGAACCGATGAGCCGGGCCCAGAGATGGCGCTCCTTGGTGCGCTCCTTGATCTTGACCAGCACGTACGAGTTGAGCAGTTGGCCCACGAGGTAGCCGCAGACGCTTGCGAGGACGATACGGGGGACGAATCCGAGGACAGCCTCGAATGCCGCCTGGTTCTCGTAGCCATCGGCCGAAGGGGACAGCTGGACCACCCAGAAGGTCACTGCGGCCAGGATCGCCATGGAGAAGCCCAGCACGATCGCACGTCGCGCTGCGCGCCAGCCGTAGACCTCGCTCAGCACGTCGCCGATGACGTAGGCCAGCGGGAACAGGAAGGCCCCACCGTCGACGATCAAGGGTCCGAACACGATCAGCTTGGTAGCCGCGATATTGGAGATGATGAGGATGCTGACGAAGACGCCCACGATGATGGGGTAGTAGCTCTTCGTCACCGAAGCGAAGTGAACGCGCTCCTGCGTGTCGATCGTCACGTCAATCCTTTCATTCGTAGTGCCCCCGGCAGGATTCGAACCTGCGACCTTCGGTACCGGAAACCGGCGCTCTATCCCCTGAGCTACGGAGGCAAACGAGGGTCAGGCTAGCAGCGCGGCGAGAAACTGAGAGCATAGGCAGGTGCGCACCTACGTCCCTGCCGTGGTGAATCCGGCACGGACGATCTTCACCGACTATTCCGCGCACCGCGGTTCGCTTGCATCCGGTGGCATGGCCTACTTCGTCCTGCTGGCGATCGCCCCTGCCGCGGTCTTCATCGGCGCCGTCGCGGGCGCACTGATCGGTCCGGAGGACGCCCGAAGTGCCATCGAGTCTCTGCTGATCCGCGTGCCTGCCCTCGGGCCGGAATTCCAGCCGTCAGCAGATGCGCTGCTCAAAGTCATGACGACTGCCTCCGCGGGTGCGGTCACGGTCACGTCGATCGTGAGCCTGCTCATCGCGATCTATGCGGCGTCCAAGGCGATCATGGCCCTGCGTCTTGCCCTGGATGCGGCCTTCGACTTCGTGGGCGTGCGCCATGGCCTGCTCGGTCGATTGCGCGATGCTGTGCTGACGCTGGTCGGACTGCTGGTCGTCGTGACCCTCATGCTGGTCCTGACCTTGCTGCCACGCATCCTGAGGGCTGCCGGGATCACCGATTTCCATGTGACCACTGGCATCGGCTGGATCGACTGGCTGGTCTTCGGCGTTCTTGCCTGGGGGCTGGTCCTGGCGCTCTATCGCTGGGTGCCAAGTCGTCGCGCGCCTGTCACCTGGAGATCGCCCGTTGCCCTGGCCGTCGCGATCTGGCTGCTCGGGGTCAGCGCTGGCGTCGGTGCATATGTCGGATTCTCGAGCACGATCGGTGCTGCCATCGCCGCATTCGGCGCTCCGATGGTGGTTCTTCTCTGGCTGTATCTGTCGTTCATGGGCGTGCTCATCGGTGCGGAGGCGCAGATGAATCTCATCGGATTGAGGGGGAGCGAAAGTGACTGATAAGAAGCAAGCGCCAAGGCAGGACGAACTCCTGACCAAGGAGACATGGCGTCGTGTCGTCACCAACTGCATGGTGCCTGAAGGAAGGAAGGTCGACCTCAACCGCGACTATGACCCTGCCCAGAAGCCGCAGGAGTACGACAAGGAGTCCAGCGCTCCGGTGCTCAGTCAGGTGATCGACGAGATGATCGTCCTACAGGACCGCTTCTATGCGGAGAGTTCGCGCGCACTGCTCATCGTGTTCCAGGCCACCGACGCTGCTGGCAAGGACGGCACTATCAAGCATGTGATGAGTGGGTTGAATCCTGAGGGCGTTGAAGTGCATTCGTTCAAGGCTCCCTCACATCTTGAGGCCGCTCATGACTTTCTCTGGCGCCATCAGGTCGCCCTTCCCGAACTGGGGAGGATCGCGATCTTCAACCGCTCGCATTACGAGAACGTCCTGGTAACCAAGGTGCATCCAGAGCTCATCTGGCCACCCGCGGACCAGCACGTTAATCGGGAGAAGCTGTGGGAGCGTCGCTATCACGCAATCAATGAATGGGAGCGCCATCTCGTCGACAGTGGCACTGCGATCGTAAAGATCTTCCTGAATCTCTCGAAGGATGTGCAACGGGAGCGATTTCTGCAGCGCATTGATGAGCCGGAGAAGAACTGGAAGTTCTCGCCGGCCGATCTGCATGAGCGCGAGCGTTGGGATGAATACCGCGGTGCCTTCTCGGACATGCTCAGTGCCACAAGTACCAAGTGGGCACCTTGGTATGTCGTGCCAGCCGATCACAAATGGGCAACGCGGCTGATCACGAGCGCGATCATCCTGCATGCGCTCGAGGTGATCGACCCCCATTATCCGCAAGTCGATGCCCAGACCCGTGCAGAGCTCATGGCCGCTCGCGAGCACCTCGACGGCGAGTAGGTGCAGTATCCACAGGGACGGGTCTTGGGCTGGAATGCCCGTGGCGGAGCAGTGAGGATGGTTACGACTCGAATCGGGGGATGAGGGTCGAAACACGAGTGGCTCCCACATTGCTGCGGGAGCCACTCGTGGTGATTGAGATCAGATCGCGCGGACTGAATCAGCCTGCGGGCCCTTGGGACCCTGAACAATCTCGAATTCGACGAGCTGGTTCTCCTCAAGGGAGCGGTAGCCGTCGGACTGGATTGCTGAGTAGTGGACGAACACGTCCGGACCACCTTCGGCCTGGGCGATGAAGCCGAAGCCCTTCTCAGCGTTGAACCACTTCACGGTTCCTTGAGCCATGCGCTTTCTCCTAACAGAACTGCATTCTGAACACTTCGTTCAAAATGGGGCTAGCCCTTCAACCCTTTGTTCTGTCCTTCGCTGGTGCTCAGAAACCTTGTGCCCGTCGCCGAGACGACTGGGCACGGTCGAACGCTGGTGCTTGATACGGCCTTGCCTGCAAAAATCATAGTGGTTGAGATCACATCGGTACAGGGCCGCTCGGTCACGACTGGAAACGCGTCGGGCCAGTTCGCTGTGCCAGGCCGGACCTGCGACTCGGTACGCTCGCGCGGTGACTCCTGACGCCCTTGCTGCCGCTATTCGCCTGGTGCTGTTCGAGGTCGCGGATTCCGATGAGATCGCAATCGACGTGCCTGAGACGGTTCACATTGAACGTCCGCGCTCACGCGATCACGGCGACTACGCGACCAATATCGCACTCACGCTGGCCAGAGCCGCAGGAGTGCCGCCACGAACTCTTGCTGAGGCGATCTCCCGTCGGCTCAATGAGGTCCCAGGGATCAGCGCCACCGAGATTGCCGGCCCGGGCTTCATCAACATTCGCCTCGACAGCGCTGCCCAGGGTGAGTT
>Ga0172380_10007827_pt1 | contig 11889 bp, 9 predicted proteins | sample Leawe162metaG_FD_119747 | JGI IMG/M metagenome (GOLD analysis project Ga0172380, IMG submission 119747) | Leachate microbial communities from a municipal landfill in Southern Ontario, Canada - Leachate well 162 metaG | ecosystem: Engineered > Solid waste > Landfill > Unclassified | place... | reverse complement strand
AGAGATGGACTTTTTGATGAAATAATATTTGGTCCAACGCGAGATTTTGAATGTTACTGTGGAAAATATAAGAGAATTCGATATAAGGGAATTGTTTGTGATCGATGTGGAGTAGAAGTAACATATTCTCGAGTTAGACGTGAGCGAATGGGACATATTGGTCTTGCTTCACCTGTTGTTCATATTTGGTATTCAAAAGGATCTCCATCAAAGCTTTCAACGCTTCTTGATATTCCTCAAAAGGATTTGGAATCTGTTATTTATTTTGCATCATATTTAGTCGTTAAAATTGATGAAGATAAGAGAAAAGAAGCGCAAAGTGTTTTGGCAGATATTAAAAATAAGAGAATTGACGTCATTAAAGCAGGAGCAGACGAAGAAAAGAAAGCTCTCGAAGAAGAAGGAAATGCAAAAACAAAAGAGACAGAAGAGACACTTAAAAAAGAACAAAAAGCGCTTGTTATGGAAGAAATGAATGTTTCTTTCAGACAGAAAAAGCTTGCTTTGGAAAAAAGAGTTGAGACTGAAATTGCACGCACAGAGGAAATATTTGCTCGAGTTGGAGATATTATAAAAGGACTTAAATTGTGGGATGTTTTGTCAGAGGATGAATATGTTCGTCTTCTTGAATATGATGTCCCGATGTTTTTTGAAGTTTCTACTGGGGCAGCAGCAGTTTTGAATACCATTGAATCAATTGATGTTCAAAAATTAATTGGAGAATTGCGAGAGGAAAGTCACAAGTCATCTGGACAAAAACAGTTGAAGCTTATGAAACGTCTTCACCTCGTTGAGTCTATTAATAAAGCAGGTTTCAAGCCAACATCACTAATATTAAAAGCGCTTCCTGTTTTACCACCTGATTTGAGACCTATGGTGCAATTAAATGGAGGAAGATTTGCAACAAGTGATTTGAACGATTTATATAGAAGAGTTATTAACCGAAATAACCGTTTGAAACATCTTATTTCATTAGGAGCACCTGAAATTATTTTGAGAAATGAAAAAAGAATGCTTCAGGAAGCAGTTGATTATCTTATAGATACTTCAATTAGGACTTCTCAAACAACAAAACAATTTAAATCTTTGTCAGATATTTTGAGGGGAAAACAAGGCCGATTTAGAAAGAATCTTCTTGGAAAACGCGTTGACTATTCAGGACGTAGTGTTATTATCGTAGGACCTGAGCTTGCTCTTAATCAATGTGGAATTCCAAAAGAAATGGCACTTGAGCTTTTCAAGCCATTCGTTATTCGTGAAGTTATTGCGCGAGGGTTGACTACTCCAAATGCAAAAGCAGCAAAGAGATTTATTGAAAAGCGCCCACCTGAGGTATTTGATATCTTGGAAGAGATTACACGAAATCACCCGGTTCTTCTTAACCGTGCTCCAACACTTCATAAGCTTGGTATGCAGGCATTTTACCCAGTCCTTGTTGAGGGAAGTGCAATTAAAATTCATCCTTGTGTATGTTCTGGATACAACGCTGACTTTGATGGAGATCAAATGGCTATTCATGTACCACTTTCAGCTCGAGCTCAAGAAGAAGCAATAAAACTTATGATGCCAGCTCACAATCTTTTGAAGCCAGCTGATGGTAGCCCAATTACTCTCCCAAACAAAGAAATGGCGCTTGGTACATTCTATCTTACAAGTATTGATGAGAGATTGAGAAAAGAAGATCTTCCAATTTTCTCAAGCGCTGATGAAGCTCACTTTGCATTTGCTCTTAAAAAGATTGCTCTTCGTGAGCCTATCAAAGCGAGGCTTTCCGGAAAAGTTGTTGAGACAACAATTGGTAGAATTCTTTTCAATGAAAGATTACCTGAAAAAATGCGATATATCGAAAAGGAAGTAAAAGCTTCAACTATTAAAGAAATTGTTACAAAAGCAATGGTAATATGTTCTGAGCAGGAAGTTGCCAACCTTATCGATAATCTTAAAGAAGTTGGATTTTATGCAGCAACCATTTCTGGAATTTCTGTTTCTACTTTCGATTTGAAAAAACTTGATTCTAAGGAAGAAATGGTCGCAGCAACAGAAGAGAAAGTAAAAGAGATTGAAAGTGAATATCAGAATGGACTTATTACTCATGGAGAGCAAAGACGTCTCACAAACGATGTATGGCTTGATCTTACTGAAAGAATGGCAAATCTTACATGGAACCTTTTTGGAAAAGATGATATGGTAAAAATTATTGCTGATTCAGGAGGAGCTCGTGCCGGAAAAGATCAGATTAAGCAGTTGGCAGCAATGAGAGGACTTATTTATGATCCAATGGGACGAATCGTTGAGCTTCCTATTAAATCTAACTTCCGTGAAGGACTTTCAATCTTTGAATACGTAAACTCAGCTCGTGGATCACGCAAAGGACTTACTGATTCAGCTTTGAAAACAGCAGACGCAGGATACTTAACTCGAAGACTTGTTGATGTTGCTCATGACGTTATTATTAGAGCTGAGGACTGTGGAGTAGAAGAAGGATTATTGGTTGATGTTAGACACGACAACGAAACATACACAACAATGATGCTTTTGGGGCGTGTCGTTATGAAAGATGTGGTAAGCAAGAAAACAAAGAAAACATTGGTTAAAAAAGGAAATGAAGTAAGTTACGAAGTTTTGGGCGAGATCATGAAAGACGAAACAATTAATGAAATTCCAGCAAGATCACCTATTTATTGTAAGCTCAAATATGGGATTTGTGCAGCATGTTATGGATGGGATATGTCAGCATACAAGAGAGCTGATATGGGAACACCAGTTGGAGTAATAGCAGCCCAATCTATTGGAGAGCCTGGAACTCAATTGACAATGCGTGTCCGTCATTTCGGAGGAGTTGTTATGAGCGACGTTACGCAGGGTCTTCCTCGTGTTGAGGAATTATTTGAAGTGAGACGTCCTAAGAATTTGGCTCCAGTTGCCGAAATTGCTGGAAAAGTAGAAGTTTCAAAAATGGAAGATGGGTATATGATTCGAATTCGCAATACTAAGATAAAGCCTGCTGAAGAGCGTGAGTACTTTGTTCCTTTGACTTCGAGCGTTATGGTTGAAGAAGGGCAAAATGTTGTTGTTGGAACTCAGCTTTGTGAAGGATACCTTGACCCACGAGATATTCTTAAAATTTCAGGACTTATGGATGCGCAAAAATATCTTATCGCACAGGTTCAGGATGTGTACGAGTCTCAGGGGATTGCAATTCACTACAAGCATTTTGAAACAATTGTTAGAAAGATGTCTGATAAGGTCATGATCGAAACGCCAGGAGACACAAACCTTATGCCTGGAGACTTGGTTTCAAAGCTACGATTTGAAGAAGAGAACTCAAATGTTATCTCAGAAGGTGGAGAGCCATCAAGCGCACGAGAAATCATTCTTGGAGTAACCAAGGCATCTCTTGTTACAGATAGCTGGCTTTCAGCAGCATCATTCCAAGAAACAACTCAAGTACTTACTGACGCTTCACTTGAAGGACGTGTCGACCATCTTATTGGACTTAAAGAAAATGTTATTGTGGGACGTCTTATCCCAGTGCGAGCTGAATTTATTGAAGCAGCGCCTCCTGTTCCTGAAGTTGCCGCTTAGGGTTTCTTTGCAAGTAACACGCAGATGCTGTAAAATACCAAAACATATGCCAACACGTAATCAATTATTAAGAAAAGGAAGAAGCAAGAAAATAAAGAAGCTGAAGGCAACCGCCTTGAGAACTGTATTCAATGCAAAAGACCGAAAATATAGTCAGGTTCCTGCTCCACAAAAAAGAGGAGTCGTTACTCTGGTAAGAACAATGACGCCTAAAAAACCAAACTCAGCTCTTCGAAAAGTAGCTCGTATAAAACTTTCAAATAGAGAAGAGGTAACAGCATACATTCAGGGAGTTGGGCACAATTTGGCAGAACACGGAATCGTTTTGGTAAGAGGTGGAAGAGTAAAAGATTTACCAGGAGTTAAATATCATTTGGTGCGTGGAAAATTTGATTTGGCAGGCGTAGAAGGACGAAAAACATCACGAAGTAAGTATGGGGCAAAAAGCCCTAATGCGCGAGCAGCTGTATAATTGCTAACTAATAACTAATAACTAATAACTAATAACTAATAACTAATAACTAAATTTATGGCACGAGGTGGAGCAAAAATTAAAAAGAGAAAAGAAGTAGGAGACCCTATGTACAATAGTGTTCTTCTTGCAAAATTTATAAATGGCGTCATGCGAGACGGTAAAAAGACTGTGGCGCAAGGCGTTGTGTATGATGCATTTGAAATCTTGAAAAAAGATGGACATGACGCATTGGCTATTTTTGAGCAAGCAATTGAGGCTGTTGGACCAAAAGTTGAAGTAAAAGCTAAAAGAATCGGTGGAGCAGCTTACCAAGTGCCTACAGAGGTGCGTGGAGTCAGAAAAAATGCACTTGCTATCCGCTGGATTTTGGATGCAACACGAAAAAGGCCAACTGGCGAATACAAAACATTTGCGCAGAAATTGGCAGCAGAACTTTTGGATGCTACCAAAAATGCAGGAGAAGCAGTTAGAAAAAGAGATGTTGCTCACCGTATGGCAGACGCCAACAAAGCCTTCGCGCATTTTAGATATTAAACGCTTAGTCTTGCGGTGCTCGTTGCACTGCGCTCCTTAAAGCCTTCGCTCACTTCAGATATTAATCTGTAAACTCTTCAGTTTTATTTTCTCCAAACTATTTCTTAGAAGTTTTTTGTGGTTTTTGCTGGTTTTTGGGGAGAAAATCAAGCGGTCTTATGTATTGGCTCTTTCCAAAGCTTCTTGGAATTCCATCTCGATGCGCCTCGTTACAAACAGTCTCTTTAATCAATAACCATCTTACGTTTCCAGGCTTTCTTATATATATATCTTGAGGATGATTCCCACATGCATCGCAAATTAAGTCTTCTCTTGTTACTTTGTCTCCCGTCTTATGTTCTCTTTTCGGTGGTTTCTTGGGCGGTTCTTGATTTTTTTGTTGTCGTTCAGTAAGTTGTCGTAGTCCTTCTTCATTTGTAACAGTAGTAATTCCTGAAATGTCTGTATGAACAATTATTGGATGTCCATCATCATCCATTCCTTCATATTCTACACCGTTCCCGTCTCTCATGGCGCTAAGAGTTTCAGGCACATTTTTTGTTGCGTGCCAATTATTTTCTAACTCATCAGTGTTAGCAGTTAGTCCTGCATTTTCAGCATGTCTTTGTATGTTGTTAACAAAGGGAGGAACCATATGTCTAGAACGTTGTCCCCTGCTCATGTCTATGGTCGGAAATTGTTTTTGGCGTCTTGCAAAAGATATTATGTGTGAATCGGTTACTATAACGGATCCTTCATGTGTTTTATTAACGACCAATCCCCTAGCGCCTTTTATAGCAAGCGCATCTTGCCTCCAGCCAATTCTCATATCTGAGGCTAAATCCTCAACAATAAAAAGAACTCCTAAATTTTGTTGCACAGTAACCTTATTTTCATCTTTTTTTGAACTTCGTTTTAGTAAATTTGATAATCTATAAATTTCTTCTTCATAAGAGTTTTCAGGAGTTCTTGGTGGAGTATGTAAGATTATAGCGGCAAACGTTTTTGGTAAATGTTTTGGGTCAGTTCCCTTCTCTCTGCCTCCATGCATTACAGGTTGCCATGTTTTCCTATCTACAAGTCGTAGATTGGGATTGGCAATATCAAAATAAGCAATTTCGCCAGCTGGTATTTGACCAGTAAGTTCGATATCTTTAATTTCTTCAGGAATTACCATTGGGGGGTTTAGAACAAGGTTTTCTACAGTTTGTGGCGTGCCTATAGCACCTTCAGTTCCTGTCATAATTCGATTCTACCACAATTTTTTTCAAAATCAGCAATTGACAAGAATTTCGTAGTAGTATACATTTATACAAATGCCAACTCCTGAAAATCTTCTTTCTCAAATTCTTGTATCAGATTTTTCTATCGCACAAAGAGCAGTTAGAACACGAATATACATTCCAGAAACAGATCCTTATGTAAATAATATTGGAGCCCTAACCGGACGAGCGATAAGTCTTACTGTTAGGTTTGGTACTCCCTTGGGCGCAGAGACTCGAATGAGTCAAACACCTTGGATTCCGTTAGGAAATATGGAGCTTGCGATTAGGGAAGCATCTAGCGGTGGTATAGCTGACCACGCGCAAGTTATAGTGAGAAATAAAGAGCAGGATGAAGAAGTATTGTTCGATTTGGGGAGAGAAAGAATTATAGGTGTTGATGGGGCGCCTATTGCATATGTTGACGCCAGGACAATTGTTGATCACATGCAAGCGGATTTGCAAGCAAGAAAAGCAGCGTAAAGGTTTTACTCAACGCTAATTGAGAGGATCTTATCTCCGATTTCAAGCGTATTTACCACATTCATTCCCTCGGTTACAATTCCAAAATTTGTGTATTGTTTGGTAAGCCATGAGGCGTCTGTTTTGGTGATAAAGAATTGTGAGTCATTTGAGACTGTAATATCATTTCCGCGGGCAACTCCAACAGAACCTACAGTAAATGGTCTATCATTAAGTTCTGTTGGCATAGAGCCTCCTCCTGTTCCATTTCCTTTTGGATCTCCGCCTTGCGCTACCCAATCTTCAACGCGGTGAAAGGTAAGATTTTTATAAAATCCACTTTTTGCCTTGTTTACAAAATTCTCAACAGTTTTAGGCGCGTCTTTTCCATAGAAAGAGATTTTAATTTTACCTTTACTTGTTGTAATTGTTGCCGTTTTTGCAATTGTTGCAGAAATAGATGAGGTAGGGGTTGGTGTAGGTGTAGTTGTTGCTTTTGCTTGACCGTTTTGGGCAGGGGTAACCGTAACAAGTTTTATGACTTCTGGTGATGGGGTAGGTTCAAGGAGGGAGAGATCTGGAATTTGTCTTGTTTGATTTGTTCCAAGTAAGAAGTAGAGTCCGGTAAATCCGACGACGACAAGTGTGATAAAGATAATTGCTGTCCTGCTCATATACCCCATACCTTAGAAGTACCTATAATACCTACTTTTCTGCCCTTTTGCAAGGGAAGTTTATTTATTTTTAGTTATGGTTGGAGTAAAAAAAATTAAGCGTAGGGAATTGATGGAACGAAATATAAAACGTAAGAAAAGATTATTAGAAGCAAGACTTGTGAGAAAAGCCGCATCAATTTTTAGAATAGTGGAATAATTTTATAATTTCAAGAAGCAAAACTTATTTGTAGGGTGTAGGTTTTATGTTTGGGACAGGAGGTTCAATATTGGGCACATTTTCTAATTGGCCTGTTTGTTTTTGCAGAACCATGGTGTTGGTTGATTGCGCCTGTGTTGTACTTGTTTCAAAAGTCTCACCTAGTAAATCTTTAAGAGCCTCAGATTCCTGCGTTAAGCTTTTTTGATAATTATTAATTTTTATAAATTCGCCCAATTCAGAATCAGAGTCTACTATTTTGGGAATAAGTCGTGACATCTTACCAGCATTATTTATAAGCAATGCGTCTAATGCGGATATAGCACCTCTAATATAGGAACTCCAATCATTTGCATCAAATAAATGACGTTGGCGTAATGAGTTAATATGTGCGACAACAAAATCTTGAGATTGAATTCTTCCAGTACTATCAAGGGGAAGCATGCTTAGTCTTGTCAGGAAGCCGTTTGTAAAAAATTCACCTTGAGCAAAAATATCTTTTGCAGAAACTTTATCATCTACACCCAATCTTTTAAATCTGAAGTCAAGACCAAGTTGAAATGCAAGGACTGATTCTTCATCCGTAGGAAAATAGAGGCTTTTTCCGTCTCTACCTTGACGAAATGCATCTCTTTGAGTAGGCTCTAATTGTAATGCTAAGCTGGCTCGCTCTCTTTCAAATTCAAGCATAAGTGTGAATTATAACAATATAACTATAGGATTTCAAGTTCTTTTGATGTTGTGGTGAGAAGCTCGAGTTTTGTTCCATTAAAAAATGCAGTGTCTTCAATTCGTACTCCTCCAAAACCCGGAATATAAATTCCTGGTTCTACAGAAAATACCTGATTTTGCAACAGTATATCATTTGTTTTTGGGGACAAGTGTGGCGTTTCATGTACCTCAAGACCTATGCCATGTCCAAGTCCATGTGGAACTGGAGGAAAATTGTTCTTTGTTAAGACTTCATTTGAGATTTCAGCTGCTTTTTTGCCCTCAGGCTTTTTGTTTGCATTTATGTAGTTTATAGCCGCGAGTTGTGCATCAAGAACGGATTGGTATATTTTTTTTGCTTTTGTTGTAGGGTTTACAATTATTGTTCTGGTCATATCGCAACAGTATCCATCTACCTGTGCTCCAAAATCAAGCAAAACAAAAGAGTCGTTTTTTGACAATTTTTTACTTGACGTGAGATGGTGCGGAACAGAAGAATTGGCACCGAAAGCGATAATTGTGCCAAATGCCAAAGTTCCACCGTTTTTTTTGATAAACAGTTCCATTTCAAGAGCCACCTCTTTTTCGCTCATGCCGAGTTTAATTTTCTTTTTAATAAATTCAAACGTCTGATCAGTCAGTTTTGCTGCTGTCCGCATTTTTTTTATTTCACTCGCATCTTTCTGTGAGCGTAACTCTTCGACAAAGTAATCAGTTGAAACAAGTTTTACTCCCAAATTTTTCTTCAAAATTTTGTGCTCTTCAAAGGTAAGATTTTTCTCAAATCCCATGTGTGTAATTTTTTTATTTTCAATTTCTTTTTTCAAAACTTTTGTCCATGGTTCAATTGTTGCCTTAATTTTTTTACTTATTGTTTTTTTAACGGCCTCAATATACCGCGGGTCTGTAAAAAGAATTGTTGTATTTTTGCTTACAAATAAGTATGCTTCCCTCTCATCTTTTGAAAAATTAAAGTATCCCGTGAGGTAACCTATGTTTATAGGAGCCGAAATCAAGAAAGCGTCAAGCTGTTCTTCAGCTAAAATAATTTTTAATTTTTTAATTCTGTCGTCAAACATAGTTAGTCAAATGAAATTTAGTAATCAGGCGCAAAGACTTGCCCGGAATGTCGTGCTTCCCAAATTTCCTCAAGTGCTGCTATTTTATCTCCCATTGTCTCGCTACTAAGTAGAACCATATCTTTGACTACGTCCAACATTTCATTTATTTCTTGATTTTCTGTTCTTTCTTCCAAGATAATATATCTCCTAAATCTATCTTTCGGCAGTTGTTTTGAATTTCTTGCATATGCATCTGTGTCTTCCTTGATAAGATTAAGCCCAATTCCAGCGAGGATAATACTGACTCTATGTGCTCCTTCTTCTTCAAGCTCTTCATCAAGATAATTGGTTCGTGTTTCGAAAACGTACTTCCGCATAAGAATACCCAAGTCTTGATTGTCCTTGGAAAAGGCGTCAATAAAGCCAAGTGTTTGGCTAATTAATGGAAATTCATTGCCTTCTTGTGAATAGTTACTTCTATTTATTTCCATGGAAGCGATTATAACTCGCTAGAGTTTCAAGAGCGCGATATAATCTTGCGATTATACCATATTTACATACCACGCTCAGTTTGGTACAATCATTAAGCCTATCGAAAGGTGGGTATTTTTTTTGTTAAAATTAATATTATGGCTGATTCAGATTCACGAAATGTACCATTAGATCATATTCGCAATATTGGAATTATTGCGCATATTGATGCGGGAAAGACAACAACTTCAGAAAGAATTCTTTATTACACCGGAAAGTCTTACAAAATTGGAGATATTGATGAAGGGAATACTGTTATGGATTGGATGGATCAGGAACGTGAACGTGGAATTACCATTGTATCTGCTGCGACTACTACTTTTTGGACACATACACCACTTGGAATGTCTGAAGGACAAGAAACTCCATACAGAATCAATCTTATTGATACCCCAGGACACGTTGACTTTACAGCTGAAGTAGAGCGTGCGCTTCGTGTTCTTGATGGAGCCGTAACCGTTCTTGATGCAGAAGAAGGAGTCCAATCACAGAGTGAGACTGTATGGCGACAAGCCGATAAATATCATGTTCCCCGAATTTGTTTTATTAATAAAATGGATAAGCTCGGCGCAGACTTCCTAAAGACAGTTGGCACAATTGAAAAGAGGCTTGGAGCCAATCCAATTATTATGGTACTCCCAATTGGTGCTGAGCAGGAATTTAAAGGCATAGTAGACCTTTTGAATATGAAATCAGTTATTTGGAACAACGAAGAATTGGGTGCAAAGTACGAGGTAAGCGATGAAATTCCAGAAAATATGAAATCGCTTGTTGAAGAATATAGACACAAAATGATTGAGAAAATTGCTGAAAATGATGACAGCCTTCTTGAGAAATACTTGAATAATGAAGAACTAACAATCCCAGAATTAAAGGCAAGTCTTAGAAAGGCTGTTGTTGGATATAAGGTTGTGCCAATTTATGCGGGAAGTTCTTTGAGGAATAAGGGTGTACAGCCACTCCTTGACGCAGTTGTTGATTATCTTCCATCTCCTATGGACTTAGGACAAGTAAAAGGACTTCATCCAAAAACAAATGAAGAAGAAGTGAGACAGCTTAATCCTGATGAGCCATTCTGTGGTTTCGCTTTCAAAGTACAAATTGATCCACATGTTGGAAAAATTACATTCGTTAGAATTTACTCAGGAAAATTGGTATCAGGAAGCTATACGTATAACAGTAGTAAAGACGTAAAAGAGCGTGTAGGTCGTCTTCTTCTTATGCATTCAAATCAAAGAGAAGAAATTAAAGAAGCGTATTCTGGTGAAATTGTGGCTGTTGTGGGACTGAAAGATACGGTAACAGGAGATACTCTTTGCGAAGAAACAAAACCTCTTATTCTTGAAAAAATTACATTTCCAGAGCCTGTTATTTCTTTGGCGGTTGAGCCAAAAACAAAATCGGATCAGGAAAAAATGGGACTCGCTCTTAAAAGACTTATGGAAGAAGATCCTACTTTTAGTGTTAAGACAAATCACGAAACAGGACAGACAATTATGTCGGGAATTGGAGAGTTGCAGCTTGAGATTATGGTAGACCGTATGAAGCGAGAATTTGCTGTTGAAGCAAATGTTGGTGCTCCTCAAGTTGCATACAAAGAAACAATTGGCGCGGAGGCAAATGGTGAAGGAAAATACATTAAACAGACCGGAGGACACGGACAGTACGGACATTGTCTTCTTAAACTTGAGCCAATGCCACGGGGAGAAGGATACGTTTTTGTTAATGCTATTAAAGGTGGAGCAATTCCAGCAGAATTTTGCTCATCTGTTGAAAAGGGAGTTAAAGAAACATTGGAAAATGGAGTTTTGCTTGGATATCCAATAGTAGACGTAAAGGTAACTCTTTATGATGGAAGTTATCATGATGTTGATTCATCAGATTTGGCATTTAAAATTGCGGCATCCATGGCTTTCCAATCAGCTGCAAAGAAAGCAGATTTGACACTTCTTGAGCCTATTATGAAAGTCGAAGTAACCACTCCTGAAGAGTTTATGGGAGACGTTATTGGTGATTTAAGCTCAAAGCGTGCACAAATTACTGGAAGTGAAGAAAGAGGAAATGCACGAATTATTTTGGGAATGGTTCCTTTGTCTGAGCTTTCTGGGTACGCAACCACTTTGAGATCTATGTCACAAGGTAGAGCCACTTATTATATGGAGCCAAGTCATTATGAAGCTGTTCCACAAAATATTGTTGCACAAATGCTTTCTAAATCCACATTCTCAGGCCGCATGAACGCGCAATAAGGTTTGGCTAAACATCACATCTCAAGATCTCAAACCCCAAATAAATCCTAAAATTTAAATTCTAAATTTTTACTCAATTTGTTATTTGCTTTTTTGAATTTGTAATTTAGTATAATGATTAATGTATGGCGAGGAAAAAACTTTCTGAATTTGCTGCAAAAAAACTT
>Ga0172380_10007825_pt1 | contig 11890 bp, 3 predicted proteins | sample Leawe162metaG_FD_119747 | JGI IMG/M metagenome (GOLD analysis project Ga0172380, IMG submission 119747) | Leachate microbial communities from a municipal landfill in Southern Ontario, Canada - Leachate well 162 metaG | ecosystem: Engineered > Solid waste > Landfill > Unclassified | place... | reverse complement strand
ACGATCCTGCGCACCGTCCAGCAGATGCAGCACCAGATCCCGCTCATCGGCATAAACTGGGGAGAGGTGGGGTTCCTCGCCGATCTTGAACCTGCTGAGGCACTCGATTACCTAAAAACGCTTTCGAAAGGATTCTCGATTGAGGAACGGATGCGCTGCTCGTTCTCGCGCAACGGAGAGTATATCGGCACAGCGTTGAATGAAGCTCTCATCGTCACCCAGCGCCCGGCAAAGATGCTCCGGTTCTCGATTGTTATTGATGGGATTGTCGCTGAACAGTTCCGGTCGGACGGGCTTCTGGTCAGCACCCCGACCGGGTCAACTGCCTATGCGATGAGTGCGGGGGGTCCGATCGTTGATCCCCGTGTGCAGGGTTTTTTACTGGTTCCGCTCGCGCCCTACATGCTCTCTTCGCGACCCCACCTGATCAGCAGCAGCCGGCGCCTCCAGATCCGGCTCGAAAGTTCCAAACCGGCAAATCTGGTGATTGATGGACAGGAGACCATACAACTCGGAAGTTCCCTCACCATCGAAGTGAAGCAGGCAAAACAACCGGCACTGTTTGTGGATGCGCACCGGAATTTCTTTGAGAAGGTGGACAACAAACTCCGGAAACTGTGAATCGGCAGGATTCAGGGTCCCGGGTTACGGGGAGTTGGGAAATATCGGGACGACCGGTTTTCGTTATTCCTGATCTCCTTTTGGGAATTTTTCCGCTTTTTTGACCAGAACAAAACAAGGAGATTTAATAATAGGTGACCGTAGATACGGAAGTATCGTCGGAATTAATTATGTTATTCAAAACGGTGCAGATTTTCTAGTCAGAATACGAAATAAGGCATTTAATTAATGAAAACCGAGAATGACGAGTTCAGATTGCTAGAAATTTTTCGTAAATTGAATTATGGAGAGATTGTGGATTTTAATCTACTCTATAGATCTTCGAAGAATCAATTGCAACAAATTCGTTTATGTGTAAAAAAAATCTCCTGAAGCCGCGGAACGCTCAAAAAAAGCCGCAATTCGAGATATGAACATAAACAAAGAACCCTATCAGAAGAAACAATCGAGTTACAGGGTTGTATGTTCGTCATAACATCCGGTAATAGAAACGTGTTATCCGCTAGAGATTTTGTCATTGTATCGAATGAGATGGCAAGTTGAATTGGCTTTCAAGCGATTAAAGTCAATATTAGGTCTGGGACATCTGCCAAAAATTGATCCGGAAAGCGCAAGAGCGTGGTTATATGGAAAGATGGTTGTGGCATTGCTGACGAGTGCAATTGTCGAAATGGGGCGTTCTTTTTCCCCCAGGGGATATCCGCTGCAACAAAATTTATGACGAAGATCCCGAACAATCAAATCTTTGGAGAGAGACGTCGCTTGCATTTCACCTTCTGTTGTGTGCGATAAATCTGTTGTTGTCTCTGAAAGGCTGCATTTCTCACTGGTATCTCCTGTCGAAAGGTCTTGCGGAAGGCAATCGAAAACGGACTCCTCAATTATTCGAGGCATATTCATATCAAAAAGGGGGTGTGCTTACAAGTTAAGTTAGCGCATATGCCCACGCCCTTGGGTCGGGTGTCCGGCGAATTCCAATCCGACCCCCCGCATATGTCGTAATGGGATCAAGTTTCCCGCACGACTCCCGCGATCTGGTTCACACGCATTGCGCGGAAGCATTGTTGATTGAAAACACTGTCACAGCATCCACACATTCTGCTGCGACACTCTACCGGCACAAGGGGGAATAGGGGTCAATGATTCCAGACAACCTGTACCCCACATGGCGATCCCGACATTTCAAACGGGAGCGGTGAGATCAGAAACCCCGCTTATGGTGAGAGATGACGGGCGATATTTCGTTCTGTGACAAGAGACCGGAGGACCAGTTATCATTCTTGTTTTTGCCCAGATCAGCGTGAATGCATGGACGTTTTCTCAACCGCACATGTCCCTTCTGAATATGCCGGGCTATTTCGATCCGCGCGATGGAATGACCGTACGGGATCAAAAAAAGAAAAAATTGTTTGGCACGGTTAATCGTGCTTTCTCGTGTAGAAGTATATGCCGATACCGATGATTACGATGACCACGATAATCGCACCGATGATGGTGGTTGTGGGCAGGGCACCCGGTGTAGGCTGTACGGGTGTGACCGCAGCTGCACCGGTTGTCGTGACAACGGGTGTCACGGCGGGTGTCGCAGCGCCGGGCACATAGGTCTTCACGGCTACGATACCGAAGGTGGAGAGACCTTTCGGCGAGGGTGCTTTGAAGTTCAGGTAACCGGTGTCCATGTCATAGTTCGAGAACTTTGTCGTGAGCACTTCAGTTGATCCGTCGTCGCCGTTCCGTATGATCCGGACCGCGTCGATGCCGCCATAGTTGTTGATCCAGTTCTGCGGGACGCTCATGGAGACGGTTGCAGGTCCTGTCGATGATATGTTGTTCTTTGTCACCTGCATCACATAGGCAATCTGCGCGACATCGAGCTTAGTCGCCTGGAGCGCAGTCCTGAACGAGTTCTGCACCGCTGCGCTTGGTTGCTGGATGATGGATGTGGAGATCGATGCAGGGGCTCCGGAGAGCTTGGTGATATCGACTGACCAGGCTCCGCTGACGCCTTCCATGCCGACAAGGTCCGCTACGACCGGTCCGCTCTCAGCGACACCGGTACTCGTGATTGTGGTGATCTTTGTCACCGCTGGTTCCGTGAGACCCGGTTTTGCGGGGACTCCGTAGGTTACAATTTTACCGGTATAAGTGCCGCTTCCACCGCCGCCGCCGCCGCCACCGCTTGGGCTGGGCGGGCTGGGCGGGCTGCTGCTTTTTGCGGTCGCACCGATCATACCGAAGGCAGACCAATTGGTTGTTGTTATAGTAAACCATTTATTCGGGAGATCGGTCGGACCCCATACTGGTGTCAATGCGGTAGTTGTTGCCGGGGTTCCGTGCGTCCACATGACATAGGTGAAGTTCTGTCCAGCTACAGTCGGACCTGCATTCGTGTAGTTCAAATACCAGGTGTATGGCACACTGATGTTAAGCACCGAATTGGTCATCACTGATGATCCTGATGTAGTGATATTCAGGACAGCAAACGGACGATAGCCGGTTGCACCGGTTGCTGCATTTTGTAAGGTTGTCTGGTAGTCAGCATCCTGCGCTGCATCTGTGAATGAAATTCCTATGTCAAACCCACTGGTATTCCACGCGGAACCTGTCACACCGGGTTGGACAGTAACTTGTTGCCCTGCAAGGTTTGTCACCACAGGTTTGAGGATATACTGAATTGTGCTGACAAATCCGCTCAGATTTCCACCAGTTGTGTCAACAGGTGCGAGTGTCGTGACAATAATCTGGCTGAAACCACTAATGTTAGCCAGGTAGATGTTACTGCCAGAGTAGGTATAATTGATCTCGTTTCCAGTTAGGTTCACACTGAAATACGTGCTGTTGGCAGTCAGGTTAGTAACAACTGGGACGATCTTCTTGTCAGCCCTGATATATCCAATTGCTGTTGTGGTATTTGTCCCTGATGCGTTAGTAATCGAGAGGGATATATCATAGTATCCGGCGTCGTTAAACGTGTGTGTTGGGTTTGCAAGAATTGAAGTCCCGGTATCATTGAATTGCCACACGTATGCAAGCGGGTTTACAACATCCGAAGTTGCAGAACTAAAACCAATAACTAATGGCGCAAATCCAGTTGTCGCATTGGACGTAATCCGCGGGATTGGAAGCGCTTTGTCGGTGACATTATACAACTGGGTACTCGTGTTGGATTTGTATGCGTTGTTTACTGTAAGAGTGACAGTCTTTGTACCGCTTGTTGAGTAAGTGACAGTCTCATTCCGGTTGGTCGAAGTTGCCGGTGTTGCACCGGAGCCAAAGTTCCAGTTCCAGCTGTACGGTCCTAGTCCGGTTGCATTACCATAGAAGGTCACAGGAATACCGATAACAGTGGTGTTTGGAGTTGCGGTAAAGGATGCCCTGACGGTTGTGTTCTCCTGGAGGATGATAGTTGTCTGTCCGAGTGCAGAAAGGTTCCCACCATTTTCAAGGAGCATGTATACACGGTAAGTGCCTGGGAATAATCCCCCGGTCGGCACACCAACGGACGTTGCGTTGGTTGCGTTCTTGTAATTCCCGAATCCTTCAGTTACGTAAATATTCTTGATCAGTTTTTTAACCGAGGTATTCCCATCGGCATACAGGGTCATATTCTTGAGTGACCCGGTTCCGATTGTCGTGAAATCCCATTCCATGAACCCGGTATACAAGGGCGAATCTTTCACAATAATCCCGGTGATCTGGTTGCCATTGACCGTTGAGTTCACGATGACAGGGTTCCCGACATCGTAAAGGACAGCAGTAGTATCGAGTATGTTCGCGTATTGCGTCACTTCAAAGGTTTTTAAGGTGATGATTGAGACGCGATCATAATCAATACTCATAGCGAGGATAACAAATTCACCATTTCCTATATCACTGATTGATAGCGGTGAAAGTCCGGTTGCTTCACTTGTATTGAAGCCAGATGAGATATCCACTGCATTTTCAATGATCGTCTTTGCAAGGTTGCTCGTATAGAAAGTGAATCCACCAACCTGACGTTTAATTTTCATGTTGTTGGGATCTGTTGCATTGATGATGGCATATCCATAGGTACCACCATCACGCCCATACATGACGATGGTGTCCTGTGCCAGCATCTGACCCAGGCTGACTGATGCTGCTGTACTCTTGGAGGGATTTTGCAATAACTGGTTGAGAAGCGTGCTGTTCGCTTTTGCGATGAGGATTGTTGCATTAGTAATGTTGGCAACCTGGATCTTGAAATCCTGGGTGCCCGTGGGTATCGGATAGTAATCGATCGCAGTCGGGAGCGAGGTGTTTAAGATCGGTTGGTCTTTCCGGTTGTCAAATGTGACGTTTGGTCCTCCGATCATCGTCTTCTGGAACGTCCCCAGTTTCGGGAATTCCATGTGTGAAGGTGGACCATAGATTGTGATTGCGTTCGCGTAATCGAAGACATCATATAACGATGTGTTTGTCAGGTTCAGCCCTGCAAGCGATCCCAAGGATGGATCATTGAGATATGCGAGATAGTTGTTGTAGATATGGAACGGAGCACTGTCGTTGGTATTTATTGCACGGTCGATAGCTGTAAGAGATTTGTTCAGGTTCCCAATGAGGTTCCCTTCGGGAGAACTGTAGAAGAGGGTTCCTGTCGGGGCGCTGGTATTCCATGCAGTGCCGATTCCGACAATGTAGGGATTGGCATCGGTAACTGTATACGTGATCGTTAACAGTTCACTTGCTTCTGCATATCCATCCCCATCGGAATCTTTGATTGAATTGACAACGACGAGGGGTTTGATTGTATCTTTTGTGAAGGTTTCGGTGGCTGTTTGTGTTCCACCACCACCTAAAGAACTCGTTCCATTCACAATAACCGAATGAATTCCATCAGGTACGGTCAGATTGTATGAGATATTCCCTGAAGTTCCAGAAGTTATTGAGCAAAAAGCCGTTACATCAGTATTATTGATGAACATCTTAATTGTTGAAGCATCTACTTCAACAAAGAGAGCATTGATGAATGGCTGGGAAGAGTTGGTGTAGAGTCCGTTAAGATTGGGATCAAAGTGGATACCTGATTCAGCAACATTGACATTAACGGTTGAACTATTTGCGTTTGCTGAAATGTCCTGAGCCGAAACAACAATACTGCGTGCTGGTGGAGAAAGTGCTACTCCCGTGCGGGTAGCATTGATACGATACCCATTCGTGATCGGATTTGTGTTAAGAATCGTTGCCGAGACACCATCAATGGTCACAGCAATGCTTGTTGCATTCACACCACCTTTGTCTGTGATATCAGCGGTTACATTGATATCCTGAGAAACGGTATCACCATTGAGCGGAGTTGTAATGGTCACAACTGGGGGTATGACATCAATGGTTCTGAATGATCCATTGATTGTAGGTAACTGTTTCTGAGTGCCCCCATCTTTTACCTTATAATTTGCAAATGTTGTGTCAATTGAAACATTTGTTGTCGATCCATCATTTACCAGAGCGTTACAAGTAAATCTGAGGATAGTCACATTTCCGGGAGAGGTTGCAACTGCATTCGCACTCGATATCATGACAGTTCCTGCAGTAAAAGGTGGACTTACAGGGTTAGTAATAAATGTAGAAAATCCACTCGCCTCCCCGTAGAGGATTGCGGAGGTTACATTCATCACAGTTGGATCCCATATTGTTTTTAGGGTGAAACCCCCAACACCAGCCGAATCATTCACTGTAATGTAAATATAATCTGTTGTCGCAACATTGTAAGCATTACTTATCTGAACAGTTGCAGCCCCAGAAACACCGGGGATGAAAAGACACAAGATAAATAATGCACAAAACACTATTTTCTTTGTTAAATCTTTTTTCATAATTTACCAACTTCCTTACGTCGTTCAACTCTGCGGTTATTTATAACGATTAATGTACATAATCCCATTAAGATTATAAAAAGATTGAGGTTTAGTGGTGATTTTTGAATTGATGTCATTTGAAGAGTTGTCGAATTACTCAACTGATTATTTGATTGTGCTATCATCGAACCTGAATTTTCTTGAGTTAATAGAGTAGATTTTTTTGGGATATTCTCAATTTGTGATACTGTTGCAGGATTATTTATTGGACTATTGGTATATTGTCCGGTAACAGGTGTAGTTGTAGTAATAATTTGGAGTGTATTTTGGGGGATAATAATAGTATTAATTAAATTATCTTCTATTACAGTTTCATGAGTCTGATAATTATATTCAGTAATGTTTGAACTTGGTGGGGTTACTACCATTGAAGAGATCATACCATTCTCAACGGGGATTGAATTATGTTCGATATCAACAAGTTTCGCAACATGAATTGTGAAATTTTCTTCACCAGTGAAAACAAGTTTAGCAAGTTTGTTTGATGATGTTGTTTGCCCTGTAGCACCGACGATTATTGCATAACCCTCAGAATTTTTAATATTTGCAATTCCAATGTAGGGAGCAACCGGGGAAATCTCAGTAACCAAGGTTCCCGAAGTATAATTCAGATACAGTTTGTATCCAGCAACAGGAGACGGATTATCTTTTGACATTGCGATATAGTGGTCTGAACCATCATTTTCAATGATTATTTGACTTGCTGATACAGCTGCTACACATAGTAACATGAGAATGAATACGCATACAGAAAAAAATAGTTTCATCTGATCCATACCTCATATAAAGGGATTGAAATTTGCATCAACAAGAAATACCTCATACTTGAGAATATTTATTGCATCATCAAGATCCGGGGTCGTGGAATCGTCAGTATCTGCATAGAAGCATTGCACATTGGTGAAATCAACAAGCATCACTTCGTATTTCAAGATCTCGATAGCATCATCCAAATCAGTAAATCCGGATTTATCCACATCGCCCAATTTTCGACCCATGAACTCGATTAAAATCTTGTCAATGTCCGCTGAATCAATGTCGTATATGAACAACGTATTGCCCTGGATTGCATGCTTTGATGCAGGATAATTATACCAGTATGGGGCTGTGTTGTTGTGTACCTGAATATTTATAGTTTCATTCAGGGGGATAGTACCTATAGACTTTGTCACATTCGTAATATCGATTGCCACAGTGACAATACCCCCACCACTTACAATTGAACTATTGAATGTCTTATTTGCAGGAATTGCAGCGTTCCAATGATTTGCACTACTGTTACTCACGGAGTCTGTTGTAGTCGGCGGCATGACATTGACATCCCCGACACCACCGGTCACTGAAGCAGCATAAGGCACTGTAGTATCTGTCACAAATCTTGCCGTATAGGTAGCAGTTTCTCCAAGGCTCACTCCAAGAGTTACATTCACCCATGAACTGGAATTCTGGATAGCAATTGCATACGTTCCTTCAAGTTTGGATTGTGAAGTCGTATTTGTTGCCGTGGCAACCTGCGTATTGTTGACGAAGAAGTTTGCCGGGATTGCGGCACCGGTCTGATCCACTGCCTGCAATGTAATATTCCCATAACCTTTGACATATGCACTGCCATTCCCTAATGCCATCCATTCATCGTTGTACATTGGGTATGCCCGTGCCTGCACAGTCATATTGCCGGTATTGTTGAACTTTAGTGGCAGATAATACGTCATGCTCTGTCCGGCAAGGATACTTGGAGCTGTCTCATTATCCGAACCAGGGAAGAACGCAACCGTGTTATCTGTGGAATTGAACTGGTGTGACAGGTTGTGCCGCTGGAGATCGTTACCAATATAGTACGCCATATCTGTACCGTTCATGCTTCCAACATACGTTGCTCCTCCTTCAGCATTCACCGGGACATTGACGATCATCACGTACTGGTCATCAGATGTGGGGAAGTTGTTGTTGATTGTGAAACCAACATTGCCGGTATCCCCTTCTTTCATTCCCGTCGGAATTTGTACCGATAGTGAGAAGTTGTCAGCGATTGGATCGATAAATTCTTCAGGGATAGGTATGCCCCGCGCAATTGAAATGGGCAACTGCATACGGCTGTCAACACTCAAGACGAGCTGAACATCCTTTGCAGATGCGGCAGTTGGTTGCCAATTCGAGAACTCCACCCGTGCCAATCCAGATTGACCCGTATATAATGTTCCAAGCTCTGCAGCCGATAGTTGCCAGGTATGACTTTGTCCAGCATTATTTGTATTGTTAATCCAGACACCATTCATCTGTTTGACAATCGTGTTCGCATCGTTGTATATCGTCACATCAGCTGTGCCATTAATCTCCATTTCAGGTTGGAGTTGGATAATCGCTTCCATTACACCGGCTGTTGTTGCAGTATTCGACCATCTGCCACCGGTATTATAAATACTGACAAGATACCTGATGCCTTTTCTGATAGTCTCATTGTCACTCATATACGGGCTACCCGTCACATTCAGGGCTTTGAGAACCTGTGCCGTGGTATATTGTTTATTGACATACCAATATCCTCCACCGTTCCACGAACCATCAGCTTGCTGGTTCTTAAGGAGCTGGGCGGTTATATTTTCTACTTTGGCATCGATCGCGGCATTAGGTCCTGTGCGGTTCTCGATACCTTTCAATCCCAGGATAGTAAACGCACGGGCATCATTGGTCACAGAAGTCTGTGACGTTGTGAAGGGCAAATTGAGGAGATAGAACGTTGCGTTCTGCATCGATAAGTTGACCCGTGCCTTCATTGCACCACTGAGTAAATCATATTCGTGGTCGAACTTGAGCATGCACCAACCAGTCCAGATATAGGGATCGTAAATATACCCGTATTCCTGCCATGAACCATTCTTGACGGTCTTTGTAACCTGCTGTTTATTGATCAGCCATGCAACACTTTCGTTGAAGCTGATCGTGTTATTCTTAATGTACTGTCCCCAGTGCGTCTGGTTGGACATATAAACTTCACTTAGGACATAGTTCGGGTACATCGTGTAGAACATGGACGGTTGGCTGTTCTTACCCCATGCCCATCCACCTGAACGGGTACCATATCCAACAGAGGTTAGTTGTTGCGCGTTGCTCCCGCCGGGTGCAGACATAATCCTTACTCCCTGCAGGATCTTCGCGTTGTAATCGTTCCTCTGTTCTGTTGTAAGAATGCCCCGTTTTTCGCTGTACTGAAGTACCCGTAATGTTGCGAGGGTCGGACTCATAACCTGTTCCGGACATCCATAGGGGTAGTTTGTCAGGTAGTTGAGTCCCTGAAGTGTTCGCCCTTCTGACCCGGCAGCCAATTTGATGATTGTCTGTTTATTAATGGCGGATCCATTGATGAAGACATTCCAGAATAACTTCATTGTCGTATTCGAAGTGGTCGAATTCACCACTTTAATATCAACGAACGGTTCCTGAACGATAATCGTCCCATTCACAAATGTGACTTTTCCGCGGGAATCAAGCGTTATGGAATAATTGTACACCCCAATCTTCTTGGCTTTAATCGAGTACCATGCCATGGAGTTCCAGTCAGAGCTATAGCCGTACCATTGCTTAAAGGGAGGATAATAATAATAGAAATCAAACGTCTTTTTATCTGCCAGGTTTACCGGGTTCCCAAACTGATCCCAGATTCGCACAGTCCCATTAATCATACTTCCCTGGTTTGAAGAATAATACGTGCCGATCCAGAAGTAGTTGTTTATGAACACAGTCTTGTTATAGCCATAATACCACTCCCAATACTGTTTGTTCTGATCCGTAATGTTCAACTGGAAGTCCTCAATCAGGATCGATGCCTGGGAGGTGTTCCCGACAGGAAGATCATCGCCGGTAAGTGTCGCATTTACCCAGTACTTTTTGGCAATTGTGGGTTTCCAGGTCGGGATGCTGATGTACCGGCTCTGGTATGAGCTGAGTGACATGTTCGGGTTCTGCCAAATCATCACACCATCAACAGTCACATTGACATTCACAAATACTGTATTGGATCGGTAATTATATACAGAGAGTGAGATTGTCTGGTTGCTGTCTACAGGTCCCTTTGTTGGAACCCAGACACTGAGACGTGCATCTGTAATACTTACTTGATTGTATGTCCCGGAATTAATGATCAAGTCAAGTTGCTTTGTGCTATCAGTCTTGATAACTGCACTGGTATCTGACGTAAGGGTGGCTGATCGTCCATCATTTGTTCTTGCCCGGAGATTTACCTGCCCGATCGTTGCATTACTGGAGATGCCCAAACTGGATCCTGTGAATACAACTCTGCCATAGCTCTGGGAAGCGCTGATACCAGGCGCTAAACCGGTGATACTGCTTACATAACATACAGTGGGATCATACCTGAACGGGAAGGTAATATCTGTAATGGTGGTTGTGACATTGGTCAAGGTGATATTTACAGTTCTGTCAAATTCAGTGGTTCCATTCGTTTTCGGAAGGTTGATCGTGACCGGTTTGATCGATTGATAAGATGTCAAATAGGTATTGTTGTTATAATTCAATTCTGCCTCAGACCGGTTGTCATTGACGGTGATATTGATATCCGGTGAAGAGGTCTTGGTAATCTGAATAGATTGTGAGAGGTTATACATCGCACCGGGTTGCAATACCGGCACGTCATAGATCTTCTTTGTCCCGGCAATGGTGACATTCATACTTGTGGGGACAGCGAATACATCTCCCATGTTTTTCACACCATAATTGATGGTGTACGTCCCAGGAGCTTCAAAACTATTGACTACTGTGGAACCAGAGGATGACACAAACTGAATGTAAGATGTGGGGATGAGATCCGGGCGAGTAATAGGGGCTGTAGTATTTACATCGTTATTTGTTTCATTCACTTCCCCGACAGCATTATTGACATCGATACCGATACCGATGTTATAAGAACCAACACCGATATCTCCGCTTGTGTTTATTGTATAATATTTATTTAATCCTTGTGAGAGGACTTTGACTTCAGTCTCAGGTAAATTCGGAATGACATTCATCTTCATATACATCATCAGGGTTTGATGCGCGGGAATATCATCAGTGATGTCAATTTTCTGAGTGGTGTTCCCCAGTTTGCCCTGAATCTCGAAGTCGTTTGTCACATCTGAATAACCGATATTATGAACGGCAAACGTCGTATTGAAATGGAGACTGTCATCCTTCCATTTCTTGACAAACTTCGGCGCGTCAATAATCTCTCCAACAAGGTCGGGCATGAGTTTCGGCGTAACCGTAACATTCCCATGCGTCACGGTCTTGAACGGATATGTGACAATGATGCCAGATGTAGGTGAACTGACTTTATAAGTTGGCAATGAACCGTAATCCATCAATGAGAATGGCGTGGTTCCATATTGGGTAAATGT
>Ga0172380_10007824_pt1 | contig 11891 bp, 12 predicted proteins | sample Leawe162metaG_FD_119747 | JGI IMG/M metagenome (GOLD analysis project Ga0172380, IMG submission 119747) | Leachate microbial communities from a municipal landfill in Southern Ontario, Canada - Leachate well 162 metaG | ecosystem: Engineered > Solid waste > Landfill > Unclassified | place... | reverse complement strand
ATTCCAACCTCTAAATCACAGATTTTTTCAACTGCTGCTGACAATCAGACATCAGTAGAAATTCATGTCCTCCAGGGTGAAAGAGAAATGGCTGCAGATAATAAAACTCTAGGGCGATTTATGCTTGACGGCATACCACCAGCGCCTCGCGGTGTCCCACAGGTGGAGGTTTCCTTTGATATTGATGCCAATGGTATCGTCAACGTGAAAGCTACTGATAAGGCGACGAACAAGGAGCAGCGCATCACTATCACCGCCTCAAGTGGTCTGTCTGAGACTGAGATCGAGCGGATGAAAAAAGAAGCCGAGGAGCATGCCGAGGAAGACAAAAAGAAAAAGGAAATTGTCGAAGTCAAGAACATGGCCGATACTTTAATCTATACAGCCGAAAAAACGTTGAAAGACGCTGGCGACAAAGTCGATTCAAACCTGAAATCCGATGTTGAACAGAAAATCCAAGCACTAAAAGACGTAAAAGACAAAGATAATCTCGAAGAGATCAAGACTCAGACCGAATCTTTAAGCACTGCTCTTCAGGAAATTGGCAAGAAAATGTACGAACAAGCAGCTGCGCAGCAGCCTAAGACAGAAGAAAGTGCGAAGGAAGAAGCAGAAAAGGGTGGCGAAGAGAAGAAAGAAGAGAAAAGTGAGTAAGTAAATCAGTAAATAAGTGAGTCAGTTAAAAAGTAAAATTTGACTGACTCCTTGTTTACTTGCAACGTATTTTGCAGTAGAATTACCTTGAAGTTGAACTGTTGTTTTCCTAAAAACTAACAGCTAACTTCCAAAAGTTAACCTGGAGGGCTCCCGCCTAGCGGGAGAAAGTTTTGTGAATTTATTTCGGAATCCCATCTTCATCCTTTTTTTCGTCATCGCATTAGTCGTGGCTGTCATTTGGAATTATGTCGCCAGCAAGAAAACAGATACCCCAGCGGCCGAACAGACAACTGAGGCGGCGGTTGACGAGACACCCAAGATCATCAACTTGACTAATCTTGATCCTGTCGACTTCGACAGTGTTCTGAAGGGCAACCTAGCGACTGCCGACACGAAAGCCAAAGAAGTTAACAAGGATTACAAGCTGGCCGATATCGAAATAGAAATCGGAAAATCACTTCAACCCGAAGCTACAATTATTAGATATGTATATAATCTCGAGCCGGCCAGTACTGATAATTGGGTTATTTCTTTCTCACAAGACACAGGAAATTTCATCAGATCACTGATCCCGAGCGACGATTATCTGGGGCGCCCCAAGCACATAGATACAACACTCTGGAAATTTAATTATGTGACTGCATTGCAGCTAGCTGAGAAAAATGGTGGCTTGACCTATCGCGAAAACAATAGTGATTTTTCGAGTGTTACTCTCAGTCTTAGACATACGGGCGTCAAGGGATGGCTGATCTGGTCTGTAGTATACAAGAGCGAGAGCAATAGCTTCTCCGTACAGATTGACGCGAACTCAGGAGACAAAGTTACAGAATAACCAATCCGAGTCCGAATTACGAAATACAAAATAAACTTTGAATAATTTAGAAATTAGGATTAAAAGTTTATTTTGTATTTCGAGATAAGAGGGACCCGCCTACCGGGGATCCAGCTTTCTGATTTTTTTAATTTATGAATAAAGATTACTACAAAACATTAGGGGTATCGAAGTCAGCTTCAGCTGACGAGATCAAGAAAGCTTACAGGAAGCTTGCTTTGGAGCACCATCCCGATCGGGGCGGAGGCAACGAATCAGACGCAAAGTTCAAAGAGATAAACGAGGCCTATCAAATCCTATCTGATCCTCAAAAACGCGCTACTTATGATCAATTCGGGAATGCCGCTTTTCAGAATGGCGGGGGTGCCGGCGCTGGCGGCTTTGGAGGGTTCAGGCAAGGAGGATTTCAAGGAGATTTCTCTGATTTTGGATTTGGCGGCGGACTAGGTGATATTTTCGAAGAATTTTTCGGAAGCGCTATGTCTCAAGTCCAAGCAGAACTTCAAATATCACCAGCTCAGGCAGTACTCGGTGATAAAATTGGCATAAATGTTGGTGGAGAAAATGTCGAATTTAACGTCCCTGCTGGCACCCAAGATGGGACCTCCTTCCGCTTCCAGGGCAAGGGTCGCGCTACTAGAAATGGCCGCAAAGGCGATCTGATTTTGACCATCAAAATTGTAATGCCGAAGCATCTCACGAAGGAACAGCAAGAACTTTGGGAGCGCTTGCGCGACGAAGATACCAAGAAAAAAAGTTGGTGGAAATAATAATTATTAGAAATTGGTAATTGGTTATTCGTATTTACTGATAACTAATATCAAACAACTCTTGAACTTTTCTTAGAAAACGCCGATAATTAAAGAAACAAAAAGGTAAGTCCCCCTTCGCCAAGGCTACGGGGGATGACTCTCAGGGAGAGTCAGAGGGGTAAAAGAGTGCAACTTCCCAGTGTGGACGTTTTTATCGGATTAATTTTTCTCGTGGGCATAGCCTACGGATTTATTTTGCAGCGGGAAAAAACAATTACCACTCTCATCTCTGTCTATATTGGATTGGTCGTCGCATCAAGCTTTTCGGGAACTGTATTTGACTTCTTTAATGGCAATACAGTGATCGCCAACCAGATCTGGATTCGTAGCAATGCATCAAATCCTACCATTGCTATCATTATCTTTCTCTTGACCACTTTTTTGGTTTCTGGAGCGATAAATTCCAAGTCAAAAAAGGGTGATGGTGATCTGTCGATGTTCGAAATAATCGTATATAGTTTTCTGATGATTGCTCTTATATTGTCTTCCATTCTCGGCTTTCTTCCTGAAGCATCTAGGGGCCACTACATTGAAACTTCTTTGGCTGCCAAATATCTTTGGAGCATGCGAACTATTTTTGTTGTCCTGCCGCCCATCATGCTCGTTTTCTTAAACTGGAAGAAGAAAGGGAAATAAAATTAACCTAATTTCTAATTAAGCTAATTGATCTAAACAAATTCCAAATCCTAAATTACAAAAAATTAGAAATTGGTGCTTGGGATTTGATTAGAAATTAAAAATTAGAATAATTAGAAATTTAACTCCAAAGGAGTCTTATGTTACTTCTACGTTGGCTTTTGAACACATTGGTGCTTTTGCTTGTTGGATATCTCGTACCGGGGGTTAAATTTTCAGGTTTCTGGGCAGCGCTTATCACCTCACTGGTCCTTGGTTTGCTAAATGCTTTGATTAGACCGTTAATTATATTGCTAACCCTTCCGGTCAATTTCCTGACCCTTGGCCTTTTCACCTTAATAATTAATGCCTTCCTCTTCTGGCTAGCTAGCACGATAGTCAAAGGATTTGAAATATCTGGCTTCTGGCCAGCCTTCATCGGAGCGCTAGTTTATTCGATCATCATTATGATCATCAACGCGATTACGAACAAGAAATAGTTTCTAGACAGTCGATCTCGCAAAAAATATCCAGACACAAGTCTGGATATTTTTTGGTGGGCCGCCTGGGACTCGAACCCAGAACCAATGGCTTAAAAGGCCACTGCTCTACCATTGAGCTAACAGCCCACTTCCGGAAAATAATAACGTAATTAGGCAAATAAGTCAATCTTGGAGTAGCGTTTCCGTTGACCGAATCAACTAATAATGATATAATCCTCTACATCCTAGACGACTTTCTCCCAGGGAGTCTCAAGGAAATCACTCTTTCCCCGGAGGAATGAAATGGTAGCTTGTATCGAAGCAGAAACTCCAGAAGTAGTTATTCCTGGCGCGATTTATGCAACCAGGGCCGCACTCAAGGCGGCAGAGGACCATCTCACATACCTTCGAAGGTGTCGGGGCGAAACCAGCGATGGCATCGATCCCCGAGTAGACGCTCATGGCGATAGTGATCCAGGCAGTCTAGACGACGCCAATCATGTTCGGAGATTGTCGGATGAGATTGACGGGCTTGAATTTGTCCTGTACAAGTCCCTAGTCATGATCATCGATGATCAGATTCATGACAAGCGGCCGATAGTAATGCCAGGGACTGAGATCACCACGAGAACAGGTGATAAGGAAAGGACCTGGATTATCCTGGGCCCGCTCGACCAGCGGCAGGACGTCCATCCGCTCGAAACGATGAGCAGGATAGCCTCGTATCACTCTCCGCTAATCGAGCCGCTCCTCGGCCATCATGCCGGTGAAAAAGTCACCATCCCCTGTCTCCCCAACGGGATGAAAAATGTCGAGATCATAATCCTCGACGTCAAACCTTGGCCGCCCCAGGCCAAGAAACGGTCGCACGCAAAGGAAGCAGCACGGACAGAACTCACCGCCTAACCCCAAGATAGGCGGCAAACACAAATAACCCGGCACCGTCTACCCCAAGACGGTGCCTGGTTTCGTTATATAGAGCTATTTTGCGTTGAAATTAGGCGCTTATCCCGATCGCCTCAAAATTACGGCCATCCAGGCCTTTTATTTTGATCTTCTCTTTTTTAATCTCACTCTTGCCTATTTGGCTAGGAGATAAGACTAGCTGATTGAAGCTTTCCCCGTTTTTTTCTAAGACTCCAACACCGCACCAGAATTTTGCAATCGAGCGCTTAGTTGTGCCAACACCGATTGACCTTTGGAAATGACCTGTTCCCACGAGAATCTTGTCTTCAGCCCAATAATATGGTCGTTTTTTTGAAATATTTAAGTAAGCTTTGTGCAATATATGCACTTTCTCTCGCCACATGGGATCTTTTGCCTGTTGTTCGCCAAGCTTAACATTTAACTCAATTGCTCTCTGATCTTCGTCATTTAAAATCGGCATTTTTCCCCCTAGCTCAAGCTCCATTTTCGCTATCTTGTCTTGTAAATCAGCCTCAAACTCAGCCTCGTCTTTATATCTATCGAACACACGGTTGTAGGTAAATTTCAAATTTTCAGGTTTATACTGATCTATAAAATCAATCAATTTTATAAATGATTTCCGGTATCTGTCCGTATCCTCTAGCTGCAAATTATTCATCCGTACCACAATAAAATCATCAACAAAAAAATCAAACCACACCCCAGGCTTATATATCTCGCAAATTGGTGTAAGCCAATTGATATAATAGATTAGTGAAAATAATTCGGCCCAATCAGTTTCTGGAAATTCATCTAGCCGCCACAGCTTGTAGCCGCCAAAAGAGATCGTCAGTTTGATAGGCTCGTTTCTGTCGACGTTGAGATTTATTGCGTTCTTGATATGATCCTCATAGGGAGGAACCACGCTAAACTTCCGAAATTTTTTGGACATCAAAAGCCTCAAGATAGTGGCTTTTAATTCTGGCTTATCTTGAATTTCTTCCGGATGGAAATTACTTTTTAAAACTTCCAACTTGGATTGAATATATTTCTCTGGCGTCATGTTTCGTTTGGAGATGCGAGATGGGCACGACTCCACCGTATGCAGCTTTGCAAGCTACCACCTTTTCTCGGTCATCGCATCACAAATAATCTAGCATATCGGCTATGAATTTGCTATGTTATTCGCTTCTTAGAACTTTAATAAATACATCACTTGGTACCTCTACTTTGCCGATTGATTTCATTTTCTTTTTGCCCTTTTTCTGCTTGTCTAAGAGCTTGTTCTTGCGAGTGACATCTCCGCCATAGAGTCCGGTCGTCACGTCTTTGCGGAAAGGTGAGAGGCGCTCAGAAGCAACTATTTTGGCACCAATGGCGGCTTGGATTTTGATCTCGAAATTTTGACGGGGAATTAGCTCTTTAAGCCTTTCGACAATCCGGCGACCTTCGGCATACGCTTTTGTTTTGTGTGTAATAAATGAGAGAGCATCGACTTTTTCAAGATTTATCATAATCTCAAGCTTTTCTAGGTCTGATGCTCGATATCCAATCATTTCATAGTTCATCGAAGCATACCCTTTGGACACACTCATCAGCTGATCATAAAGGTCGATGATTACTTCAGCGAGAGGCACTTCATATCGGATAATCGCTCGACTTTCGTCTAGATATTCTAAATTCAAGAAATTTGCCCGCTTCTTTTGGACCATATCCATACATCCGCCAACATAATCTTTGGGTGTGAAAATTTCGAGGCTGACCCACGGTTCTGAAACTTCGCGGAAAGATCCGCTCTCGGGTAGGTCGCCTGGTTTTTCGATCTCTTTTTCAGTGCCGGTGTTGGAAACAATTTTGTAGCGGACCGATGGGCTAGAAACGACCAAGGATAGGTCGTATTCCCGTTCAAGACGCTCTCTGACGATATCTAAATGTAATAGCCCCAAGAATCCACAACGAAAGCCAAAACCAAGTGCATCCGAGCGCTCTGGCTCGTATGAAAGGGATGAATCATTTAATTTTAATTTTTCGATCGCCTCTTTGAGCTCAGGGTAATTGTCCCCTTCGGTGCAGTAGATTGAAGCAAAAACGATCGGCAAAACTTCGCGGTAGCCGGGCAGGGGAGAGCTAGCTGCATTATTTTTCAATGTAATCGTATCGCCGACTTTTGCCTCTGCCACAGTTCGAAAACCGGTCACGATGTAGCCGATTTCACCAGTAAAGAGGGGAGAGCGGGGGACATATTTCGGCTTGAAACATCCGGCTTCTATTACTTCCCCCTCGCTTTTCGTCTCCATCAGGAAAAACTTGTCGCCTTTTTTGATTTCCCCATCCACTACTCGGAGATAGGCGACAACACCACGATAGGGATCGTAAACCGAATCAAAGATCAGTGCCTTCAGGGGCATTTCCCCTCCTCCACTCGGAGCTGGCACAGTTTCAATAATTTTATCAAGAATATCTTCGACACCCTCACCAGTCTTGCCGGAGGCCAAAAGGATATCTTCTTTGCGGCAACCCAAAATTTTGATAATTTCTTGCGATACTTCCTCTGCTCGGGCAGCCGGGAGATCGATCTTGTTAAGCACTGGGATAATGGTCAGATTATTTTCAATCGCAGAATAAAGCACAGAGAGAGTCTGTGCCTCTACTCCTTGGCTCGCATCGACCAAAAGAACTGCGCCTTCAACTGCGGCAAGAGAGCGCGAAACTTCATAGGAAAAATCGACATGACCTGGAGTGTCAATTAGGTTTAGCTCGCAGCCCTTCCAGTTCATTCTGACCGGTGCAAGCTTAATGGTGATACCGCGTTCACGCTCTAAATCAAGCTGATCCAAGAGCTGCTCTTTCATATCCCGCTTCTCGATCGTACCAGTCATCTCGAGCATTCGATCCGCAAGGGTAGACTTGCCGTGATCGACATGAGCGATGATGCAGAAATTTCTAATGTTAGATTGTGTAGTCTTGTTTTCCATGCCAAAAAATCATACCAGAATTGAGCTCAAAAAGCTATCTTGCTGCTTAGAAACGTTTGTTCAATCGCTTCTTGAAAAGATTTTCGGTGTAGCCGCCTTCATTGACGAACTTTTCTTCCAAAGCCGTGATTTGCTTGTCAAGAAGATAATTAGTTTGATTGATGAGACAGATCATCGCGTTGGCCGCATCTTCTGGGCTCGAAATATAAGACCTATAGGACTGATAAGACTTATCGGTCCTATAGGGAATTCCTCGAACAGCTTTAGATTTTTCCGAGTCTTTCTCCCAGAGTTTCAACCCATGCTGACGAAGATAATCCTCATAATCTTCAAGGAGTTCCTGAAGTGATGCTCTCGCCACACCAAGAAGTTTGAGTTCTGTTTTCTTCGAAGTCCGACTGGCTTGAGTACCCTCGACAATGTTTTGCTTGCAGCTTCTGGCCGCTTGCTCCATTTGGTCTCGTGTCCTGGAATAATGTCGGATGTACATTTCTGCAAATTCCACAGTAAAATCGCATATATAGACTGAATTTTGATAGCTTTTGAGATCTTTGTAGCTCATTTCTCCCTCCGATATAGGACTTATGGGTCTTACAGGACATATAAGTCCTATATTAGCGCAGGCTCCTTAGCAGCTCCAGCTGGTCTTTCCAGCTTAGTTCATCTTGTGGTGTCTCTAGAATACCGAATTTATCTTGAAATTTGGGGTGATTGATAAGTAATTTAAAGGTATCTAGGCCGATCTCGCCCTTCCCAATATCTGCATGACGGTCGCGTTTTGAATTTAAGGCAGTCTTCGAGTCATTCAAGTGGAATCCGACCAGGGAATCAAGGCCGATCAGCTTTTCGATCTTCCCGATAAACACCTCACACATATGAGGTGTTTGAAAATCATAGCCAGATTCGAAAGCGTGAGCGGTATCGATCAAAACTTTTACTCGATTTGAGTTGATTGAGTCTTTTATTTCGGCAATTTCCTCGAGAGTATCACCAATGATGTTTCCAGCCCCTGCCGCATTCTCGATGATGAAATTAGTCTCTTTTGGAGTCTCGACTAGAATGCGTTTTATAGCCTCGGTGATTTTTGGCAGCAATGTTTTGAAATCCCCGCCCTTTGTGGACCCAAGATGAGTATTGGCTCCAAGTGCGCCCAATAAGTATGATTTTTTCATATCGTCAATCAGAGACTTAATCGATTGTTCGTAGAAAAAGGAATTTTCTGAAGCAAAATTAACTAAATAAATCGAGTGAATGATCACTGGATAAATCTTGGCTTCCTTATTTAACTCTAAATATCGCTTGATCTGATCGTCAGGAACGGCAACAGGGTTCCATCTTTGTGGCGGATTGGCAAAGATCTGCATGCATTCACAACCAATCTCACTAGCTCTGGTAATTGAGTCAGAAAATGGTTTTGCCGATGAAATGTGAGCTCCTAGACGCATGTGCGTAATTCCTAATTTCTAATTACTTATTTCTTATCAAATTATAATGCAAAATTTCTAATGTCAAAACTTGCTCGCTGTCGGGAATTTCTTGAATTCTACATCCAATGTTTCCATCTTCAGTATAGCATATTGACCATATTCCAGAGCAGCAAGCTTGATGATCTTGGTCGAGCCTAGATAGGCGCAGCCCCATTGATGGTGGATATGGCCGCAAATATGAACAAGGGGGGAGTCCGAAAGTTTTTTGGCGGTAGGGGAGTGGCAATCACTTTTGATATAATTATGAACTCCTGGCGGCGGTATATGGGAAATGAAAATTGAGCCAGCAATACTTTTCTTGTCAATTAAACTTTGACCGGCATACTGACCGGCCCAAGAGGCGGGGGAACCGCCAACACCAGTAAGTTTAGTTGTTAGTTTTTGGTTTTTGGTTTGGGAGGGAAACTCCATTACTCTCCCCTCGAGCGAGGGGTATCTGGCCTGAAGCTTATAATATGCTCTGCCGAAATCATTGTTGCCAGGCACCCAAATGAAAGGTTTTCCTAGCTCATTTATGACTTCAATAAAAGTTTCCATAAACCCAACCGGTTCTCCTGCATTCACAATGTCACCAGCACAAATCAAAAGATCAATATCTTTGTTTTCTAATAGATAAAGTTTTAGATTACTCAGCTGCTTATAGCTAACGTGAAGATCTGAAAATAAAAAAGCTTTCATAATGTAGAATCAGAAACTGGGAGGACGATCCGTGCTTCCCTTATTCCTTAGACTAATTCCTAATTATTCACTTCTTACTGCCTTCAACTAATAGATACCCGGTCATACAGCGAATTTCCTTGACATTTAAAGTGTCCGGTACAACAACGCTTCGGAGAGCAAGATTGATCTGACTCGTAAGCGGATCTGCTATTCTGGGCGGAGCTGGCACTCCAGCCGCTTTGATCTCTTTCACAAGAAGCTTTAATCTTCCATCTGCCGCTGTCGGTAATATTATTATTTCAACATTGAGACCCAAAAACCCACCGCTCGTTTTTCCTGTAAGAGCTATCCCTTCTGGCTCAATTCTGATATCCGGATTCTTCAGATCTAATAAATTATTTTCAAGATCGAGAACCTCTTTGAGCTGATCTTCATTAATCTTAATTTCAAAATTACCAGAGCTCGCAATATCAGCTTCTCGCGTAAGATAATCATTGAAATTGAAATCGACGACCGGCTTCTTGAGCTTATATATTTCTACCATAGGTGAAAACCCAGAAAAACGTAGGTAGAAAATAAATGAGAGGAATATAAAAAAGATGAAAGTTAAAAAGAAAAAGACTGCTTTGACCGTGACCGTCTCTTTTGGTTTAAGCGGGTTCTCCGCTGGTTTGAAGTTTTGATTCTCCATTTATCCTCCGTGTAAATACCCATTTCATTTCTTCAAGTTTGAACAGCATACTTAATCCGACAAATACAACCACACCAATGAAAGCAGAGGATCCGGCCTGAATAAACACTCCTACAAAGCGGGTCATATCTACATAATTTGCGATTAGATGGGCTGAACTCCAGATTGCTGCCCCCATTATGAGGGATATCAATGCCACCTGCAGATAAGAACTTAACAGGTTCCTGTCTAGTACCTTTTTGTACTTTTTCTGCAAAAAATAAAAAAGGGCTATTGCATTGAAAAAATTTCCTAATGAAAATGTAAGCGCCAGACCAGCAATACCATAGCTGTGCGATAGTGGAAATGCCAAGGCGACACTAACCGCCATAGTCGCGATAGAAATGAACATTGGTGTCCGAGTATTTTTGAGCGCATAAAATGCTTTTGAGAGCATCGGGATTAACCCCTGGGCGACAATTGAGATGGAAAGAAAACCAAGCGTCAGGGCGGTTGTTCTTGTGTCGTCCCAAGTAAATTTTCCTGATCCCAAAATCAACCGGACGATTTGAGCACGAAGTAAAATAAAGATCACGGTCGAGGGGATCAAGACATAGCCGATAGCCCGAAGCGCTCGATTTAAATAAAAATAAAACTCCTCAGGTTTGTTTTCCGAGATCTTCGACGCGAGCGTAGGGAAGATTGCAGTAGAGAAGGTTGTGCCAAGAACAGCCACTGGCATCGTCACAATATTGTTTGCCAGACTAAAAGCAGCTACGGATCCAACCATAAGTGCTGACGCAATACGGGTGAAAAGAAGCAGCAGAATTTGGGATGCACCCATGCTGATAGTTCTCGGGACCATCAGTCGGATAATCCTCTTGATTGAAGGCGAAGCGAAAGAAATTATTGGTTGATATCGATATCCTAGCTGTAAAGCTGATATAAATTGAATCAAGAAGTGTAAAAATGACCCTATAATTACTAATACGATCACACCGACAAGCCCAAATTTGGGAGCGAAAAAGAATGCTCCAACGATTATTGCGATATTGTAGACGAGTGGTGCGATGGAATAGGCCACAAACCGTTTCATTGTATTTAGAATTCCGCCTGTAATATACGAGAGAGAGAAGAAGATGGGAAGCAACATCAACATCCGCGAATACTTAACTGTTTCCTGCATTCTTGCTGGATCAAATTCAGCTACAAGATGAATTAGCCAGGGCATAGCGAAGAAGAAAATGATAGCCAGAGCAAACATCAACACCATGGCCAGGTTGATCAGATAATTGGCTACTTTATATCCTTCTTCTTTCTTGTTTAGCCCCAGGAAGTCTGAAAATACTGGGATAAAGGCCGACGTAATCGCCCCCAAAATCACCACGTTGAAGATGAAATCCGGAATGCGAAAAGCGGCATAATAAATATCTAGGTCAGAAGTGGAAATATTTCGGGCAAGAAAGCGATCTCGGAAAAGACCAAGAACATTACTTAAAGCATAAGTAATAATTAATATAACACTTGCTCCTCGGATTGAGTTTTCCTTAGAGAAAAAAGAGGCAATTCTTTTCATTAAACGGACTTTTTATTTTACTTTGGGTTCACTCTTCACCTGATCGAAATATTTCTTGAATTCCTCTTCATTGATAGTTTCGTTCTTCAGAAGATCTTCCGCGATACCTTCGATCGTTTTCTTGTGGGTTTTGACAAGCTCATCTGCCCTTTCTCGGCCCTGTTTGATCAATTTTGAAACTTCTTCGTCGATAGTTTTAGCAATATCCTCGCTATAATT
>Ga0172380_10007823_pt1 | contig 11891 bp, 17 predicted proteins | sample Leawe162metaG_FD_119747 | JGI IMG/M metagenome (GOLD analysis project Ga0172380, IMG submission 119747) | Leachate microbial communities from a municipal landfill in Southern Ontario, Canada - Leachate well 162 metaG | ecosystem: Engineered > Solid waste > Landfill > Unclassified | place... | reverse complement strand
GTTCGGGCGTCGCTTGACGGGCCGACCACCCAGAGGGTCGCCGTGGTCGCGCCAGCGGTTGTAATGCCGCCCGCACCATCCGCGGCTCTGAACCGCACCCTCGCAATCTTCGATCGAGCACTGCGCTCCCTCGGGGTATCGAGAAACGGAACGGAAACGGGGCATGGCGGCCTCCATCTAGGAATGATCGGTTGTCGGTAAAGTGACAACTACATCATACACCACCGGAAGGGGTGTGTAAATTATGGCTGATACTGCGGTCGCGCTGAGCGACCTGACTTCAACTTCTGGCGTCTACCAGTCTGCCTCTATCGCCACGGGCGGTACGGCGGTTTCGACTGGAGACGTGGCGGTGATTGCGGCGGTGGGGAACACCCGCCAGCTCGTGATCACCATCCATGGCACGGCAGCCTCGACGCTGACGTTTGCACAGGGCGACGAGCCCCCGTCTGAGACGGCGGGCGAAGGGGACTCTTCGGCGCTGACGGTGGGCAACGGCCTGTCGTACATCGTCATGGTGCCCGCTGGTCGCTTCGTGCAGGACAACGGCACCGTCCGGGCCACGGTGGGTGGGACGGGGCCGGTCGAAGTGACCGCCTACACCATCCCGCGTGAGATCTAGGAGATCACATCATGACTGGTACGCCCCTGTTCGGGACGAACGCCTCCGGTCAGATCAACGGCTCGCTCGGTGACTCGTACGGGCCAGTCCTGTACGTGAGCACCACCAACGCCGGGTCGGGTAACGGGCGCTCTCCCAAGAACGCCTACAGGACGATGGCCGAGGCGTTTGCGGAACTGACTCGGCTTGAGTCGCTGAATGACGGCGGCCCGATCCCCAGCGCCGCATCGAACGCCACGATCTACGTGTCCGGTGACATCCGTGAGCAGTTGGAGACTCCTGCTGACGTGTACGGCGTGCGGATCGTGGGCCTGTTCAACGGTGGAGTCCGTCACACGACGGCCTCAGGGACGGTGCTCCCCGGCAACGGTGCGGCATGGCGCTCCCCTGCCTCGGCCACGGCTGACCAGCCGCTCCTGCGGCTTCAGTCTCAGGGCTGGGTCGTGGAGAACATGCTGTTTATCCCGGCTGACGGGATCGCGGGCATCGAGATCTACTCGGCTGACCCGCTCGAAGGTGGTCACGCGATCATCCGTGGATGCCGTTTCAACGCGGCGGACACGACCAACACGATCGGCATCGAGGACGTTGGTGGTTCCGGGTTCGTGCGTGTGGAGAACTGTTTCTTCCAGACGCTCGCCTCGGGCATCGTCAACACCTCTACTTCGCAGGCAAATCCCTCTTGGTGGGTGGTGACGGGGAACCGCTTCCTCGACAACACCGAGCACATCGATATGCCGTTCACGAAGTCGTACTACACGTGGAACACCCACGACGAGGCGACGGTGAACATCGACTTCTCTGGTGGTGGCGGGGGCAACTTCGTCAACAACAACGGATTCGACAACGACGCTGCGAACATCGCCCCGGCTGACGGCTACACCGCTGGCACGGGCGACTCGTGGCAGGTCAACCAGGCCAACGACAACCCGTACTACGGCATCCCGGCTTAGGAGGGGCACATGCCAAGCATCACCCCGAGTCGGGATGTGCAGGTAGGCGGACGCAACTTCATCGCGGGCACGCGTTACAGCGTGGACGAGGAGACGGTTGCGAAGATCGTTGCCGCCGAGTCCGAGGAGGAGGCCGTCGTCGAGACGGCCGAACCCGAGGAATCAGTACCCGAGGCAGAGCCTGATGAGGGCGACGCTGAGGAGGCGACTCACCCACCGAAGTCAGCCGTCAAGGCTGAATGGGTGGACTGGGCCGTACTTCAGGGCGCTGACCGCGACGAGGCGGAAGCGATGACGAAGGACGAGCTCATCGAGGAGTTTGGAACCTAGCGCCTAACAACCCTGCCGGGGTCACCCTCCCGGCCCCGGCAGGGACTTCCACAGCAAAGACGTTTCAGCGGACAAGAGCCGCCCCACAGAGGAGAAACGCAATGTATTACCCCGAATACAAGACGGGGACAGTGACCATCGACGACGGCGAGAGCCTGAGCGATGCGTTTGTCTCTTCGGGCGCGCACTTCGTCAAGGTCGCAGCGCCCGCCATCACCTCGGCGACGCTCTCGTTCCAGGTGCAGCTCGTCAAGGACGGGACGTTCTACAACCTCTACGACGGGGACGGGAACGAGGTCACGACTGGTTCCGCGTTCACGACGACGCGGGCGTTCCTGCTGCCGTGGCTGGCTGGCGTCTACGCCTTCAAGGTGCGGTCAGGCACGGCTGCGAGTCCGGTCACGCAGTCCGGTGGCGACGTGTTCACGGTGGCGGTCTCCTACTAGTGACCACCGACGCTGCGATCCTGTTCGGGATGCTGCTCGACTCCCCGCCGCTCATCAACGGCAATGGGAATGGTGGTGGTGGGTACACCGACGAGACGCTGACCTTCACGGGCGACCTCATCACCGATGCCGTCCGTACAGCAGGGGTAGAGGGTGACGGCCTTACTCCACCAGCAGGAGTAGGTATCTGGCCTGCTGCTACCAACCTCGTTACCAACGGCGGGTTTGAGACCAACACGACCGGGTGGACGGCGACTGGCGGTTCCTTTGCGCGTGACACCACCCGTCAGTTCTTCGGCGTTGCGTCGGGGCGGATGACGGTATTGACCGACTCTGACTCGGTTGCTTCTGCCGCCCTGACCGTTTCGAGCGCCGCCGTCTACACGGCGCAGACGCGCCTACTCATCCCCGTTGGCAAGGACGTGTTGTTCCGTATTCTCGAAAGCACCGGGACGACCCCACTCGGATCAGTGACCGTCAGTGGTACGGGTGCATGGCAGCAGGCCACAGTCACCGGGACGAGCACGGACACCGGGATCGTCGTTCAGGTGATTGACGATGCGAACGCCGGTGGTGGCTACAACCTCTGGATGGACGGCATCCAACTCGAATCAGGCTCTATCGCCACCCCCTACATCGAGACAGACGGCGGTACGGCCTCTCGGCTCGCGGGCACCGTCCAGCAGCCCGTCGCTGATCTCTTCACGGCTACGCAGGGTGCCGCGTTCGCCCGTATCGTCACCGGCTTCGCCAACACGAACACGGCGGTCGTCGGCTCACGCGTGATGCTGTTCGGGGACTCTGACGCCACGTCACAGCAGATCATCCTGAACACCGGAGCGCCAGGGAGCATCTCGGTCAACCGCCGCAACAACGATGGTGCCGCGTCACACGTCATCGGTACGCCAACATACGCCGCTGGCGACTCACTCTCGGTTCTCTCCGCATGGACGGCTACAACCATCGGCGGGGCGCTCAACGGCGCTGCAATCACGACGGCAGCCAACACCAGCATCCCGACCTACGCGGCGACGACGCTCTACATCGGCTCTCGCCTCGCGGACGGGGTGCGTCAACTCAACGGGCGGGTGTTGTGGTGGGCCACCTTTGCAGGGACGCTCACGAACGCTGACTCGGCGACGCTGAACGCCTTTGGTGACACGCCTCCGACGTGGGCGCAGATCAAGGGCGCGCTACCTGCTACGGCAGAACTCACAAGCCTCTGGCCTGCCGTGGACACCACGTACCAGAAGGCGGCATAGTCATGGCTACCGTTTCAGGCTGGACGCTCGTAGAACGCGCCGTGCGCCGTATGGGCGGGTACACGGGGACGATCGGTGCAGGCCCGACCACGACCACGGCGATCCTCTCGGGGTTGATTAACACGAGCCTCGACGACACTCTGCTCGCTGGTTCACCGATCTTCTTCCCGGATGGCACGGCGAACCCGGACTACACGTCGCTCACTCAGTGGGACGACTCGGCTGGGTTGGCGACGTACCCGACGCTGACGGCGGCACCGACCGCTGCTGACCGCTACGCCGTGCAGATGCGGGGGTCGAACTACACCCTGCGGGAGTTTGAGGAGGCGCTGAGGAAGGCGCTGCGTTCAGGACGGCGGACGTACCGCCAGGTGATCGCCACGACCCCGTTCCTTGAACTCTACCGCCTGAACGAGATGGACTGGCTCGAAGGGGCCGGTTCGGTGGACGCGACGTGGTGGAGCAATTCTCCGCTGCAACTCCACAACGAGGACTTCGCGCTCTGGCAGAACGGCGCTGCCTCGGCTCCTGATGGATGGACGCTATCAGGATCGGGTGCCACGGTGGCCCGCGTGACGGGCGGGATTCGCTCGGGATACGGGGCGCAGGTGACGGCTGGTGAGGGCGCGACGGCGATCCTCAGTCAGGCGATCCCAAAGCAGCTCACGCAGTGGATCACGCGACGCACGTTCCCGATCTTCATCGCCCAGCGTGGAGGCGCGTGGGTGCAGACCTCGGACGCATCGAGTGTGCGGGTGGGCATCTACGACGGCACGACGACGCACTACTCGGACTACATCACGGCTGACGGCGTGCCGCAGTTCCCGACGCTCTCCGTGACTCCCACCGCATCCATGACGACGTTCGAGCTGCGGCTGGAAGTGGCCGCTGGCGCGACGGCGACGTGGTGGTGGGCCTCACAGATGCAGAACACGCTGGACATGAACTCTGCGTATCAGGTGAAGGACAGAGGGTCGCAGGCGTACGGGGAGACGCCGTACACCAACACGGTCAGGAACGTCGGCCAGGTTCCCGAGGTAGACCTGCGGTCGTTCCCCGGCACCTACGGCCAACTGATCATCTACAGCCGCCGCCCGTTCCCTGAACTCTCGACGCTCGAAGACGTGTTCGAGGAGCAGTACGCCCGCACGCTAGAGGCGGGACTGCTCACATTCCTCCTCGAAAATATCAAGCCGCAACAGGATCGGGGCCGTCTCGACCGCATCCTCGACGGCGACGCGCGGATCGGGGAGACGGGCGAGCGCCAGCGGTGGGTGTCGTTCCTACAGGATCAGGTCTCGATCCCCGTCCATGCCCCGATGACGATCAACGTAGTCCGAGGAGCCTGACCGATGTCCTACCAGCTACAAGCGGTTGATAACGTCGAGCCGGTCTCAGACTCCACGTTCGAGCAGGTCGGCAATCAGGGGCTCTACAACGTCGTGACGGGCTGCGGCCTGACGTATGACGCAGCTGACATGACCGTAGACCTCGCGGCGGGCGTCATCACCCACAACGGTGCGGTGACCTCAGTGACGGGCGGTACGGCGGCGTACACGCTGGTCTCTGACCCTACGAACCCCCGGTGGACGTGGCTCGCGATCGACTCGACGGGCGCTGCGACTCAGGTGAACGGCGACCCCGCTGCGACTCCCTCCGTCCCTGAACTCGGGGACAACGTCGGTGTGGCGCTGGTGTACGTGCAGGCGGCGCTCACGATCGCCAGCGATGCCACGTACAAGATCGACAAGCGCGTCCCGGTGGTGCCGTTCTCGTGGCAGCACATCGACACTCAGGTGCTCACGACCACGGCAGCGAGCGTGTCGTTCCAGAGCATCAATACCATGTACCGCGACTTCCGCCTGACGATCTACGTCCAGAACGACGCGAACGGTAAGGACATCTACCTCCGCCTGAACAACGACTCCGGCAACAACTACGACTGGGTGATCCTCGAAGCGGACGGGGCGACGCCGGGGTCGATCGAGGCGCAGGGAACGGCGCAGATCATCATCGGCGGCGGGCCTGCTGACCTGCCCGCGAACCTCGAATGGGCGGGCGTGGTGACGGTCTCCAAGCCGCTCGCGACGACACGGGCGCTCACGACGGGCTCCGGTTCGTACCTCGACGCGACCCCCAACATGCACGCGCAGTCCACGGCGGGGCGGTGGGCGAATACCGCCGACCTCATCTCTCGCATCGACGTGCTGGCCTCGTCCAACAACTTCGCAGCAGGAACGCGGATCACGCTGGAAGGGATCGCCTACCAATGAGCGCGGAGACCGTGACTGATGAGGACGGGGTGTGGCTCGTGACGCGATGTCGGGACGGCACGGTGACGGGCTGCGTCCTCATCCAGCCGTCCCCGGCATTCGAGGCCAAGCGCCCACCGCCGCCTGAACCTGTGCCGAGAGGGCCGTCACTGGCGGAGCGTGTCGCTGCCCTAGAGGCGGCCATTGAGCCGGTGAGGTGAGATGGCAGACTCTGGCATCCGTGAACTGGTGGTCACTCCGTACCCCTACACGGGGACGCCGTACCGCTTCGCCATCGTCCCTGACTCTCAGGTAGGCGGGGCGACCTCGGGTAAGCGGGCGATCAATCGTTCGTACCGTGACGCCAACGGATCAGATCCCGGACGCCGTAAGCGCGAGCAGTGGGAAGTCTGGGGGCCGATCGGTGCCTCGCTTCAGTCCACGGCGGGCGGGCTGGGCATCGACTTCTGCCGTGACATCGAGACCCGCTGGGAACGGCGGATGACCTCGGCGGGGAAGCAGAACACGCTCGACCTCACGCCGTTCGACCCGCCCGGTACCGGCTCGTTCTTTGGCACGGCCATCTTCGGCTCCTCGTACTTCGGCTCAGGAGCCGGTGGATCAGGTGGAGACGGGCCGGACGTGGTGGTGTTCGCCGAGCAGAACAACTACCTCCTCGTGCTCCGAGGCTCGCTGCTCACTCAGGTGGACATGACGACGACGCCGTGGACGGTCGTCTCGACGACGGCACTGGACGCGGTCGCACGGGACGCCGAGCACTGGCGTGGCAACGCCTACGTCGCTGTGGGGCCGACCGTGCCCATGTACCGCGTGGTGGGGGCTAATGCCTCGGGCGTGACGCTGGAGGCCGTCGTCGCCTCCTCTCCCGCTGAGTCCGTCTACGCCTCGGCGGTGAAGCGTGGCTCAGACCGTGCGTGGTACATCAACGCCAACCAGAGTCAGACCACGTTCAACTTCGCCAACTACACCTTCGACGAGTTCGAGAACCTGGCGCAGCCCTTTCAGGTGGGCGACCCCGAGGTGGGTACGACGGGCATCGGCCCATTCGGCCCGTTCACTCAGTTCGGCTCCGAGGACGGCATATACTCGTTCACCGACCAGGGGAAGCCGATCCCTCAGTCCCGTGCGCTCACGGCGCTGCACTCTGACCTCAACGGCTACCAGTTCGCCGACCCCGGCTGGCTGTGGAACTACTACACGGCCATCACAGGGCTTCGTGCGTCGGGCTCAGGCGGCACGGACAACCCCGTGGGCATCGGAGAGCGGATGCGTGGGTTCACGGGCCACACGGGCCTCCCACACGCCGTGTATCAGGTCAGGGGTGAACTCCCCCTCGTCTACCACACGCCAGACGACGAGGGGTACGGGTACCGCTGTACGTTCGGGCCGGAGACGGGGGGATCGGGGCAACCGCTCCTCTGGCCGTGGTACTACGACGCTGACGGCCACTGCCACGCGATCTTCTCGTCCACGACGGGCGTCCCCAATCAGGACGGCGTGTGGCTGATCCGCGCTCAGGGCACGAACCTCACCTACGAGTTGATCGCCGCCAACGGACGTGACGACCTCTACGACGAGTACGTGTATTCAACCGCTGGCGGGACGGCGTACCTGACCACGCTCGACGCTGACCCCAACCTCTTGAAGACGCTCCGGCTCGCACGGTTCCGCACCCGCAACATGGCCTCGGGCGACTCATGGACGGTGGCGTTCGCCTTCGATGCCAACCCGACCGACCCCGTGAACGCGACGTACGTGAGCCTCGACGCCGTGACCACGAACGGGGCGCAGACGATCGTGCCCGATAACGGCACTCCGACCGGGCAGGGCAACCCCTCACCGACCGCATCCATCTCAGGCCGCACCATCAAGCCCCGTATCACTCAGGTGGCGCTCGGATCGGGTTCCGCCACCACGCCCCCGGAGATCGTGGGCACGCTGGAGGTCGAGTACGACGAGCGTCCTGAGCAGGTGCAGGACGTGAGCGTGGTGGTGAACCTCACGGCGACGGGGTACACGGACAACAACGTCTGGGACACGCTGCTCACCTACGTCGGGCAGGACACGTCCCAGCCCATGATGATCCAGCTCCCCGACAACCTCCCACCGGGCGTCACGGGAGCCTACGGTGGACAGCAGTACGGGTTCCTGACGGGCACGGTGAACCGCGAGGACATCCGTGAGCCGGGCGTGGAGGGAGTCGAATTGCGCTTCCAGATCTGGCCTCAGGCGGGGACGTTGTGAACATCGGGTTCAGGGACATCACCCAGCAGCCGCCGATGGACGACCTGCGGCACCGCATGAGCGCGTCCCCGACCGGTCGTCAGTTGGCCGTCGATGGGAACCTCGTGGTGGAGATCGTTGACTTCGACCCGAACGATGCGTCGGCGGACATCACCCAGATCCGGCCAGACGGCTCCGAGGTGCTGTACATCAGGTCAGGGACGCAGGAACGATGGTCGTTCACGCGCGAGACAGGGTGGCAGCAAGTTTAGTCTGACGGCAAGTGTCAGTTAGGTAGCGGGCGGCAAACCGTTACGATCCGAGGAGTAGCCGATGGGGTCGGTCTATGGACGTGGGAGCCGCGCAGGCAGTCTGGGAGTTCCTGAACGCCGCAGGGGTGATTGGCGTACTCCTATTTGTGATGTGGGCCGTCTACACGGGGCGTATCGTGACTCGGCGGGAGTACGACGACCTGAAAGAGGATCGTGACCGATGGCGCGAAGCATGCTTGAAGGCCACCGACCTCAGCGACCGAGCCTTGTTGGAAGCGGAGCGGAGACGATCCGCGCCCTCGCACACCGGCTGATCGACGGGGACTACGACTCCATCAAAGAGCGCAGGGACATGGACTTGGAGTGGATCGAGTCCCGCCACGAACGCCAGGAACGTGACCTCGAACGGTTGGAGGCAGAATGACCCTCAACATGCGTACAGCTCTTGCCTCGGGTGAGTTCGGCACTCACCCCCTGTGGCGACAGCAGGCGGGCCTCGCTTGGCACAGCGCGACCGACTACCCCGGCCCGCGCAGTGATGCGATCGAGAGCCCCGACGCGGGCGAGGTGGTCTACACGGGGCCGGGCTTCTCACTCGGCGACCTCGGCTACTACACGATCCTCGACGCGGGGCACTACGGACTGCTGATGGCCCATCAGGACTCCCCGTTCCCCGATGTGCTGGGGATCGTGAATCGAGGCGACCACGTAGGCTACGTGGGGAACACGGGGTTCTCGACCGGGCCGCACGTCCACGCGGTGATGTCCGTGAAGCGGCTCCGCAACGGTCGGCACGACTTTACACGCGAGTCAGGTGCTCTCGTCGATCCCGAGGTCATGTGGGACACGGGGTACACGAGCGAGGCCGTGTGGACGCGGATCTTCAACGTCCACGCCCGCCCGTCCGCCCTCACCGCCGTCGTGACCAAGCGCATCGTCACCAAGTCAGAACTCTCGCTGATCGGCACCCGATCGGGCGCGACGTTCACCCTGCAAGGCCTGAGCGGGGACTGGTCGATCTTCGACCCATCCAAGCCAGCGTTTACCCACGCCCTGTTCCCCAACCTGATCCCTGCATCGACGGCGATGTTCGTGAGGAGAGACTGATGAGCGAGTGGGGTGTGTCTGACTGGGTAACGTGGTTCGCAGCGGCAGGAGCGTTCGCAGCGGCTGTCAGTGCGGCCATCGCCGCCGTGGTGATCCCGCTGGTGACAGCGTTACGAGAGAACACTGAGGCCACGAACGTCTCCGCGACGAACATCGAGAAGGGGACGGCGGCAACGAAGGCCCAGACTCAGGCGACGGATATTGCCACGGCGGTTGAAGTGACTACGAACCCGCCCGCCGACGAGTAGCGGCCTTCACTGCACTCTGAGAGCCGTCTATGAACGGTCAGGGACGACTGCTGCACACCGCCAGCAGATACGGCCTTGCTCGTAGAACGGCGGTTCGACCTCGAATCGGAGGTCATGCCCACGGCGCAGCCAGCACGAGAGCCGCTCGCTCCACGCCCCCGTTCCCTTGCTGATGCGCGTCATCTTGAAACTTCCGTCGCTCATTCCCCGTCCTCCCCTCGTCCCGTTACTTCCTGTAGAGCCGCAAGAGCCGCGAACAGGTCATTGTCGGCGGCGGTCATGACGGCGATGTCGGCCACGTAGTATTCCCCGTCGAGCCTGAATGCGGCCTTCGCCTCACGTACCGCCGTCGCTGCCCGTGCTACTGCTTCTAGGGCTTGTACCCGAGGGTCACTGGCGAGGATGGCGGCAGCCCAACGGGCACCTTCCGCGAACCCGTGCCGTCGAGCGGGCCACTCCTTGCGCGGGTACACCGACTCGTATGCGTAAGCGGCCCTCGTCATGGTCTCGACCGTGTATTCCTCTACGGGGTCTACTGAGGTCTCAGTCATGGACGGGTCTCCTCTAGGTGGTCGTCCATCTCACGCCCAGCGTCTTCCCACGAGTCCGTCCACATGGTCGCCGTGTATCCGCAGAGGCACCGGATGATCGCGGACTGGTTGGGGCCGGGTAGGTTCGAGTAGTAGACGTCCTCCGCGCCGTGTTCGACCGTCACTGGTTCAGTCGTCATCGTCCATCTTCCTCTCTATGTAGGGCTGACTCGACGGCGGGGATGGCGGTCACGATCTTCCCGCTCTGCGTGTCACATGACCTGGCCCGTGTATCCGCATGACGCCAGTAGTCCGGCTTCCCGTTCATCGAGAGGCCCATGCCCTCGATCTCGCGCCCGCAGTGTTTGCAGTTCACGTCCGTACCTCCTCAGATACAGGGATGAAGCCTGGAGTCGGAGTGGTTGTGCAACGGGGGCACGGGTCAGCGTCGTACATGCCCGTCCTCACCCAGCCCGGTCGTATCTCACGGTCGCCGTAGCACTCAGGACACCGTACATAGGCGGGGATGAAGGCCGAACACCCGCAATTAAAAGCGTGGTCGGCAGGCCCGCCTACATCGAGAGTGTCAGCGTGGATCGACTCCTCGTGCAGACACAGACCGCCGTCTACCCGCGCCCCGCAATAGACCTCAGGCATCGGGCTTCTTGGCGAGAAACGGGTCGCCCTCCCACGGGTCTTCGCCCGCCTCATCAACGTAGTAGGCGCGGAGGGCGTCCCTGATTTCGAGGAGGCCGTTGGTCATGGCGTCGATCCTCATCCGAGGGTCGAGACTCGCCATCGGCGCATCCACTATGTTCCCGTACTGGACGTAGCTCTCGGCCTTGTCGAACAACTTGCCAATCGTCTCAATCGATGCCATCTAGCGCTCCTCTCCTTCTGTGGTACTGGATGCCCTCTCAACGGCCCAAAACTCACGGCGCAGGCGGAGCAGCCAGTCGTTGACGGCCTCGTAGTCGGGCTTCACGGGCAGGCCTGTTCCACGCTCGATGCTCTCGATGATGGCCTTGACGCGGTTGGCCTCGTCCAGCGCCTCGCCTTCGCTGAGTTCGTTGGCGGCGGCGGCGCGGACGAGTTCAGCGTCCCTCTGCGGCAGGTCATCGACGGCCAGCGAGGTCGTCCCCGTCCGCAGCAGCACCTCGCCTTGATAGAGGACGCGGAGCATCCCCGCCTTCCACTTCCCCGGCTTCTCGGGGATCTTGCGGAACGAGTTCATGGCGTACCCGATGACGCCGCTCTTCACGGCATCGTGCGTGAGCAGGCGTCGCCCCATCATCTGAACTTCGTACGGCGTCGCGAGGCGTTCCATCTCTGGCTCCCACGCCTCGTCCAGCGGTGCGAAGCACAACTCCACGGCGTTCGGAGCGCCCTTCGAGCAGAGGTGCAGCCACTTGGCGATCTCGTCGCCGCCCACGTCGTCGGTGTGCTTGTTCTGATCCATCCACGCGAACTTCAACTGGTGCTCGCGCAAGGACAGCATCGTGCTCGTCGGGATGACGAACACCTCGCGGTAGTCGAAGTCCGAGTCAGGCCGTGCGAGGCCGTGCGCGTGGCTGCCGACCAGCGTCCGCAGGATCACCGGGTGCATCTCAGGCGTGGTTTCCATC
>Ga0172380_10007822_pt1 | contig 11892 bp, 11 predicted proteins | sample Leawe162metaG_FD_119747 | JGI IMG/M metagenome (GOLD analysis project Ga0172380, IMG submission 119747) | Leachate microbial communities from a municipal landfill in Southern Ontario, Canada - Leachate well 162 metaG | ecosystem: Engineered > Solid waste > Landfill > Unclassified | place... | reverse complement strand
TATAGGTTGAAGGACTAAAGATAAAGCAAAAATCGGGGCTAAAATAGCCATGATCGCTGTCGCTCGAAATAAATTTTTCATAATTTTTGTCCTCATAATTCACCTCCTCCTAGGTTCCCCTTAAATTAATAAATAAGACCAAAAAAATAATTACTATTCACTTACCCCGAACACAAAAAAATTTATATTCGGAGGAAGTGGTCCCGCCCACTGGGCGGGAAGCCACTAATTCTTAAAACCGGTTTTAAGAATCTTAAACGCCTGAAGTAACGTCATAAAGACGATTTACCACGAAAGTCGCGATACCCCAAGCGGCGAGAATTATAACTAAGCCGATAACGCCAGCCGTTAATAATTTCTTAGCTTCTTCAATCTTATCTTCGTTTCCCCCGCCAGTCATCCATTTAAAGCCAGCTAATAAAATTATAACCACCGCTACAATACCGAGAAAACCTAAAGCGATGTTAATCACTCTGGCAATTATTACCCTCGGATCCTCACTGCCCAAGCCGATACTATCATCTATAGCGCCTTCTTGCTCGCCCCAAAGATCAGCCTCCTGCGCCTGCGTTGGCAAAGCGACCAAAGATAGAGCGAACATAGGAGCGATAATCATTGTCATGGTTAACGCCGCGAATAGATTTTTCATAATTTTTGTTTTCATAATTCACCTCCCCCTAGATACCGGAAAACACTAGAAACCAGTGTTGCCGGAATCATTGATTAATAATAATTTTAGATTAAATTAAAAAACGATAATAAAGGTTATCAACATTAATATTTTATCATATTTTTGTGTAAATAACAAAACAACCCTGCCGTTTTGAAAGACAAGGTTGGAGGAAAAGCCTAAATTATAGTTGGTTATTCTAAATCCTTTCGTTCCTGGAGCTGACGCTCTTTAGATAGCTCCCGGTTCACCCATAAAATCCAGGCAATCACGGCTAAAATAAAAATAATAAAAATAAATAAATTTAGGCTCAACCTATTCTGCTTAAGATTTTCTTCATCAACGGAGTTTGGCTGGCCTTCTGGAACGTTTTTCGCTTTGCTTAGCTTATCTTCGACCGCCATACCTAAGGCTGGGCTACTGCTGATTTCACCATCCGGCAAAATAATTGAATCTGAGCCAATTTTCTTTTCAAAAATCGGCTCGTTAATTTTCACCACTGTTCCGTCTTTTTTCTCCGCGGCGGAATCGGCAATAACTGGTTGGCGGACAGAAAAATAAACCACGTTTGACCATCGGCTCTCTTTGCCTCGGCTGTCTAAAGCTACCGCATAGGCCAAATGAGACCCGCGAGAAAGCGGAGAGGCGGGCTTAAAAGCAAAATTAGCCGTTCCCGACCCATGATTTGTTACTAAAAATTGGCCGGATAATCGGTGATCAATATAAACTTTAATAATCGAATCATTTTTTGCTAAGCCCACGATAAAGGGCTGGCTATAACTAGTTTTAGCATTCACAACCGGCTTAAAAATTGTTGGCGCCGGCATGGGTAGTTCAATTTTAAATTTTAAAGTATTAGAAACTAAACTCTTCTCCTTTAAATCATTCTCGCTAAACGCCCAGGCTTCGTGCCAACCGGGTTTTAAGTTCAAAAAAGGTTTATAGCTAAAGTTAGCCGTTCCCGAGGGGTGAGACAATTTTTCAATTTTGCCATTGTAAACGCCATCAATATAGATTAAAACGGCGCTTTGGCTCGGCGTCAAACCGATTATGTTCGGCTTAGGCCGGCCAATTATATCTGTCTCTGTGGGTGCAATTAAGGTCGGGGCGTCAAGGGGCGCAGCCTGAATTTCAGCTGGAAAAAGAAAAAACAAAAAAGACAATAAAGGAAAGAGAGTGAAAAATAAAAATCTTTTAATAAAAACCATAAGAAAATTTCTAAAAAACGCCTCCTTCTTATAGTTGTCTCTTTCCTTATTGCCTTACACAACTTACGACTTTTTAAAATTAATAGTTAATATCTATATTTGCTTGTGTTTTAATCATTGGTTGTTAGGCTAATGGGGAACAAATCCGCTTGCGCCGACCCGTCCTTTTCGACCTAATAACTAATGATAGTTTTACTGTATCGGCGCGCCGCTTTAGCGTCAAGTAAATAACCGGTTAATAAGCTGGGGGTAACCGGGTAAAAACGGTGGACAAAGGTGTTAATAAGTTTAGATTAAGTTTTGGCTAGATTTCTAAATTATATCTTTGTAGTGGCTAATTTTAGCTATTTTTTTAAATTTATCAACGTCTATAGCTACCAGATCTAAGCGCACGAGGTCAGCATCGCAATTATTCTTATACACATAGAACTCAAGAGCAGCTTTTAAATGCTGAAATTTTCTGCCCTCGAAAGCGTCTTCGGCCAACCCGTATTGGCTGGAAAGCCTGGTCTTCACTTCGACAAAGACTAAGGTTTCCCGATCCCGAGCAATAATATCAACCTCTTTGCAACCAATTTTCAAATTAAGGCCGATTATTCTATAGCCGCGCCTAATTAAATAATCCTTAGCAAGCGACTCGCCAAATTTACCCGCTCGTTGGTTATAATTCATAGACCACCTTATCCGAAATTACTAAAAAAAGGCCCTATCGGCCTTTTTTTACCTAATCTCGAAGGAATATTCTTAAGGAATATATTTCTTGTAATTATTCTCTTCCTCAATTTTTTTCCGCTTTTCCGGAATTCGCAGTAAATATTTAAAAATAAAGACTAACCAAACCAACATCTCCACCCCTAAAAATAAAAGCCAAAATCGCGCCGATAGAAAGGGCACCATCTCATAATTAAAGAAAAAGATAATCAGACTAAGGAAAAAATTAGTTAAGGCGAAAGAATATAGTCGTCGCCAGACCAAGGCGGAAAGCCCTTTTCTTTTAAAGCCGAAAAAATAACTTCCGACCGCCAGGATTAACAATAATAAAATAAAACCAACAAATCCTTTCTCAAAAATCGGCAGAAGCGGCTCTGGCCTTAGGTTAAACCAAAATTTTAAAGTCAAAAGGTTCCCCATAACAGGTTATAATCCGCCCTCAGCCTAAATGTCCTCGGTTGGATCAAAGTTATTTTCTTAATCGAAAGCGAAACCCCTCCCCTCGAATCGCCGTTAATGTCTTTTATAGTTTAACAAATAAAACTCCATAATGGTATTGGCCGGCGTCAAACTCGTCTTCAACTTCTAGCCCCAACTTTTTCGCGCCAATTTTTAGCAAGTCCGGCTTGACTCTCTCTTCTGGGGGCGGTCCGAAGGGCAGAGAGATGTTTTTCCATTCGACAATCAGCAACCGACCGCCTTTTTTAAGCATTCTAACCGCTTCCCTGATGATTTCGACGCGCTTGTGCGACTGGTAGAGAGTGTTTATGAGCAAACCAACATCAAGACTGCCTGATTCAATTTTGGTCGCCTGAAAAATCTCTAAATTGCTCCAAACCGTTTCCATGTTGCTTAAATTTTCCTGCCTAATCCGCTTATCGATTTCTCCTAGAGCGGTTTTTAGGATATCAACCGCATAGACATGGCCTCTTTTCCCAACCTGACGCGCTGCTGGAAAAACAAAATGCCCGGAAGCGCCACAACCCAAGCCAGCGACGCGCATATTTTCTCCCACCTGCGCCTTACCTAAGATAAAATTTATATCTAGTAAAAGATTTCCTCCTGTATTTTTTAGCATAACTCGCTTAAACTAAAAACTTATTTAATTCGTTTTAGCCTAATTTTTTCGGGCGGAAAGAGAAATATCCGCTTTGCCGACCAATTCATTAACTAAAATTTGACGCTTGATTGTTATCTCCCGGCCATACTTTTTTCTGGCCGTGATAACGATTATATTCAACCCGCTTTTTAGGTTTACTTTTTTTGTAAAAACACTCTCGTCGTCCTGCTGATTTAAAGAAATCGGTTCGCCGTTTATAGCCACTTCCGCTTCTCGTTCGGTCTTGCCAGAGACGACAATAAAATTACTCGTCGTCGATAAATTATCAGCCGGCCCGGTTATTTCCACTAAAGGCGGGGCAATAATTTTTTTTAAACAAAATCCGAGATAGAAAAGACAGACTGAGGCTACGCTAATTACTAAAAAACTTCTTATTATTTTGGGAATAACTAAAAAGTTATATTTTTTGATAATTTGCTGGCAAAAAATATTATTATTTTTTTCTTCCTTGCGATCGTCTTCCTCAATTTCAAAATCTTTTGCGAGCTTATTTGCGTTTAGACCTAAAAAAAACGCGTATTCTTTTAAAAAACTTTTTCCATAAACCCCGGCCGGCAGCTTCGAGTATTCACCCTGCTCTAAGGCTTCAAGATATTCATATTTTATATTCAATTTTTTGGCCACTGTTTCAAGCTCTAAATTAAGGCTTAGTCGAGATTGGCGAAGCTCCTCCGAGATCACATCCCGAACCGACAAAATTTTGCTTGGCTTGAAATTCATCATAATTTAAATATTACCGGGCCTGCGATTTAAACCAGCCGCTATTTTCCCAAGCTGTACCGGTCGAATCAGCGCCGGTAGCTCTAAAGACAAAACCAATAATTAAATATGAAGTGAAAACTACCACTAAACCCATGACCGCACCAAAAATTATTTCCTTGGCTCGGGTTACTTTATCGCTCGAACCGGCGGAAATCAAAAACATAACTCCACCATAAATAAACATAAGGAGAGCCAGAGACCCGGTAACGCCTAATAACCACTGAGAAAAATTAACCGCTAACTTAGTAAAATCGTTTAAAGTGCAATCGCCCTTATCTCGGCACGCGTCCATATTGTCCCACAAATCAACGGCTTGCGCTGAATCGGCCGTAGCTAAAAGAAAAAATCCCGATACAAAAAAAACCAAAAGAAAACCAGTGATTATTTTTTTGCTTTTTACAAAATTATTCATTATTATTTTTTAATTATTATTTATCCATTGTTTGCTGGACTCTTTTCGCTCCCAAACTAATCGCCTCTTCGATATCGCTTTCGCCTTTATTAATTGAATCAATCATATCGCTAATTACGGCTTCAGCGGCGTTGGGATCTTCGCCATGATACCAACTCTTCGCCGTTAAAACTTGCTCGGCAAAAGCGCTTATCTCCGAACTCTCAATTTGCTGATCTACAAGCGCGCGCAAGGCGGCAGGCTTTTCCGTTTTTTCCAGATAGCTTTTAGCCTGCTCGGCTTTAGTCGCGAATTGGACAAAATCCCAGGCCTCGTTTATGTGCTGGCTCTTGTTAGAAACCGCTTCCACCCAATAGTTTGTAAAATTTACATTGCTGATATTGCCTTCGATCTGGGGCAATTTGGCGACGGAAAAATTAAGCTTAGGCGCCTGCGATTTTATAGTCGGCATGTGATAAGCATAGCCGAACATCATCGCTAGCTTGCCGGAGATAAACATTGATAAAGAGTTGTTTAAATTACTGGTCCAGCTATAAACTTCCTTGGCCGGGTTAGAAAAGTCCGTGTAAAAACGCAAGGCTTCAAGGCCGGGGCTATAATTTTGCCCTTGCAAAGCCGAAGGAATTTTATCAAAAGTAACGTTGCCGTTTTGGTCCGCCATGACCGCGCCATTTTGCATCATTAAAACCGACAAAATATCGCTATAGCGCTCAATATTAGTGCTCCCGCCCATAGCGACGCCGGCTTGGATAATCTGCCCTTTTTCGTCCTGTTTGGTTAACTTTTTAACCATCTGCTGGAACTCGCGGTTCCAAAAAACCGGCGGTTCGGCGATGCTGGCGTTGTTTAACAAATCTTTATTATAATACAAGGCTAAAGAGTCAAGGGCAAGCGGTAAACCGAAAATTTTCTCCGCATTCTTTTCACCGTCTTTTAAAACTACATCGCCGTAAACTGCATCAACAAAATTATTTTTTAAATCTTTTAAACTTAAGCTTTTTGTCTTTCTTATTTCCGAGACCACTTCCTTTTTAATTGTGCCTTTCGAAGTTTGATAAACCATAGAAAGCTCCGCGGGCAGTGGGGCTAACTTAGTTTGGTATTTTTTCATCCAAGTGTTATGGAGAGACAGAATGTCCGGACCCTTGTCTTCAGCTAAAGCCTCTAAGAGCTCTTTCTCGTACTCGCTATAGCGTAATTTCCGATAATTAATTGTTACGTAAGGGTGCAGGGCCTTATAGTTAGCAATGATTTCTTCAAAAGCGTCCGGTCCGTCCCAAACCCGCCAATAATTCAACTCCACTGGTTTCATTGCTTCTTTTGTGGCCTGATCCGCGATTTTACAGCCAAATCCGGACGTCAAAAGAAAAGAAAAAATCAAAACGAGAACTAGGAGTTTATTTCTCATATATAGTTACACTGCGCTTAATGTAAATAAGATGCCCGCCATAAAAAAGACCGGCCGTTGAATCGTTATTACTTTTGACGATTCCAGATGTTAATATTATAACAAAAATAAAGAAAAATAGAAAACGGATTAGCGGACTAATCCATTTTTGGCCGATACTGCAAAGCTTCGGCAATATGAGGCGATAAAATTTTATCCAAACCAGCCAAATCGGCAATTGTTCTAGCGATTTTTAAAACTCGAAAGTAAGCGCGGGCGGATAAATGCATCTGGTCAACCGCGCTATGAAGAAGTTGGCAGGAGGCATCGTCAAGAACGCAAAATTCCTTAGCCGCTTCCGAGGTCATTTCCGAATTAGTTAAATAATTAGTGCCTTTAAATCTAAGCTGTTGAATTTTTCTGGCCGCTTCGATTCTTTTCTTGATTTCGGCCGACTTTTCTCCTTCGCCTTCGGCTGAAAGTTTGTTGAATTTTAGACGCGGTACTTCGATATGAAGGTCAATCCGGTCAATTATCGGCCCAGAAATCCGCTTGCGGTAGCTTAAAATCTGGCCAAGCGAACAAACGCACTGCTTCTCTTTATCGCCGTAAAAACCGCAGGAACAGGGGTTCATGGCGGCGACCAGAATAAACTTAGCGGGAAATTTAAGGTTTCCAGCCGCCCGACTGACGTGAATTACGCCGTCTTCCAGGGGCTGGCGCAAATTCTCCAGGACTTGGCGGGGAAATTCACCGAATTCATCTAAAAAAAGGACACCGCGATGAGCCAAAGAGATTTCGCCCGGTCGGGGCCAGGTCCCGCCTCCGACCAAAGCCACGCCCGAGGCGGTATGGTGAGGCGAACGGAAGGGTCGAGTCGTCATTAAACCCGAACCAGAGGGCAATTGTCCGGCGACGCTGTAAATTTTTGTTATCTCAAGCGACTCTTCTAGAATTAAGTCTGGCAAAATGGAGGGAATCGTCCGAGCAATTAAAGTTTTACCGGATCCAGGCGGACCGGACATTAAGACGTTATGAGCGCCGGCGGCGGCAATCTCGATTGCCCGCTTGGCATGCTCCTGGCCCCGAATATGGCTCATATCCGAAAAAATCGACTGGTTAGAGAAATTAAATTCCTTATAAATAACCGGCGCAATTAAATCTTGGCCGGCTAAGTGGTTAACTAATTGTTTTAAATTTTTAACTGGAATTACTTCTAGCTCTTTCACAAGCTTTGCTTCGGCGGAATTTTTTTCCGGCACATAAATCGTTTTGATTTTGGCCTGCCGAGCCTTAAAGGCGATCGGCAAAATTCCGTTGATAGACCGAACTTCTCCGCTTAAAGCTAGTTCGCCGACAAAAAGCATTTCCGCGCTGTCGCCGACGATAACTAACTTGCCAGTTTTACTTAAAATACTGACAGCAATTGGCAAATCATAACTGGGACCGAATTTTTTTAAATCAGCTGGAGCTAAATTAATCGTTACCTTTAATTTAGGAAAGCTAAAACCGGAATTTTTTATCGCACTCCTGACTCTTTCTTTTGACTCGGACACAGCCGCGTCCGGCAAGCCTACAATCGCGAAAAACCCCAGCGGTCCGCTTGAGGTGTCGGCCTCAACTTCAACCAGCTCGGCCTCTAGGCCCAAAACCGCCGCCGATAAAACTTTTGCCGACATAGGGGAGTATAATTTTAAATTATAAATTTTACCTGCCTGCTCGCCTCGCTGAGCGTCGGCGAAGCGGGCCGGCAGGCAGGAATTTTAAACTCTTATCTGGCCGCTTTTACTTCTTCTAATTTTACCGACAATAATTTGCTGATGCCATCATCGCCCATGGTGACGCCATAGAGAACATTGGCCCGGCGCATTGAGGCCCGATTATGAGTAATAACAATGAATTGAGTTTTATGAGATAAATCGTCTAAAATTTTTGCCAACCGTTCTGAGTTAGATTCATCTAAAGCGGCATCAACTTCGTCAAGGACGACGAACGGCGAGGGGTTGGCGCTGATAATCGCGCAGATCAAGGCAATCGCCGTTAAAGCGCGCTCGCCTCCCGAAAGCATGGCAATTGAACGAATCTTTTTGCCGGGGGGTGTGGCTTGAATTTCGATTCCGGCTAGTCCGGTCGCGTTATGTTTTTTTAAAAATTTAATTTTCTTAGCGCCAAGGTTTTTTTCTGGAATATTATTTTCTTGGTTAACCCCAGTTTTTGGTTCAACTACCTCCGCCTCACCGCTCATTTCTTCAGCCACGACTTTAACGATTTTTGCGACTCCGCCGTTAAATAAAATTTTAAAATATTCTTCAAATTTTTCCGAAATAATTTTAAATTCCTTATCAAATCTTTCTTTAATAGTTATATCGAGCTCCTCGACAATTTTTTCTAAACTTTTAATCGCCTCGGATAAATCTTTAACTTGGCCAGATAAAAAATCAAACCGTTCTTTAGTTTCGGCATACTCTTTAGCGGTCTCTGGGTCAATGCCACCGATTAATTCAAGCTGATGCTTGAGCTGACTGATTTTTTCCTGAGCTTCTTCAAGATTAATTTGCTCGGTGTTGCGATTATCTTTTATCTCTTTAAGTCCACCTAAATCGCGCCGAGCTTCGGCCTCAATTGATTCCAGCCGGGTTTCTTGTCTCGTCGAATTGATTTTTAATTCACTTAACCGCCGATTTAAATCGTTGAGTTCATTCTGCAGGCTATGAATATTTTTTTGCAAAGCAAACAATAAAGTTTTCTCTCGCTCCTCTTCAAGATTTAAATTAGAAATTTTCCCGTTAATCTCTTTAACCTCAGCTTCGATTTTTTCTAACTGTTCTTTTAATTCCTTTCTCTTTGCTCTCGTTTCAGCGGTTTCCGGTTGGAACTGGCTTTTCTCCAACTTAATCTCAATCTCTTTAATTTCTCTTTCACCTCCGCCTTTCTTTTCCTCCAAAAGCTTAAGCCGTTCGCGCCAAGCCGAGGCCTTTAAGTTCGTTTCATTAATTTTCCCGGTTATTTCGCCCTTCTTTTTTGTTAATTCAATAATCTGGCCCTGAATATCGTTGACCTGCTCTTTGGTTTCGTCCTTTTCGAGCCGACTAATTGTCTCTCTAAATTCTTCCTTTATCTTTCTAATAATCTCTTTGATTTTTTCAACATCCATCTCAGCACCCGCCTCTTCTAATTTAAGTAATAAAGATTTAAGGACTTCGTGAATTTTAAATTTCTCTTGATTGCCCGCGCCCGCGCTTAATTTATTAAGAGTGTTATTTAACTCCCTTAGTTCTTTTTCAACTTCGTCCTGAGTCTTGCCTAAATCACCCAGGAGCTCCTCATTAAGTTTAATATTTTTTTCTAAAGATTCTATTTCCTCGTGGACATTCTTAATCTCGCGAGCAAGCTCCGCTTTTTTATTATTTAACCAAGACAGGTCAAACTGACCCTTAGTCTCAAGCCCGATTTCAAACTCTGCCTCGAGTCGAGCTAATTGTTTTAAGACTGCTTCCTTTTTCTCTTGCAAGTCCACTAGAAGGGCCTGCCACTTTTCATACTCAAAGCTTTTTTTATCTTTGGCTTCAATTTTTTCTAGCTCGCGGTTCATCTGCTCCAACTTTTTTTCTTTAACAATCTTATTTTTTTCTAACTCTAAAAAATCGTTATTAAAAGCGCGAAACTTATCATTAACTTCATGCCAAACTGTGCGGAAATAATTAAGCTGAAAAACTTTTAGTTCAGCTTCAATTTTTTCTCTTCTTTCTAAACGGCTAACCTGGCGAGTCAAACTTTTTAGTCGCGGCTCGATTTCCGAAAGAAGCATTTCCACCTGATAGAGATTTTCGTGGCTAGTTTCTAATTTATTAAGAGCATCGTCGCGCTTTATCTGAAACTGCTTAACGCCAGTAGCTTCGTCAAAAAACTCTTTTCTCTCGGCTAAGCTCGTATTTAAAAAACCCTCAACCGTTCCCTGGCCAATCACACTATAAGTTCTTTGGCCGAATTTGGCTTTGGCCAATAACATCTGAATATCCGATAAACGAACGCGGGCTTGGTTAATTAAATATTCACTTTCGCCGTCGCGAAAAAGCCGGCGCGTTAAAACCACTTCTGAATAGTCAATCGGGGCCTTTTTATCTTCATTGTTTAAATAAAGAGAAACTTCGGCCATGCCCATTTTACCTTTTTTGTCGGAACCAGAGAAAATAATATCTTCGCTTTTTTTCCCGCGCAAAGTTTTCATGCTTTGTTCACCCAAAGCCCAGCGGACAGCATCGGCGATATTTGATTTCCCCGAACCGTTCGGACCAACTACAGCCGTTAAGCCGCGCCGATCTTTATTAATCATGCCCGGGAAAATTAATTTATTCTTATTGGCGAAAGATTTGAATCCCTGAACCTCAAGTTTCTCCAAATACATAAAAAAGTAATTAGTTACAAAATTACTATGACCTTATTATAAAACAATTCTGTTCTTTTTGAAAGAATAGCGCGCTTGCTTTCGCGAAAATAATATGATGAAATATATTTAAGAAACAAATATTATTTTAAAATTCTATATGGGAAAATTATTTATCATTTCCGGACCATCGGGTGTCGGCCAAGATAGTGTAATTGAAGGTTTGAAAATAAACTTGCCTCTTGAGAGAGTCATAACTACTACGACCAGAGAAATGCGCCCGGGCGAATCTGAAAAAAATCCCTATTACTTTGTTAGTAAAGAAGAATTTTTAAAACGAGTGGAAAATAACGACTTTTTTGAGTATGCCCAAGAATATAACGGTAATTATTATGGTGTCACTCGTCAAGAACTCCAAAGAGTCGAAGCCAACGAAAAAATTGGCATTTGGAAAATGGAGTATAAGGGCGTTATAACGGCGAAAAAGCTAATGCCGGGCATACAGGCGATTCTAATTAACGCGCCCCTCGATATCCTAGAGAAACGCATCCGCGGGCGAAGCCAGGTCAGCGAAGAATTCTTGGCTGAAAGAATGGCCTATACTAAGGAATGGCTCAAACACAAGGATATCTATGACTATGAGGTTGAAAACGAAGAAGGCAAGCTGGAAAAGACCATAAAAGAGGTAGAAAACATAATTTTAGCCAATCTTGACAAAAAATAAATTTTGTTATACCATAAGACAAGATTTAAAAAAAATAAGACGATAAATAAATTTCCTTGTTTCGTCCCGCTTGCTCCGATTAAAAATCAGCTTCGGCGATGACATTTATTAAAAAATATGGCAGAAGAAAAAAAGACCGATGTAAAAAACGAAATTCCGGAATTAGCTCCTGGAATGACGGTTCGTATTTACCAAAAAATTAAAGAATTGAACGCTAAAGGCGAAGAAAAAGAAAGACTTCAATATTTTGAAGGTATTATCATTGCCAAAAAACACGGTAAAGAAAACGGCGGTACCATTACCGTTCGAAAAGTTTCCGATGGCGTTGGCGTGGAAAAAATTTATCCTTTAAACTTGCCCTCAATCGCAAAAATCGAAATCAAAAAGCAAGACCAAGTAAAAAGAGCAAAATTATATTTTCTCAGAAAAGATTTCAAGAAAAAACTCAAAGAAAAGAAGGTCACAGCATAACTAATGTCCGCTAAATTTGTTCGAAGGAGCAAATTTTAGTTTT
>Ga0172380_10007821_pt1 | contig 11893 bp, 20 predicted proteins | sample Leawe162metaG_FD_119747 | JGI IMG/M metagenome (GOLD analysis project Ga0172380, IMG submission 119747) | Leachate microbial communities from a municipal landfill in Southern Ontario, Canada - Leachate well 162 metaG | ecosystem: Engineered > Solid waste > Landfill > Unclassified | place... | reverse complement strand
CTTATCGCTTGTCTCTTTTTCGGAATAGGACTACTTACGACGATCCTTGAAATGGATTCGATATACAGGGCAATACCAACATTCATTTTTGTTACGATGATAATTGTGATTGCTTGCCTGCACGTCCCGGCATGGTACTTGAAAAGATCAGTGGAGAAGAAACGAGATAAATATTTAAGCGATGACTGAAATTGATATTACACTACAACGTCAACAGGATAACGGTAAAAGCACTATCGGGCAAGTAAGGATTGGTAGTTTTAAATGCTGGTCACTGGAAGATGCTTACCATAAGATTAAAGAGTACGGACGTACACGAATCCCTTCAGGTAGATATGAAATTGTCCTAAGAAAGTTTGGAACATTCCACGAAAGATACAGAGCGAAATACCCATTTCACATTGGTTCACTGGAAATTGTGGACATACCTAATTATGAAGATGTATTAATTCATACCGGGAACCACGCAGACGATACAAAAGGATGTATTCTGGTAGGCTGTCAAAAGACAAACGACGACTGGATTGCTGACTCTGAAAAGGCTTATTTGGGATTATACGGGTACATCTTGGCTTTAATGGATCAGGGAATAAAAGTATTTATAAATATAATAGACAACAAATGAAACACTTCAAATTAATCGAAATCATTATTCTGATTTTAATTCCACTAACCTACTTTTTAATAGCGATTACTGGAGGTAAACTATACTGGATTGGCGGGGTAATGTTTGTTTTCGTTCTCGCTTATTACGTCTTTAAATACATCAACAATAAATACTACAAAAAATGAAAGAATTTATCTCACTCCTGATTGGAAACATCAGTGTTCCCATGTTTGCTGCGCTGTTTATCTTCGCTATGATTGGTACAGCCATTAACCTTTTATTGCACGTCAATTCAAGGGATCAGAACTCGCCCAATACTCCCGTGGCATTTTCCTTCAAATTTATGCTGTGGGATAACTGGAAACGAATTGTATCATCACTTCTTTTGATTTTTGTTGTGATTCGTTTTATGGGAGTGTTCTTTGAGATTGATGTTAAGAACCAGGAATTTTATCTTGTTGGGGCTTTGCTTGTGGGATTTGTCTTTGACAAACTATCAGAAGTTCTTAAACAAAAAACATCATTCTTAAAAGTCCGTAAAGATTGAAATACCTAATCCTGATATTGCTTTTAGTATCCTGTTCAGCACAACAGAGGGTAACAAGGATTGTAAACAAACATCCTGAGTTAAGGATTTCCGATACGATCAACTTCTCTCAGCTTGTGATAAGACCGGGAAGATCCGCACTCTTAAATATGCCTGATTCTGTCTTACAAAGACTTCAGCCGGGGGACTCGATAATAGCTGTATCAAAGAAGGGTGTAACAATAATAGTCCGTAAAAAGCCTTTAACAACCGAAATAGAAGCAAGTGTAACAGGCGACACGGTAAAGGTAGATACTTCTTTGGTTGTGCCAAAAATTAAAGTAGTTCAGAATGAGAGAGTAACAATCTGGAAGCTCAGAATAGCATATATCGTTTCGATAATCCTTTTGGTGGTGGTAATTTATTTAATCATAAAGAAAATCCTAAAGAAAATAATAAAATGAGATATTTAGTAATTACCCTGCTTTGCGTAACGCAGATATGCGTAGGACAGGTATATCAGGTAAACAAACAGGACACCATCTATTACACCACTCCCCCGCAGGTATGGAAGGGGTATAACATTAACAATCTTAATTAAATAATATGAAAAAGATACTTATTACAATCGGTTTAATAGTCGCCTGTATAAATGGATTTGGGCAGGTTTTTGTTGTGAATGGGTCAAATAACAACCCTTCCGTAGATCTCAATACCATAGTCTACACAAATGACATGGAGGAATATCAATTCACTAGCGTTAAGCATAATATTGATGGTAAAGTTTTGCATAATGTTAAATTGATAGATTCCGATACTATGAATATCATTGTGGACTACGTTAAAATAATTATAGAGCCTGAAACAACGCCAGCGGGAGGCACAACAAAACCAGTAATATCTATTGGGGATAATTCTACATCCTATGATAATATTGTTGGTAATACTACATTGTCATTCAATGCTGACACGATAATCATCCCAACAATATTGTATACCTCATATATGGAGAATGATATATACTTAAAAGTTTCAACAGCAGCGACAGCAGGTTTCTTTGATTTTACCTGTATTGTTAAATATCATAAAATTGATTTACAATGGAGGGGAGCGGAAAGATATTTAAATTCCGAAACAGCCATCTTGACAAATAGGTTTGGGTCTATTACCTTAACTCAAAAGCAATTTATTGATTCAACAATTACCATGTTAAAGGATTCTGCGCTATGGACAAAATTTGATTTATTATATATGTTTAATGTGGGCGATGAAACAGGGGCGTCGCAAAACTGGATTTCAAATACCTATAACCTAACAAGCGTACCTACTGTAAACTGGACTACAAAACTAGGTATTATTAATGTTGATGCAACTGGATATTATAATACCGGATGGAAACCTTCAAACGGGGTTAATTTTACTCAAGATAGCGCATCTGTTTTTGTAAAATCAAGCACTAATTTAACCACAAACACCTATGAGTGGGGATTAACAGACGGCACATCCAAAAAGGCTTTTGCAGGAGTAAGATATGGGGGGCATTTTTACGGATACTTAAACTCCGCAACAGGTATTGATGGATCAACCAGCACAAGTATTGGGTTATTTTCCCTTACAAGGGATGTAACAAATATTTATGGTTATGCCGATAAAGTTAATAAAGCTACTACAGCAATAGCCAGTACCGCACCTAACTCAACGCATAATATGTATATAGGTGGTGTGAACAATCAGGGTTCGCTACTTGCCAACTCAAGAAAAAGGATTTCATTTTGGGCTGCGGGGTCTTATTTCACAGCAGCAGAAGTTTCTACACTCGTAAATATACTGACATGGTGGGACGCTCATGTATCTATGCACTTTTAATTCTATGTTCTCAACTATCAGCACAGGTAGTTGGGCATAATGGGAGTATTGTACAGCATAATAATTCATCACTCCAATATACGGGGACGGCATTGAATGTTTATAATAACGGAAGAACTGATACCGCCTATGTATATTTTGTCATGGGACAGTCAAATACCGGCCAATCAAGTACGGATTCTATACCAACTGACAGCGCAATGTATAAAGGGTTGATTACTAATTCTAAAATTTATAATCCGCTGTACCAATCAGCCTTGTTACCGATGAATGTAGGCTTAAATACTCATGTTAGAGCATTAGGGTGGGAGAACCCGTATCCAAAAGGATTTGATGGGGAGGGTGTACTAGCTTATAAAATGAGCCAACAAACCGACAAAGAACTTGTATTTTTTAAATACGGCGTTGGTAGCTCAACACTTGGCACACACTGGCGTAAAGGTTATTGGATGTATGATTCGGCTATTATTAAGTATGCCCCAAAAATGATTGATGCGGTACTAGCAGAAAATAAAATTCCGATAGTCAAGGCAATGATTTGGATACAGGGTGAAAGTGATGATGTTGATAGCGCAACTTATCACGGTTATTTAAGTTCCTTTTTTGACAGTATTAGCGCAGATTTGGATTCTGTTTATCTCACAAAAGGATTAATTTTCAACGAAAGCTATAAAAAGTTAATTATACAATTAAAGCCCGGAAGCGCAATGTATACTAAAGGCGTGGAGGATGCTCAAAAAGCATACTGCGGAATACCTAACAATAATGCTGTTTTAATTGGAACTACTGATGTGCAAACACTTGCGGATAATACACATTATTCGTGGAGGGGGCATTTAAAAATAGGCTGGAAATTATATAACACTTTAAGATGAAAGCATTAATCCTCCCCATCCTCTTTGAAGCCCTCAGTGAAGGCTTATATAAAATTAACCATCATGGATAAACTACTCCTTCAACTCCTCCTCACAGCCTTAATCAGCGCAATAATCGGCCTGATGGATAAGGTTAAATTCCACTGGGAACTATCATGGTTTTCCATAGTCACAAAACCCGCATGGCTGGCAAGGTATCTTAACCCTCATCAGAGGTTAATCGAAAAGGCTCCGAGGTGGATTGCCTTTTTGCTCGACAGACAGCTGGCAGGGATTAACGATTTCTGGCACACGCTTAAATTCATCATGCTTCAGCTCATTTTCATTCTGGCATGGGTAAGCTATCACGAGGGTAATGTTTGGGTGTGGCTGCTCGTGTGTAATGCTGTTTACGGGGTGATATTTGAGGTTGTGTATGCCGGGATGTTTAATAAGAAGGATGAATAAACTAATGGACTTAATAAACTTCAAGAATTTCATAACTGACCGAATTAATAAACCGATAATACTCCATTACGCAACTAAGGGAGGATTGTATCAAAACGAAATCAACGGAAAGTGCAAGGAGGTTAACGATGAATTCACCATTTTCCATATAAACGGAGGCAGGGATATACGGGTTGATTTATCACAGATTAAGCATATTGATGAATCATGGCATTAAAAGGTGACACGGTTTTAGAATATCTGGCAAGGTTTCCCAATACGTCAAACCTTTGCCTTGCCAGAATTATTTACAGGGATAACGTAGCCTTATTTAAAGATGTAGAAGATGCAAGATCAAAGATAAGACACTATAGAGGCTCAAACGGGAATATAGCCCGTCAAAAACTAACAAATAGAACTTATGTTAAATCAGTATCAAATACCTGAATCACACTCTACCTTATACGAGGACTTTAATTTACCCGTAGCATATAGCAGAACGTTAATTCTATCCGATTTACATATTCCCTATCACAATGTAAGGGCTTTAAATGCAGTCTTTAATTTTGCTTTAAAACAGCAAATAAAGGCTATTTTACTTAACGGGGATTTAATTGATATGCACACTTTAAGTAAGTTCCTGGTAGATCCCCGAAAGAGGAATTTCAAACAGGAAATTGAAACAACGAATCTTTTCTTGGATATTCTACAGTACGCATTTCCCTCAGCTAAAGTGTATTACAAGGTTGGTAATCACTGTGAAAGGCTTGAAAAGTACCTCATGGCAAAGGCTCCAGAGTTATTGGGCTTTGAGGAATACAAACTATCAAACCTGTTAAAAACTTATGCGAGGGGGATAGAAGTAATCGAAGATAAGAGAATTATTAACATGGGGCCATTGGCAGTATTACACGGTCACGAGGTAAACATGAGGGGTACAACGGTCAATCCTGCCAGAACCTTGTTTTTAAAGGTTAAAAAAAGCTGTCTTTGTTCGCACCTTCACGCTTCATCACAACATACCGAAAAAAGGCTTGACGGGCATTTAATAAGTACATGGAGTACCGGCCACCTTGCGGAAGAACACCCCGCCTATGCTCCGATAAATAACTGGAACTTAGGATTTGCAATGGTAGACTTCGATAAGGAGTTTTTTGAAGTTTCGAATTATAAAGTTATTAACGATAAAGTATTCAGGTCATGAACATAAGTATCATTACCGAAACAATACCCCTACAGTTCCGGCCAGGCGCAAACCTTGTTATTGGTGTTGGTGCCGGAACACTAGACCTTCAGGGATATGTTCTTAATAAGGGATTCCCCTTTGCTGAGAAAGACGGTCCCGAAAAAAACGTCGAGGTAGAGGGGTATACGTATTCGGATAATGAAAGTAAAAATTATTACTTATTAGTTCATAGATTTTCGTCAGTGGGTTATGTGGCACACGAAGTAAGACATTTTTTAAACTTCGTCTACGTGGACATAGGCTTTAAGTTAAAAGCAAAGAATGATGAACTGGACTGTTATCTGATGACTTATTTCGTTGATGTCGTTTGTGAGGTACAGGTTAAAGCATTGAAAAAGTTTAAAAGTAAATAGGGTGTTCAGGTGTAATTGTCAGCCCGGAGGTTTATTGGTTTCCTCCGGGCTTTACAAAAAGTACCGTTTTTGTATAATATGGTGTACGTTATTTTACTTTGGGGCTTAAAAGTAAAATAGTTGAAAAATTGTCTACATTTTACTTGACTTTCTCGTTTGGATGAATTACATTTGATCTACTGTTTCTCTTAAAAAAGAAGACAACTAAAATCTTAAAGCCATGTAAAGAAATAAATGGCGGTTTGAAAATAGGCTAATCCAGGGACAGACTGGCAAACTGTTACAGATGCTTGATGCCTAATAATAAATAACCTACGGTGCTTATGGCACTTTAAGCCGAATAAACAGCGAAGAAAGCCAGCCCCGGTCAAAAGCCGGGGTTTTTCATTTTAAGCCACATGGAAAGTAAAATAAGCACTCCGCTATTTTAGTTTTAGCCTTAAAAGTAAAATAATAACATTTTTAGTACAACTTTTTACTAAAAAATACAACATTGTAAAGTTCAAAATATTTAACCTTTCAGCCTTAAATGAGGCAGTAGATGTTGCCGAATATCAACGAGCAAAACTTGTAAGAAATGCCACAAAAGAAGAAAGGTTGATGAAAAGTTTTCTATCAAATTATGGAGTTGATTTCAGATTTCAATATCCGTATTATGTAAGGGATCATTTTTATATATTGGACTTTTATCTGCCTAAAAAGAAAATATGCCTTGAAATTGATGGATATTTCCATTTTACTGAGAAGGGAAGAAAAAAAGACCTCAGAAGGGATAAGGAGTTAATAAATGAAGGTATCAGAACTGTAAGGATATGTAACTCCATGTTTAAGGATTTTTTCAGGGTTCATCATTTGCTTAAGAAAATTGGGATTATATAAATCCAGGAGATAAAGTTGTTATTGAAAAGAAATTAAAAACCCAATTTGGTTGTATTTTATTTAGAATCGATAAAAATAACAGTTAATGGAAAAATAATTGTTAAAATGTTTGGTGGTTAAAATAAAACGTACGATATTTACGTACACTTAAAACAATTCACAATGACATCATTTATTATTGCCTTATTAATCATGACCATTGTTCCGGCTTCATGGTTCATTTACTCTGCCATTATCCGGAGAAGTAATTTCAAATCAATCTGTAAAAAATAATAACATGAATGAGATTCACAACCTTTATTATTCCCTTGAAAAGGGCGAAGAAAGGCGACTGTTCCGTAACCGGTTTAAAGAATTATTCAATATTTACCGGGATGATACAGTTTATTCAAAAACTAAGCAGGATTATACTCCTGCTGAGATTGAGTTAATGACTGCGAAAATGATAACCGATGAAATAAAAGACGGGAGGTAATATGAAAAATCCCCTCCTATCAATCATTTACGCCATAATCGGCATATTCATTTTCGCCGGTTACTTCATAGCGTGTTCGATGTTCCCAAAGTTCGCCTTTTGGTGTGCGGTAATATTCGGTGGTACTTTCCTTGTCTGTGTGGCATGGAAGTCGCTAAATATGGATGAAGTAGAAATCAATGAAACTGATGAGGTATGAACAGAGAAATAAAATTTCGCGGTAAACGCATAGATAATGGGGAATGGGTGTATGGATATTTTGTAATAGATCCAGAGGGTAAATGTAGAATTTACTGGAAGCCATTTGAAGACGCCACAAGTAATACATACCATTTTGTCATCCCTGAAACCGTAGGGCAATTCACCGGACTAACCGATAAGAACGGGAATGAGATTTATGAAGGGGATATATTGGCATCATTAACACATGACATAATATTCACTGTTTGTTTTGGGGAGTGCGAAAATTCAATGGCTACTTTTTATTTTGAAAAAAATGGCAAAAAGTATGTCATAGATAAAAGCTGTGATTTAATGACAATCATCGGCAATATATATGAGCTATGAACCCCCTTCCCCCTCAATATTACCCTTTATTATTCATCCTCCCCGCGCTAATCGTATTATTTCTGATTGTGTGGTGCTGGATACACCGGAAAGATAGAAACAATTAATAAATAAACCAATGAATGCACTGTCATCATTTTTCAGAAAAGTTACGAGGGTATTTACTCCTCGTGAAACAAAACAGGCTGACATTACGCCTGATGTCGAAAAAAGAGCTATTAATGTTCCTGAGCCAGTAAAAGAAAAGCCGCGTGGCAAGGTAAAAGAGATCAATAACCGCCGCAGAACGCGCGGCCGCAGAATTCAGGTTATAAATTTAGGCAAGTCAGAAAAATTCATTCGCCATATTTAAACCCATGAACACAACCTTATTATCCACCGACACCTGCGAAGCCATTGAACAGGCTTATAAATTCGCAAAGGAACATGGTAAACTGATTGCAATCTGTGACACTTTGGACAATCACATCGAAGTAATGAAAGCCGAACTAACTAACGATAGGTATAACGTCATCGGTTCAGAACTCGATCACATACTCACCTATTCCGACATGATCAGAAAGTCTACTGAACTGGATGAATGCTTTGAGTTAAACGATAAGATGTTTAACATTCATGAGTTTCTGAACGGACTTGATCAATCCTGGCACTTCGGAACATCATGCAAAAGATTACTCACTGAACTTGAAACAATCCTGATGAATATGTATGAGATCGTCGAACCGTTCGGGGAAGTGAATGATATTAATCCGTGTAACCAATAATAAATTAACCAAATGGAACGTAATTTTTTAGCTGAGTTTCAATCCAAACTCAAAGCACCCAAAGGACAGTTTAACAGTTTCGGAAAATACAAATACCGGAGTTGTGAGGATATTATTGAAGCTATCAAGCCAATAATAAACCCTGAAGGATTCTTCCTGACCTTATCTGATGAAATAATACAGGTATCGGATAGGGTGTATGTAAAAACAATCGCAACGCTCAGTAACGGTGAAAAGACCTACACTTCGATAGCTTATGCCCGTGAGGAATTTGATAAAAAAGGCATGGATGCAAGTCAGATAACCGGGGCAGCTTCATCGTATGCCCGTAAATACGCCTTAAACGGATTATTTGCTATTGATGACACGAAAGATGCAGAAGCAACAAATACAGGTAAATCCACTGAGAAGCCTACATTAAGTAAGGATTCTGTTGCGTGGAATAAGGCCGTTGAGTTTTTAAAGAAAGATGGTAACACCATTGACAGGGTAAGAGAAAAATACAACATTACCCCTGAGTTGGAACAGGAACTTTTAAGCCTTGCCGTATGATAGCCCATTACGATATTGAACAGAACTCAGAACAATGGGACGTTCTCAGGCAGGGCAAGTTCACCGCTTCGATGTTCGGGGATCTGTTTATGAGCAAGGATACAAAGGGGTATCAAAATGCTATTGTCAAAGTAGCCTATGAACGTGTAACTGGTGAAAGCGAAGAAGGTTATAGTAACAAATGGATGCAGCGAGGCCATGAGAAAGAACCCTTTGCCGTTGAGAATTATGAACTATTCACTTTCAATGAAACCGAACCGGCTGGTTTTTACCAATACGACGAATACACCGGGGCAAGTCCTGATCGTAAAATAGTTGGTGTGAATGCTGGCTGTGAGTTTAAATGCCCTTCATTTCAGGTATACAATGAGTACCTGGAAACTCAAAAACTGCCTAAAAACTACTTCTGGCAGGTTCACGGGCAGATGCTTTGCACCGATTGGGACTATATTGACTATATGCCATTTTCAAGTCCTAAGCTCAAACAGATCCTTTTAAAAGTTGAGCGGGATGAAAAGATATTAAGCCAATTAAAAGAGCGACTGGCTGAATGTATTGAAGAAGTAAAAATAATGGTTGAACGAATTAAACAATAAAAAACAGTATGAGTAAATTAATCACAGCTTCGATTAACCTTAACAAGGTTGATAAAACCAAGATTTTCGTATCTGAAAAGACTGGCGACAAGTACCTGAATATTTCTATCTGGCTTAATGACGCACCAGATAACTACGGAAATGACTGTTCAATACAGCAAAGCACAAAGAAAGGTGAGGATAAGATCTTTCTGGGAAACGGGAAGTATTTCACAAAGCAAGAAGCAAGACAGCCGATGTTGCCGAATGATCCTGATTTAAACCAGCCTGATGATTTAGGCTTCTAACCCTTAAATAACTAAGCATAGGGATGAAAGTACAATTTTAGTGGTGAAATGCAAGTAATTTAAAATCAATAAAATGAAAATGGAAATTCCAATAATGAAAGAAGTTGAATTAAAACTTGTTCGGGTTCAACTACCGGTAAGGTATGATGATGAAGATATACCGTACGATTTTCCTTTACGTTCTGGTGATATGTGGAACGCAGATATTGAAATCAATACCGGAAAAATAATCGACTGGCCGGAGGGTAAAACTGGTGATATGCACATGAAAGTATGTGACGAGGGAACCTATCAGTTAATTGATGATAGTGGTGATGTCGTGTTGTGGATTGAACAGGATTATGTGCCTAATAAACTTATCCCTCCATTAGACGGGTACGGCGATTACATTCATTTCATTATAGATGGAGGCGGCATTATAACGAACTGGTATAAAGAGCCGAATGTAGACGATTTTTTTGGCCGAAGAGAAGACTAACCATGCCCTCCATCGAATCATATTTCCTTATGCGATCAGGTAAAGTAAGTTACCCTGACAAGGATAAGTTTGCACGCCTGATTGCTGAACTTCCCGACGGTCAATACATGACTGAAATTGAGCCTGTAGGCCGTAAAAGAACGATTAAGCAGAATAATTCATTTTGGGGTATTCCCTACGCTTATTACAAACGGGCTTTGCTTGAATCGGGCAATTACAAAGATATATCCGATGATCAGGTTCATCAATTTTGTATGCACCATTGCCTGCCTGCCGATTACAAAGAACGCATACGCAGGGAATATGACGAAGATCCCGGCATGGTTGATATCAAAACCGGGGAAGTGTTTAAAAGTGCCTTTCGATTGACAACCACGAAAATGACGACTGTTGACGGAATGCACTATTACGAGAATATGCAGGCATTTTACGATGAATGGTTCGCGGGGGATAATGACCATATCCCGGATCCTGATCCTGACTGGAAAAAGAAAGAAAAAGCATGATCGAAACTAAGCAGAAACAACGCAAGTGCAAAGGAACGTCACGGGCCACTGGCTTCGGCTGCGGTGAACCATACACCCCAACTTCATCAATGCACAAAGGACTATGTAATAAATGTTATCCTAAATGGCTATACTCAACTCCGGCCGGCAAGGACTGTATTGAAAAATCAACTTTAAGGGCTCAGAGAATAGTAACCGTTGATGAGATGAGAAAGCATCGGGATGAGAAAAAAGCATTAAAACGGCCAAATAAGAAAAGAGAATTTTACACCTCATCTGCCTGGATTTATTGCTCTCATTATGTACTTCTTTATTATTCAGTAGACGGTAAGGTCCAATGTTCAACTTCACCGCATAGATGGTATCCATTAAATGACCGTAGAATCCATTGCGGGCATTACATAAAAGCAGATCAATATAAAGCTACAGCCTTTGAATTTAAGAATTTGGCACCACAAAGTTATATCGACAATACAAAGTTTTCCGGGAAGCCTGAAATAATGGCTCAGTGGCTTAAAAAACAACATGGCAATGATATAATAGACTGGCTTAATATTGAGAAGCATAAAGAATATCATTTGGGTAAATCAGAGTATGAATATTGGGCTGAACATTATAAGAAATTATTTGATGAGTTGGTAAAAGAAAAAGGGATTAATCCTTGGAAATAGTGTTAATAATATATAAATTGCACACACAATATATAACATAACATTATGGGTAAAAAATTAATAATAAATCCGGGGGATAAATTCAATAAATTAGAGATTATTTGTGAGGTTGAAAAAAAGAGGCTTCCTTGTGGGCAACCAAATAGGATGGTTTTATGTAAATGCAATGAATGTGGAAACTTAACAACCGTAAGATTATTACATCTTGTAAGATTTAGG
>Ga0172380_10007820_pt1 | contig 11894 bp, 19 predicted proteins | sample Leawe162metaG_FD_119747 | JGI IMG/M metagenome (GOLD analysis project Ga0172380, IMG submission 119747) | Leachate microbial communities from a municipal landfill in Southern Ontario, Canada - Leachate well 162 metaG | ecosystem: Engineered > Solid waste > Landfill > Unclassified | place... | reverse complement strand
TCGCTTTGCGCCAGCTTCGCGTCGCTCTCCAACTGCGCAATGCGCTCCCGGTCCTGACGCCGCTCCGCGCGCGCCAGATCCACCTCGTCTTCGAGTGACTTGCGTGCGGCGCGGTCCTCAACGTTTTCCTTACGGTTTTCGGTGATGAGCGACAGAAACTCGCGCGCCGCCTCGCGCTGGTCCTGGAATGAGCCGCGCAGTAACCACCCCAACGTTCCCACCACAACCGTCAGGGTGAGAATGACGCCCACTATCGCCCCTACGAGTTCGGTTGACACTTGCATACTCTGGTCCCCACTATGCGGTACTCTGCCCGCTGTCTAGGCCCAGCCCCACGCCGGGCTTGCGCTGGGGAGCGCGTGTGCTATGCTGCATCCTGAGCCACGATCCGCGCCCGCTCCCCAAGCCCGCGCGGTGACTGGCTCACTGGCCTAGCTTACGCAGCAGTCGCTCTAACGTGTCTAGCCGCTCTTCGAGCGACTTATTCCACAACGCCAGCGCCGTGATCGCCATGCGCAATTCAGCCAGCGTGCTCATGGCGTTCACCCGCGCTTCGATCTGGTCCGGGCGCGCGCTCATGACCGCCTCGATGATCGCCTTTGCGCCCGCACTGGCGCTCGCGCTGGCCTGCCTGCTTGCTGAGGTGATATTGACCAGTTTTGCCATCGTCACACCGCCACAATACTAAGCGTACGTGAGCAGCGATTGGTAGGGTTTTTGACGCTGATGTCAATCACGCCGCTGCCCTGGCTGATGATCTCGACCGTGTCCGTGCCGTCTACGCTGGTGTCCAGCGCCACCTCCTGGCCCTCGACCATCAGCACCACCGGCGCGGCGTCCTCGCGTGGCGCCCAGACCGTGATCGTGGCGCGGTCGGCAGACTCCGGCGCACCGTCGCCGTAAGGCGTGATGCTCGTCTTGTCGGCCTGCAACAGCACCGGGTCATGCGCGGCGATCACCGCGTTCGCGGCGTCGGTGGTGGCGGTGTCGGGGAACGCCACGACATGCACGCGCAACTCGTTCCCGTCATGATCGATCCCCCATGAAATGCCGACCATGTCTTCGCCTAACGCGGCCCGTAGCGCGGCGTCCAGCGCCTCGAAGTCCATCGTCCCTACTTGGAACGGAATGTCATATGCCATCGCTCACCTTACCTCACACTTCGCGAATAGCGAGATGGCCCCCGCTCAGCAGCGTCAGCGTGGACGCACTCACCTTGTAACGCAGTTTGACACTGTGACTGCCCGCCGCAATGCCCTCTAGCAGAAGGGTAAAGGACAGATCCCCGTAGGTCGCCGCCGACGTCCAGGCGATGCCAGCGGTATGCAGGTCTGTACCGTCCAGCGCAACCGTCACATACCCGACGTTGCTACTCGCAGTCATCGCGCCCGACCCTGAAAAGATGATTAGAATGTCGCCGCCGGTCGTGGTAATGGTCAGGTTGTAATTGGTGGCATCCACGTCCACGTAGCTCGTGCTCGTGGTGCTGTACCCACCAGCGGGGTTGTACACATCTGTCGGCGGCGTTTTGAGCGCGTTCAAGTTGTCGCGCAACTGCTCGTTGAGCTGAGCCGCCCCCAATGGCGTCGCAGCAACCCAGGTTGCCGGTGTTGTCCATGCCATAGTCGTATCCTTTACATGAAGCCCAAGACGTTTGTACCGTCGAGTAGGCCATAAACCGGATCGTCCAGGATGAGATAATTCACCGCGTCCAGCGCGCGCACATCGTATTTAATCGCGGTTGCCCCGCCTCGCGTCCACGACCACGGGCGGCCCACCACCAGCACCTTGACGGCGGTCACGCCTAGCTGGTCGTTAGTTAGTGCTAGCACGTCACCGATCTGAATGCCGAACAAGTTGACGCCCGATACTACCTGCTGCGCTTGCATGTCAATCCCGTTGATGCGCTGGATGTCATCGGTGAACGCGAACAGCAGGTAGTCCGCGTAACTCTCGGCAAACTGTTGTGTGCTGTAGAGCGGCAAATCTTCTGAGTGGCTTCGCTTGCCGTATTCCGCGATGCTGGTCGCGTCCTGGCGGATGGCCGCCTGCTGGTCGTAAGAGATAATCGGCGTGCCGCGCACCTGGAACTCGGTCACGTAAAACGGCGTGCCGCCCAGGTTGAGCCATGTGACCTCGACGCCCGTCGCGGTGACGGCCACCGTCGCCACGACCTCGCCCCGCCCGGTGTACTCGCGCCCGCCCACGCTCTCGAAGTAGCGGAAGTCGGTGCCTTCGAGCGGCGTGATGACGTCCGTCGCGCCGATGATGTCCCCAACGCTGTCCACGAACGGCAGCTTGACCACATATTTACCGCCGTCGGGTAAATTAAGCGTGCTGTTCCAACGGGGCGAGCGCGTGGTGAGCGGTATTTCCAACGTGCCGTTGCTCTTGGCGATGACGGTGTTGGCCGTGCCCACGCCGCGCGGTCTATACGTGACCACGACCTCGTTATGCACGCCGTAAATGTCCACCGCGTTCGCTAACTCGTTCATCTGGCCGTCAATGGTCAGCGTGGGCGCGGCAACGGCCTGTGTGAAAAACCAGTTTTTGTCTTTGTAAACAATGCTGCCGTCTTCCGCCGCCCATAACAGCGCCGTGCCCTCCGACGCGATCACATCCGTGGCGGCACTCATGGCGTTAGTGATGTCTTCGGCCCACTGGTCGGCGGCGATGCCATGTGTGAGCGTGCTGGTGTCAAACGTGAGTGTTACCGGGCCGTCTGTGCCGCCTGACAGCGCCGCCGCGCTTACGGTGATATTCGCGCCGGACTTGCCCAGGCCAATAGCGTTCCCCCACGTGCCGCGTGCATTCGCCAGGATCGCCGGTTGCGGCGACGTGACGACCGTAAACCACGCTTCTGTAGAGGAAACGGACCAGGACGCGCCCGCTGTGGTACTGTACAGCGTCACACCCGCCGGGTAGGCGTCAATATTGGACCCGCCCCATAGCCAGTAATGGTTGGCAGCCTGTGCCGTGGTGGGGTACTGCACGATGAAATACTTTGTGTCCGCCACCACGCCCCACGCGGACGCGGGCAGGATCGTATTCGTGCCGGCGGTCGGGTCGGTGTCAGTGGTCGGGGTGTAGGTGGTGGAGTACAGCATGCTGTCCGGCGCGTTGCTGCCGTCATCGCTCCACACCTCCAGCGTAATATCGCCCACGCCGTTGCCACCGTACAGGAAGATCTCAATCTCGGTGATGTTGCCCGTCACGCCAGGCACAAACTGCTGCGCGGCAATATAATCCGCGCCGCCCAAATTGCCGATGGTCTTAAAGTAGGTAGCGAAGTTGTGCTGCTGCTGCACATCGCTTGCGCCGCCCGCGCCGGAGGCCGTCACTAACTCGTGGCGCACGGTGCCGGTGCCGTAGGCCGTGCCTGCGCCGATGTCTGCGTTAATCGCCGCAATGAGGTTCGAGAGCGTGTCGTCTGCCGACGTGCCGATCTTGACCTCATAGGCCGCGCCCGTCAGGGTGGTCTTAAACGTGTAGGTGTGCGCGCCGATGGTTACGCTGTCGTTGTTCGCGGGCTGGGCCGCAAACGTGACCGTGCCCGACGCCGCCACCCCGCCGAAGGCCGACGCCGCAATCAGGCGCAGCAGTTCGTCCCCGCGCCGGTCCTCTTGCAGCGGCAGGCCCAGCTTGTGCGCTTGCAACTGCCCCATGCGGTCTTCGCAGTTGAGGACCGCGCGCCGTGTGCCGTTTTCAGCAGCATCCGGTGTGATGCGTGTGACCACGCCCACGAAGGCGTTCCAGGTGGTCACGCCGTCCGTGACTTGTACGCGCACCGGACGGTTCCCCTTGAGCTTGCCGTACAGGGGACCGCTCGTGTTGCGCGGGCTGAAGCGCTTGTCCATATTGTCGAGCGTGATCTTCAGCGTGCCGATGGCCGCAACGTTGTCTATGCCGGACTGCTGGCCCCCATACAAGCCCTGCTGTGGGCAATCTACCTGCTCCACGTACGCGGTGATGTCATCGCCCGCCGTGGCGTAGCTGCCGTCCTTGTCCCAATCCACGCAAACGATGACCGCAATCCGGCTCACGATGTCACCCCAAGCACGACGTTGCGCTTACGCGCTTCAACCTGCAACTGCTCCCACAGCGCCCGGCCATCCTGCGCCTGGGTGTAAATGTTGCCATTGAACTGGACGACCGTCTGCCCACCGCCGCTACCATAACTGCCAGCCGGGTAGAAGCTACCTGCGCTGTCGGGAATGAATACCTCCGGCTGCGCGCCTATGCCGATCTTGTACGCCTGCCCCGGTGCGCCCCGTCCGCCGCTGTCGCGTTCTGAGATGCCATATGGGTCATAGCCAAACATGGCCTCCGCGTAGGAAGGTGAAAGCGCGTACGCTTGCTCGCGTGTCATGCCGCCTTCAGCCGTTGCGCCGGGCATGACGTTGGCCGCGCTGGTGGGCGCTTCCGCGCCGAGGATCGCGTTAATCGACCCGGCGATGTCCGCAACCGTGTTCTTGAAGTCGGTCCACGCGCCGCTGAAACTAAAGTTAAGTGCCCAATAGGTCACATCACTGATGGTCTGGCCCAGCGGTCCTAAATCGCCCTGTAGCAGCCCGGTTACAATCTCAAACGCGCGCCATGCGGGGGCAAAGTCAAAGCCCAACGCTTCGGCGGTCACTTCACGGAGCTTGTCACGTGCCCCGCCCATGTTCGTCCCCACGGCAACCGCAACGCCACCCAGCGCCACAAGGCCAAGCGTTACCCCGCCCAGGCCCGGAATAGCAAGCGTCGCCGCACCCTGAAGTAAACTTATTGCGCTGCCGATGATGCTAATGGCTTTGCCCACAACCAGCGTGCCCGCCACGAGGCCCACGAAAGCCGCACCCAGCGACAGAATAGAATTACTCAATTCCGGGTTTTTTCCCGCCCACTCTGCCACCTTATTGATGGCCTCCGTCGCGTCTACAATAAAAGGCTTGAGCGTGTTGTTCATGAACGGCGTGAACGCTCGAATTTGCAGGGTTTCGACCGACCCGCCCAGGCTGTCCATTGCGCCCGCAAATGTGTCCATGCGGGCGGCGGCAACGCTGGCGGCGTCCGCCTGGACACTCATTGACTCCTTCATGTTGGTAATGGTCAGGTCACCGAGCAGCGCCTGCATTGCAACGATGCCATAAGATCCCGCCAAGTCTTGGAGCAACCGATTTTGATCTTCGATGGGCATTCCTTCGAGTCCCATCTTGATACTGGCCAGCACGTCCGGCAGCGGACGGGCGTTGCCCTCGGCGTCGTAGAAGCTTGTGCCCAGCGCATTCCAAGCACTCGTTACATCCTCGGTGTCGCGGGTCATATTCAACAGCATCGACTTGAGCGCTGTACCTGCTTCGCTGCCCTTAATGCCGTTCTCCGCCAAAACCGCCAGCGCCGCGGCGGTTGTTTCTACGTCGAGTCCGAACGCGCGCGCGACGGGGCCAACGTTAGCAAACCCCTGCGCCAAACTGCCGATGTCGGCGCTAGAAGCGCCCGCTGCTTGCGCTAACGTATCAGCAACGTCCGCGGCGGCACTAATCTCAAGGTTAAACGACGCCATGATGTCCGTGAGCCAGTCGGCAACGCTACCCAAATCCTCACCGCTGGCAGCTGCCAGATCGAGTACGATGGGCAGGGTCTGCATGGCCTGTTCGAGCGATTGACCCGATGACAGCAGTTGTAAGAGCGCCTCGCCTGCTTCGTTGGCACTAAAGGCAGTATCTGCGCCCATTTGCAGCGCTAACTCGCTTACCGCCGTTAGATCCTCACCTACCGTGCCGGTACGGGCTGAGATTTCGGCCATGATGGAATCGAAACTAGACGCGGTGTTTATGCCCGCCGTTAGCGCACCGCCCACCGCCAGCGCTGCGGGTAGGAATGTCATGCCGACCTTGGTAATACCATCGCCCACACTGGTAAGCTTCTTACCCAGGTCCACCGAGGCGTCATTGAGCGATCCCTTGACGTGCGTCAGGGCCGCATCAAAGCCGGTCGTCGTGCCTGTAAAGGTGGTTTCTAGCCGCGCAACCTCGGTCATACCAGGCCCTTTCGTCGTGTTGGGTGACGCGGAAGCTCCTGGCTTGTCAGGCGATGCGGCTCCGGGCCTGTCGTCTGCGCGTTATCGTCGTTTGTGTTGTTTTGGGCGCTTGGGTTGTGGCGCGGCACTGAGTTTGTGCTGCGCGTCCAAGACACCCCATATATCTGCTTCATCGAACGGACTTAAGTTGTCAATGTAGTCCAGGGTCCAGCCGGGAAACTCTTGCGCCAGCAAGACCCTGGCGATTCGTCGGTGCATCCCAGGTTCAATGGGCGCACCGAACTTCTTACCGTGATACAGCGCCTTTGAGATGGCGGTGGTCCTATCCCCGAAACAGGTTTCCGACGTGCTTGCCGGCCTCCAGCATCGCTTCTTTGAACTGTGCTGGCGTCAGGTTATCGTATCCTGCCTCAGTTTGCGGATCGCCCTCAAACGGCCACGCGACGATGATCTCTGCCATCATGCCGCGCAGCCTGCCCAGGTCGCCGCCCTTTGCCGCGTCAGTCCACTCTAGAACGGGTTTCATCGTGGTCCAGCCATCAAGGTTTACGGTCCAGCCGTTAGTTTCCATGTGCCCCCCTAGAAGGTGCTGCCGCTGATCTCATAGTTGTAGGTCCAGGCTCCCGACTTCTGAAGGCTTACCTGGAACTCCACCTCGCCGTCGTACGGATACGACGTGTTGAATGATGTCACGTGCGCGTAGCACTCGTATTTCGGCTTGCCAACCGCCGTGCCCTCCGGCGCGTAAATCAGCGTGCCGCTGTTGCCCTCGTACAGCGCTGCGCGTACGGCACTGCCGTCGCCGCCGTTGTCGAGGATGGTGATGTCAAACGTTGCGTCGCGCAGCGTGAGTTCGTAGGACTTGTCCGTGTCCGCTCCGGCGGTGGTGTCTACGGTGTCCACGCTGCCGTTTTTCGACAACGTGCGCTGATCGCCGCTGACAACCGTCCCGCCGAAGGTGATGTACAAGTTTTTCCCCGTATAGGCTCCCATAGGGTGTCGTGCTCCTTGCTACTTATCCGCCTTGATGCGGAAGTCTCCTACTCGACGAAAGTACTGCTTCCCGGCCAGGTTTTCGACCAGGGTTGTCACGCGCTCACACGCCACCCAATACGCGGACCAGCCGGTCAGGGTGAACGCCTGCAAGTGCAGCGCCGTGAACACCGCGTTAAAGGTGCTCTCTGCGGTTGCGCGCGTCGCCCCAACGCCCTCGATGCGATACACATCATCGATAAAGAGTTGGGGGTTCCAGTTTGGCATCACGCCGCTGGCAAGATAAAACAGCACATAGGGCAGGTCCGTTCCAGCCGGAGCCTGCGGGTTGTAGATGCGCGTTCCCACCGCCGCTATTACGCCACTATTACCACTTAGCGCAGAGTACAACGCCGTTTCTACAGCCGGTAAGCTGCTCATCCCTCAATCACACTTTCCATAATGGCTGGAATCTGGCGTTTGGTCCGCTCGACGGCGGGCAGCATGAACGGACGGGCCGCCATGCGCGTGCTGCCATCTTCTGTGACCGTGCCGTATTCCAGGTAGATAGCATAGTCAGTGCCCGCGACCGTCTTGTGTTCGCGCGCTTTCACCTTTTCGGTATGAACGCTGGCTCGCAGCGCGCCCGTGTCGATGCCCGGCGGCTGCCCTGGCATAGATGGCGACGACGAGCTGAAGTTCTCCACAATTTCCGCCTGGCAGACTAACGCTAGCTTGCCAATCGCTTTGTCAATACGCCCCGGTGCGCTGCGCTCAATCTCAAGCAGCTTCGTCATGTCTACCTTAACCACATTTGACCCGGCCATTAGCGCACCTCCGCAATAATGGCTCGACGCGAGACGCGCCAGGAGTGGTCGATGTCCATATGAATGATCTCGTATGTATTGCCGCCGGTGGTCACGTGGTAGTCCACGGCCATCGGCGCATCGTGGGGCAGCGTGAGCACGTACTTGACCGTGAGCGCCTCGCCGCCCGCCACGAGTAGATCCATTTGTACTTTAGGCAGCGGGTCCACCCGGCACGCCACCGTGCCGCCGGTTACAGGTGTATAGCTCTGCGACCCGCCGCCCGCACTGTCGCTCACCCATGACGGCGCGCTGATGACAGCGGTATCCGGCAGCATCTCGGAGACGTCTGCCCGCATCTGGATCAGGTCATCGTTAGACAGCCACGTCATCGCGCTTTAGCCTTTCGGGACACCGGAGCCGGGGCGCTCAAGTCCACCCGCTCGACCGCTTGCGCCGCCGCGTGTAACCGCTGCATCGCCATATCGGAGCGGGTTAAGTCCACACCCGACGTGGCACGCAGCAGCCGCGCCGATTTCCACGCTGCTTGTGCAGCGTCGCGCAGCTCGCGGAGGGCGGTGTAGTCTGTCGCTTTTAATGGCATTGCCCTACTCCTAGCCCCACACGCGGGTTACGGGTTGATGTCTACGCGTCGCATCCGCACAAAACGGGCGGGCGCTTGTTTTTCGTACGAGACGGCCATCGCCAGATATTGCTTCTGCATCTGGCTAGCCGTTACCTTGTGGTTGTCGCTTTGCCAATCGGTGCGACTGGCGACGTGTGCGGCCTTGCGCCGCCACACTTCCGCCGCGGCGCGATTCAAGTCATACCGCCGCCCGGTCAGGTAGTACGCACTGCCCGCCGTGTCTGCGGTAAACCGGAGATGCCCGGCCTGATAGTTGACCGTGTAGTCTGCCGTGCCCACGTTCGCGCCGGTGCTGTCTTCCACCACCCACACCGTTGTGCCGCCGCTGGCCTCTTCCCAATGGCCGCCGTCGAAGTAGTAATCCTGGTAGATGCTGACGCCGCTCTCGTTCACGTCGGCCACGACCATCAGCGGCTGGCGGCGCGTATCTTCCCGGCATCGGTCGAGCACAGCCTGCAACTGGTCGCCGTCCCAATACGTAACGCCCGCCAGGGCATAGTCGGCGGTCCCGGCTTCCGTCCAGCTGCGCAGCGTTTCAATTGCCGTTGCCATGCCCGTACGTGCGGTCATGATCCATGCCCTCGCAAGTTGTAAATATCGTCCTCGTCTCCACTTTGGCGACCTAACCACTCTTTCAAGCACGGCTTAGAGCAGAAGTAGTAGTTAAGGTCTGCGCCGTCACCATAAAGAGCGGGGTCGCCGTGCCCTATGGCGACGTACAGCCACTCAGATGGAATGGCTTGCCCTTCAGTGCGCTTGTTACAGCACTCACAGCGGTAGAACAGCTCGCCAGCACCAGCAATCATGGGCATGGTATTATTCCCACCCCATAAGCAGCCGGAAGGCGTCAATGGGTAATTGCATCACGCGCGGCAAGCTCCAGTAAAGCGCGTGTAGCGACGCGGCGAGGTCATAGCGCGCCAACAGAAACGAGTCCCGTAACGCGCGGCGCAATTCGTCACCGGTCATGTCGGGCGGTATCCACCACCCCACCCACTCGCGCAAAGTCGGAAATTCGCGCTGCATCATACCTTCCCGTCCCTTCTGTCCTCGTCGAGCGCGTTCTGCGCCGCCCGTGACAACTCCGGGCACCGTTCGGCCACCGCGCGGATGATGTGTGCGCGCTCGGCCTTGCTGGTCCCGCTGCCGCGTAGATTTAGCGCTGCCTCTGCGCGCTCATAGTCCCCCGGCGCAACCGGAAACCGCCCGCCCCCGAGCAAGCCGAATCGCGCCCGGTATTCCGCATTCGGGCTGCCGTCCGGTGTAATCATCTGCTGCCAGTTCATGCGCCGACCCATTTATGACTCCTTGCGCGGCACGTAGGCCGAACACACGATCCACGCGCCAATTGCAAACAGTTCCAGCAGTGCCGCCAGTACAAGGTTCGCAATGGCATTCAGTAGAAGCACCTGCTGCTGCATGACGGTATCGACCTGCGTGGCGTTCATTGACCGGCTCATCTCAGTAATGCCGTCGTTCATCACGAACAGGGCAAAAACCGTTAGCGCCAGGAACAAGATCCATCTAGTCAGATTCATGAGGCCGCTCTCCAATCTTGCGCGCGGGGTTGCCCGCTACCATCGTCCACGACTCGACATCTCGATACACGACCGATCCCGCGCCAACCACCGCGCCCTCACCCACCGTCACGCCGGGCATGATGATCGCCCCGGCTCCAATGAACGCGCGTACGCCAATCACCGTCTTGGTCCGCGCCACCACCTGCAAGTGCCTGGGCGAAGAGGAGGACATGCTGAAGCCCTCCGGCATATTCGTGCCGCCCAGAATCCTGGCCCCGCTCGCCACGCCCGCGTAGTCGCCAATCTCGACTTGCCCGCCACCGGGGTTGATGTGGACGAAGCTGCAAATGTGCACGTATTCCCCGATGGTGACGCCGTTGCCGCCCTCGATTTTGGTAAAGGAGTCCAACCGCGCGGTGTCGGCCATCGTCACCATTTCCGGCTTCAGAATGATGTACGGGTCATAGCGCTCAGTCACGTTTCACCGCCCGCAATCGTAATTCGTTCGGGTCCAACGGGTGGGTTGGCTGGTCCGTGACTTCCACAAACCCCGCCTCCCGCAGCAGCGCGGCCATCGTTACGGGCACATAGCCCCAACGGTGTTGTTGCGCGGGTTCATCATCCGGGCTGTAAATGTTGTTCAGCACCGCCAGATCCCCGCGCAAGAGTGCCGATGCGCACGCCAGCAGGTTAGGCACGGCAACCATTAAGACGCCACCCGGTTTTAGCACGCGCCACAACTCTCTAGCGGCGATCTGCGCCTCGTGCGGAACCAGGTGCTCTAGGACGTGGTAACATTCCACGCCCTCAAAGCTTCCCGCCTCATACGGCAGCGCGCGGATGTCCGCCACCTCATCCGCCACCGGGCGAATATCTACCCGCAGCGCGCCAGGGTGCTCCGTGCGGACCCCAAACGACAACCACCGCGCGTTAGCGTGCATGTTCCCTCGATACCCACAAATCCACCGGCTGCACAATTCGCACCGCCGGCACGCACCACACCGACCGGCCCCGCTCACGCAGCGCCCGCATCAGCCCCACGACCGCCCACTGGTCATACCGCGCGCCTTCCAGCACGTCCTGCGCCGGAAACAAGTACACCGACCCTACGCTGTCCACTTCGAACGGCTGTTCGGCGTCATACCCCGTGCAGTACGGTGCATGATTGCTGAACAACTCGCCGCCCTTGCGGTAGCCCCAGGTGTCGTAAAATACCGTCTGCCCGTTGACCGACAGCCACACCGAGCCACCGCAGACGGGCTTTTCTGCCGCAAGCAACTGCTCCACCACGTCCGCCGGAGACTGAAGATCCGACTCGTGGACAAGCACCCAGGCGTCCGCCTCGTGCACTTGCGCCAACCCTACGTTGGCCGTCTGTCCCAGCCGCGCGACCCGGTTAGCAGGGTCTTCCGCCGTAATACCGGTATCGCCCCGCACGAGCGTAATGTCAAGGTCATGGTGTGCGTCGATGACCGCCTGCAACCGCTGCTCCGTGTCATCCATGCTGTCACCGACCACCCACACCCAGCGCAGCGCCGGGTACGTCTTACTTAGCAGGTGCGCCGTCCGTACCGGGATGTGCTTCTGCGCATCGTCGCGCCAGAAGGACACCATCGCCACTGGCGGCAGCGTCGCGTTACTCCCCACAGGCATGGCCGTTCAACCTTTCACTTACCGCCCCGCAAATACTCAGGACCGTCTCATCGCCCAAATCCGCGTGCGTCGGTAGCATGATGCCCCGTGTCGCCAGGTGTTCGGACACGAAATAGTAGCCGCGCTTGTTGCCCTCATAGATCGGCATGGTGTGCATCGGCGGAAACATTGGCCGTGTTTCAATGCCCGCGCGCTCTAGTTGCGCCATCATATCGTCCCGGTTCACCGCTTCCGGCAGCAGTACCGCCACACTCCACGCGCCGTGAACCATA
>Ga0172380_10007819_pt1 | contig 11897 bp, 9 predicted proteins | sample Leawe162metaG_FD_119747 | JGI IMG/M metagenome (GOLD analysis project Ga0172380, IMG submission 119747) | Leachate microbial communities from a municipal landfill in Southern Ontario, Canada - Leachate well 162 metaG | ecosystem: Engineered > Solid waste > Landfill > Unclassified | place... | reverse complement strand
GGATATTCATCTGTCTGCCTGTATTGGACTCTCTTTGCCAGCGCAGCTCATTTACACTTCGTGTAAATGGTTCGAAAGTCTCCCAGACTTTCTCACCTCCACCAACTGAGCTAACCGCCCTTGAATATTCGTCTTTCTGTCCGTATCACATTCACGATTGAATGTGCGCACATAGTACCGCTTTTTGAGATTATTTCAATACAGCGTACAATCGACCCATGTTCTCAGAGATCCGTTGCATGGTAACTGGCAAGGTTCAAGGCGTTGGCTACCGTGATTTTATTGAAGGGTATGCCAGAGACCATGGACTCTATGGGTGGATTAAGAATCGCGAAGATGGGTCGGTTGAGACTCTGATACAAGGCCTTCCCGATGATCTCAAGCTCTGTATAGAGGCCCTTAATGAAGGGTCACTTCTTGCCAAGGTGGAGTCACTTGCCATTGATTGGCGCACACCAGAGAAACTTTACGAAGAATTCAAGGTTATATCTTCATAACTCACACGCTACTTATGGAAAAACCTCAATGTGTTGGATTCATCATGGACGGCAATCGACGATGGGCAAAGCAACATAACCTTGCACCGATTGAAGGACACACAAAGGGATATGAGGTCTTGCTCAGTATGATTAAAGCGGTACATGAGATGCGCATACCACATATGGTGTGTTATGCATTTTCTACCGAGAATTGGAATCGTTCTGAAGAAGAGGTGAGTCACCTTATGAATCTTCTAAATCGCGGCATAAGGGAACTGCGTGATGCGTTGACCAAGCATAATAGAAAAGGAAATGTGCGCATCATCGGTGAGCGCGCGAAGCTTTCAGAAGATATGCAACGTGAGATCACGCGCATTGAATCTGAGAATATTGCCGAACCGGAACTCACGGTATGGATCGCCATTTCATACGGAAGTCGTGCAGAAATTGTAGATGCGGTTAATCGAGCGGTTCTCAAAGGTGACTCGGTGACCGAGGCGCAGTTTGGCGACCTGTTGTACACGAACGGTATGCCCGATCCCGATATTGTCATCCGTACCAGTGGCGAGCAGCGTATTTCCAACTTTCTGCTCTGGCAGTCGGCATACAGCGAATTCTTTTTTACAAATACACTTTGGCCAGACTTTGGAGAATCGGAGTTTCAGGCTATCGTTGAGGCATATGGAACAAGACAGCGTCGAAAAGGCACGTAGCACGAATCTTGTGAAGCAAATCACGATACTCTATGAGGACAAAGATGTGTTGGTTATCGATAAACCGGCAGGTCTTTTAGTGCATGAAGATGGACGAAAGGAGGTGCCGACGGTTGTTGCATGGTTTCTTGCCCATGTACCCGAAGCACGCGGTGTCGGAGAGCCAGGTAACACTTCTGAAGGAAGGCTACTTGAGCGTTCAGGTGTCGTGCATAGGCTTGACGCTGAGACGTCGGGTGTACTCATCCTTGCAAAGACGCAGGAAGCATTCAGACATCTAAAGGAGCAATTTCATGATCGGCTAGTAAAAAAGGAATATCATGCGTTTGTATATGGGGCGATGAAGGAGCGATACGGAACTATTCAGCGGTCCATTGGTCGCAGTCCGCGAGACACTCGTCTTCGTTCAGCAGACCGTGGTGCACGCGGGAAGCTTCGTGATGCAGTGACACACTGGGAAGTCATTGGGCAGTCTGACACCCATGCATATCTCAAGCTCTTTCCGAAGACTGGACGCACGCATCAGATACGCGTGCACTTGCGTGCGATAGGGAAGCCGATTGTACATGATCCTCTCTACGCACCACCACATCTCGGGAAAAGTGATGATCTTGGATTTAAGCGGCTTGCGCTTCACGCGCACGCCCTCTCGATTGTATTGCCAAATGGAGAAGGTCATTCGTTTGTAGCGCCTTTGCCAGACGATTTCATGGCCGCGAGGCAAGTGGTTGCGAGCGCCTAGTGCTTGTGGTAGAGTACAGCACGCTTTTTGGGCAATGCGCTCACTCGGGCGCATCCCAGATACATTTTATTGTTATGAATACAAATCTCGCAGGAATAACTATCTCCACCGTTAATGTGGAAGATCGAAAGCAGCTCGATATACGCGCAGGCGATGTCGTTCGTGTTCACCAGAAGATTCAGGATAAGGGCAAGACTCGTATCCAGATTTTCGAAGGACTTGTACTGCTCCGTAAGCATGGTACTGAGCCAGGAGCTACCTTTACTGTTCGTAAGGTTGTTGACACTATCGGTGTTGAGAAAATCTTTCCACTCTACTCACCACTTATCGATAAGATCGAGATTATTCGTCGCAGTACGGTTCGCCGATCAAAGCTTTACTACATTCGTGAGAAGGTGGCTCGTGAGATTCGCCGACAGATGCGCCGCATGCACCTCATGAGCGTTACTTCGGAATCAGAAATCGAGAGAAAGGCACGTGCAGCAGAGGAGGCTCGCATTGCAGAGGAGGCAAATGCAAAGGCAGAAGCTGAGGCTGCAGAGAAGGCTGCTCTTGAAGCTGCTGCGCTTAAGGCTGCAGAAGAAGCGGCAGCGCCTGCTCCAGAAGCAGAAGTTGTTGCAGAAGCTGCGCCTGAGGAAGAGGCAAAGGCGTAAGTACGCGTTTGCAAACAAATCAAAACAATTTAGAATGGACCTGCTCACTTCGGTGAGCACAATGCTCAGGTGGCGAAATTGGTAGACGCACTACCTTGAGGTGGTAGCGCCTTCACGGGCATGCTGGTTCAAGTCCAGTCCTGAGCACAAATCAGTAGAACTAAAAAACACCATTCATATGAATGGTGTTTTTTAGTTCTAGCACATGAATGACTTCATGTGCGTACTGATTTGTGAACCGCAGCAATGTTTCGGCTATTCCTAATGCCGAAACGATGCGAGGTCGGGGAGGAAGTGCTTAACAGAATCAGAGCGTAGCGAATGATTATGTTTAGCAACTTGACCCCAAAGCTCGATGAGTTAGTAACTTGATGGTCAAGAGAGCCCTTAACACCTACCGACATCTGACCACACAGAAGTTCTACGTCTACCCCTGAGCTTTCTTTCGAGATGATAGGATGGTCGTATATAAACCTAAGCATTATTTCGTGAAAAAATACCTCGTCTTCCTGGCTGTATGTGTAGCAATCGCATTCCCCGAAGTTCCTGCCTTTGCCGCAACTGCAACATTTCAATATGGTGTGGGAGGGTACACGGGCTCATTCGATAATGAGTTGTCTGATTCAGACCCAGATACTACCTACGCAAGCGGAGGTTCTACTTACGAAAATGGAATCGGGATACAATTCTGTGGTGCGTACTGTAAAGCTGCACTCTTTAGATTCACCGATCTCGACATTGATCCAGATGCTGAGATTACCAATATCACCCTTGCGCTCAAAGTACGTGGAAAGCAGGGCGCCAACACAGATTACGTGCATGCGCATAAGGTTTCTCGAAGCAATTGGAATCCTGCATCGGTTACATGGAATAGATACCAGACTGGATCGTCATGGTCGACTCCAGGAGGAGATAGGGGTGTGCAACTTGCACAAATCTCAGCTCCAGAGACGGGGAACTGGGCAACATTTGACTTCGGTACAAGCATCTCACTCGCTGAACTTGAACAGGGAGGAATCATCATTTCAAGCAGTATTCAAATATGGGACCACCTATGGTTTTACTCAAATGAAGCGGCAAGTTCGGCAGATCGACCAAAGCTCACCATAACGTACGAAGGAGATGAACCGAGTGATACCACCGATCCAAGTGCACCGACCAATCTCTCAGGAAACGCGCCGAGTGCAACACAGGTGGCACTGACATGGACTGCTGCAACTGACAATGTTGGTGTGACGGGATACCGTGTGTATCGAGGTGGCTCACTTATCACGACTCTCGGAAATACGACTTCGTATACGGATACTGGACGAACTGCAAATACGACCTATACGTACACGGTGCGCGCAATCGATGCGGCAGGAAACAGCTCATCAGACTCAAATTCGGTGTCGGTTACAACTCCCGCAGTAGGACAACCAGCTGCGCCAACAGTAAATATCTCTGCTAATCCGACATCGGTTAGCACTGGCGGAACAGCGACTATTTCATGGTCTTCAACAAACGCAACGGCGTGTACGGTTTCAGGCGGTAGTTCATCAGGCTCAGGAACCTCAGGGTCTTTGACCACAGCAGCCCTTACATCAGCAACTACCTACACGGCTTCGTGTACGGGAGCAGGGGGGTCGGGTTCTGGAAGCGTGACGGTCTCTGTTTCATCGGCACCTCCGACGGGAGGTACCCTTCTGGGAATCACCATTCCTGGGGAACATCCACGCCTATGGTGGAACGAAGAGCGACTCGCTGATGCACAGGCATGGTATCAGAACAATCAGTTCACTCCGTCCGGAAGCGATCCGCTTGCACAGGCACTTCGCTGTGTGCTCACAGGAGAGAGTAACTATTGTCAGGCTGCCGTGACGTACGCCATGAGTCAGATGTGTACGAATGCCGCATGTACGTCAAGTGATCCAGAGGTTGGAGTGGCTTCTGACGACGCACGATGGTATGGAGAGATCATCGCACTTATCTTCGACTGGTGTTATGACCACTTCACACCGCAGCAACGTTCAACACTTATCAGTCGATGGAATACGTATTACGCAAATATTCGATTGCATTCATGGGGAGGACCAGAAATGTATCAGAGTAACTATAACTGGGGATACATGCGTAATGAGATTCTTTGGGGTCTCGCAACATGGGGTGAAAATAATCAGGCAGAAACAAATCTTCGCTACGCACTTGAAGATCGATGGAATGAACACTTTGTGCCCCATGCGGGAGCGGCTCCTGGTGGTCGGGGTGGTGTCTTCCATGAAGGTAGTAACTACGGACTCTCAATTGCAGAGTATTCTATAGTACCTGCGATAACACTCGATCTCATGGGACGCGATATGTATCGCGAGACTGATTTCTTCAGAGAGGCAATGTATTACATTATTTACTCAACGACACCGCTTCCGACATGGCAACCAGGGCTTGCTTCGCCAACATACGAAGTATTTCCATTTGCAGACGATGAACGATTTTGGGAGGGAGGATACATGACCCGCGTTGGATATCCTGGATTCGCTTCAACGATTGCGAATCATTATGATGGTACACACACAGAAGGATATGCACGCGAATGGCTCGCAAAGATGAATGCGTCAGTGCCACGACATATTCGAGCAGTCGACGAAGGAGGTACTCGTCGTGATTTCAGTAATCTTCCACTTGATTACTACGCGCCAGGTACACAGTACTTTTATGGAAAGACCTCATGGACTTCACCAAGTACTGCGTGGGTATGGCAGATGGGACGAACCATGGACGAAGGACACCGACACAACGATGTTGGTTCGTGGCAGTTGTGGAGGAACGGACGATGGCTCTCACGCGAGACGACTGGGTACAGCGCGAGTGTTGTGGGATACAACAACGGTGCGGGCGTTGATACGAATAACGCAGTCGCACACAACACGCTTCTCATAAATGGTCGCGGTCCTGTGGCGTACGAGGAGATAGGGCCTTCCGTAACGCGCCGCCTTGAGACTCGAGATACGTATGCGTATGCTGCTGTAGATCTTACGCCGGTATATCAGAGTGACCATTACTACTACGAAAATCCAGAAGCTGTTCGAGTTGAACGAGAATTTCTCTTTGTGAAGCCACTCGACACCATGATTATCTTCGATCGTGCGCAGTCGAACAGTACGTCAGTACAAAAGACATTCCTTGCGCACTTCCTCTCGAATCCAAGTATCGATCAGGGGAATCGTGTCGTTACTGCAAACTCCGGAGATCAGACACTTCGCATGACGACGCTCGTTCCTGCAAGTCCAACCTATCGTGTGGTGACTGAGGGTGGTGCACACGGTCAATATCGTCTTGAAATGGAAACGTCGGGTTCGGCGCAGTCGTATTTCCTCAATGTGCTTCAGGCTCGTGGCACAAGTGACAGTAATGTGACATCGAGTGTACTTGAGGATCAGACGACATATACGGTAACGCTCACGCATCCAACAGAGGGTACTGCAACGATTGTCTTCAATAAAGGTGCTTCAACGAGCGGAGGTACGCTCACATATGATGGACAACTATACACACTTGCAACAGGAGTACAGAGCATTACGGTAGGAAATAGTGGTCCTGTATGGGGAGGTACTACACCACCAGATGACGCTGGTACCAGCACTCCACCAGCCACACTTACTATTTCATCGGTTACTTCTGGAAATATCACCACACAAGGAGCGGTAATCAGCTGGAACACAAACCTCGCCGCTGACACACGAGTTGAATACGGTCCTACAACTGCGTATGGCACTATCGCGACAGGTGCTTCCAATACCACGACGCATAGCGTGACCCTCTCAGGTCTCTCAGCAAGTACACAATATCACTATCGTGTCCGTTCAACAGACGCATCTTCGAACGAGGCTGTTTCAGCAGATCGTACGTTCACCACGTCGTCTCCTATTGCTGAAGATGTTGTTGCGCCATCCACCATCTCAACTCTGGCCGCGTCGAGTCCAACACAATCTTCAGTACAGCTGACATGGAATGCACCAGGCAATGATGGTTCGGTAGGTACCGCGTCCTCATATGAAGTCAGATACATGACAGGAACAATAACATCAGGGAACTTCACGTCTGGCACGCTTGCCCAAGGACTACCAACGCCAGCTGTTTCCGGCACAACACAGTCACATACACTCACGGGTCTCGCAGCAAACACTACGTACACTGTTGCCATTCGAGCACGTGACACCGCTGGAAACATAGGTGCTGTCTCAAATATCGTCAGCTTCACAACATCCGCTGCATCATCAGGAGGCTCTTCAAGTGGAGGGGGTTCTTCGAGCGGAGGTGGCTCTTCAAGTGGAGGAGGCAGTAATTCCGCGAATATTCCACAAATCACTCAATTTGCTGCTACGGCCTTGGATAAACAGGTTGTACTTACATGGAGAAACCCAACAGATAGCAGCTTAAGACGTGCACTCCTTGTGCGTGGCACAAATCGTGTACCATCGTCGCCAAATTCTGGCACCATCCTGTACGAGGGAACCGCTACGTCATTCACGGATACGAATCTTACCAACGGTCGGAAGTATTATTACGCTATCTTCCCGGTCACGACTACAGGCCGTGCATCACGACCATCTGCCACACTCACAAGCACTCCAAAGGCGGGCGTAACACAGTTCAATGCAGTAGCGTCGGTTACCACATTAGGTACGGGCTCGATGACCGTCGACCAGCTTCTCACGCTTGTCTCACAACTTCAGGCGCAATTGAACGCACTCCTTGCACAGAATGGTCAGAGCACTGGCAAGTACATATTCACGCGCGATCTCTCCATAGGAATGGAAGCAGAAGATGTGCGCGCGCTTCAGAGATTCCTCAATCAGAAAGGGTACACGGTTGCTACGACTGGAGTAGGTGCGCCAGGTAGTGAGACGACGTACTTTGGTAACCGACTGCAAGATGCGCTCAAAAAGTATCAACGAGCGCAGGGTATTGATGCGACAGGATACTTTGGACCGCTTACGCGAGCAAGAGTAAATCAAACACCATAATCTTATTGAACAGACAGGATTATAAGAACTCGTATGCAGGTATATGCAGTATAAGAAACTTGATGCACCCGTAGAACGAAATCAGGTATACGAACACTATCGTGGAAATCGATATGTTGTTATCGATATTGCAAAGAATGCTGATGGTGAGGGAGATATATTTTGTATCGTGTATCGTGCGCTATATGACCATGGGCAACTCTACGTTACTTCGATTGAACGGTTCACGAGCCTACGTGAGGACGGAAGCCCTCGCTTCCGAAAAATTGAAATAGAAGAGCAGAACAGGAATTCTGGACATGTATATCCGACCATAACTATGTGAGGGATTCCTAAACGAACCTGCACCCTCGACTTTTGTCCAGAAAACCGCTATAACTATCCGCACATGGCGGCTATGGTGTAACGGTTAACACTGGAGCTTGTGGAGCTCTCAATCAGGGTTCGATTCCCTGTAGCCGCCCTAAAGATACTAGAAAAACCTGCTTATCGCAGGTTTTTCTAGTATCGACGGCGGACTACAGGGAATCGAAGAGGTTGCCAGCTATTTTGTGACGTAAGGAAACAAAATATCGACAACCTGTACTGATCCTGTAAGGATCGATTCCCTGGCCCAAACATGAGAGGCCCCGAAAGGGGCTTTTCTCATGTTTGGGCGGCTAAGCAAGCAAAAGGCTTTGCTTGCGTCAGGGAATCGAAGAGTCTGAACATATCGCAACGAGCCTTTGGCGAAGTGAGATGTGAAGACTGTACCGTTCCCGTAGGGAAAGATTACCCCTGTAGCCGCCTCGGCACAGAAGATCTGAAGTGAGCATCTTTCCTTTGGGAATAAGGATTTTTCCTATAAATTCGATTTTCTTTAAAGTTCAGCTTCAATATCAATCACGCGTCCGTGACTGTAAGTATGATTCTTATCCCGAGCTTCATGTCTACATGACATAAACCGATCTTCTATACCATGAGGAGTCAGGATGCATTCAAATGAATCAGCATCGGCGTCTCGTATTTTTACTAACTGAGGACTGACAGAGAATCCACCCAAGGTGTGTCGATAGTATACCGATTCTTGGTTTTTGTAGTAGCGCTCTCCAACATATTCTAAATCCCCGTATACATTTACAGTGTAAATGCACCATATGACAATCGGTCCAAAAACAAAACCAGGCAATATTTTTTTGAAATGCTTTTCTAGTATGTCCATATGTAGTATCCAATTCCTAAGGTCCAGAGTAAGGCTAGCATTGTGACTGGAGAGATGCATCCCCATAAAAAGGACCGCAATTTAATAGGCCTCAGATAATATCTGAGGCCTATTAAACACAACGTACCGACGCTTATTGCTAATGAAACATACTCGTCACTGAAGAAGATGCCATTGCGACAATGAGGAATAGAGTTTTGAGGGCGCAAACAGTCTAGATAATTATTCAAAATCATGTAACCCCATGTAAAAAATAGGACATAAGAAAGTATTATCGATATATGAATTTCCCACTCTTTTCTACGCCAGATACCGAACGCAATGGTGAGATAAAGCAGGGCAGGCCAGAGAAGTAAGATGCCGACACCATAGAATGCAAGAGTACCGATACCATAAAAAAGTAAGATAATACTTACACTCAGGAAGAACAGCAGACTCCCTCTATCGAGTATGATTTGTGTCTTATTTCTCGATTCCATTCTTAATATTGTAACAGTACAGAAGGTAGCAAGTAGCACACCTATTGCCTTGGCACTATCTACCAGTAAGCATTTCAACCAACCACCTCGCAACAGTGAGCTATACTGTATACATTATGCTTAATGGTAGACGGAGATTGCTGCAATTTTCTGTATTTGTTTCACTTGCTTTAGTCGTATTGCTTGCAGCGCTCCTTACTACGCACTATTTTAATTCTCAAACCGTCGTGCGCACCCCTCCCACAGATGCATTGTATTTAGATACGACTCAATCCATCGAGGCACGTGTTGCCGACCTTCTGTCATACATGACACAAGAAGAGAAGATCGGACAGATGACTCTGGTTGAGAAGGGAAGCGTTGAAAGGTTGAGCGATATCGGAACCTACGGTTTGGGTGCGCTTCTGAGCGGTTCTGGATCGAAGCCCGAGGAAAATACTATCGAGGGGTGGAAGGAGATGATCGATGGGTATCAAGAAGAAGCGAAGAAGTCACGGTTACGTATTCCGTTATTGTATGGCTCTGATGCGATCCATGGACACGCACACGTACTTGGCGCGACGGTCTTTCCGCACATGATCGGATTGGGCGCAACAGGTAATGCAGCATTAGTAAAAGAAATAGCGGAAGACACCGCTGAAGAGCTTGCGCGTACGGGAGTTAACTGGAACTTCGCTCCAAATTTAGATACCCCACAAGATATTCGATGGGGTCGCATCTACGAAACATTTTCGGATGACCCTGAGCTCGTCGCAAAACTTGGTACTGCATACCTAGAAGGACTGCAAGCTCCCACAGGCGCTACAAACGAACAGATCCATGTGCTCGGAACGCTCAAGCACTTTGTTGGTCTTGGCGGCATGGGCTGGAATACTTCTTTGAATAAGAATTTCAAGATCGACCAAGGTGTTACGAGAGCAGACGAGGAGTTGCTACGGTCGGTGTACCTACTGCCATTCATAGCAGCTATCGACGGTGGTGCTTTGAGTATCATGGTTGGCCTGAACACCTGGGGTGAAGAACGGACGGTCCGTCAGAAACAGCTCATCACCGACCTGCTTAAGAAGGAATTGGGATTCAAGGGATTCGTTGTCTCTGACTGGTACGGTGTGCACGAAGGAACCTACAATACTTTCTTAGCGACAGTGAAAGCCATCAATGCGGGCGTTGATCTCGTGATGCTGCCATTTGATTACGAGACTTTCGTGCGACACGTAAGGTGGGCGAACAGATTTGGTTTGATATCGGATGAACGGATCGATGATGCGGTCAGTAGAATTTTGCATGCCAAGTTCGCACTTGGTCTATTTGATGATAAGGACGCATCTCAAATTTCGCTCTCTCTCTCAGACACCACGCATCGTGCCTTGGCGCGCGAGGCGGTGGCGCAGTCGTTGGTGCTCCTAAAGAATGAGGATCAGACATTACCAATTAAAAAGGGTACACAAAGAATTCATGTCGCCGGGAGTGCGGCAGATAATGTAGGTCGCCAGATGGGAGCATGGAGTATTGAGTGGCAGGGTGTAGATGGTAACTGGCCAGAAGGAGCCACTTCTATCCTCGAGGGAATACAACAACGTGCTGCCGTACAGGGAACAAGCGTTGAGTACGACCTTTCGGGTGATTTTTCAGAGACGGAGAATGTTGCAGATATCGGCATCGCTATTGTGGGAGAGAAGCCATACGCAGAAGGCTGGGGCGACACTGAGTATCCAATTCTGAGCGAAGAAGACCTAACGGCGATTGAGAATCTGCAAGTCACCAGTAAGAAAGTCGTAGTCATCATCGTTTCAGGTCGACCGATGCTTATTGAAAATGAGATAGGGTCATTTGATGCACTCATTGCTGCGTGGCTACCAGGAAGTGAGGGGGCAGGGGTGGCTGATGTGTTGTTTGGTGACAAGCGATTCACCGGAACATTGCCACTCCCGTGGCCGAAACACGCAGAGCAGCTTCCCATTACCACTGATGGCAAGACCAGTGATGATACATCAGTACTTTTCTTGCGCTACTTTGGTCTGAAGATCTAAGTGGATGTATCGTTCACAAAAAAACAACCGCTGGCACTCCAGCGGTTGTTTTTTTGTTTCTTTATTTATCGGAGGTTTAATCCAGAATTCAACGAACCATCGGTGTCGATGTTGATATCAAGGATGTCGGTATCAACAGTGGTGCCTGTTGAAGTCTCAATCTCAACATCAGCCGAGTCACCGTCCTCCTCTGTGGAAGTAGGGGATTCTGAGGTCTCGTCGTCTCCTACTCGGATAAGAGAACCTGCGCCAAGGTTTAGATCAATCTCAATGCGGAGCGCACTATCGATTGCCGCTTCTGCTTCGCGTGCGATGCGGAGAGCGGTCTGTGCAGAAGTATACGCGCTTGTATAGGCTCGGGCTTCAAGCGAAGCTTTTGCTTCGGCATGTGCTCGCACAGCATCTCCCAATCGTGCTTTCGTACGAGCATGTGCTTGTGCAGAAACTTTTGATTCTGCACGCTCAATCTTTGCTGCAACTGTAGCAAGTACCCGCTCGGCTTCATTCACTGTTGCCTCCGCTGAAACCTCTACGTTGCCCGAAGCTTCTAAAGTTGTTGAAGCCTGAGTTTGTGCATGTGCCGTTGAGTCAGCATAT
>Ga0172380_10007818_pt1 | contig 11897 bp, 9 predicted proteins | sample Leawe162metaG_FD_119747 | JGI IMG/M metagenome (GOLD analysis project Ga0172380, IMG submission 119747) | Leachate microbial communities from a municipal landfill in Southern Ontario, Canada - Leachate well 162 metaG | ecosystem: Engineered > Solid waste > Landfill > Unclassified | place... | reverse complement strand
TCTGCAAATGATTTGTTGTAACACAGAAGCCGCGTTATATTTCTGGATATTACAAAGAAAAGCAACATCCGACCCTCCCGATATAGAGAACCCAACCATATACATACCATTTGCGGGAGCAACAAATCTGTCACCATTTGCGGCGTTCCAAAAATCATTATTATCCCACAATTCGGTATTATAGGTCACGTTGGCCGAAAGGTTAAATGTCTGCGTTGCGTTTCTGTAAACGCCAGCGCCGTCATTAATTGGAACTTCAACGGTATTTAACCGTTTTATTTGCTCCTCCATCCAGCGCATTTTATACCACATGGTATTGTCGCTCAAAGTGTTTTCTCCCCGTTAAGCCGAATATCCAGTTCTTCCTCGCGGTCGTTTAATGTGATATGCACCGTGTCGATGTGCGCCTCCATTGTGATACCCTTATGCTCTACCACAACAATGTCACCGTAATTGTAGTGTATTCCGTAGAGCAAGTTTTTTGTGTCAACCGCCCGACCTGTCAGGCGCACCTTTGCGCGGCTTTCAGCAAGTTTGCCGTTCGCTTCGGATTGTATGTAGGCAAGTGTGTCTACCGTTCCGGCTGAGTCTGCGAAATATTCACGCCGACCAATTGGACTTGATAAAATAGAAGCTGTATCCAGCGCTATGGCAATTTTACGGCTATCATCGCGCCCCTGCCCTCCCGCGCGTATGGCGTTGAACATATTGCTGTAATCGTATTCAAGTTTCACGTCCGTTAAGTTTCCACGTGATTCAGAGAATACCAATTTATTTTTACTGGCCGATCCCCTGTCCGCGCCTCTTTTATCGACGTAGGTTCTAAAATTCGTTACCGCCCCATCTTTTACGGTGTCAAACACAAGATAGGTTCCCATATCGTAACTTAATTGCGCCAGTTCTTGCAGTACATCCAGGCAGTTGCGCCAGGCAAAGGCCTTTTCAACCGTTGGCGCTTCTGAGCGGTCTACCTGAATTGTCAGTACATCAGATATATCTCTGGTCACATCGGTTGCCAGCGCTCCGTGGTTTTCCCGTATGATAGCCTTCATCATATCGTCAATGTAATCTGATTTTTTGCTGTAGGCCGTTTCAGCCTTGTAATCTACAATTCTCCTGCCGATAATATGGTTGGTATCCACCAGGCGCATACTTCCAAAATAACTTCTGGTGGATGCCGTTTCAAAATTCCACCGGTCAAGCAGCCAGTGAGTTTCGCCCTCAAGATATTTTTTTCCGTTGATCGTGCGCCATATTTCCATGATTGAATCTGAACGATAATAATTATCTGACATAACCTGCGGACACTCAATCTCCATAATGCCAACCTGATTTTCTTTGCGCGTCCATTCCGCATGGTTAAAAACCTTTGGCGTAAACGTAAACAGGCGCATACCGTAGGGGTCTTTATAAACAAATTCATAAATCGCCGCAGTGGTCATAATGAAACCTCGTCAATTCCAGAGAATTTATCGTTCCATAAAACCCGCACCAGGCCCCAATTAACCTCAAACAGATAAGTACCTGCCAGAGATGTATTATCTACCGTCAACGACCACACACCGCCATCAATCAAATCATTGACTACAGCAACGCCAGGGGCCGCAACCGCCGCGTTAAACTCTGCTGTTTTTTGCGTGCGCGCGGCGTTCAAAAAGAATTCTGCAAACACAGTTAGCCCGGCGGCAACCGTTACCTCTACATAGAGCTTTCCGTTGTTGCTGTTTAGCCCATCAATTAACATTCCCTCGTAATCTGAAAAGAAATTATCCAGGTCACCGATAACCTGAATGTAATCCGATGCATAGAGCGTCAGATAATTATCACCATTCTCCATATAAACCCGTTCTGTTTCTGAACCGTCTACGATGAAATGTTGGATATTTCCAGATACATTACTGTTCAGATAAAAATCTTCCGGGTCAAGATTAATGGTTGCGGTTTCGTCAGAGTATAAATCCATCGGTGAGAAGTTTATTCCTCTGTCATTTTTGAATAATGTATAAAGTGAGATTGGCCCTTTGACCAATATTTTTGGGTAAGACGGCGAAACCGTTCCAGAGGTTACCGTGTTAGTGTAGGCTATATAAGCCGCCCCGGTTGTTGAATATCCCAGATAAATATTTCCATCGTTTACGGTGATAGTATATATTTCTGGAATTCCAGGGAGATTTATCGAGCTTACTCCAGGAACCCATGTAGAACCCGTCCAGTATGCCACCGGCTCAAGAAAATCTATAATCCCGGAACTGTCAAACATCCCAACTGCCCACAGTTTACCGTTGTCATAATGTAAATCGTTTACTGCCAACGTTCCGGCCTCAGATAGTCCATCCCCAAGCGGTAGCCAGGTTGAACCGGTGTACTGCATGATTGCGTTGCACAGAGTCGGCCCGGTTGTTTCTCTCTCAATTGTTCCGGCTACGAACAGACTGCCAACGTCGTCAATTTCCATCGCAGTAACCCCGTCAACGTCCCCGGTAGATGTAAATTCTCCAATCAAAGCATAGGCGCTAGACCGAATCCTAACCCGGCTGTATGTGTTTGCTAACCCGGCATCAGGAAAATTTGATACCATGAAAATATCAGGAGGATAAACCCCAGGGCGCAAAATAACGCGCGTGTGATGGAAAGCGCCGAATACACTGGCCCCGGTAACCTCACTGGCCCATGTTACCCCGCCATCGTCTGTTACATCAACAAGATTATAGTTTGCTCCCCCCGTATTAACCACCAACCCCACCCAAACGATTGTCTGGGTAGTTAATTTCGCAACTGCAACCGATAAACCAATACCGGATGGGCCCGCACCAAGCGGAGACCAGGCTAACATGTTAATATCCCACTTTGCAATATAACTTGCTGCGGCTCCGCCTGCATTTAGAAAAGCTCCGACCGGGTAAACATTTCCTGATGCGTCAAAATCCAGGTCATTAACATAATCATCCACTCCGGCCCCCAATGCCGCAAAGGTATCTGTCACAGGATTGTAACTGGCAATATGAAGCGCCGCGCCTCCGCCGATATTGTGGAATGTCCCTCCAAAATAATACAGGCCATTAACCGGGTTGCGCTTGATGACATACACCGCGTTATCTGCTCCGGTATTCAGGTCGTCAAATCCGCTGTTCTCAAACTTGACACAATATCCTGTGGTGATATCATCCACGAACAGCAATTCTTTTGCGTTATCGCTTATTTCCTCAACACCAGGGGAATAGTCATCAAATACAATGATAACCTCCTCCTGAAAATAGTTATTTATATTCATCCCCATGCCGGAACTGTAAGCGCAGATAATCTCAGAACTTTCTGACTTCTGCGCCCCGCATTCGTCTACTGGGTAATAAATCATTTTGCATTGCTGAGAGTTAAACGTTTTATCAAATCTAATCAGGCTCAAAAAGTTGGCGCGCCGTGTATGCAAATCAGGAAAACCTGCTCCGGCCTCGAACACTCCAGAAAAAGCAAACGTGCGGCTTTCGTCGTAATTGGTTCCCTGGTAAAACGCGCCGCCTGCCTGAACAGGAATTACGCTATTTTCTACCGGAGGATAACCCAGGCCATTAATACCAGTGACCTTAAATCCTATTGAGTTATCAGACAGAAATATCTCACGCCCGCCTGAACGGGTTTCTTTCGTCCTGAAGCTGGTAGACATATGCGCTTCGCCAGTCCACCCATAAACCAGGTCGTTCGACATTCCAATTTTATCAAATCCCAACAGCGTTCCATCGCAATAGGTAGTCGGATAAGATTTATTTTCCAACTGGAAACCGTCAACATAAAAAGGCAGCGCATCAATAGAAGCAATTCCTGTGACGCGCAAAACTCTGATGTAATGGTCTTCGGTTGCTTTTGCGGTATAGGTTATACTGTGGCGCGTCCAGAATTCACTTCCGCGCATTGATATTTGTGTTACTACCGCAAACGCCGCATTAGAAATTGTGACTCTATACTCCGCGTCTTTATATCCCCACAAATCAAATGAAAATGTATAGGTTTCATCAACGGTAAGTGAAATTCCTCCGGTTGAAATTCCTCCGGTTACGCCAATATCCGCGTCTACTTTACACGAATATGGCCCGCGCCGTTGGCGTTCGTCTGAAATCTCTATATTTTCTCCGCCTCCTCCGCCGACCGCCGCATAACCAGCAGGACTTACTTTTCCTCCCACCGGGTCAATTGCTCCCGCTCGAAACATCTGCGGATTGGTTATCATATTTACTGTTGCTTCGGGTCGGATAATTGCAAAACAGTTTTTGTAAATCGGGTATCCACCCTGAACTTTTGAAATTAAATTATACACATTTTTTTTCATGCTGCCAATAACCTCATCATATCGAACGATTGCCGCATACTGTTGATGCTCTGTGGTATGCTGGCATTCAAATTAAAATTAGTAGTTTGTTGTTGGTTATTATTAATAATGCTCTGATTGGTCAATCTTTCGCGCTGCATTTCACTTGCCGGAGTAATTTTTACGTGCTCCCCGCTTTCTACATAAATTGGGCCGTAGGTATCGCTTGCAAACCCAGGAGGAACAATAAAATCAGCGCCGCCAGCGAGTTTAAGATTATGCACAACGCAATCATTCACAAAGTAGTTATGGCTTTCATGGTCGGTTTCAAAATTGTAAACCTCAAATGTATCACTAACTTGCGTAATTGCAGTAACCATTCTTGCGCCGTCCTCAGAAACTACGTTCCTATATAACAGGTTTTCAGCGTTTACCCATTCATCCTCAACCGTTAAAAATCTGTGGTTTGGTGAACATTGTACAGTTGTTCCGTTGTCAAAAGATAATCGAATGGTATCATCGCGCTTAACAATCCGAGTTGCAATGACTCTTGTAAGCATCATATTATTATCGACATACGAATATACCCAATCTCCTACAGCAATATTTTCAATGGGTTTGTGTCCACCAGGTACACTTACCTGAGTTCCAGCAACGAAACAACCCGCATAACCAGGCCCCTGCGTGTAACTTCCTCCGCTGTCTGTTGATCCACCGGCGCCTTCATCAATCCGAACAGTACGAATTGTGATTGTGATATTTCTCTCAATGCGCCGCAGTTCTGCGTTGATACCGTCTGCCATTCCTCCGGCGGCGGCGGTTGCTCTACCTGTTCCAGTAATAATACCAGCAGCAACGCCCCCAGCAATTATCTCGTTGCCTAATGTGTTCCAGGGAGCCTCCGAAACAGCCTCTGTAGTTGGGTCAATAATTCCTTCCTGCGTGGCATCTACTATTTCTCCAGACCCATCCGAAACGCCTTTAGCGACATTTGAGGAATATTGCAAACCGCTATTAACCGCGTCTGCCCCGGCATTTGCGAGTCGGTCATGTAAATCTGTAAGCACATCGGGAGCGTTTTCAAATGGCGCAAGAATTGCAGATGCATCTGCCCCGGCAGCCGCCGTAAATATTGCCGCGTATGCTTCGCTGAAATTACGAGCTGGTATCGTTCCTTCATCCAGTTTTGTTTTTAGAAGCGCCAGGGCATCGGCTTGTATAATACTTTTCTCGGATGCAAGCCCGGATTGCAGTTGTATCTGCTCAATCTCTGCGGAATAAGCTGCGGCCATTTCAGGAGCATTCTTCATTGCGTCCTGTAATATTTTTATGCTCTCTGCGGCAATCTGTGCGCTGGTTGCACCTTTTAGGCTCTCGTTCAGTCCAAGATTTGCCAGGGTGGAATCTACAGCGGCTTTATTTTGCATTTCAAGCGCTGCGGTTAATTCTTCCTCTGCGGTTTTTGCGTCGATGGCCGCCTGGTACTGTGACTTTTGCGCGTCGCTTAATTCCAAAATACCTTTATTGAGTTGCAAAACCATCAATTCTAATTCGTAATCGCTCAATGCTCCGGCCTTATTAGCCTGTGTTAATAAGTCTTGAGTGTCTTTAACTCTAACGTTATATTTTGCCTGTGTTTCGAGAGCATTTGTTTGGGCCGCAATTGCGGCTGCGTTGCTCTGGTATTGACTCTGTAAGCGGTGATGTTGCTCTGCCGAACCCCCGGCAAGCCTTTCCCCTCTTTCCATTGCTTCGTTCAACATTGTTTGGGCTTCTTCTGCATCAATCATTTTTGCAGCAAGTAATCCCATGATGCGGTTATATTCTGATTGGCCTACAACATTTCTGGACACTGCATCAATAGAATTAACAATAGTTTCGTTATAGGTCACATTTGCTTTTATCAGGTCATAAAGCGCTTTCTTTGTTTGCGTTGCTGCTGGTAATAACTGTTGTCCAAGAGAAACTTTTAAATCATTAATGGCCTCGTTTAATGCAATACTGGTGGCGGTGTAGTTTGTACTCTCGCGTACAGCGTTTCCAAGCGCATCGGCAGAGCCGCGATAAATAATATTTAATGCCGCTTGCGCCGCCTGTGCATCGGTGGCCGCTTCTTTTCCTCCAACAATTCCCATGTTTAATAATTCCTGATTTATTTTCGTAACGTTCAATTGTACGGAATATTTCTTCATGGTTTCATAATTTCCAACGAGTGCGCTCTGAATGTCCATCATTACGCTTGCGGTTGGAAGGTTGTTGAACGTTCCCAAATCAGTAGCCAGCTTCACAATTTCAATAGATGATTTGCTGGCTTCCTCACGCGTAAATCCCATAGGAACTAATAAGTCCTGCATGTTTGCAGCGAAACCCATTAATTCATATTTTGAGCGCTTGAGTGTATCGGCGTATTCCTCTATGGCCGCGGCTGCCATAGGCGCGGACGTTCCAAATACCACCTCGAACTTAGCGCTCATTTCTTCTACCGTTCCGGCGGCATCCGTTGAAGCAATTGCAAAATCAGCAACAGCAGAAGCAATTGCGCTAATCGAAACCGCAGCCATTGCTCCCATTGCCATAGTTGCTATGCTGTTTGTTAGCCCTCCGGTTGACTTCGCTGCGCTATCTTGTGCGGCCCCTAAGCTCTTGACTTTCTGTTCATATTGCCCAACGGACATTTTAGCTTTATCGACCGCAACTTTTTGTCTATCTACTTCAAGCGATAATTTAGCCTGCTTTGTTGGGTCGGTATTTGATGATAATTTCTTTTGCGCGTCCTCAAGTTTTCTAGTTGCAATTGAAAGTTGGTTCTCTGAGATAGTTAATTTGCCCTGTGCATTTGCGAACGCATCAGATTGCTTTGATGCATTCAGCAGGGCGGTTTCGTATTTCTTCATTTCGCTGTTGAATTTATCCCCACCAACAACAACTTGTTCTACACCGATTTTTGGCATTGCCATTGCTTATTTCCTTCTCTCAGCGTCTTCTTTCGCCAAATGTCGTTCCCATTGTTCAATCTGTTGAGACTTTATTTTGTAGGCGTGCATCAGGCTTGCATCTTCGTCAGGCTCACAAATCCCGAATACAGAAGGCTTCATCTTCCAATAATACGCCGTGTCAACCTGTTCATATAACCTGCTTGCCGTCCAATTTCCGGGCTTTACGAGTTCGTCTATGATTAGTTCGTCCAGATTTATTCCGCTCCAATGTATCTCGAAAGGAGCGCTCAAACGCTTGAGCTGTCTCCTCGTTAATAATACCGGACAATCCCTGAACCAGTATGAATAATCTCGTTGCATCGTTTTCGATGGAAGTTTCTGATTTTTTCGCCATCACTTTCGTTCGGAAATATAAAAGTTTTCTGGCGTTCTCATGTTCCGGTATTTCAATCCCGGCAACCTCCATCATATCCACCCAATCTTTATCCTCGTTGGGTTCCCCGGTAATATGCATGGCGCATACATCTAAGCGCCTTGTGTCAAGTTCAGTTTCAAACTCGTTAAACGCTTTTACGTATTCTTTCCAGGCTGATTTTTCTTCCTCTGTTCCGTCCTTCATCACAGACTTATAATCCCAGTCAATCTCACCGATGTCTGTATGATAAGTCGGTATTTTAGGAAGTTCTTTACCTTCTTTTTCCCAGCGCTTTTTTTGCGCCTCACGCATCTCTTGAAATAAAAGAAATGGCACACCCTTGACGCTGAACGTGTCGCCGTTCGAGTTTGTGAATGTGCCTGTTCTGTATGTTATCATAATAAGCTCCCTGCTTATGATTCAATCATGGGGGAGCATGGCAGGGAGCATACCCTTATCCCATGATTGAATCGCTGTAAATTATTTATATCCCTGCTAAAAAATAGGTTATGCCTGCGGTTCAATCTTGATAATCACAGCCAGAGCGCCTTCCGGCTCCCCGACTACGACCGCAGAGTTTTCACTACAGGCGAATACTGCATTTAGTCCGGCATTAGTCGGCAAATCTGCAACAGCTTCCCACGTAAAACCACCGTTAACTGTGCGATAAACTGCGCCAACCGGGCCGGCGGTGTTTGCGGTGAACCAGATTACATGTTCGCTGACGGCATGGAAATCACTGATTGAAGCAGCAGCAAAACCGCCATCCCAACCGGCGCGTACATTCCAGGTGTCGCCAAAATCCTCAGAATACCAAATGTCACCAGTTGCGGCAGTCCCTACCCAAATCCGATTAGGACTTACTACCTCAACAGACATCAAGTTGGGAACGCCAGTTACAGCAGTTGCAGCTTCCCATGAAATACCGCCGTTCTGCGTGGTGATGACTATACCGGCATCGGTAACGGCTGCGCCAATATTCTTATCCAGGAAATCAATCTGCGAATAATCCGTAACTGCAATCACACCGGCTTCTTGAGCCGTCCAGGTCACACCGCCGTCATCTGAGAAATAGATGTAACCGGCTGCGCTTGCCAACCAGATGTGATAAGCGTCCAGTACAAAGATACCGCCGCCATGCACTACACCATGCCCTGCAGCAGCGCCGCCGATATTGACGATAGTCCAGGTTGTTCCGGCATTATCTGAATAAGCGACCATGCCTTGAGCAGCAGCGGGAGCGTCCATACCCGCGAGGACGCGCGTACCAGAACCCCACGGGAAACAGCGGATTGCCATAGCGTGCAAACCTGCTCCGAATGGGTCGGTAGCAGTAGCCGCCCAGGTTATACCGTAGTTCGTGCCGTGTAAAATATCTGCTGTGGCAGGCCCGGCTGCGCTATCCGATGCACCGTAATAATCTTCACAGGCGTTCTTTGCTTCGCCGCACTCTGAACACACAGCGGGTGCGCACGAGAAAATATCATTGAGCGCCAGCGCGGAAGTTGTTGCCTGGCGTTCAGGTGATAAATTGAAATAGCGGAAACGTTCAGGCCATGATTCCATACTGAACAACTGCGTATATTCTGTGTCGTCCCGATGGTGCTGCGCTCCGGTGTCATCAACCTGAGAAACCGAGGTGTAAGGAAGCGCAAAACCACGCGCATACCCGCCAAAATTATTCAATCGCCCGCATGGGTCAGAGTTGACGTACAAAGTGAATTTACACTTTGAGTTTTCGAGTGCTTCCAGAACGCTCATTGTCTTTTTTACGGCAATGGTAACCTGAGAAGTAATCATACCTGGTGGAGTTCTTGTCTCTCCGTGGGTTTCCCATACTCCATCTTCGTCAAAGCATTGCAGCAGCGTCCCGGTCCCCTTTGGAGCGCTGACTGTTCCCAACCCATGACAGCCCAGCCAGGTTAATGCAGTATTGGGGCCGTCAGGCTGGACGAATAGACTGCCGTTCTTAGCGGTCAAAATTGCATCTTTATTCATCTTTTACCTGTCCTTTTTGGCCGTCAATATTGCGGCCAGGTCTACGCCGTATGTCTCTTGAATTGCAGATAATACAGCGCGTGTATTTTTTTGGGCATCCTCCAACGTCCATATATCCCGTTTATGGAGGTTTGCCGCTAATTGTTTTGGGTCGGCTTTCATCGTGAGTTTATCCCAGCGAAAACTGGCAGGAATTCCGGCTTCCAGGTCTCTTTTGCTGTAGGATGGCTTTGTAGGAACGATTACGCGCACCGGTTCGCCGTCTTCCATGAATTCAACCGTCTGAGACTTTCCATGCGTTCCGACCACTTTGAAATCAGCGGAAGATTTATCTTTTCTTTCTTCCGGCTGTTCCTCTTTTTCCTCAAACATGTTTCGATCAATTTCTTTCATAGTTTTTTTTCCTTTATATCGCATGGCCGCATCGATTCGCCGCATTGCTCATTGCCTTTTCCATACGGCGCTGAAAGCGTGGCTGAAATATCTTTTGGATGATGCTGTCAAAGTTGCGCGGCTCTGTTCCGGGATGGTGAACGCCTCTTGCAAACACTGTGCTTCCAAATGAGCCGCCCGGTTTGCTGCCAATAACGTTTGGTGAAGTCTTTGCGGAAAACCCGCCAGGAAATGCCAGCACTTTAGCGCGGATTGGTACAATATCATGGGGGCGCGTACCATCGTTGACATAACCATATATTTCATCATCGGTCGCAACCAGTACGGCAAGATTACCGCCGGTCGTGTCTTTGATGGTCTCAAACGTTGGCTTATCTTTCCATGTGTCGGTAGTTTTCTCAAACTCTTTCAGCATTGCTTCTGATGTTTCATTCAGCGCGCTAACAATCTCTTCACGAAAAGCCGCGATATTTAACTTTGTTGGTTTGATTGCTTTCGTCACGATTGCCATTATTGCGCCATCCTGAATACCAGTTTGCTGTCCTCGATTATTCCGAGTATGCTTTCAACGTCCCGACTATCCACATAGCCGGTTTGCCGCACCAGTCCAAAATCATAAATGTTTCCGGTCGCTGCGCCGATATAATAATCCATCTCCAGCCATCCAGTGTATTCAATCAGTTCCAAACCAAATTCTCCAAGTTTAAGCACGATTGCCGGTTTATTCGGCTTGTTCTGCTGCCTGCCCATGCAGCCCATTTACGGCACGCTTTTGAGAAATTCATTCTGAATAATCTCCGCTTCCGACCATGCGGTTAGCCCTGTCTGGATAACTCCCCAGGCAGGATAATCTGCGCCGGTCGCATTTGCGCATACCTCAATTTTCTGTGTGCGGATTAATGCGAATTGTTCGTTGAGCCATGTAAGAAATGTCTGCTTTTCGGAATCAGATAACTGGTTTCCACACGGGCAGTTATGGATTACGGCGGCATCGATGATGTTGAGTTTCTTCAGGTAGACGGTAGCCCAGCTTGCCAGGGTGCAGTTACACGCCCCGACCGCCGCCAGCGCTGCGTGAACATCACTGGCGGCAATTGTTAGAGCGGTAGTTATTGCCGTGACGGTATCTGCGTCTGTTAAATCTAAACCGGCGCACATGAGTGCGTTATATTCTGCGGGAGTTGCGTATGCGCCAGTACAGGGCATTATTTACCGTCCTTCTTTTTGGGTTCTTTTGGTTTTATCTCGCCGTCTTCGTGGCCTTTGATAATCTCAAACTTTTTCTTAGCCATACATCACCGTTATGCTGCCGGGTTAACTGCGATACCGAAACCAGCGGCGGGGACTGCTTCAGATGACCAAATGTTGGTCAATACATCCGAAACCCCGGTACAGCCGGTGAAAACAGTTTTGCCGCGCAACACGCACATGTGATAGAAAGCGGTCGCATCGTTGAAAGCGTCTGTCAGGGTTGCCCCTGCCGCGCCCGCGCCGGTCATGTTGAGATTCATAAAAGCGCAATCTTCAAATTGGGTCACGAACGGACGAGCGCCAACCGCAAAACGCACCAGGAATTTGCCAGCAGTTACCGACCAACTGATTACCTCGCATTTAACAAACTTGTTACGGTTGCAGTTGTCGCTTGTGAAAATAAGCTCTGCGTTATTGGCGGTTCTCATTTGCGTTCCGGTTCCGATGGTGCAGCGCACAAACTGGTTTTCATCGCCTGAGATTGTCAGGGAGTAGGAGCCTGCGCGTGCGGCTGCGACTGCCGAGAACATACCCAAAAAGAATACGTCCTCAAACAGGCAGCGCTGCCCAGAAAGCGATAATGCTCCACTGTCTGCTGCGGCTG
>Ga0172380_10007817_pt1 | contig 11897 bp, 11 predicted proteins | sample Leawe162metaG_FD_119747 | JGI IMG/M metagenome (GOLD analysis project Ga0172380, IMG submission 119747) | Leachate microbial communities from a municipal landfill in Southern Ontario, Canada - Leachate well 162 metaG | ecosystem: Engineered > Solid waste > Landfill > Unclassified | place... | reverse complement strand
GATTCGACGCATTCAAGGTGCCCGACCAGGTGCCCGACGTCGCCCCGGAAGATGAAACGCCCCAACCGCTGGTCGATCTGCTCGACGCCCACCGCGAACTGACTCGCAAAAACATCCTTGAATGCTATCACGACACGCAACAGGGCTACGACCAGGCGCTGTCGCTGTTCAACCTCGGCCACCTCACGCTGCGCCAGCGCAGTTACGCCGAACGGGTCTATTGGACCACGCTGGCGAAAATCGAGCGGCTGACCCGCACGATGGAACACGTGCCCGAAGAACTCGACGCCCTGCCCAATCTGCTGAGCGACACTTATTTCTGCAACTTCAGCGTGTTCCAGTCGCTGCCGGACAGTTGGGCGATCGACCAGTTGTTCCCCGTCATGCCGATCCACCGGCTCGATGAAGCGCCGACACGCCGCGGCACGCTGGCCGACATCTCGTGCGATTCCGACGGCAAGATCGACAAGTTCCCCGGTCTGCGCGAAGACAAAAACGTGCTGGAACTGCATCCGTTCAACGGCCAGCCGTATCACATCGGCGCGTTCCTCATCGGCGCGTATCAGGAAATTCTCGGCGACATGCACAACCTGCTCGGCGATACGCACGTCGTCCACGTCTCGCTGGAAACCGACGGCGAAGTCAGCATCGACCAGGTCGTCAGCGGCGACAGCGTGAGCGATGTGCTTCAGTACGTCGATTACAACGCCAAGGAACTGGCGGAAAAAATGCGGCGGGATGTCGAAAAAGCCGTCAAGCAGAACAAGTTGACGCTGGCGGAATCGACGAAGCTGATGCGGTTCTACGAAGCGGGCCTCAACGGCTACACCTACCTCGAAGACCCGGGCAATGCGTGAATATGTCGTTGAACACCCCATCTTCGCATGACAATCCACCGGCCTCGCCCCGCTCCCGCAAAGGGTCGGCCGCATCGGCCGCGTCCCGACCGCTCCGGCTCTCCGAAGAACTGTCGCGGTTGATTCCGATGCTCGCCGAGCGGTCGGTCACGTTGCGCGATGTGGTGGTTGTGCTGCGCGGGCGGGCATACACGCTGCTGCTCATCCTGCTGGCGCTGCCGTTCTGCACGCCGATCCCCCTGCCGGGACTTTCCACGCCGTTCGGCCTGGTCATCGCGATGATCGGATTTCGTCTTTCGCTTCGACAGAAGCCCTGGCTGCCGAATCGGTTGCTGGATACGACTTTGCCGCCGCGATTTTTCACCCGGGTGCTGTCGGCGACAAAACGCATCACCCGCTTTCTGGAATGGGGACTGCGGCCCCGCCTGACTTTCCTGATCGATCAGCGCGTCCTGTCCCACCTTTGGGGCGTGATGATCCTGGCTTGCGGCCTGCTGTTGCTGCTGCCGCTGCCGATTCCGTTTTCCAATCTGTTGCCGGCCCTGGTGGTGATTCTCACCGCCGCCGCGCTGCTTGAACGCGACGGCTATTGCGCGGTCGCCGCGACGATGATGATGCTTCTCACCCTCGCCTTTTATGCCGCGCTGGTCTGGGGCGGCGCGGAAGGCCTCGATTGGTTAAAGCATCGGCTCATCCCTTAAGCCGCGGATGCCGACATCCTTGCTACTTGCCGGAGTCGTCTTTTGCCTTGTGCGTTTCGTCCCCCGGCTTCCCGCCTTCATCGGGCGGGTTCCACGGCAGATCGCACGCGCCGCAGCATCGACCAGCGCTCATCCACCCCCGGAAGAATACCCGGAAGAATCGTCCCGCCGCCGACCAAAAGCCGCGTCGGGGGGCCGCACTTCGCCCGTTTTTCACCTGTTCCATGTCCACATCATAGCCCCGCATGAATATGCGGGGGTCATCCGTTACAATCTTTCCCCATGACTGATTCCACCCCACGCCGTTTTTACGTCACCACGCCGATCTACTACGTCAACGACCGGCCGCACATCGGGCACGTTTACACCACGACGCTGGCGGACGTGCTGGCGCGGTATCACCGATTGCGGGGCGATGACGTGTTTTTTCTGACCGGCACGGATGAACATGCCGCGAAGGTGGTCGATTCCGCCGCGGCGCACAACCTATCGCCGCAGCAGTGGGCCGACCGCAACGCCGCCGCATTCGAGCAGACGTTCAAGAAATTGGGCATGAGCCACACCGATTTCATCCGCACCAGTCAGGAGCGGCACAAATCGCGGGTGCTGCGATACGTCGAACAACTGCTGAAAACCGGCGACGTGTATGAGGGCACTTACGAGGGCTGGTACGACGCGGGGCAGGAGGAATATCTGCCGGAGAACAAGGCGAAGGAATACGAGTATCGTTCGCCGTTCAACAACAAGCCGCTGGTGCGCAAGAGCGAAGTGAACTTCTTTTTCAAGCTCAGCGCGTTCGGAGAAAAGCTGCGAACGCACATCGAGACGAACCCGTCGTTCGTTCAGCCGGAGGCGCGGCGTAACGAAGTGCTGGGCCGGATTCGTGAAGGGCTGAACGACGTGCCGATCTCGCGCACCGGCAGCGGCGGCTGGGGCATCGCCATGCCGGGTCACCCGGAGCAGACGATTTACGTCTGGATCGACGCGCTGTTCAACTATCTGACGACGGTGGATACGGATGATCGCATCGGATACTGGCCGGCGGATCACCATCTGATAGCGAAGGACATTTTGTGGTTTCACGCGGTGATCTGGCCGGCGCTGCTTTTGGCGCTGGACCGCCCACTGCCCAAGCAGGTGTACGCGCACAGTTTCTGGATCAGCGAAGGTCAGAAGATGAGCAAATCACTGGGCAACTTCGTCGATCTGGAAAAGATCGACGGATACGTCGGCACGTTCGGACTGGATGCGCTGCGGTATTACCTGGTGACTCAGGGGCCGGCGGGCGCGACGGATTCGGATTTCGCGCACGCCAAGTTCGTGGATGTTTACAACGCCGATCTTGCGAACACGCTGGGCAATTGCGCGGCGCGGGTGACGAACATGATCGTGCGATACTTCGACGGCCATTTGCCGGAGGCGGGCCACCCGGACGCCGGGGCGAAGGCGTTGAGGCAAGCGGTCGAGGGCTTTTTCACGCGGATCGACGAGGCGTTTGAGAAAGTGTTGCTGGCGTCGGCGGTGCAGGAGTCGATGGCGTTGGTCAGCGCGGTGGACACGTACATCGAGCAGACGCAGCCGTTCAAACTGGCCAAAGACCCGGAGAAGCGGGAACTGCTGGGCATGATTTTGTATCACTGCGCCGAGGCGTTGCGGATCGCGTCGCTGCCTCTGGCGGCGGTGCTGCCGGACAAGATCGAAGCGATGTGGCTGATGCTCGGGGTGAAGTACGACATCGAACGCGGCGACCTGAAGCAATGGTGCGAATGGGGCGGGCTGGAGGCCGGCGGCCCGGTGTCGAAAGGCGTGCTGTTTCCGAGGTACACGGGAGAATGATCCGAACCGATTATTCAACATCACGCCCCAGCGGGGCGATGGGATGTAGCCACGGGTGGAGCGCAGCGGAACCCGTGGAAGAGGTGAAAGGAATACATATCCACCCCGGCAGGGGTGGAGGCAACCCGCGACAAGGTTGATCGTTTCCTTCGCCCCGCCGGGGCGAAACAAAAATGTCCATCTCTATCTACATTCAGCGACCCCTTCGGGGTCAAACTCGCCTTGTTTTCACAGCGTTGTTTCCCACGGAAAACTTTCCAGGTGTTTGCGCAGCGCGGTCATCGTGGGGAAGCGTTTGCGGATCAGGTCGCTGCGCAGGTTGGCGACGATGTGCTTGATTTCGGGCGGTTGTCGGGCGTAATGCTTTTGTCCGCCGAGGCATTCGAGCAGGATGCGGAGGCAGTCCATGATGTCCTGCCGCTGTTTGTAGCGGGTGGGTTTGCCCCAGTCGTAAAAATCGACGAGCTTGATTTCAAAACGGATGCCCAGCGGGCGGATGAGAATGTTTTGCGAATGGACGTCGGCATGGTATTCGCCCAGCGCATGCACGGCTTCCAGACCCCGCACCAGTTGATCGACCACGCACAGGGCGCGATAGGCGTGCAGGCGTCCGCCGGGGTGACGGGCGATCCAGCGTTCGAGCTGTTCGCCTTCGCACAATTCGCTGATCATGGCGACGGCTTTTCGCTTGCGGACGTGGATCAGTTCGGAATGGTGATACTGCAAGACAATGGGGCAATGGCGAAGGACATGGAGTTTCTGGGCGTGATGGGTGAGGGTTTTTTGCTGGGGGTCGCGGTGAGGGAAGTAGATTTTGGCGGCCCGGCGTATGCTGGTGTCCAGCTCGCGGATTTGATAGACCTCGCCCTCGGCCCCCTTGCCGATGAAGGATTCGACGACATAGCGCGGACCAATCTTGCGGCCCGGCGTCAGGTCGAAGCTGTCGATGCGCGGGGGAGCGATCATTTGGGCCCCAAGGGGAAATGACGAATGACGAAATCCGAATGACGAAAGAATGACGAATGTCTAATGACGAATGTTGAAACAGGAACGCCGCAGTGATTTCGTCATTGGGCATTCGTCATTCGACATTCGTCATTCTTTTTTTTACTGTGCGTGCGTCTCGGCGACGGGCACGGGCTTGGCGGGCGCGGGGGCCGAAGCCGGTGCCGGCGATGGCGCCGGTGCTGCGGGTTTCGCGGCGGGGGCGGGAGCGGCGGGCGTCGCCGCGACCGGTTTCGGGGCGACGGGTTTCGCCGCCGGTTTGACGGCGGGCTTCTCGCCCTTGGCCAATGGCGCGACGATCATCGTCATTCGCCGGCCCATCGAACGGGGCGAGGTTTCGACTTTCGCCACATCCGCCAGTTGCTCGGCCACACCGTCGAATCCGCGAAAACCGATGTCCTTGTGCGCCATCTGCCGGCCCTTGAACATCATCGTGAACTGCACCTTGTGTCCCTCGGCGAGGAACTCACGGGCGTGGTTCAGCTTGATGCCCATGTCGTGTTCGTCGGTGCTGGGACGCAGGCGCACTTCCTTCAATTCAGACTGCTTGGAATTGCTCTTGGCCTTGGCTTCCTTTTTCTTCTGCTGGTACTTCCACTTGCCGTAGTCCATGATGCGGCAGACCGGCGGTCGGCTTCCCGGCGCGACCTCCACGAGGTCCAGCCCGGCGGTCTTGGCCATTTGCATCGCGCGATCGGTATCGACGATGCCGACCTGCTGGTTTTCCTCGTCGATCAGGCGAACCGGCGAAATGCGAATTCGCTCGTTGATGCGAAGGGACTTGCCCTTTTCGTCTTCCCGTTTGATGAAACGTCGTCTGGCGATTTTACAACTCCTGTTTCAGATGCGGATGCACGCGCGTCACATCCAGCCGCACGTCGCGGCGGGGTCGCGCTCTCGATTGTAGCTGGGGATCGTCCAACCGATCATGCCAAACATCCCGCCGCTCGGCGAGCCACCGTTAAGTTGACATCTTGAATGTTCATTACCTGCATCGGTCGTCCGTCGTCCGAATGGCCCGTCGCTCCGCCGCGCCGGGCGCGTTTAACCAATCAAGATTACCCGTTTCCACCCGGCGATTCAAGCACGCAGCCCCATAATTCAGCGGATTTTTCGCCGGACCCCACCTACCATCATGTCGGTTCCATCGCCTCCAGTGAGCCAAACCATGCTTTTCCCCGCACAAAACCGCCCACGCCGTCATCTGCGCCTGTCGGCCTGTTTCCTCGCCGGCCTGGCCGCGACGATCATTCTCGCCCTCTGGATGGCACCCCATATGACTGAAAACACACTCGCCCAGTCGCCCAATGCCGCCGCCCAACTGCCGGGGGCATCGCTTCCGGGGGTGCGACTTCCGGGGGTGCAACTTCCGGGGGCTGATGCGCGTGTTCGTGCCGCCGATTTTCCCGCCGATTTCAACTGGCTGAACACGGACCAGCCGCTGTCGTTTGGCAAGCAACTCCGGGGCCGGGTCGTGGTGCTGGATTTCTGGACCTATTGTTGCATCAACTGCATGCACATCCTGCCGGACCTGTCGTATCTGGAACACAAGTACGCCGACCAGCCGGTGACGATCATCGGCGTTCACTCGGCGAAGTTCGACAACGAGCAAGACCCCGCCCAGATCGCGCAGGCCGTCCGACGCTATCGCATCCGCCATCCGGTCATCGTCGATCAGGGCATGGAACTCTGGTCGCAATTCGGCGTACACGCCTGGCCTACGTTCGTCATCATCGACACCACCGGTCGCGTCGTCGGACAAACCAGCGGCGAAGGGCAACGCCAATTGCTTGATCGCGCCATCCAACAACTGCTCGACGAGGGCCGAAAAAACGGAACGCTCGCCCACGGCGCAGCGACTCCCGGCACGCCCCCCGGCGGGGCGACTTCAGTCGCCCCGGCCCCGGAGTCCCAACCGAACGTCAACCCCCAGCCCAACTTCCGGGGGCGGGGGTTATCTTTCCCCGGCAAAATCATCACCGATCAGCATCGCCTGTTCATCGCCGACTCCGATCACGACCGCATCGTCATCGCCGATCTCGACGGCAAAGTGCGGCAGATCATCGGCTCCGGCCAACCCGGTTTCGCCGACGGCCCCTCCGATCACGCTCAATTCCTCAACCCCCAGGGCATGTCGCTTTCATCCGACGGGCAAACGCTCTGCATCGCCGACACCGACAATCACGCCATTCGTCAGGTCGATCTGAAATCGCTCACCGTCACCACGCTCGCCGGTGACGGAACGCAGGGCAACGACCGCACCGGCGGAAACGTCGGTCGCCAACAACCGCTCAGTTCGCCGTGGGATGTCGTACTCGACGAGCCGCGCCATCGCCTGGTCATCGCAATGGCCGGGCTGCATCAGATTTGGACGCTGGATTTGAAAACCGGCATCACCCGCGCATGGATCGGCACCGGCCGCGAAAACATCGACGACGGCCCGGCGGACGAAGCCGCCCTGGCGCAAACGTCCGGCCTGACGATTCAGGGCGACAACCTCTACTTCGCCGATTCCGAAACCTCCTCCATCCGCCGCGCCGATCTGACCACCGGCCAAGTCACCACGCTCGCCGGCACCGGCCTGTTCGACTTCGGCCTGCGCGATGGCTCGCTCAAACACGCGTTACTCCAACACCCGCTGGGCATCACATCCGCGGGCGATCTGGTTTACATCGCCGACACTTACAACCACGCGATGCGCGTCATCGACCCGCGGAAGAAAATCATCACAACGCTCATCCCCGCAAGCAGCGACGGCAAATCGCCGCTGAACGAACCCGCCGGGCTGTGCATCGTCGGCGATCAAATCTACATCGCCGATACCAACCACCATCGCATCATCCGCTACGACATCGCAACGAAAAACCTGCATCCGATCAACTTGGTATTTACCCAGCCCTGATGCGATTTCGGCCTGATTTCGCCGGTGATTTTGTTGCTTTTTAATTTTTCGCCATTTTCCGCTTGCCCATCTCGCCCGCGTGTGACAAAGTGACTTTCATGGAAAAGAAAAGATGCGATTGGTCATCGCTCCCTTCTCAATTTGTTCCGCCATTTTGAAACCGGATGACGCGGCTCGTGCCCGTCATCATCGTTGTCCGTTGTCACTTTGCAGAAGGAGAGACACATGGTTCGCACTCGCACGAAATGGTTCTGTCCGATGATTCTGGCCGCACTGACCGCGCTCATGTTCGGCGCGGCGTCTCAGGCCCACGATCTGTTGCCTCCGCCGTGGCGCGGCACGCCGCTGGGCGTCGAAGGACACTGGACTCCCGCCGGCGGCTGGAATGTCCAAATCTATCCCTCCACGCCTCCGACCGGCACCATCTGGCCCGTACCACCGAGCGGTCCCAACCCCATCACCGGTGCCGGCCCCAATACCTGGCAAGTCGATTTCCCCAACTGGATTGACGAACAGCCCCTGAAGATCGGTCGCATTCAAATCTACTGGGATCAGCCCCTGACCGACTTCCCCCCGCCGCAAATCGACATCATGGGTTTTAAGAACAACAATCCTCTGCCCACCGGCTCCGTCATCACCGGCTCCGTGCCGATCTCCGGCAGCGGCGGCACCATCGGCTGGTACTGGGATTTCACCATCCAACCCAACCCCGACTGGGAAACTTTCATCTTTGATCTGCCCTCCACTCTGCCACCCACGCAGATCGACATCGACACCGCTTCCATCCCCGAACCCGCCTCCCTCACGCTCATCGCACTCGGCGGCATCGCCCTCCTCCGCCGCCGTCGATAAAAATGCTTCCATCCCCCACTCACCCCAAGCCCGCGGACTCCCGTCCGTGGGCTTTTCACATGACATCCTCACGTCCCCATCAACCCCACCATCTTCGCCATCGCCGTCAACCGCTCGCCCAACGTCACCCGTCGCGGTTCCGCCCCCGCATGCGCCACCGTCACCAGCATCACATCATCCTCCAGCGCCGCCCCTCCCTGATATGCACGAACCTTCTCCAACAACATGCGTCCCACCTCCGCACTTCCGGGGGCGGGAAGACCCGCGATGTCATCGCGGGCTTTACAACTTCCGGGGGCGGGAAGACCCGCGATGTCATCGCGGACTTTACAACTTCCGGTGGCGGGAAGACCCGCGATGTCATCGCGGACTTTACAACTTCCGGTGGCGGGAAGACCCGCGATGCCATCGCGGGCTTTACAACTTCCGGGGGCCGTTTCCGGGGGCGGCTTGGCGATCCTTACATCCTCCCCGCACGTCCGCACCATCTCCAACAATCCCTTCTCCCCCCAACATTCGTCCGCCAGTTCCGGGGGTCGCCTCCATCAGCGAATCGGTGTACATCATCACCACGTCGCCCGGTTCCAGCGTCACCACGAACTGCCGGTACCCCGTCTCACCGATCACCCCCAGCGGCAGATTGCGCGGGCCGTATCCCTGACTCTCACCCACCGACGCTTCGAGGAAACGCCACTCGCCTCGCTTCGCCACCCACCACAGCGGACGCGGATGCCCCGCGTTCACCCCCAGCAACTGATGCGTCGGCGAAAAATAGGTACACGTCATCGCCGTGGCGAAACGCCCTTCCTCGCCAGGTTCGCGAACTCCGCGTTCACCGCCGACGCCAGTTTCGACGTGCCCAGCATGTTCATATGCCGACGCAGCAGCTTCCGCAACGTCACCGCCAGTTCCCCCACCTGCTCGCCGTGACCCGACACATCCGCCACGAAAAACCGCGTGATGTGCCCCGACCCGCACATCGACAAATAATGAATGTCGCCCCTCGTCTGCTGCCCGCGCCACGGCTCGGCGAACACATGCACATCCAACCCCCCCCCCCGCTGCTCACCGCCTGGTTCGCCGCTTCGATCCCGCCCCATATCTCCATGCAATGCAACTCGAGCGGCGAACCGTTGTCATCGTCGTCATGCGTATGCTCCGAGTTCAAAGTTCAAAGTTTGCGGATCATGAATCCAACTTTGAACCTTGAACCTTGAACTTTGAATCTTGAACCTTGAACTTCCTCATCCGAACCGCGCCGCCGCCTTCTTGTCAAACTCCGCCAGAAATCCCACAAACTCACGCCGGTGTTCCTGCTCGTCGGCCAGCAAGGTGATCGCCATGTCCTGCGTCGCATAATCCACGCCGTCGCACAATCGAATGATCTTCTGATACTGTTCGATCGCGCCCTCCTCCGCGTCAATCACGCCCAAAATCACCGACACCATGTCCGTGCTATCCTTCGGCGGCTGCAACTTTCTCTGCCCCGCCCTGAATCCCGCGCTGCCCGGTACTTTCCCGCCCAACACGTGAATGCGGGCCGCCAACCGCTGCGCGTGCCCCAACTCCGCCGGCACGTCCGCCGCCAGCGATTGCTTGATCTCCTTCGCCAGCACCCCCGTCAGATTCGTCGCATTCGCCAGATAATTCTGAACCGTCTCCAGTTCCATCCAGTACGACACGATCAACTCTTCCACGATCCGACCGGCTTTCGCCGACCGTCCCATCCGCTTGCTCTTCTTGCCACCCGACTTCTTCTTCGCCATGTTGACGCTCCTTGCAACTTGAACAGCGGCCCGCTTTACCCACAGCGTAGGCGCGACAAACGCCCATGTATATCCCCGAACGCCGCGATATGCGACGGCACGCTAACATATGTTCCCATGCACCCCGATTCATCCGACACCGCTTTCGCCTCGCAGAAACACCGGCTCGACGCCCTGTATCGACGCTTCCATCATCGCCGGTTCGTCCACACCGATCCGCTTCAACTGCTCTATCTCTACGACGCCCCCGCCGACCGCGAAATCGTCGGCCTCGTCGCCGCGCTGCTCGCCTACGGCAACGTCAAGGCCATCCTCACCGGCACACGCAACGCGCTGCTTCCGCTCAACCCCCGTCCCCATCTGTTCCTGCTCGAACATTCGCCCGACCAAATCCGCCGATGCTTCGCCGACTTCCGCTATCGCGTCACCCCCGGAAGCCAACTGGCCGGTTTACTCATCGCCGTGCGAACCCAATTGCTCCAGCACGGCTCCCTGCATCACGCCTTCGCCCGACACCTCCGCTCCGATCACGAAACCGTGCTGCCCGCCGCCGGCTCGTGGGTCGATGAACTGGCCGACGCTTCCGGGGGCGTCGGGGGCGCCGGCGCTCCGCTCGATCATCTGCTGCCCCATCCCGCGCGCGGCAGCGCGTGCAAACGTCTGATGCTCTACCTTCGCTGGATGGTCCGCAACGACCGCGTGGACGTCGGCTCATGGTCCGACGTGTCCCCCGCCCTGCTGGTCGCCCCGGTCGATACGCATCTGTTCGCAATGGCCCGCCGGTTCAACTGGACGCAGCGCAAACAAGCGAACCTCGCCACCGCGCTGGAGATCACCACCGCCCTGCGCCGCTTCGCCCCGCGCGATCCGCTGCGCTACGACTTCGCCCTCACCCGCCCCGGCATCATGCGAATCACGGTATGACCCCCGGCCCCCGGAAGAAGCGAGGAGCGAAGAGCGACCAGCGACGAGCAACTCACCGGCTGGAAATACTTTCGGCGGGTCGATCCGCCGCGTCAGGTCACAGTCGCGCGTCGGCCCTTCTTGCGTCGGGCCACCACCTGTCGCGGCAAGGGCGACTTCTTGCCCTTGACGCGCGGCTGGGCGGAGCAAACAACGCGGATCAGCCGCGGCGGGTCAGGGGGTTGTCGTTGTTGGATTCGCCTTCCGGGGGGGAGGGCGGATTTTTTTTCGCGGCGTCGAGCATCAGCTTTTCGCGGTCGATCATCACCTTCAATGTCAGCGACGCCAGTTCAACCTGTGTGGCGTCCATGAAGTTGTGGAACGGCAGCGCGATGGTGCGTTGCGAGACGGACTCGGCGATCGGGAAGTCGCCGATCTTGTAGTCGAAAAGCCGGCGGAAATAGGGCTGGAGATGGATCGGGGGAAAATAGTTGGAGCAACCGACGTCGTGTTTTTTCAGGCCGGACATGATGCGCTGGCGAGCGACGGCGGAGAACTGATCGCTCAATCGGATCACGAAGACGAACCAGCTCATGGTGGTGTCGGGTTCGATGTTGGGCAGGATGACATCGGAGTTGTCCATGAGGCGGTCGAAATACATACAGGCGACGTCCTGCCGCTTTTTGAGAATGGCGTCGAAGCGTTCCATCTGCACGCAACCGATCGCGGCGGCGATCTCGGACAAACGATAGTTGTAACCCAATCGTTCATGACTGAGCCAACTGCCGGCGTCGTTGTTCTGGCCGGGCATGGAACCGGCGGCGCGGCCCTGGTTGCGGAGGGAGCGGCACATATCGGCGAGTCGGTCGTCGTTGGTGACGATCATGCCGCCTTCGCCGGTGGTGATTTGTTTGTTGGGGTAGAAGCCGAACACACCAACGCGACCGAATGAGCCGACGGGGCGGTTTTTGTAGGTGCTGCCGAGTCCTTCGCAGGAATCTTCGACGAGGGGGATTTCGTGTTTGCCGGCGATCTGTGCGATTTTGTCCATGCCGGCGGGGTTGCCGAACGCTTC
>Ga0172380_10007816_pt1 | contig 11897 bp, 16 predicted proteins | sample Leawe162metaG_FD_119747 | JGI IMG/M metagenome (GOLD analysis project Ga0172380, IMG submission 119747) | Leachate microbial communities from a municipal landfill in Southern Ontario, Canada - Leachate well 162 metaG | ecosystem: Engineered > Solid waste > Landfill > Unclassified | place... | reverse complement strand
TCTTAATTTTTGCTTGTTATTTTCAAATTTATCATTAAATCTATCAGGGAACTCTTCTAGTAAAACTTCTCCCTTATACTTTAATCCTTTTGCAACAGACTTACCCATTTTAATCACCAATAAAAATCAATTTTCAAACAATTCAATTCTCTTCATCTTTCCGTTAGGGTATTTCCTTAAAACTGATAAAGGCAAAACCTTTTGCAAAAATTCTTTTTCTGCAACTTCAAGCATAGAGAGTTCGCTTGTTCTCTTAACTAAAGGCGGAGCTCCCAAAGACAACTGAAGTGCCCTTGCAGACAAAACTCTTGTAAATTCAAATCTTGTCAACCTACTCATATGCTCACCTAGTACAGTAATTCTCGTAAAGCAACCTTTAAAAACGTAGCTGGAAGGCTTCAAAAAAACAGCCAAAAATGGCAAAAGGAAGCATATTTTAATAAAAAGAAAAGGAGCATAGTAGATAGAAAATTTGGGCTTTTTGGGGCGATTTAAAATGGATGAAAAGACTAGAAAAGTAATGACAAATGGATACATACTTGAAGGAGACAAAGTTTTGCTTGGATTAAAAAAAGCAGGTTTTGGGGCAGGCAGATGGAATGGATTTGGGGGAAAACTAAAAGAAGGAGAAACAATCCCTCAAGCGGTTGCAAGAGAATTTGAAGAAGAATGCTGTGTAAAAGTTCTTGCAAGTGAACAGTTTGGAAAAATTGATTTCATGTGGGATAATAAACCAACCATACTTGAAGTACATTTTTATAGAATTTTAAAATACTCTGGAACCCCAACTGAAACTGAAGAAATGAAACCGCAATGGTTTAATGTGAAAGATATTCCTTACAAAGAAATGTGGGCGGATGACCCCTATTGGATGCCACTCTTTTTGAAAGGGAAAAAATTCTCTGGAAGAATACTTTTCAATGAAAAGGATGAAGTAATTAAACCTGAAATAAAAGAGGTTGAAAAGTTTTAATTTACAACAACTCTTCCAAACCTTTGCTTCGCTTTAACATTAAACCCTGCTATTTGTGGTTGAGGAAGTTTTGTTTGAATTGAAAAATCCTTTGCTAGTTTTAGTGAAGAAAATCCTTTTACAAACGCATTATTTTTTCCAGCGTGGAGAACTCTATATCCGTTTGATTCACTAAACTCTTTGAACTTTGCAAGAGTTGCTTCTTGAACAGAAATAATACTTTTTGCCAACTCAGTGGAATAAAATTTTGAAGAAGAATTGGTTAATTGTAAAGGAAGTTGAGCAAGAATTGTTTTCATCGCAGAATAAAGTGATTTATAATAAAAATAAGAAAATTCACTTTGAACTAATTTGCCTTCTGAGAGATCAATTTGTTTTCGCAAATTTACAAGGTCCGAATTTGTTGATCGAACTTCTTTAGAAAAAAAGCTTTCTTTGTTTTTACAAAACCAGTTTAAGGAGTGCAATTTGGTTTGTGAACTTTCCATATTTTGCTCTTCTTTACTTGAAACCAAAACTGCTTTGCCCTCAGAGATTAATCTCTTCGCATCAAAAAGAGGAACTAGGGCAGAGTCTTCTTTGAAAAACGGGCCTATTGGGAAGGAGTTCATGCAAAACTCTTTTTTCTTGGATAATCTTTCCTCTTTGAAAGGAAATGAATTATGATATTCAAAAGCAAAACTATCCGAAGAAGACTCAAAATATAAATTATCTTCAGAAAAACGAACTTTAATTGTTGACGAGGGAAGCAAATTATTGGACTCTAAAGTTAAAGGAGTACAACAAGAACAATTTTTTGTGTCTGCCCCTAAATTAAAGAAATTGTTTGAGAATAAATCCGCCCAAACTAAAGAAAAATCAATATTAGAAGTTGAATCACGACTAAATGGTTCATAATCTGCTTGCGAAAATACTTTTTGAACAGATTCAAAAAGAAGCATTTCCCCATTTTTTGAAAAAACATTTTCTAAAAATAATTCTACTCTTTGGGGGACTTCGCTTGGTACTCCTGCGAGAGGAACTTTTAGTAAAGAACTCCAAGCCGCACGCTCAACCAAAAACAATGCATCAGCTTCACTAACATGCATTGCATCCATAAAAGAAATTTCTTTCGTAAGGAAGAAACCCAAATCATGCCCTCTCCAATTCTTTTGAGGATTTGCCCCAAAGAATGAATAATCCAATTTGTATAAAGTATTCCCAACTTGTTCAAATGCATCAAAATAGCTCCAATTTTTTGAAAGTAAAAATGCTCGTTCTGGTTCAAGCACTAAAGGCTTTTTGTTAATGTGAAGTGAAAGAGAATTACTAATTTTCTTTAAATCTGAAAATGAAAGTGCTTTAAGTATTAACAAATTATTTTCTTCCTCAATACTAAACCCCTTGAACCCCAGAGAAAGCACTAAAGAAGAAAGCTTCTGAGATTCAAGGGATGGTGAGAAAGATAAATAAGGAAAGAACCTTTCACGCTGTACAAGTTTAGTATGCTCGTTTGCGAATTCTACTAGCACTTCATGCTTTGCCTCGTTATAACTAACCTTAGTCAAATAAAGCACACGGCTAGAGAATTCGTCCGCAAACAAGCTATTGGTACCTAAAGGGTCCATCACACTTAAGCCATTTTTGGGATTTAAAAACCCCAAAGGGAGTGTTTTGCCGGTGGTCTCTTTTGGATGTTTGCAAAACAGAGCAATAAATTAAGCATATTTTTCACAAGAACGCGTCAGCTTCCGAACTCTTTTTTTCAGAATCGCTAACAAATGCTTTTGCTGCATCTTCCAAAGTTGATTCATGTCTGCTTGGTTGAGATTTTCTTAATCGAACTTTAAAAAAAGTTGGTGCACCAACGGCTTCTCCAACAATTAATGCTTCTCCAACTCTAAGTGAAGAAATAATCCCCATACTTGATTTATCTAAACCTTCGCAGGATTGAGAAATATGATCCAAATCATAAGGATTAGTAATTCTAAGTATTATATTTGTGTTACAATTTGCAAGTGTGGTTGTATCAAGTCTTTTTGGTCTTTGAGAAATTACTACAAGCGAAGCACCAAACTTTCTTCCCTCTCTTGCAATTGTTCGCAAATACGATCTTGCAACAGCATGCTCTGCAGCAGTCCCCTCGGGGATGAAATTATGCGCTTCTTCAATAAACAAAACAAATGGAGGAATTTTCTTTGAGTGCCCTCGTCTTTCATGAAATAATTTATTTGATAAGTAGGCAACTAATATTTGTTTTTTCTTTTCAGAAATCACTGAATTAAGGTCAATTACTACCATTTGCCCAGGTTTTACTAAATCAATTAAACTAGGTTCATCAATTTTTCCAAACAAACCCAAATCTTCAAGCTCAGATAATACCCCGTACAAAGAGGCCTGTGTTTTTTCATTGTCAATATTCGTTATCTCCGATTTCACAGCATTTAAGTCAAACGGGCCTGCCCCACTTTTCATTTCTTCATTTAATTTTGACAATATTCTTGCTAACGCTCTTTTTTGATTTGGAGAAAGTTCAACAATCGCAGAAATCATGTGAATGTTTATTTTTGAACAAGCAATTTTTATTTTTTGAGCATCAACCACTCTTGTTTTTGAAGAAAAATCCATGAATTGATTTGAATTTGATTGTTTTACTGGTTCACCAAAACAAGTATACTCTCCATGCGTATCCATTACTACTACCCCAATTTGCCCTTGCTCAGGTTTTCTTGATAAAAGTTCTTCAAGAAGAACAGAAACAAAATAACTTTTTCCCGCACCGCTTGTTGCAACAATTGCCAAGTGCTTTTGTAAAAGTTTTGAAAGATTAACTTTGAGATCAACATCATGAAACTGCAATTTTCCAAGTGCAAGACCATTATCTTGAAGAGAGAGGAATTTTTTTATTCGCTCATTTTCTGCACAATAGATTTTTGTTCCAGGAGAAGGGGGAAAAGTTGCTCTTTGAATTAAATTATTTGCAAACACCCCAATTGGTTTTGCTTTTGCAATTAAAAACTCCCATTCAGCAGCAGGAAAATTTTTTTCTAACTCTTCCCCAATTACTTTAACTGAATCGGGCCTTTCAAAATATCTGTTTGTTTTAATTACATCCTCAACCAAAAGCATCATTGTTCCTTCGGAATATTCAAGTTCAACAAACATCCCTTTGTGTGCTTTACCATTATTAATTACAAAATCAACATGAGAGGGAGAAGGCCCTTCCATTGTTGAAATAACTGTTCCTAATTGTTCAGCACTCATAAAAATCACTTTAATCTTTTTCTCAATTTTGGTTTTGTATTTATAACATCAAGTTCGTGTCTGATTTTCATAACCGCATCTTGATTATGAATTAATTTAAGCGCACGCTTAACTCTCGCAAGTCTTGCACTAACTTCAAGCAAAGTTCTTTCATTTTGCGCGTGCAACTCTTTTGTATTTAACTTTTTTTCATTTGGCATTTAACACACCCAAAACATAACTTATTTCATCTAACGATTTTATTGTAAACTCTGGTTTTGCTTTTGCATCATCAATTACTTTACCCAAACGATTTATTAGACAATTGTGCATTCCTGCATTTTTTGAACCAATAATATCACTTCTAAGAGAATCCCCCACCATTAAAGCTTCATTTGGTTTAACTCTCATTTTCTTTAACACATAATCAAATGCTTTCTTATCTGGCTTAATTGCCCCAGTTTCATAACTTAAAACCACTAAATCAAATAAATTTTTTAGACCCAACTTTTCTTCAACAATCTTCGTCAAAAGACTTTCAGTATTACTAAGTAACGCAATTTTGTAATCTTCTTTTCTTAATTTGATTAAAGTTTTTTTTGCTTCAGGGTAAAAGTGAATGTGATCAAGTCGGTTAAAGTAAATTTCATACAACTCTTGTTCGAGTAACTTGTTATCATATTCACTAAACTCTTTGAAAAAATCTTGTCTTAATTCTTCAAACTTCTTATACTTCTTTAATTGGGTAGCTCGTTCGTATCTTGGAATAAAATCCGTTAATGAAAGTTTTTCTTGCTTTAAGAGAGAGGCCATGTGCACAAAGTCAATAGTCGCAGGAATAAGCGTTTGCCACAAATCAAAAACAACTAACTTAATCATTCAACAACAACCCCTAATGCCTTTAAATTTAAAATAAGTTCTGAAACATTTTTGAATTCAATGGTTTTCATACCCACACTTTGCGCCACTGAAAAATACTCTGCCCGATCATCAATAAAAACACACTCTTCACCTTTAACATTCGCTCGCTTTATTGCCAATTCAAATATTTCTTTTTGAGGTTTATGCATTCCAATTTTGCAAGAAAGAAGACAGGGCTCAAAATCAGCAAACAAATTTCTTTCCTTGTTAATCTCCACGTGAAAATCCCACAAATTAGAAATCAAACCAACTTTACAATGATCTTTCAATTGTTTTACTAACAAAACTGCTTCTTTGTTTGGATGATTAACTGCCAAATAAGTTTTTTTCCATAATGCTAATATCTCCTCAACGCTTCCTTCAAAAGAATATTTTTCTTTAATGAATTTTGCTATATCTTTAACTGATTTTTTTCCATCCCACAACTCTTCTTTGTGTTCTTTTCTATACTGTAATAAATCCCCCACAGGCACTTTGAATTCTTTTGCAATTTCGCCAAGAATAAACTCAATGTTTCCAGAAAGAATTACTCCCCCCATGTCAAATAAAATACATTTAATCATTTCATTCACCCAAAAGGCCTGTTTGTTCTTCTCATTCTAATCTTAGTGCCAAGCTTGTCTATTAATCTTTGGTAAACAACATTAACTTCTTGTTCGCTTAAACCTGCACGCAAGTCAGCTTCAATTAAAACACTTGGAAAAGAATACTCTTTATGAAGAGAGGAAAGAGAATAAACTACTTCTGCTAATTCGGTTGCTTTTTCCTTTAACTCATTTTTGTTTTTTCCATTAGGAGAAATAAATTCCACCCTTAAAGGCTTATCAAAAGTAGAACACTTTAAGTAAAAAACAAAAACACTTCCTGCCCAATGAGGATTGTAATCTTTTAGAATTGCGTGGTTTTCAATATTATCAGTATAAGGAAACGCAAATGTTCGCTCGCCCTCATTCAAATAAAAATCAAGTAAAGACGCATCAAAAGTAGAATTTAATAGAGAAGTATCAATTTTGGATTTATGAATTGGCAAAATCTCTTCTTGCAAAATTTGCCTAAACCTTGTTCCCCTCGAGTCTTCAACACACGCAATTAAATTACAATTATTTTCTTCAGCAACTTTATATAATTTTTCAAACAGCGAAACAATTGAATGATATTCTTCATTAATTCCTGATTCTTTTCTTGGTTTGTCTTGATATTGGGGGACAATACTTCCATCAATGAATAAATATTTTGGTTTAAACTTTTTTATTATCTCAATATCGCACTTAATTTCCTCTTCAAGACGAATTAGCGAAATACTTTGCATTTCTTCATCTTTCTCTAAACCCGATTTTAATAAAACTGGTTGGGGAAAAGAAAACGGAGAAGGATAATACTCGGACTTTTTCAAATCCCCATTTGTGTAAGTGAAAATTGCTCCGGCAGTTTTAATTAAAACAAGATCAATAAAAGAAAGTTTTTTAGAAACAAACCCGCTATCCACTCCCGCAACTGAGCAATTTAATTTTGTTTTCAAAACAGAAACTGAAATATTCTCAGTTGAGTTCGGAGCATTAATTCCTTTAAGGGGAGAAAGAATTACTGATAACTTTTCATTAAAAGAATGCCTTTCGTTTATTGCAGAAACTGCGCTATTAAAAAATTCATTAAACATGCTCTTCAGAATAAACAACTCTTTGAACATATTTAAAGCTTAGTGGAGTGATTTGCCGAGCAAAAGAGAGTAAGCAAAACTATTAAACCTAAATGCGCATTATACTATTATGGCTCCTTTAAAATCAACTCTCTCAAAAAGTGTGAAAACCGCGCTAAGATTTCAAAGGATGCAAGCAAACAGAACAAGAAAGTTTCACTCTAATTTTTTTGATAAAGCTAATTTTGACACTCACCGAGCGACCCAAATGGAACAAAGAATTTTGGAACTCACAAAAGATCTGAAAAAAGGAATTGTCACTGATGATGGGGCAAGAGTACTACATGACCACACCGCCCTTTTACGTAAAGCTGCAGCTGATGCAAGAACCATAAGAGAACTAATACAAAAAGGGGAAATTGAAATAGTTACTCCCGCGTTTGAAGCTTGGAAAAAAACCAAATCTAAAGAAAATTCAATAATTGATTATTATACTTACCTTGAAAAGTATGCCCAAAAACAAGAAAAAAGAGCACAAGGATTACTCGAAGCTGCAAAAAATGCACAACCCAAAAAAGGCACTTCTTTTGGAAAACGCGTGATACCCCACAACCTAAAAGCTTAACCAAAAAAGACACAAAACAGCAAAGATTTATAAAGAAAACAAGCTTCTAATTGTGCAAAGCTAAGTGCTGGGTTTATGCTCAGAAAAACGAACTTTTCTTGCAAGGGTGTTATTATGAAAGCAAAATTTGAAGTAAGAACAATAAAGAGTTCCTGGAAGCCGCCATTCAAAAAAGACATTACTGATGAAATTTTTGAAGTCGAAGAAGGAGCAGAGTTTGACCACGTAAAAGGAAATGGAAACGACTCAACAGTATACAAGTTACTAAGAATAGCTGGAGATAGAGCAGTTGTTCAATATTCAAAACTATTTACTCTAAAAGGGGTTAATCCTGGAGACAAACAAATAGTACTTGAAAAAGATAAAACAATAGACATGACATATATGTGGGGAGAAGACGGAACCACAAAGAAAATCACTTACAAAGGCGTAACACAATAAGTAAGTTAAAGAAAATGAAATAATTTAAACTAAAGAAAAGCATTCCAATTGGAGTGCTTTTGATTTACTTTTCATGCTTGGGATAAGATTAAAAACCCACACATGAATACTAATTCATATGACTGACGCGCCATTTAAGTGTATGGAAGTACTTGGAAATCAATTAAGAGTAGAAATACTGACTTTGTTAATGGAAAAACCAAGAACGGTCCAAGAACTTTGTAAGATTCTTGGAAGAGAACAAAGTTTGATTAGCCACTCGCTTTCTCAATTAAAAGATTGTAGTTTCGTTGATTTTCGAAAAGAAGGAAAGTCGAGCATATATTACATAAAATCAGAAATATTTACAACCCACACAGACAAACCATTATTTGAGTTATTTGAGGAACACTCAAAAAAATACTGCAAGCATAAACACAAAAAAGAGTAAAAGAAAAATGGTGAGCTAAAAATGAAAGAAACCTACTTGGATTTTGCTTCAACAACCCCTGTCAGAAAAGAAGCCCTAAAAGAAGCATTACCTTACTTTGAAGAAAAATTTGGAAACCCCAGTTCATTTCACTCAAACGGACTTGTTGCAAAAAATGCAATGAAAAAATCACGCGAAACAATTGCAAAAATCTTAAACTGCAATTCTGAAGAAATAATTTTCACAGGAAGCGGAACAGAAAGCATTAATCTTGCAATAAAAGGAATTGCATTCAAAGCAATGCTTGAAAATAAAACTAATGGAACAGGGTGTGCAGCGCGAGGAACGTTTATTACACAAAAAACAGAACACCACGCGGTTTTAGAAACAATGAATTGGCTAAAGAAATTTGGATTTGAAGTAATTGAACTTGATGTGGATCCTGAGGGAGTAGTTGATTTAAACGAACTGAGAAAAATATTAGGAAAACAACTTGAAGAAAAGAAAAAAGTTTTACTTGTTTCAATAATGTATGCAAATAATGAAATTGGAACAATCCAACCAATACAAGAAATTGCACAAATAGTTCACGAACACAAAACACTCTTGCACACTGATGCTTGCCAAGGCGCAGAGTACTTAGTACTTGATACAAAAAAACTTGGAATGGATATGCTCACCATAAATGGAAGCAAAGTTTATGCATTCAAAGGAAGTGGACTACTTTACAAAAGAAAAGGCGTTGAAATTGAACCACTAATTCATGGAGGCGGACATGAGGGCGGAATGCGCGCAGGAACAGAAAATATTAGTGCAATAGTTGCACTAGCAACAGCGCTAGAACTCGCCCAAAAAGAAAAAGTGAAAGAAGGCGCAAGATTAACTAAATTAAGAAATTATTTTATTTCAAAAGTACAAAAAGAAATTCCAAACACAGTTTTGAACGGATCAATAAAACACAGATTGTCAAACAATGTTAACATTTCATTTGAAGGGGTAGAAGGAGAAAGTATCCTATTACGATTAAACGAAAAGGGAATACGAGTAAGCACAGGAAGTGCTTGCACCTCTCAATCATTAGAACCAAGCCATGTTTTACTTGCACTCGGACGACCACACGAACTCGCCCACGCAAGTATCAGATTTACATTAGGAAAAACAACTACAAAACAACAACTCGATTACACAATAAAAGAATTAAAAGAAACAATAAAATTTTTGAGAATGATTTCCTCAGCATGGAACAAGGATGTGAAAAAATGAAAGTAGAAGGAACTGATTGGTTTTACACTCCGGAAGTAAAAAAACACTTTATGACTCCAGTGAAGTTTTTAAAAGATGAAAAGGAAATAAAAAAATTTAACGGACACGGAAAAGTAGGAAACATGAAATGCGGAGACATGATGGAAATGTGGATAAAAGTCGAGAAAGACAAAATCAAAGATGTACGATGGCGTACCTTTGGGTGTGCCTCAGCAATTGCTTCTACTTCAATGCTTGCAGAAATGCTAACAGAAAAAGGCGGAATGACTCTTGATAAAGCAAACAAACTATCTGGAAAAGATATTATGGATAGACTTGGCGGATTACCTGCGATTAAAATCCACTGCTCCGTACTTGGAGACCAAGCGCTAAGAGAAGCTATTAACGACTATGAAAATAAAAAGGGAAAGTAAATAAACCCCAACAACACAATCTACTTATGAAGCCACGCAGCACTATTGTGAAACATGAATTAACTAATGCCAAAACTAGGTTTAACCGAGAACTTGCAACACGCGGACCTGGACACAGAGACACTACTCTTGCACAAGCAGCACTTTTTGAAGTGACAATTAAAAAACTTGAAAGAAAACAACAAAAAATACTCGACCTAAGAAGAAGATTACAAAGGCAGGGCCACACAATAGAGGAAACACGTAATTTAAGAATGGAGAGTCGAGAGATAGGCGAACAAATAAATTTTGCCAAAACGACTCTAAAAGAAATAGCAAAAAAACTTCAATAAAAAATTGATTCAAAAACCACCTTAAGAAAAGTAATAAAAACATTGCAAACATTACTTGCCTATGCACCGAGATCTTGGATTAATTAAAGGAAAAATAACTACTGCTAAAAAAGAACTTGCTCAATCTCTTAAAAGACACGAACGAAAAGATACTTGGCTACACACACAAATTAACAAAATTGTTACTGCAAGAAAGGCAATTGCACTAGCAGAGCATGAAGCGGATCTGCTTGCATTCTTGGCAGAAAAAGCAAGAACAAAAAACGAAACACGACTCGCCCTAAAATATGAAATTGAGGCCGCATACAAACTACAACAAATGGAAAAACTAAAACAAGAGGAAACCCAACTTGCAAAAATAATTAAATTTGAAACTGGACAAGAAGCTATAGAACAAAAAAAACCCACTGGCCCCTTTGAAAAAATGCAAAGAAAACTTGATGCACTCAGAATAGAAGTTGAAGAAGCTGCAAATGAACTAAGCAAAATTGAAAAACTTGTTGGCCCAACCCACCCTCAAACAAAATTAACCAGATTAAATTTAGCAAGAACAAATGCAAATTATTTTGAAACCTCTTGGAAACTAAAACTTGCACAATTAAAAAAAGCAACGGATATAAAGGAAATAAAACGCTTAAAAACAGCACTAGCACATGCGGAAGACTCAGTTAAATTATATGGCAAACGTGCCCAAAAGATTTCAAGAGAACTACAACAAAGGGAGTAAGTTGGTTCGACCATGCTAATTTCTCAAATTAATGCTTTTTAACAAAAAAACAATTCTTTTTAAGGACTAAAACATACTAAATTGATTATGGAACTAACCCAATACATAATTGTAAATACTTCGCTTGGAATGAACAAGGGAAAAATTGCTGCACAAGCCGCGCATGCAGCAGTAAGCGTACTTGACAAAGTGGACGATGATATTGTTAGAGATTGGAAGAACTTTGGAATGAAAAAAATTGTGTTAAAAGTAACAAGTACTGACGAATTGATTGGTTTGTTTGAAAAAGTAAAAAAACACTTACCTTGCGCATTAATCACTGACGCAGGAAGAACACAAATTGAAAGCGGAAGCAAAACTTGCTTTGCATGCGGGCCAGTAGATGAACTGGATGGACAAAAATACTTTAAAGATTTAAAATTACTTTAATTAATTTATAGAAATAAAACAACACAAACTTTTTTGGTGAAAAATATGAGATCAGGATTTATGAAACACGTTGGAAACTTAATATCCGAATCTGACTTGATACTTGAACTCGTGGACGCAAGACACCCAGAATACACTAGAAACAAAGACCTTGAAAGAAGTGTAAGAAAAATGAGAAAAAAATTACTTATTGTAATAAACAAAGCAGATCTTATTCCAAAAGAGGAAGCGGAACAAAAGAAAAAAGAACTATGCGCGGATTCTCGAACTAAAACTGTTTTTATTTCTGCACTCGAACACGACGGAATAAACATGATTAGAAAAGAGATTGCAAAAGAATCAAACGGAAAAAAAGAATTTACTGTGGGAGTAATAGGTTACCCAAACGTTGGAAAAAGCACACTCATTAATGCACTCGCAGGAAAGGGAAGAGGAAGAGTTGCAACAAGCAGAAAAGCAGGATTAACACGAGGACTACAAAGATTAAAAATAACTGACGGAATGTA
>Ga0172380_10007815_pt1 | contig 11900 bp, 7 predicted proteins | sample Leawe162metaG_FD_119747 | JGI IMG/M metagenome (GOLD analysis project Ga0172380, IMG submission 119747) | Leachate microbial communities from a municipal landfill in Southern Ontario, Canada - Leachate well 162 metaG | ecosystem: Engineered > Solid waste > Landfill > Unclassified | place... | reverse complement strand
GTGGTCTGGATTTCCATAATGGACGGCCAGACCGTTTCGACGCTACGCCCCAAGGCGGCATTCCACATCGGCACCACATGCACGGGCTTTTTGAAAATATCCAGCTTGCGGGCCTTGCAGTAATCCAGTGCCATCAGGATGGCTTCCGGGGTTTTGGCGGTGGGGAACGTGACTTCGGTCAGCACTTTCCAGGATTGCTCCGACAATCCATAAACCTGATGGGCGTCAACCGGCATCGGCAGGTTACGGACATTTTGAGGGTTGTTTTTGGATGTATGGCTCATGGCGTTTCTCCTTATCAAAAAACAGAGGACGCCATGCCCCAATGGGGAGCGTCCCCAGTGGGTAAAAACCGCAACAGCACAAGCTGCGCGGCGGGTTAAACAAGGCTTAGTATGCCTTCAGATCATCGGGCTTAACGCACCCGACACGTCGATGGAAACCATCCACGCCGCCTGCAAGCGGAACGCCGACTAAGGTCGGATCAAGCCAACTCGAAAGGCGGCATGAAGTGTTAAATACCCATTGATAGGTGAAAAGGATCACTGGCAAAGGTTGCCGAGTAAAAAATCGGATTTCAGCGCAATCACTAGCCATTGAAGCGGAAAATACGGGATCAACCGCTGCAAAAAACCGCCCCATCGCCCATCTTTTGCAAATCGATTAAGAAAAATGCCACTTACCATCGGAGCTGATACCACCAACTCAGGGAACACGCATGGCAGACAATACAGCACCCGAAAAAACCATCCGCCCGGCGATCAGCCGCCCGGTTTTTGAACGCAGCATCAAAATCCACAGCGAACAGGCGATCCGGGTGATCCGCCGCAGCTATGGCCGCCTGATCCGCTCGCTGTATGCGATTGATGTCATCTTGCGGATCGTCGGACAAGAGCAGGCGATTGACGACATTGAAGCGGTGGTCAGTAAAATGATCGGCGACTGTGCCTTACAGCTTCAGCAGGAAAAAGCCCGACTCGACAAACTGTGCGCCGATAACGGCATTGCCGAATCGCCGAAATATACCAACCCGACCGATTTCAAAGCCAAAATCACCTCACCGCAGATTGCCCAGTTTGTGGAACTGATCAAATTATTGGATCAGTTGATGATTGCCATGGACACCCTGTGGCTGTGCCAAATCTTAACCAGCAAGCAATGTTCAACCGCAAGGTACCAATGGCAACAACGGTTGCACCGTCTGGCACGGCGTATTGTGACGATAGAGCAACGGGCACATCAGGCGGCTTATGCGCAGGGGCGTGGGGAGGAAGTGCGGGTAGCTAGGGAGGAATCGGGGTTGATGGCGGAGCCGGAGGACATTGTCGAAAACCAAAGTGAAACTGAGTTAAACGAAAATACCGAAGAGTAGCAATTTGGATTCATGAGAAGGTCTAGCCGCTTCATTCCAAGTCCAGTGAAAATAGGAAGGGGGGTAAATTTATCCGAATCACTCGGACAAAATATTCGCCTGATAGGGTTTCCCAAGAACCCGTTCTAATAAACTATCGGTCGGCATATCACCGTATCGGCTTTTTAGCCGGTCTCGAAGCTTCATTAAGCGTAAATTCGCAGTACCAACCAATTGGCTAAAGGTGGCTGCCCTTACACGACCATATTCTCCACGAGCATCACTAACCTTCTTGTCCGTCGCAAGTCCTTTCACAATTGTATCCCCAACAACCCAGGCACAAATATACGGCGAGCCATTGATGAATCCAGAGTTTGCAATGTCCTGAACATAGCCATCGGCTTGATTAACCTCTTCTCTGGTTATCGAAAATCCGCCTTTTTTGAGCTCAATGAGCAAAATAGTTTGAAGTCGAGCTAGCGTTGGGTCGGCAAGATCAAATGATTCGATTCCCGTGAGTTCAATAGTCGTTTTATCTGGTAGCACCACGATATCCGGACGCTTTCTTGAATTATCGAATTCCGCAGCGGTATTTTTAAATAGTTCTCTAGCGATTGTCTGGAGACTCACATTTGAGCAATATTCTTCTGATTCAAATTCAGCCCCAAACAACCAACGTGAGCGAAGTACCAATGGATGCAGCGTATGCAGTTCATCTGTATTCGGATCGCCGGATATTCTTTTTATCGTTTCAATAACACTTAAACGACTGTCAATTTCATCAAGGACGCGCAAAGCATCTTTGAGTGTCCACTCATCCAGCAATCTGTCGAGACTATCGATATCATCGGCCGGTAGTGCCGATAATTTTTGTAACAATGCCGCACCGCTCTTGGATTTTTCCAGATTAATGACCGCATTCACCGCAGTAGCCAAAAATTCCGGCGATACAGTGGGGTGGGCTTGGACAATCGCTTTGGTGAATTCTGCTACTTCATATTGAGCACCTTTTCCTAAACCAGCGAGTTCGAAGCGGTTCTCGGAAAGCGCATCTTCCGATGATTCCTCAATAATTTCAGCGGCAATTGTGGTGGCGACATCAATAATACAGGTTGCGGTTTTTTTAAATAGCTCTTGAACTCTGTCACTTTTCTTGAAGCCAGTCCAATCCGGCTCCACCTCGCCATCAAATCCTTGGGTATCGATAATGACTTTGTAACGGCGAGCAAAGCGAGTACGACCATCAAAACTATGGGTTTGGCCTACTGTCCAAGATGGTGTTCCGACCAGACGATGCTTTACCCAAAAGGCAATACCTTGATGTACCGAAGAATGATTTACACACGTAGAGTCAATTACAATCACCGTTGCCGTATAACCAGCACCAAAATCAATCTCAGTCCTGCTGACTATGCCCTCGATGTCTTGCATGGGGCGAATAATGCCATTAACGCGAATTTCGAATTCAGGATCGTGAATAAAGCGAGCAGCAAGTACCGTCAAGATTTCTTCCGGGTCGGGTAGATGCCGATCAACCTGCACGATAAGACGAGTGCCGTGGCCATTTCGGCTTTCTATCTCTTTGTTTCGTAATACAAAAGGGCTAGGGCCTGATTCCGTGCCGACGACGAAAATTCCCAACACGCCATCACGCCAAGTCTCGACACGATATTCGTTAGCAAAGCACAACAAACCATGCCGTCCAACGCCGTTACGTCCATAAGCCTTACGTTGACGAGCCGAATTCCCGGTTGGAAACTCTACAACCTCACCTTGATGTTTGAGACGATTGTAGCGCAGTGTCATCCATCGTTTGCTGAACTGCTCGACGGTCATGCCATGGCCGTTATCCTGTATGGTCAACGTACCGCCAATTTTTTCAGGTAGTTGCAAATCGACACGGGACGCACCGGCATCCCAAGCATTGGCCACCAATTCGGTGAGCGCGACTTGTGGCACATGGGCAACCGAACCGAGTTCCCGAAGAAGGTAGTCTTCTTCGAATAGCGAGGATTGTAGTGTCGTGTCAGCCATTTTAATTATGCTCAAATGAAAACAGCCGCTCTAGCGTGGACGGAATTAAGGCTTGGTTAGCTTCGCGGATTTTGACGTGTTTGGCTTTTAACTCGGTTATTTTTGTTTGTAATAAACTAAATTTCTTTTGAACGGCTAAGGATGGTATTGGGACATCAATATTCATTAATGCAGATGCAGTAAGCGTTTTATTTCGTGCAGCGGTTCCTGGGGAAGTCGCTTCGATTTTTGCAAACCCTTCAGGCGTGGTGAAGTAGTACCAAATAAATACTGGAAGAGCAAAATCAGTATTTGCTTCACAAGTCAGCATTCGATGATTACCCACACAGTCGTCATTTTCAGGTTTGGCGATTGCTATAGCTTGTTCCCAAGCCATGATATTGCTGAATATCAAATCTCCAGTCTTAATTTTATACAAGGCTTGCCAAGAATAATCTGCACCCAGCATTGTTCGTCTTATAAAAGCACCTTTAAAGAAACTACGGATACCCAACTCTTTGTAACTGGTTTCTGAATCAATCGTTATTTCACGCCTAACCAAAGGCGCTATGTCAGACATTTTCCGCAATGGCGCATTTTTAATCGCATCACGAAATTGCACCGCAAGTAGACGCTCCGCGTCGGCCTCCGCTGCATCCAGATGTTCGTTGACTTGCTCGACTTTGTCCACCAATTGATTCAGGTGGGTAACGATGGTTTGTTGTTTGTCAATTGAGGGTAGTGGAACATTTAGGCTTAAAAATTGGGCTGGTGATACCGACTCGCGGCGTGCTCCCATGCCCTTGGCTTTACCTTGTAGTTGTGTCCAAACAGCTTCCCTTTTGCAATACCAATCGAGGTAACGAGTATCCAACCGATCAGGATTCGCTCTAAACGTCGGAAATACCGGCGATAAAAACCAACCGTCAAATTCCTTTGGAATTCGAGCAACGGCACCTTCCCAGGCCTTGGGCGAACTGATAACAAAATCTCCTGCATTCAAGCGGTGAAAGCGTTTATAGGTTGTATCCATTGGGGAAATTGGCTCACGCCGGAATAGGCCTCTACCAAAACCGTAAACGCCAGCAAGATTAACCGTGTCCAGTTCAGCACTCTTTACAGCATCAATGTAGGTATGCAACACCTCTCCAAGTTCGACTATTGGCCACCGACTCATACATCTACCTCGCTTCTCGAACCTGCCAACCGCCGCGCTTCCAATTCTATCCGCGACCGCTCCAGTTCTTCCGCCAACAACTTTTCATCTGGCAGCACAGTTTGATATTCGGCAGCCAGTACTTTGTTCGACAGGTTATCCAATGCGTAATGTGCCTCCGCCGCGCCTTTGGCTGCGCAAAGTATCAAGCCCACTGGCGGGTTTTCTCCGGGCTTCATCCAGTGTTCGCGGGCATAATTCAGGTAAAGGTGCATCTGTCCGGCATCAGCATAACTGAACTTGCCAACTTTAAGATCAATCACCACCAGACATTTCAGGCGGCGGTGAAAAAACAGCAGGTCAATGCGAAACCAGGTATCGTCAAGCCGCAAACGGCGCTGGCGACCGACAAAGGCGAAGTCGTCGCCCAGTTCCAACAGAAAGTCGGCCAAGTGCTGGATCAACGCGTCTTCCAGATCAGATTCCGAGTATTGGTCTTTCAGGTTGAGGAATTCCAGCACGAACGGGTCTTTGATGGCTTCTTCCGGCGTAATGAAGTCGCCAAGTTCCGCGTGTTCGGCTTGCTCCAGCATCGCCACTTTGTTTTTTGATAACGCGGTGCGCTCGTAAAACTGGCTGTTGATCTGCCGATCCAGTTGCCGCACCGTCCAACCGCAACGCAGGGCTTCGGTTTCGTAAAAACTGCGCGCTTCCGGCTTTTTGACCGAGAGCAGGCGCACATAAGCGGACCAGGGAAGCGGGAAGGCTTCGGCAAGGCTGGCAAGTTTTAACGATTGTCCAGACGCTGTCTGGATTATTGACGTTGAGGAGGATTCTGCAGACGCTGTCTGCAAAATTGGCGGTACGAAAGATTGCGCAGACAGCGTCTGCGTATTTTGGGAAGAAGAAATGCCAGACGCTGTCTGGCATTTCTGTTCCAGCGACCACGCAAGATAGAACGCTCGCATTTGCTGAAGGTTACGAACGCTAAAACCCCGGCCAAAACGGTTAGTCAAATCCAATGCCAGCCGTTGAATCAATGCCTCACCATAACCGGCGCGATCTTCGCCGCCTTGTTCAAATTCAACAATGCGGCGGCCAATCTCCCAGTAACTGGCGGTCATCAAGGCATTGACACTACGCGCGGCGGTGCGGCGGGCGTTTTCCAGCAATTGGACGATGTCGGTGTGGATGTCGCCGTAATCTATGGGCAGCTTGGCGGTATCGGTCATTGCTCCACCTCATGCACCAGGGACTCGATCTCGCCCAGCAGACGCAAGACTTCGGTTTCGTGGCTGCGCATACTAGCGATAAGGTCTTTGGGGTCGGCATGTTCCAGTCCAGCTTTGGCATGGGGGTTTTTCAGGTCGAGATTGTATATCGGCCAGTACAGCGCATCGCCTTCGCTTTGCGCGGATTTTGCGTTAGCGTCGTGGCTTTGTTGCCGGGTTTTCAGTTCGCGGAGCTGGGTTTGCAATGTCACCTTATCGCCGTTGGCGGCGGCAGAAATGGCTTGTTCCCGTTCGCGGATTTGTTTACCTAAGGCCAGAGCCGCCGTGCGCTCGGTTTCGGCGCGTTGCCAATGCGGTTCGGCGGCGACCAGCGCGGCGGCGCGTTTTCCGGCAAAATCCACCCTCCAGGCTTGCGGCGTTTCCTCGCGGTTGTGCCACCAGTTTAAGGCCGATTCCAGTTCTTCATATTGCAATGGTCCGGTTTTGCTGTATTTCTTGCGGCCTTCGGGTAAGGGCTGTTCGTAATACCAGATGGTTTCGGTAGGGCCACCACGTTGGAAAAACAGCAAATTAGCGGGAATATCGGTGTACGGCGCGAATACGCCTTGTGGCAAGCGCACGATGGTGTGCAGGTTAAATTCCTTGAGCAACTCTTCCTTGATGGTGGCGCAAACGCCATCGCCAAACAGGATGCCGTTAGGGACGACCACGGCGGCTCTTCCTCCGCGTTCGGCACCAAAACCAGCAACACGTAATTTACGCATAGTCAATTGCAGGAACAACAAAGCGGTTTCAGCGGTTTGCATGTTAGCCGGAAAATTGGCTTTGATGCCCGCTTCTTCCTCGCCGCCAAACGGCGGGTTAGTCAGGATGACATCAACCCGTTCGCTGTGGCCGATTTCGCTAATGCGGCGCTCCAAGGTGTTGCCGTAAGCGATTTGCGGGGCTTCCATACCGTGCAACAGCAAGTTCATTTGCACCAGCATATACGGTAGGGGTTTAGCCTCCTGTCCGCTCAGGGTTTCGCGCTGAAGTATGCGGCGGTCATCAGGCGTAGTGACTTGCTGCAATAAATGGTCATAGGCTTCGACTAGAAAGCCGCCCGTGCCGCAAGCCGGATCGAGCAGGGTTTCGCCTAGTTTAGGATCGGACACCTGCACCATGAAGCGCACCACGGGGCGCGGGGTATAAAACTCGCCGGAATCACCAGCGGCATCGCGCATTTCCCGCAGCATCGATTCATAAAGATGCGAGAGGGTGTGAATTTCTTCGCTGCTATTGAAATGAATGCCATTGATCTTGTTGATGATGTCGCGCAGCAAGAAGCCGCTGACCATACGGTTCTGCACGCCTTTAAAAACGTTGGCCACCACTTCGCGCTGGCTGCCTTTTTCGCTTTCGCCCGCCAGACCACGCAAATAGGCAAACAAGCCTTTGCCGTGTTGTCCGTCAGGGCGTATGGTTTCGTCCTGGTTAATGAACGCGAGCAATTCTTCGCCAGTGACACCGTCTTCCCGTGCCGCCCAATCCCGCCATCGGTAGGGTGATTCGACAATCGGCTGATAAGTTTTGGCATCCAGTTCGGCCTCTTGTTCATGGACGCTTTCCAGGTCGTCTAGGAATTTGAGGAACATCACCCAAGTGAGTAGCGGCAGACGGTCAACATCGCCATTCAACCCTTTGTCTTTGCGCAAGATGTCGCGGGCGGATTTGATGAGGGCGGAAAGTTGCTGGGCTGTCGTTAACGTGGGTTTGGTCTTTTTGGGTTTTAACATTCGGGGTTAATAGCTTATTGATAGATAGCGGACTGTAATTGCGACACGGCGGATTTCAAACCCTGGATGCCGCCAAAATGGCGATTGGCGATTTCTGTAGGCGTGCCGTATTGTTCGAAAGGCTGTACTTTCATTAATTCTGATAAGGCATTGAATTGAATAATGCCGCGCTCGATGTATTTGTCCAGCATCAACGAGAGGATTTCTCTCGCCGTTTCGGTGTGCTGGCTGAACAGATTTTGAGCCGATTTGCGGGCTTGTTCGGCACGTTGGCGGCGGGTCAGCAAAGGCGCGTTCCAGGCCAGATGGCAGAGCAAATCGAAGGGATCGGCATCGGGCAATTCAGAGGAAGCGGCCAGCTCTTCAAAGCTGATGCCGCGTTCAGTGAGTTCGCGCAGTAAATCGCTGCGGCTGTCGGGATTGGCCCAGTCGGTTTGAAACCCCTTGCTGTCGGGATACAGTGAGCGAACGGCGCGACCGGAGTATTCGGTGTAACGCACAACTTGCAGTTTTTTGCCGTCGGTATCGAGATCGTAGACCAGATGACCGATGACTTCCACGGTACCGCCATCGATGTAGAATTTGCGTGGTTCATCAGGTGAATCGGAAGTAATTTCGCCTTCGCCGTTTGGTTGTGTGTCTTGTTCCGGCTGGTACTCTCCAGAGGGTTCATGGACTTCGTTGCCGTCAAGCTCAATGACAACATCAACGGTTTCACCTTCTTCATCAATTGTGACGACTTCGATGAGTGCCGGGTCGCCATCAAAGTCCGGGTCGGCAAAATGGCGGGTGGCGGTACCGGTAAAATCGATAATATTAAAATATTCCTTACCGTAATCGACTTTAAGACGGGTGCCTCGGCCAATGATTTGCTTGAATTCGGAGCGCGAGCCTACCACGCGGGCCAGAACGACATTCTTGACCATTTCGGCATCGGCACCCGTAGTGAGCAGTTGGGAAGTGGTTAGAATGGTTGGCGTAGGTTTGTCGACATCCTGAAAATGAGCCAAATGCGTCAAGCCGATAGCCGCTTCGTCGGCGGTGACACGGCAAACATAATCGGGATATTGCTTCACCAAATCACTATTGAGATTGAGCAATTCCTGCCGCATTTCCGACGCGTGTTCCTGATCGACACAAAACACCAGGGTTTTGGCAAAACGGTCTGTACCCTTTAAAAATTCGGTAAGGTGTTTCGCCATCGCACGGGTACGGGCACGCAAGGCAATGACGCGTTCAAAATCCTTGGTTTGATATTCGTCATCAGGCACGGGTCGTCCGTAACGGTCCAATTCGTCTTTGGACGGTCGCCAACCCGCTGCATCGACGGTGGTAATCACACGATGCACTCGGTAAGGTGCCAAAAAACCATCTTCTATACCTTGGCGCAAACTGTAGGTATAGACTGGATTGCCGAAATACTCGTAAGTGTCGCGGGAATCTTCCCGGAGCGGCGTGGCAGTCATGCCGAATTGCACGGCTGGTTTGAAGTAATCGAGAACCAGCCGCCAGCTACTATCGTCACGGCTTGAGCCGCGATGGCACTCGTCAATGATGATTAAATCGAAAAAATCAGGCCGATATTGCCGAAACCCGTCACTGTAAGGGTTAGTCAAAGCCTGGTAAATGCCAAAGTACATTTCGCGGCCCTGGCTGACATCGTTACTGGAAATCTTGTAACGGGCATCGCCAAACGGCGCAAACATTTTGGCCATAGGATCATCAACCAGAATATTGCGATCAGCAAGGAACAAAATCTTGGGTCGTCTATACTCTCCTGTGCGATTCCAACGGCTATTCCACAATTTCCAGCACAATTGAAATGCCACACAGGTTTTACCAGTACCGGTTGCCAAAGTAGCGAGTATGCGTTTATGACCCAACAAAATCGCTTCCATGACCCGGTTGATGGCAATGACTTGGTAATAACGGGGGATTTTGCCGGACACCAGATTAAAGGGTTCCAGCAAGTGGTTATTGAGGGCTTCCGGCATGGCTGCCGAAGAGGTTAATCGATGCCAGAGATCATCGGGGCTTGGGTAACGGTCAATGTATTGTTCAGTGCCGGTCGTATAATCAATTTCTATAATTCGGTGACCATTGGTCGCGTAAGCGAATTTTAGTCCGAGGATTTCAGCGTATTCACGGGCTTGTTGCACACCTGTTTCGGCAGGAAAAGCGATATTTTTGGCTTCGACAACGGCGATGGGTAAATCCCGGCGATAATAAAGCAGATAATCAGCGCGTTTTTGCTTGCCGCGCCTGACTTTGCCACCAGAAACAATAATCCGGCCATTGGTAAAAATGCGTTGCTCGCCGATTGAATGAGGAGAGGAAGACCATCCCGCTAAAACCAATTTTGGGGTGACAAATTCACGACTGGTATCGGCTTCGGTCATCACACTATCTCGTTTTACATCCTTTTCCATTCGATGAGTGTCCTAAATTAAGTACCTAGCAGAAGAATCTAGTAGATTATAACAAGGTAAGGTGCATTAAGCATGTTATGGACGGATTGGAGTTATGTTCAGTAATTGATTGATTGTTTTTTAGCAATCTGTTGTGTCGGCTAAGAAACTGAGACCAATACCTATTATTGGCTAAATTCGATGAAGCCCAAAAAATGGGTTATAAAGTTATTTCATTACTCATTTCATCCATTGAATTAAGGAAACACCCATGAACAAATCCGAACTGTGCGACGCCATTGCCCAACACGCCAACCTGACCAAAGCCGACGCCGGACGTGCATTGGAAGGTTTGACCAAACCATCGAAACCACCTTAAAAGCCGGTGACTCTATTACCTTGGTGGGCTTTGGCACGTTTGAAGTCAAGGAAAGGGCGGAACGTCAAGGCCGTAACCCACAAAGCGGAGCCGCCATCACGATTGCCGCCGCGAAAGTACCGTCATTTAAAGCGGGTAAAAATTTGAAAGACACCGTTAACGCGTGATTGTTTTTCGGGGCTGTGTCACTTCGGCCCCATGCCCCAGCCTTCCAGTTCCGATTGCCGTTTGACGGTGGGTACATCCAGATCGCCCATACGGCCTTGGGTGCGGGTCAAGGTATCCTGCCGATTGCCGGTGGCTGCGCCATATTTTTGCGGGTTCAGTCGGCTGCCTGATCCCGTCAGTTGATCCAGATTGAGCATCGAAGCAGCGTTGCTGGCGGTCGGTAAATGGTGGGTTTGTGCCAATATCGCCAGCCATTCATCCAGATTGACTTGAGCCCAATCGACTTTGTCCAAGTCCTTGACTTTGACGCCCGAACACACCGGGTTTTGGGGTGAACCAAACCCCATACCCAATTGCGGTTTGATTTGTTCGTTTAAGATGCGGGCGAGCGGTGAGTTGTAGCAGCAATAGCTTTCCTTGCGGATCAGGCACAGCCCGGTGATCGGATCCCTACTGTCACAATAAACGCCCAACGCCTTACAGACTTTCAGTTGTTTCTTGGCGGCCAGTTCGTATTCCGGCACCTCGCACGACCAGACGATCTGGATAATCATGACCACGATCATGACGATGGTGTAGGCCATCATCAGGGTGCTGAGCATTTGCCCGGCAAACGCCGCGCCGCCGCCCAGTTGGACCCCACCCGATTCGGCGGCCGGTGTCAGGTTGCCCAGCGAATCAAACGCCGCTTGCCCACCGGCACTGAACAGCGCATTGCCGGCGGCTTCGCCAAAGGTGCTGCCGATCCATTCAGCCACCGATTTCAACAATTCGCCTTTCAGCGAATCCAGCAAGCCTTGTTCGGCGACGTCAGTGACGCTCATCAGGTCAGAGCCGACCAAATTATTCACCCCCGAGGCAAAATTCGCCTGCACGCTATTCCAGGCATCGCCCGCCGCTGTAAACGGCAGGCGCAGCGTTTCCCAGGCTCCCCGCACAGCGGATGTGGCGTCCATGCGCATCACGGCATTATCCAGTTGGCTGGTGGCCAATAACAAGTCAATATATTGCCCCAGCCCCATACTGCCGGAGGGTGTTTGGCAGCAATCAACCAGCGTCACCAAGCCGCCGACGATTTTACAGTTGGCATCTTTGCCTTTGAATACCTGGCAGGAGTTAGGATCTTTCTGATGCAGCTCGGCATTGGCATCCTCGCAATGTAAATCCATCGCCATTTGCTGCGCACTATTCAGTAACGCCACCGCCTTGGTGAAATCGGGGCTTTGGCTGCGCTGCACGGCGAGGCAATCCTCGCCCATACAACGGATAGGGCCGGAACAGTGTTGTTGGGTTTTACTTTGAATGCCGGGAATCGTGACAGGTCGGCCACAATCATAGGTGTCGACGCTATCCCAACAAGTGCCTGAGGCCAAGGTGTCCAGGCATTGGCTGCTAATGAACGCGCAGCCCCGGTTTTC
>Ga0172380_10007813_pt1 | contig 11902 bp, 33 predicted proteins | sample Leawe162metaG_FD_119747 | JGI IMG/M metagenome (GOLD analysis project Ga0172380, IMG submission 119747) | Leachate microbial communities from a municipal landfill in Southern Ontario, Canada - Leachate well 162 metaG | ecosystem: Engineered > Solid waste > Landfill > Unclassified | place... | reverse complement strand
GAAAGGATAAAAGAAGATATTTCTTTTACTTCTATTGCAAATTTAATAAGAATTGGAAAAAATATGAAACAAATCGCAGACTTTTTTATGGTTCCTAAGCAGAACATTAATTATTACATTTCTCTTATGAAAAAGAAGGGAATGATAACAAAAATAGGATATGGAACTTGGGAAGTGAATGAAGTAAAAATGATTGAAGATTCAACTAAGGTAACCAATAATTTTAAGATAATAAAATACAAAAGATTAAAAGAAATATTAAAAAAGAACAATATGTATCATTGTGTTTTTTGTAGTTCATCATTAATAAATATACATCATTTAAAACCAAAAAAAGAAGGAGGAGGAAATGAAATAACAAACATAATACCAATATGTCCAAATCATCATTCTTATATCCATAATTTTGGAATAAATGAACAGATGAAAAGAAAATTAGATAATTATTTTATAAAAATTAAGACTATAAAAGAATTAATACCAAAAGAAGGGATAATAAGAGGACACGCTTTTATGTGGAAAGTAAGATTTAATAAAATAGATAAAATTAATTGGAGAGAAATATTATCAAAGAAAAATATTGAATATAAAGAAATAGGAAAATTAAAATTTCCATCAATAGTATTTAATGGAAAGAAGATATGGTTAGGAAAAAAGAACATAATAATATTTGAAACTAATTCCTTTTTTGGAATAAATTCAATAGAATCTAAAAAATTAGCAGTATTTGAACTATTAGAAACAATAAGGGAATTATTAGAATACTTTGGAATAGAACAAAAAAATATAAAATTTACAACAAGAAGAGAACATTATTCATTAATAAAAAACGAATTAGCAAATCAATGTAACAAAAATGGAGAAAAAATTAATGTATATAATGAAAAAGGTTATTGGTTTTGTATAGATGATTCATATAATCTTGGGGAAATGGAAACTTTAGGAAGTATAGAAAATGAACCGATGGAAACAAATATTCAAGTGCAGAAATGGTGGAATGATAATAAGAAACATAATTTTGAGGTAACTCCTACATTTCTAATGGAAAATATAAATAGAGTTACGCAGAACCAATTAATGTTCAATCAAAATTTAGAATCTCACATAAGTTCAGTTAAACAACTAGGAAATTCAGCACAAGCCAATGCTACATCAGTTGAATTATTAGCAGAAGTTATCTGTACCCTAAAAGAGGAAGTTTTAAATCTAAATGAAGAGATTAAAAAGTTAAATGAAACAAGAAATTAAATATATTAAAGAATTAATTCGTCATGATAAAGTTGTCCAATTAAGTGATACTTTATTTAAAGTAGAAGAACATTCAGTAAAGATTCAAAAGAAAGGTGGAGCTAAATTATTATTATGTGATTGTATAAATCATTCTATTAACTGTAATTCTCCCGCATTTTGTGTTCATAAGATGGCAGTCATTTCTTACTTAACTAATAAAGATTTTTTAGAAAGATTAGAAAAATTAATAAAACAATATGAAAGTTTTAAGGATAATAAATTAAATGTATCTCAAGAATGTTTTATTGAGGATTTAAAAAGTATAAAGGAAAAATGGTAACAAAAAATAAATGTGAACATTGTCATAAGAAAAAGGCAATAGCAATATATCAAAGATTAAATGTTTGTAATAATTGTTATAAGAAATTAGTCTTTAATGCAAAAAGTTTAATCAGAAGAGAGAAAGATAGAATAGATAGGGAGAGATTATGGAAGCAGAAACACTTAAACTAATTCAAACAGTTATACTATTATTAGACAAAGTTCCTGAATCAGACATTTTACTTAAATACAATTTAGGAAAGTATTTAAAAAAAGCAAAAGAAATAAATAAATTTATAACTAATAAAGAGTAACACATATTTATATATAGAGATATATTATAAAAAACAATGGATGAAATAAAAATATCTAATAAAGAATTAAAGAGTATTTCTAAAGAGGAATTATTAGAATTAATTAATGATTATAATTCTATTTCTCATAAATATAAGTTATTAATCGAGTATATTTTAGATGCATGGAAAGATAGCAATAAAAATTGGTCATTAATAAGCTGGTTCACTTATATTGGTGGGGCATTATGTGGGTTATTAATTGCAGGAGTTTTCAAATGAAACTAAAAATTAGATTAGCATTAGTTTGTTTATTTATGCAATTTTTATGTATGATATTAAGCTTCATTTGTATTAATCATTTTCCTATACTTTTTGCATTAAATATTGGATTTATGTGGTTAGTTTATGGTTTTTTATATAGAATTCCAGATAATTCTGAGGATGAATAATGGTTAAAGAAAATGAATTATTACCATCAAATACAAAAGGTTTGATAATACTTGGAGTTATTGTAACTTTATTTATGATAACTTTATTTTCAACTTGTTATATAATTCAAGCTGGTGAAAGGGGAATTCTTTTAACATTTGGAAAGGTAGATACACAAGTAAGAGGAGAAGGACTTGGATTTAAAATTCCATTTATACAGAAAATAGTAAAGATGGGTGTAAAAACAATGAAATCTGAAGTAGAGATTTATGCAGGTAGTAGAGATTTACAAACTATTTATGGAAACATAACAGTAAATTATAGATTAAAAGAATCTTATGCTCCAACTATGTATAAAGAAGTTGGTGTTAATTATGTATCAGTAATCTTAGAACCAGCTGTTTTAGAGATTTCAAAACAAACTATTTCAATGTATAATGCAGAAGAAATACTAACTAAAAGAAGCGATGTAAAAGATAAAATGAAAGATTTATTGTATACAAGAATGTTAGATAAGGGAATAATTATAGATGATGTTTTAATAACTAATTTTGATTATAGTGAATCTTTTAATAAAGCTATTGAAAATAAAGTTACAGCAGAACAAAATGCTTTAGCAGCTAAGAATAAACTTGAACAAATAAAGTATGAAGCAGAACAAACAGTAACAATAGCCAAAGCACAAGCAGATTCATTAAAGTTGTTACAACAATCAGCAACAAAAGAAACAATTGAATTACAAAGATTAAAAGTTCAGCAATCAGCAATAGATAAATGGGATGGTAAATTACCCCAAGTAACAGGAGGAGCAATTCCTTTTATTAGTTTAACTGGAAATTATACAAATTAAAATGTCAATACTTGTAACAATTTTATGGATTGCAACTGGATTAATAATATCCGAAGTTATATTTATCCTTTGGACAAAATATATTAAAACACACAATTCTGATTCCTATGATTATTATTTTAATCCTTTAATTATTGTTGGGGAAAATTTTATTGGTCGTAAATTTTTTTCAATGCTTTTAGCACTCTTAATTATTACCATACAAGCGTGTATAGTTTTTGGAGCAAGTGAAACATTTTTTTTTGGAACACCACATTATGAAAATCTAATTTATGAAGCTTTAATAATAGGAGCAATAGTTTTATTCTTTTATATAAATAAGAAAATAAATGATAAGATTTTAAATAAGAAGGAGAAGAAGAAATGAAAAGAATATTTAAATATGGAACGGGGGAAGAAGTCCCAAAAGGAGCAATTTATATGGGAACTGTTACACAAACACAAATTCAAGACTCAGAGACTAAAGAATGGATAAACTGCTATTTAGTATGGCATTATTTCCAAGTTGAGGTAAAAGAATGAAAGTAGATAAGAACATTGGAAAGAATGGAATTAAATATGAAGTAATTAAAGCAATACTACTTACTGAACTAAGTAATTCTTCAAGTAAATATTGGTCAGAGATATATAGTGAGTTTTCTTATGATGAGAAAATAGTATGTTCTGTTTATTTTACTAATTCAAAAGAAAAGAAAGAAGTAATATTTCAAATAGCAGATAATAAAATAGACTTAGAACCCTATAACAGTTTTATCTTTAGTGGTGGAAAGGTTATTCAAATAAAACCAAAAGAAATGTCAGATAATATTTATGAGATTAGAAATAAAATAATAGAGGTACTCCATGAATAAAAAAGGAGGGTATTTATTGGAGATTCTAAAATGATTAGGTTTATTAAATTAAATTCAATAGCTTGTATATTTGCAGTCTCTTCTTTTATTTTAAGTGGAATATTTAATTATAAAATACTTTACTTAATTGGTTGGTGTTTTGTATGTATTCAAATTGTTTGTGCACTTATGGTATTAAAAAAGGAGATGGAAGAATGAGTGAATTACAACAACTATCATTAGAGAAACCAGAAGAATTTGAAAGAGATATTTATATTACTTTATTTTGTGATAGATGCAAGACTTGGAGAAAATTTAAGATAACTGAAAGTTTAAAAAACTTGTTAGTTAGAAATTCTAAATCAATAAAATATCTTATGACTTGTAGCTCTTGTAAGAACGAATTTGGAAGTGAAATAAGTTGGGGAAGGGAATTATGATAGAAGAAATAAAGAATTTTATAATAAATAATTGGCAATGGATGTTTGTAGTATTAGTTATTTTAGTTATAATAATAAGAACAAAGATACGTGGCTACTTTTGGAAAATTAGAAAGACAGGAGAAAAATTAAAATTCAAGGAGTTCTTTAAATCTTGGAAAAAAGGAATTAATGGAATAACTCCTTATCAAACAGCAAAAAGTCAAGTATTAGGAAACATAATTGTCTTAATAGGGATAATAAGTGGAATAGTAATAAATTGTCTTACAAGATTAAAGAATCAATGGATTTGGGTAACAATTGTATTATCTGGTTCTTTGATATTAACTTTAATGAGCCAAGTAGGATATTTACAGAAATATTTTCGTTTAAAGCAAATAAAAGAAGCAACAGACAAATTAGAGAAGGAAATAGTTGATACAAGTCAAAAGGAGGTAGAAGATGGACATACCAGTTGAAGCAATAGGACAATACTTAGATTATCTAACAACGAATACTCTTATTAGTTTAGCTATATCATTTATGTTTATAGTTTTTTTTGTAGTTTTTTTTGTAGGGATAGTCAGTTCAGTTATGGAAAAAAGAAAGACTAAGATATACAGAGAAGATTTAACAAATTTATATGTAGCTGGAAAGATTAAGCAAATTGCAGGGAAGGAAGATATTGATTTAGATAAGGAAGTTAAGGAATTTAAAAAGTTTGAAAAACTTATGAACAGTTCATATAAAGAGTTAGATAAAGTATTGGAAGATGAAATGAAAGAAAAGATACAAGAAGACTTTGAGAAAGCGAAGCATAATTAATTAACTAAACTTATTATCAGTTATTTTTTGTTTTTCAAGAAACGAAAGAGTTAATATGAAAGATTTAACAAAAAAGCAAAAGAATAGTTAAAGAAATAAATGAAGAAGACATGGTAACTTTCTTAGAAAAAGAAAAATATTTAAGAAAAAGGAGAAAAAAGAATAAATGTACAAAATAATTGGAACAAACAATTTAATTAGTAAAGAAGTTATTGAATCAATAATAAAAGAAATTTTTGGAGATATATTCGAAGATACTAAAGAATTATGTAACTTAGCAAATGAATTAAATGATAGAAAAACTTTATTTAGAGTGGGATGCAATGGAAATTAAAATAATCTTAGTGATAGTAATTATGGTATTAAGTGCAATAGATTTAATCTTAACAGCATATTATATACATACTTATAAATCATGGCAGCCAAATAAACCATATAAGTTAATGGAATTAAATCCATTGCTTGTTTTCCTTTGGAATAAGATGGGATTTGTAATAGGGATGATAGTCGGTTCGGTAGTAATTCTTTCCTTAAATTTCATAGTTTCAAAAGGTTCTCATTGGATTATAGTTATAATTTTATTAATATGTTTAATATTTGCTTTGATAAATCATGTTCATAATATCTCATTACTTCAACAATTAATGGAAAAATATCCAACAGGAGTTCTTCCAAAAGAAATATTTGGAGAAGTAGTAGGAAATAATTATAATTGAAAGGAGGATAAAAAATGGTATTTGATAAATTAAAAGAAACATTAATGAATCGTATTCAGCAAAATTCAATAAAGTCTGAATTAACTTATACAGATAAGGAAGGAATTGAACATACTGAAACTGTTTATCTTAAACATGGAAAGTCTAAATTTGATACATGGCATTCAGTAGAACTTCCAATAGATGAAGAAACAAAAAAATGGAATATAGCAAATGCTTTATTTGGTGGAAAAAGAAATCTAATAAAACTATTATTCTATTTAGCTATTGTAGCATTATTCTTTCTATCTTCCAAAGAAATAGCAAGTCAATATACAGCATTAAGTAATTTAGATTGCGTTAAAGTATGCTTAAAGAATTTAAATTTAGGGTAGATAAGACATGAAAAAAGAAGAGATACCTTATGTTCTCTATTTTTATTTACACGCAAAAGTAGGTGAACATTCATTTGAAGAAAATGGAGATGGAATAATGACGATAAGAGAAGCAATGTATCGTATGTTCCAATGGAAAATTCCTAATAGTTTAAAACCTGCAATAATAAAAATATGGGAAAATTTAGGAATAGTTAAGAAGCTAGACAGAAGAAATATACAATTCATTAAAACAGATTTTGATATAAACGATTTAAGATATGTAAATGATGGATTAGGAATATTTCCAGAAGAACCAAATAAAAAATAACATGGCTGACATAATACAACTTCAGAGTTTCAATGTGTATATTGGATTAGCAATAACAGGATTATTTACTGGAATTGGAAGTGCTGTAGGAAATTATTTAGCACAAACCCATATAATAAAAAGAAGCCAACAGTTATCTAATAAGATAAAAGATAAAATTAAAAAAAAGAAAAGAAAGAAAAAAATAGTAAGGAGATTTACTTAATGGTTTCAAAAAAAGATAAAAGAAACTCTGGAAGAGTAGAAGGAAGACTATTAGGAAAAAATTCCATTAAAATAGAAGAAGGAATAGAGTCAACTATCTTCTGGGATGATTGGGTAGATTATCGTGATGGGTTTAGATTTAACAAGGATAGAAAGCATTTATTCAAATGTGTTCCATTTGTTTTAGATAAAGATAAAATAAAGAAGATTAATAAAAAATTAAAAAAACAAATAAAAATAAGAAAAGCAAAGAAACTAAAAAAAGATAAATTTGTAATTAATTAATGATTACAAACATTTAAATACTAAAACATTATATTAAATATAAGAGAAATAATGTGAAGTGAAGAGAGTGATAATGGAACAAAAAAATGAAAATAATAACAAGAAAAAATGTCCAAAATGTGGAAGAATATTACGAAAAAAGAACTTTATATTTAACCAATTAGAAAAAATAGAAGTATGTAATAGATGCAACAAAAAGATAGGAACAAACAAATGGTTCATTCCAAAAGAAATAAGAAATGAAGAAAGGATAACAAGATATGGAATGTCATATCAAGAAAAGAAATTCCTAAACAAAAACGGACACTCTTGGAAAGAATTGAATGGAGTATGTAAGTATATGAGAGGAATAAAGTCAAAGAAAAATAAAGAATACTGGAATAAAATAAAAATGAACAAAGAAAAAAATAAACAAGAAACAGAAAATAAACATAAGTTAATAGAAGGTTTAAAATGAAAAAATTGGTTTTCTTAGTTAGATTGTTAGGAATAATAATTGCTTCTTTAAGTTTAATTTTATATAGAAAAGTTGAAAGTCCTTTTTATGATTTTTTTATTATTCCAATAGTTATAGGATATTCTTTAGGATTTGGATTATGGGATAAGATGTTAGGAGAAGAAGAATGAATAAAGAAAAACTAAAACAAGATATTATCAAGACAGAAAATAAACTTGCAGAATTAAAACAAGAATTAGAAAGTGATTCTATAAAAGACGGACTTCTTGATGTTCCCGAATTAGGATTAGAAATAGAAATTGAAGTTACACATAAAGGAAAATCTTATGATAAAATTATGGCTCTTCCAGAAGTTCAAGAGAAAATTAAAAAAGGATGGAGATTGCTTTGCCCTTTAAGACCAGTAGATTATGTTAATGAATTAGCTTTCTTGGAAAATAATCCTACATATTCAAAAATATTAAAACTTGATGGTTCAAGCACAAAAGATGACTTCTTTGTAAACCAGATTTTTAAGAGAAACGCAGAAAAAGGATATGTTGCTTATTTCTATGCGGGTTCTGGCGGGTCTGACTTGTATTCTTACGGGGATTCTAGCGTTGCTGATTCTGTTCGCGGGGTACGCCTATGTAGAAAGATTTCTAAGGGGAAGAAGAAATGATAACTAAACAACAAAGAGAAATAATCATAAGCAAAATAAAATATGAATTAGAAATAGGAATTCATACATTTACATTATGTTCTTGTCTCAGACATGGAGCAAGAGCAGAAAAATGTTGGGAATGTTTATTAGAGGATTTAGCATAATGACAAAATTAAACGATAAACAAATAAGTGAAATAAAACAATTAATAAAAACTCATACACAAAGAGAATTATCTATTAAATATAATGTAACTATAGGAGCAATTATTTATCATACAAACGAAAGAAGTAAAAAAATGCGTATAGAATATGCTAAAAAATATTTTAAAAATTTACCAGATGAAAAGAAAAAGGAAATATATGATAAACGTAAAGAATATCAAAAGAATTATATGAAAAGGAGAAAAGATGAATAATAAAATAAAACAAGCAAAAGCACTTTTAGAAAAAGATGGAACAACTTGTAATGAAAGATATCTTGGAGCAGATGTAACTTTTAGAAATTGTTCAGATGGATTCATTCATTCTGAAGAAGCATATAAGGAGATTTGCAAATGAACCACGAAGAAATTATTGAAAAGTTTAATGAGTTTATTAAAAAATGGTGTGGAGATAATGCCCCTCATTTATTAGACTCGGATGAAAATGATGGAGAAGAGTTTAGAGAAGCACTTTCCCTAAAAGAGCAGGAAATAGAAATCTTACAAAAATCAAAAAGAGATATGCATATTGAGGATTATAAGAAACATAAGAAAATCATTTCCTCTTTACAGGAGAAGATTGAAAAAAGAGTTAAGAGTTTAGAAAAAGATATTGAAAAGAAAAAGCAAATATTTTCTAAAGAAGCTAAACAATGTAATTTTTGTGGAAGTTATCACGGAAATTTAAGTAATGAAATTAATGAAATGATAGCACAAAAGGTAGAATTAGAAGAAATCAAAAAAATATTTGATAATCAGCAGAAAAATAGGAATGGTCAGGCTGGTAGTCCTGTGGGTTCGATTCCCCCCCATTCTGAACCTACTGCTGATACTACTCCTAACATCTCTGCAAAAGGATGCGGAAAATATTTACCTCCAGTAGGAAGTTATAATTCTTGTGGTAAAAATGGAATGTTATGTCCGTCGTGTCAGAAGAAGTTTGTTCCAAAGGAGATGGGGCAATGATAGAAATCAAGCATAAAATAACAGGCAAGGTATTATTAGAAGGAGATTTTAAAACTATTAAAGAGTTAATTAATGCAAATTCAGATAAAGTTCTTAATTTGAGTTGGGCTGATTTGAGAGAGGCTAATTTGAGTGGGGCTGATTTGAGAGGGGCTAATTTGAGAGAGGCTAATTTGAGTTGGGCTAATTTGAGTGAGGCTAATTTGAGAGGGGCTGATTTGAGTGAGGCTAATTTGAGATGGGCTGATTTGAGTGAGGCTAAAGGAGAATTTACTTTTAATTGGGGAGTTAAGTTAAAAGTTGTAAAGGAGAAACAGGGGGAGAAGAAATGATAACTGACGAAGCAACATTAGATTACCTAAATAAGTATAACCATTATTTATGGGAGCTTAGTATTGGGTTTAATAAACAGAGATTAGATAAAGATTATGATGGATTTCTGTTATTCAAGATAGTTGATGAAATTATGAAAGATGATAATATTCAACAGGGTTGTAAAGAAAGAAAGACATTTAATAATCCTAAAGATGCCTTAAGTTATTTGCAAAATGAGGCTAAAGAAGGAGAAGAAATTGTTTTAGATGAAATAGCTACTATTGAACATCCAAGAGAAATAAGATTTTTTAAAAAGAATATTCAACAGGGCTGTGGACAAATCTATTGCCCTTCTTGTAAAAGTTATGAATGTGAAAATGGTTTTGTATGTGGAGCAAAGATTTTTAATGAGATATTTTTATGTCCGTCGTGTCAGGAGAAAGCTAAGGGGGGGAAATGTAAGTATGATTATACAAATATATAAAAGAGTAAAGGAGATAGATAAATAATGCAAGTAAAGAGGTGTTTCGGACATAGTGGTGAAAAAGACTGCTTAATGTTTCTTTGTAATTGTCCAGCTGAATGTTATGAGTGTTATTTGAAATGGTATAGACTTACAAAAAAAGATTACTATATAAGATTGAGGGAAGTTATTGAAAATTATATGAAAGATAATAAAATAACTTATAGGTATTAAAATGACAAATAAAGAATTTATTATTGATGGAATAATTAAAAAAGTAAACAATAACGGATATGTTTCAATTAAATGTGGAATGAATTGGGTTCTTGAACATCATTTAGTAGTTGAAAATAAAATTGGAAGGAAACTTAAGGAAGGAGAGACAGTTCATCATATAGACTTTAACAAGAAGAATAATGATATAAGTAATCTATTTCTTTTTCATTCACAAAGAGAGCATAAGTCTTTTGAAAATAAATTTAAGCAATTTGGAATGACTCAACCGATACAGAAAATGATTGAAGAAAGATGGGAGAACTTTACATGAAATTATGGATTAACTTTGAAGAGAAAGACATAAAGAAAAGAAAAAATGGTTGGAAAGAAGGAAGTGATTGGGAATCTCAGTTAGAGTTTGAAGAAGAACAAGATTTAGAAAATTGTTTTTTTGATTTTGATAGAGATAAAGTTACTTTACATTTTAATAATGGAATTATAGAAATGACAAAAAAAGAATTTGGAGAGTTGTTTAAATGAATATGTCATATAATATCTATTAAATGAAATAAAATGCTCAAATATTACATAAAAATTAATGATACTTCATATAAACACATATATTTAAAAAAGTAGTTTCATTTAAAACTTTAATATGACAAAAAAATTAAAAGATAAAGATAAAGATAAGACTTTAGGTAAAATGATTTGTGAAATTTATAATGGAGATGAAGAGATTCGTACAGAGAAGTCATCAAATCATTTCTTAAAAGCAATAGCAATTGGAATTAAATATTTAGTTAAAAACTCAAAATGATAACAAAATTAGAATTAATTAAAGAAATTAGAACAAGAGTTCTAGAAAGAATTATCAGCGATTTTGGTCATATAACAGAAGACTTAACTAAAACTAAATTAAGTATATGGGATGTTAGAAAGATTTTGTATGATGAATGTAATATCCAAATGAAAAAAATTTTTGATGAGGAATTTTTAAGATGAAATCAAATAGTCAAACACAGCGGGGGGACGAAAGTAAAACTTTTGACAACAAACGCAATTCTAAAAAGATTATTCGTCTGACATCTTCTGGCTCTGCTAATAATGATATTTGTGCAAATTGCGGAAAGAAGGAATATGACCATTTTATTAAATTAGGTGGAAAAATAACAGATGACAAGATAATGTGTTATCAAGATAGTGAAAGATTAGAAGAGTTTGTTCCAAAAGATAATAGTCCAGAAATTAATAAAAAAGACTTTGCTAAACTTCTTGAAATAGTTAAAAAGAAATGTGATGAAGCAACGCTTGAAGAATTAGAAGAATGTGTTAAGTTTTTAGAAGAATCATCTTCTCCTGACGAATCGACTGCTCGTAATAACGATGATGGTCTTAGTAGGACTGACGGAGATAGTCCAAAGAAGAAACAATATGCCCCAGAGAATTCAGAGGCAATGCGGGATAAGAAGTTACCTCGCTCTGATTCAAACCCTATCGAATCAGTTAATGTCTCAGAGAAACAAACTTCTTCTGCGGACAATAATCAAGTAG
>Ga0172380_10007812_pt1 | contig 11905 bp, 7 predicted proteins | sample Leawe162metaG_FD_119747 | JGI IMG/M metagenome (GOLD analysis project Ga0172380, IMG submission 119747) | Leachate microbial communities from a municipal landfill in Southern Ontario, Canada - Leachate well 162 metaG | ecosystem: Engineered > Solid waste > Landfill > Unclassified | place... | reverse complement strand
TAGATCGATCCCCAGATCGTCAAACGAAGTGCCATAACCGGTAATAGCTAACTCCATCGTGTCGCCACGCCAGCCAGATCGCGGTTCGATCGTAATGGTTTCCGCAGTTGGCGAATTGGTCGCCTCAACCGTAAAGGTACCCTCCTCGATCAACGGTATGGCGTAACTTAAACCCTCTTCCGTGTCTTCCGGGGTAGTGATCCGAATGGTCCAGGGGCCCACCTTGGCCGTATTGCCGATCCGGAAAAACTTGTCATCGCTGATGGTACCGCCCAACACGATGCTACCAAAATTAACGATATCAGTTTGATCGATGGTAATTCCGGAATCATCGCCCTCCTTAATAATACTGATCCAACCGGCGACCCAGAAATCGTTGTATTGGGCAGACGCAAATATCTTTGCGCCGCCGGGAACCGTATCGGGACGATAAACCGAATGGGCAAAGCCCGCATCACTGATATCTTCCGTTGGAGTTACACTGCCAGCGTCAGTGGCAAAGCTGAACTCTAACGACGCGGGAACAGTTATCTTCTGGCCATTGTTGTAACGGAAGATGCGCGCTGTCACGGCACTCTCGCCAAGGGGGGAGGAGGAGATGTCAACCGACCGAGGGTCGGTAGTGATCTCCATCACATATGGGTTATCGGATTGTTCAATGATCTGCCACAAAGTATAGCTGGGAGGATTAGTCACCGATTTAACTTGGGCGCGTAGCTTAAGAATGCCATAGTCATCCGGCGGCAGATATTCAAATTCGGCTCGGCCGCTATTGTTGATTGACACGGTGATCGTGTCGGCATAATCGTCGTTGGTCTCAGCCGGACGGAGACCACCACCGCCATCAATTATTTTGATCTCAACTGTTTTATTGGCGTATTCAGGGTCTGGTATCCACACCCCTAAGCCTTGGGCACTACCGCCGGCCACTAACCGGAGCGTGCCCATGCCGTTGTCGGTGCGACCATCAAGCGGGGGAACGTAAAAGACAATATCTTGCGGCTCAATCAGCTCCACGGTGGTAGAGGAATTCCACTTGGTTTGGCTACCGCTAATGGTCACCCGATTGATATTAGCGCCCTGTGTACCGTGATTCGGCACGATGTTGGTGATCATCCCCATAAACTGAACAGAGGCGATATCGCTGAGTCTTACCCAATAACCATCTGGTTGAGTATCGTCACCTTCTAAAATTAAATACTCTGCCCAAAACGAGGCGATGCCGGCTGCTTCCGAACTAACAGCAAAGGTAGCTTGCCCGGCTTCGTCGGTTATATCGCTGATGGTGCTAATAATGTCTGTGTCGCCAGAGTAATCATCACTATCTTCAACATAGTTGCGATTCGACATTATTCTAACTTTGTAGCCCTCCACCGGAGCGGGGGAGTCCTGTCCATCGTTCAGCATAACGGTAATAGTAGATATGTCAGTGCCGTTAGCTGGCACCTGGGTAGGCGCCGCCTCGATGGTTGAAGTAGTGTTCCAGGGGACATTAGGCTTAACAAAATTGATGTTCACAGGACCCAAGCTGGGCGGCTCACAAGCTACACCGTCTCCAATCAACACTACAACACACGTGTTGATTAACGCAGACCCAACACCCTCTGAAGATAATTTGAATTTAACTATCCCATTAGCGCCGGTTTTGAGAATCTCTCCATTTTGTTCATCGTTATTCAACGGGCTACCGGGATCCAGGCCATACAACTCTTCAAATTTAACTTCGACGGGTGAACTCTGAGAGGAGCCCGACTGGAAGATGCTAACGTTTACTCCCTCTAAAGGCGCACCAGAGTAGTCTCTCATCGTCACCGTGGCGACAGCATAGGCTTTTCCATCCCCAGCAATGGTGTCCGGCTCAATTACCAATTCCGACGCGCTCTCATCGGGCGTACCACCCTGGCCATAGATAAATGGTCCTAATATCTGAACTGCTCGCGAGTTAGATGGCCAGTTGTCGCTCTGCACGGTTGATCCGCCAGCTTTATAAACATAGACGGTGGTGCCGCCATCCTCCCTGGCAGTTCGAACATCCAGATCGGCGCTAAAGATCAAACCAGGGACCCCACGAACATTACCGTCATTGTCAGAATCACCAAATTTGAGCATCGAGTACCACTGGCCGCCGCTAAGCATCGCAACGGAATTACTGCCAGACTGAGCATAGTCTGGCACTCGAGGGTTAGCATACGTCCCGTCATCCATCTCGGTTTGGCCATCAAAGACAACCGCACGATCGTTGAGCCCAGTTACATGTAATCCGTAGATGCTCCGAGCGTTGTTGATATCAACACCACTCATATCTAAATTGGCATCAGCCACCCAACCGGTCTCTCCTAATCTATCAGTCCGGGCTGTTCCCGCTAATTGTAATGGAAGACGAGATAGACTTGATGGCGGTGTCCAGGCTGGTGAGTTGATGATGCCGCCTACTATCAACGGGGTGGTCTGACGGACGCCGCTATCCACAGTGGAAGCTGTGTCTAAGAAGCCTAACCCCATAAAAGCGCGGCCCTGTGCTACCCCCAAGCTATCAGCTAACGTATAGCCAGCTGGCAGTGTTGGCGACATGCCGGACGGAGCCGTAACAGTCTCCGACTTCGAGTTAGTCCCCAGCCAGTGGTTATGAGTGGCACTGCCCAGATCCCAATGGTAGGCATAGGTAATATTTCCGACATATTGGTAGGCCTTGGTCTGAGGCCAACCACCGCCGATTAGTGGGAACGGCCCGAGATCATCTTCTATCACCCAAAAAGATCTTCCCTGGTTTGTCATATAGGCAGTGCTGGCCGGACTAAACCAAGTAGCCCCGCCCGTCACCATCAATGACCCGTTGGGATGTTTAAATAAACTAAATCCATACCGCCCTTGGGTTACTGGCGAGATGGATATAGCGGTAGTCCCGGGCCAATATCCAACATAGAATCTTAAATGCGCCAGATGGGCAACCTTACCTGTTGCCCAAGCCTCCGATAACCGTTGACCAGCGTAGTCAGAAACAGAAGTAGCACCAGGGTTAACCCCCAGTTCACCTTCAAATACTTTAATTGCGTTACCGCTGGCATTGAGATTGAGAATATAGTGCTCACTGACTGTGGTAGAGAACTGTCCTTTCATCAAATACTCGGACAACTGCTTGGCCAGGTTAATGGGAGTAACCTGCTGTATCTGTACCTGTTGAGCACTGAGACTGCTGGTGGAGCCAGATAGTTCACTGGTGCCGGTGGATGGCTCGTTAACAATAACCTGGGCTCCGGTGGCTACTGCTGTGCCGATCGCCCCAGTAGGCAATGAAACCCCAGTGGTACCAGTACCAACTTTACCAACGGTAGGAGTGTTCTTGTAGGTATCCCATTTGGCAACATCTTCGTCACCATAGATAGGCTGCCGTAGATTATATCCGCCCCAGCTGTATTCCCGACCTCCAACAAACGGTAGCCCATAGATGCCACCGATGATATGCAGGCTGCTGCCAGTAATGATGGTTTCGGGGTAGAAGTTAACCCCGGTCAGTTTGGCCCACACCTCCCAGTCAGCGGTAGGGCTGCTTAGATTTAATCGTTCAATTGTAGAGAAAAGTAACGGGCTGGAGCCTGTCTCCAGGGCGGCTGGATCGGGGATATGAGCATCACCCGAAACTACGTAGAGATAGTTGCCGTGCTGAAAAGCTTGAAAGGCAGCGTGTCCGGAGAACATTGTGCTCCATGGCTCGAGCGAGGACACCCCTCCCTCCCATACACCAGTTACCGGCGAACCATCAGTTGTGCTAATCTCCATTCGCTCAACTGAATCGAGCGACCTGAAATTGTTATCGCTGGTATTGTGTTCAATCCCACCGATGGCATAGATGTAGCGCTTACCGCCAGTATTAACCTCAACCAATTTGCCTAAGCTACGCGCCTTGGTCATATCATTTGTTAGCCTCGACCAGGCCAAATTAGCATCGTCTGGCTTGTTGTAGGCCGCGCTGGGTTTGGGTGGATTCAGTAATTTCTCGATCTCGTCACCAAATAAAACAGCTACTCCCAAGACGAGTAGCCCAGTGGCGATCAAGATAACCTGGCGTAGGTTACGCGGGTTAGTTAGATAGCTGATTATCCGATTGGAAAAACTCATTTAGCGCTTTGTTTTTCTTTTTTTATTGTATCAGTAATCAGGAGAAACTGCTTTTGGCCAGTTTTATGATGTTTTTATATTATATAACACTTTGCTCTTTTTGTCAAGAGGTAGCTTTAAAACCAATAGTTGGAGGCGCTCCGTCTATCCGGAGTAGTAGGTGCCTTCATCGGTGGCGAGATAGTGCCCCCGGATAGCTTCTTTAATGTAGTCTTCGTCAGCCACCACAAAGTCGATCGGGAGATTGGTCATCCCACGGATCTCACTCATTACCAGCTCGGATGGCTCGGCAATGGCTACCAATATCCCATTATTAGTGTGTGACACCGGGATAACGGTATATTTTTTGGCGATCTCATAAGCGATGTGCTTGATAGCCGATTTATCGATCTCGTAGCGCGAGATGTCGATCTCTGGAATTCGATGCTGGCTACTTAAGGCGGTGACCAAGTCCGACCGTTTGATCAGACCACGTTCGACCAAGATATCGCCGACCCGTTTACCCGTAGCCGCCTGCTCGGATAAAGCGTTGGCCAGATCGGCAGGGGAGATCAACCCTTCTTGAACTAACTTCTCGCCCAGTGGAACGGTGGGCATAGTGGTAGCGCTCGCTTGAAACTTAACTCTGGAAGCCGCCTCAACCAACGCGCCGATCTTGGTAACCGCATCGCCGGGATTTTTGATCGACATTAATTTAAACGATCCCTCTTTGGCTGCAGATTGAATTAGGATATCGCCAAATCGAAAGACAGTGGCTAAGGTTCCAGGTATAGTGTAACGAATATCCTGTACCTGCCGGAGGGCTAACTCTGATCGGCGGTGAACAAAGAAGGTGATCAGCTGAGAGTCGATCAGTTTGTCTTCACCGACTACCCAAATATCGAGATACCAAAATGACCAGTACATAAAGAAATAACTGATCGCCAAGAACACTAAGACCCCAACATACAACACAACAAACGGTAGGGCATCCGGCATCGGCAATAACCCAGTCGCGATGATGATCGCCACAAAAATTATGATCAGCAGAACAGCCAACATAGTAAAAGCAGCTGGGCCTAACAGATTAACCGGGTGGCGACGATAAACTAAATACTCGCCACTGGCTGATTGATTGGTTTGCTCGTCCATAAAAGATTAAAACAAGATCATAAATAAAGCGATCACGATCGATAGCAGCAACGTTAAACCACCAAGACCCAAGTAGAGCGCCAGAGCTCGCCCAGCATACTGCCCCTGTTCTCTGGGGAGATCATCGTAGCGGTATTTAAGAATATGGTAGATGATCACTCCCGCATAGATCAGCGACAAGAGCAACAGAACAAAGTAGATAATCCAGATAATTACAACTTCCATAACGGTTATTCAAATAGTCCGACCGGAGCCTTGGCTGGGGCAGGAGGGATCAAATTAAGATGATAATAGGCTGCTTCGGTCGCCATCCGACCTTGCGCGGTTCGATTAATAAATCCAGCTTGAAGCAGATATGGTTCGTATACCTCCTCAATAGTCTGTCTCTCTTCCGCAATGGCAGCGGCCAGGGCGGAGAGACCAACCGGCCCACCATGAAACCGTTCTACGATGCAGGTCAGGATCTTTTTGTCTACCGCATCCAACCCATTAGCACCCACCCCCATTAAATCTAAGGCGCGCTTGATGATCTCCTCAGAGATAATGCCCTGGTTATGCACCTGCGCAAAATCACGAATCCGTTTGAGTAATCGATTGGCAGTACGAGGTGTCCGCCGGGAGGCGGCCGCGATCATAGTTGATTGGTCGGGCGGCAAAGCGATCTTTAAAATACGAGCAGATCGCTCCAAAATTTTTTGGATGTCTGCTTCTTGGTAAAAATCTAAACGATAAGTGGAGCCAAACCGATCCCGTAGGGGAGAGGAGAGGGCACCGGCTCTGGTAGTTGCTCCGATCAGAGTAAACTTAGGCAGATCTAAACGAATGGAGCGCGCTGAAGGCCCCTTTCCAATCACCACATCAATTGCAAAATCCTCCATCGCACTATAGAGCACCTCCTCAACTTGGCGACCCAGACGATGGATCTCATCTATAAATAGAATATCGCCGACGTTTAGATTAGTAAGGATAGCAGCCAGATCGCCTGGTCGCTCAATCGCCGAGCCAGAGGTTACCCGGAGACCCCCACCCATACTGTGGGCGATGATGTGAGCTAACGTAGTTTTGCCTAAACCCGGAGGCCCAAATAGTAAAATGTGATCCAAGGCCTCATTCCGGCCCTGGGCAGCCTGAATAGCGATCAGTAGGCTGGTTTTGATATCGTCTTGACCAACGTATTCGGCAAAACTCTGGGGGCGAAGAGTCATATCCAACTCCACCTCCTCCTGCTTTAACTTGGCATCCACCACCCTAACCCCCGCGGTCTCTTCTTTCATACACCCATTATACCCATACTAAAGACCAGTCGGGTTAGCTAAAGAAATGCCAGCCGATCAGACCCAGGCCAACGATCACTAAGTAGTAAGTAAAGATATCGAGCGAATATTTTTTGAGGAAACTCATCAAAAACCGGATGGCTAACAAGCCGGAGGCCAATGAAGCACCAAAGGCAACCAACCAAAACAGATAATCGGACGAGTTGATCGTTCCCTCACTAATCGTTTGGTAAAGCGAATAACCTCCAGCCAAAGCGATGATGGGCGCTGCCATTAGAAAAGAGAATTTAGCGGCGGCATCACGCTTTAGTTCCATATATAATCCAGTGACGATCGTGGAACCAGAACGTGAGACACCAGGTAACATCGCTAAGGCCTGGGCTAAACCGATCCCTAAAGCCCGAACCGAATTTAATTTAGATAGATCATGCTTTAACTTAACGCGATGATCGATCAGCCAAAAGATAATTCCCGATATTACCATTAGTATAGCCACAGGTAGTAGCCCTCTAAAATGAGTGCCGATCCACGGCTCCAGCCAAGGCCCTAAAATCAACGCCGGGATAGTGGCCACCACGATCAGCCAAAATAGTCGACGATTGGGTCTGATATCTTTACTATCAGTTTTGCTAAACAGAGCCTTAAACATACCAATCCAATCGCGCCAAAAGTAGATCAGGATTGCTGCCAGGGTAGCTAAGTGTAATATGGCATCAAAAAAATTACCCTGATCCGCCCACCCCATCAGCTCTCGAACGATCACCAGATGGCCCGATGAGCTGATCGGGATAAATTCGGTTAGACCCTGAATTAGGCCTAAGATCGCTGCGATAAATAACGGCTGCTGCATTAGATAACGTTAATATTCCAAGTAACCGTCGGCCCAAACCAAGTAATATTTTCCGCCACTAATCTAAAGACTTCGGTATAATTGCCAGAAGTAAGCGGGGCTTTAAGATTAAATCCTAAAGTCATTGTTCCACCGGTCGGTATTTCAAATCCAGTGCTAATGGCTCGATTGGGGCTGGTCCAACTATCCATCGAAAATGGGCTGGCACGATCCAACGGGTTAGTCGTACCCAACCTGACCGTCCCATAGCCGCCGTTGCGTTGAGCATTCCAAGTGGCCGTGCCTGTGTTTTTAAAGGTAAGGTTAACAAAAGTGATCTGACCCGGGCTAAGAGTTAAATTAGTAACAGAGCCAGCCAACTCGGCCTGATAGTGGCTGGGGTTCTGGTCGATCCCACCGGAGTTAACTGTGATCTCCCAGTAGATCCCTAAATCGGGTAGCCATTTTTTGTATTCGACTACTGCATTAAAGTATTCCTTGTAGACGCCCGGCTGAGCAGCTTTGATCAAGAATGAAAAGCGCCCGATCTCACCCGGATTAACCTGGGTCTGTTCTAATAATGCAGCGCGGTTAGATGACACCCAGGTGCTGTGATAAAAAACACTCGTCCGATCCATTGGTCTAAAGGTGCCAAATCGAAATGGAGTTGGGCTATTACTCCCCGAACCAAACCAAGACATATTACCAGTATTGCGTAACTCTACCCAGACTGTGGTTTCGCCGTTGACGTTCAAAGTAGGGTATGGGCTTTGTCTAACCCAGGCCGCCGAATATCGTTGGGCGCCAGTCGGATTAAAGGTGAGATTAAGACTGCCGATATCGCGGAGGGCGGTAGCATCCGAGAAAACCAACTTTCGACTGCCAGACCAACGCGATCCGATCAATGCGGTAACCACACCTTGCTGGTTGGTTAAACCCAGGCTAATCTCGCCAGTTGTTGCAGTGCCGCCCAAAAGGATCTCTCCTCCCTCGATCCGCATCTTAACTAAATGGTTGGGAACCAGAACTGATCCATCCTTAACCGTTACCGTTACTTGAGAGTAGGTGCTCTGATCGGCTGGCAGCGTGGTGCGCGAAGCAGTAATGGATCCAGTGATCACGCTGGCTTGTTGAATAGACAGCAGGGCTGATGGCATATCGATAATACCGCTGCCATATTCGGTGGCGCTGCCTCTGGGGGTGGCAGTGTTTTTTAAGATTGATTCGGATTGAGCCGGAGTAAGATCGACGTTGCGAGCCAACATCAACGAGACCAGCCCGGTTACATGAGCAGTGGCAAATGATGTGCCGGAGTTATTAGTGTAAGAATCATGGGTAATGTAGTTGGCCGAAGGGATATTAACTCCAGGTGCCATAACATCTAAGTTTGATCCGTAGTTGGAAAACGAGGCGCGATAGCCAGAGCCGTCGACTGCCCCGACAGCTATAACATTAGAATAGATCGAAGGATAGAGCAGCTGACCCTTACTGTTGTTGCCACCGGCTGCCACGATGATAACTCCTTTATTAATAGCGTAGTTAACGGCTTGTTCCAGATCCAAGCTATCGACGTAGGTACCAAAACTCATGTTGATCACTTTGGCGCCGTTATCGGCGGCGTAACGAATTGCATTGGCGACGTTGTTGTACTCACCACCACCTAAACTGTTTAAGGCTTTTAACACCATCAACTTGGCGTTCCAATTGATTCCAGCGATGCCCTTGCCGTTGTTGACCTGAGCCGCAATGATACCAGCGATGGAGGTACCGTGACCATTTTGGTCACTGACATCGTTGTTATTTTGATAGAAGTTATAACCATTAATGTCATCTACATATCCGTTGTTATCATCATCAATATGATTATTGGGAATCTCTTTTGGGTTAACCCAAAATTTGCCCACTAAATCGTCGTGGTTAAGCGCCACTCCGGTATCGATCACAGCAATAACCGTACCCACTCCCGTGGTAATATCCCAAGCTTGCTGGATCCGGATCTGCTGAAGGTTGGCTTGCTGCGAGAAAAGAGGGTCGGTAGCCAACTGCTGGATCGTAACCTGATCAATTGGACTATTATCAAGAGACTGGATCGTTACACCACCATGGAGAGAGGGGAGGAGCGTGACGATCAAGCTAAATATTAGAGGAAAATAGAATTTACTCATAATCTAATTATACTTGCCCAATTATTATAACCTACTCATCCATCGACCTCCGCGGTTCGATTCCTCCACCACGGGAAAACTCTCGTTTTCCCGACCCCTTTCCCAAGGTTCGATTCCTTCAGGCAACCGTATACAAAAATAATCACCGGCATCTGCCGGTGTTTATTTTTGGTGGGCCCAGAAGGAATCGAACCTTCGTCCCCAGCTTAAAAGGCTGTTGCTCTACCGTTGAGCTATGGGCCCAATAAATCAATCCTATCACTATCCACCTTAGAGTTGACCAAGGGACGATTGTAACAGATCACTGAGATTAAACTCTTTCACTTCACTGGGAGCTGCCACACTAACTGGGCTATTGAGGCGGGAAAAAGTTATATCCAGCGCCGATTCGGATTGGCCGGCTGTCGATAGGTTACCACGCGCCACTAATTTGGCCAAATGATAGTCGCGCTTACTAATCCACAGGTCGTAAGTATAATCGGTGGCTAATTTTAACGCCGCCGAACGATCGAATTTAACTCGCTCATTGGTTACTGCCTGAACTGCATCTAAAAGACTACCCAAAGCATCACGATCAATGAGGACGGCCAAGTGATAGCAGCGTACGCTTTTAATTGTTTCATCGCCTAACACTGTTTGGACAGTAAACAACTGAGCGGTTTTAAGCAGTTCGCGGATCTTTATCCCATCCTCGTTAGTCAACCTGCCACCACCGCCCAGGATATTGCCAACGGTCGCTTCGGGGTTTTTAACCTTATACCATCTGGCATCGGGGGTTAGGGATAGCGAGGCGCTACTGGGGACGTTCGATTCCTGCACTCGAAAATAAGTGTATTCCGGAAGGCCGCGTAGTTCGGCGCTAATCTTGGTGTTGCCATCAGGAGCTTGGCCCGATAGATCAAACAGCAGAGAGAATTTGAGATTATCCAGGTTAGACAGATCAACTTTAGCCGTGAAATCAGCCACTAACTCTTTAAGCCCATTAAATATCGCCGTGTCCGAAGCACCAGCTAACTTTAACTGGCCAGCGGCCTCTAATTGGTTTACCTCGCTCATACTCACCATCATGCGATCGACTATCACTCCCATATCTGGCCGAGAACCACAGCCACCCAATAGGAGGGGGATCAGTAAAGCTAAAGTTATGAGATATCGTCGATTCATGGAGTATGACCTTGCGTCTAATTCTATGATACTCGCCTGGCTTTTTCAATACAAAAAATCGCTATAATGAAAGAGGGGAGGAGATATGCTAAAAGCTATTAGCGAGGTAGTGGGAAGTCGGTTGGTCGACTTAGACAAAAGCCAAGCGATTGGCGAGGTTGTTAATTGGGTAGTTAATCCCGATGAACGAAAACTTAGCGCCTTGGTAGTCCGATTAAATGGCTTATTCCCCAAAAATATGTTGGTAACTACCGCGGACATTATTGAGTACGGCCCACAGATGGTAGTAGTCAAAAACCAACTATCGGTGGTCACCCCAGATGAGGTAGTGGGGATGCCCAAACTGCTTAAATCTAAATTCCGGCTAATCGGCGGACGGGTGGAAACTAAGTCCAGAAAATTGATCGGTCAGGTGGAGGACATTATGTTTGAGACCACCGATTCGAGCTTGCAGAAACTATACGTTAAACCAAACCTACTGGGATTAGTCACCCGACCCGATGTAATAATCGGCATCGACCGAGTTTTACTAATTGAGCCCAGACGGATAATCGTAGAAGATGACGTGGCAGAGCCGATCGCGCCGGGGCAGACGGTTCGGGCAGAGGTTTAGAACCGACCGATTATTTTTAAGCGCTGCATCTCTTTACGGGCGGCCGCATATCGCGGAAGATCCTGGATCTTTTGGAACTCCCGCTTTAATAAGGCGGTCGGTAACTTATGGATTAATTTTGCCTGGCGCTTAAGCGCGGCGGCGGTTAGTCGTTCGTATTTAAACCCCAGATCATATTTGAATCGAATTGCCCGTAGAATTCTGAGAGGATCCTCTTTCAGCCGCAAATCTGGGTCGCCCACTATCCGGATCAGTTTAGCAGATAGATCCGCTCTCCCACCAACTGGATCGAATATTTTGCCGGTGGTTGGATCCCAGTAAATGGCGTTGATGGTTAGGTCTCGTCTAAGGGCGTCCTGCTCCAAATCGACGATAAAGACGACCTGCCTGGGCGAGCGTTTGATGTGGTCAAACTGCTCATCGTAGATATCCTCCCGAAAGGTAGCGATCTCGTAAGTACCGCCCTCCCATGTAAAACTGACTACACCAAAGGTCTCATTAACATGGGCGGGGACGACACCTTGTTTGCGAAGCGTCGCCACCATCAGGCTGGGCTTAGCATCAGTGGCGATATCAATATCCTTAGGATCATAATCAACCCCCAACAGCTTGT
>Ga0172380_10007811_pt1 | contig 11905 bp, 17 predicted proteins | sample Leawe162metaG_FD_119747 | JGI IMG/M metagenome (GOLD analysis project Ga0172380, IMG submission 119747) | Leachate microbial communities from a municipal landfill in Southern Ontario, Canada - Leachate well 162 metaG | ecosystem: Engineered > Solid waste > Landfill > Unclassified | place... | reverse complement strand
CATTACAATTGTCATAATAATTAAGTGATTTCTTATCTTCAAGATAACTTTCTTTTCTTTTGTTTAGATAATGATTAAAAACAAAACGAGCTGCACCAAAATGTTTAGCCAACAATATTTCTTGTTCTTTTGTTGGTTCTAATTTAAATTTATATGACTTAAATATAATTTTCATTTTAACTAATATATTAAATCTTTTAAGTCATATTTTACATTTTTATGGTTTTTTTGTAAACATTTTTATTTAAAATTAATATATAAGAGTGAAATTCATCCACGAAACTGAAGATTTCGTGGTTTTCTTTCACAAAAATATAAATTAACTCTATTAAGAGTTATAATTGGAGAATTCAGTAGAATTGGTAAGGATTTAAGTGATACCGAAGCCAGTAAGGTTATTAGAAAAATATATGATAATGCCAAAGAACTTTCCAATACGTATGAAATGGACGTACTTGATACGTATTTACCCAAAATGTTGAATATGGAACAAACATGGAAAATTGTTTCTGATTTGATACAGACTGGTGGTTATAGTGGTATGAAAGATATGGGTAAAGTAATGGGGAATATTAAAAAGAATCCACAATTTTCTCAAATAGATGGCAAAATATCCAGTCAGATAGTAAAAGAATTACTAAGTGTGTAAAAATATATTTTTATTTTTTTATATATAATAAAAAATAAATTATTGTTATGAATCACATAAAAGATTATGATAGTTTTTACCTAAATGAAAATGCTGGCAGTAATGTTGAACATTATAGATATTTAGACATCGAAAAAGTTGAAGACGGTCTAAAAATTTTTTTGAATGAAGACGGGAAGAAAAATGTTGAAGAAGAAGGTGGAATAGAAGAAAGTAAATTCTATGAATATTTTGAAGATGTTCATGGTAATTCTGAATATATTTATTTTGAAGATATGGGTGATGCTGGTTTTGGGTTGACTTCTGCACCTGGGATTACGGATGGTTATGACTATGCTGATAATGGTGATTTGACTGATGAAGGTCGTACTGATAGTGAAGTATATTATTTTCCTAATTATATGATTAGAGACTTCACCCAAGATATGTTGGAAGATGGTTTTGTAATTTTCACGAAAGCATAAAAATATTAATAATAAACCATTAGTAACCGATTAAAGTTGTTAACATGTTGATTAACAACTAATATATTTCCAATAAAAAATATTTTATTTTTATAAGTAATTAAAAATAAAATTATTATATTTGATGAAATTTTTTTAGTCGGTCATTATTGTTTTTAAATATAAAAATGAAATATAATTATGATATTTCTTATTGAGATAGGTTATAAAACATTTATAAAATCACTATTATTGTTAAACTATAAGTCGAAAGAATACCAAATTAGAAAGGATGAGACAAATAACACTCGATAACTGACTAAAAAAATTAAATAATTTTGAATTTTATAAAAACAAAAACATGGAAGCACAAAAATCTGATCTTCAATGGTTAATGAATAAAAGCGATAACTGTTCAACAAGATATATGGAAGATGAACAGATGTTATTAAATATTATCGGAATGAATTTTTTTAAACGTTTGTTCATCCGAAGAAAAATTCTTTCTTTCTTAAAAAGTAGAAGCAAATATAATTTTTAAACAGTATAATGCTGAATAATGGTGAATATAAAACCTGAATATTAATATATAAGAATATCTAAAATATAATAGTATTCAATGAGAAACATCCGTCAAATGTCAATAATGCAGATTGATGTCACTAATCATTGCAATAAAGAATGTTCTAATTGTACAAGACTTATAGGACATTATAGGAAAGACCAATTATATTTCATGGATGTCGATTATTTCGAAAAAGCTGTTATTTCATTAAAATCTTTTAATGGTGTAATTGGTGTAATGGGTGGACAGCCTACTTTACATCCACAATTTCCAGAATTATGTAGAATTATAAAAAAACACATAACCCCCCAATCTCGTAGAGGTTTGTGGTCAAATTATTTTAAACACGAGGAATACAAAGAAATTAATAAAAAAACTTTTGGTTATTTTTGTTTAAATTCTCACTCAGGTAATATATATCATACCCCTATTCTGGTATCCAGTAAATCGGTTGTTGAAGATGAAGTTAAACGACAAGAATATATTGAAAATTGTTGGATTCAAAACACTTGGTCAGGTACTATAAATCCGAATGGTGGATTTTTCTGTGAAGTTGCTGGTGCATTATCAATGTTACTGGATGGTGTAAAGGGATTTGATATAGAAAAAAAACCTGATTGGTGGAAAAGACCTATTAATGATTTTACAGAGCAAAGAAAATGGGCTTGTGATAAATGTGGAGCAGCCTTACCATTAAAACCGAGAAAATCATCATCCGAAATAGATGATATTTCAGAAGATAATTACGAATTGCTTAAAGAACAATCTAAAAAAATAGAACGAGGAAAAACCGTAATATTTAAAGGTACATTAGATGAAACTCAAAAAAGAGATGCATGTTGGTATAGAACATATTTTCAAGATAAAATTATTAAAATAGGAAATAAACATTAAACACTAACTACAAGTGGTTTTTTTAATGTTATACCCTCATCGCTACCATATTTTGTAATTTTATATATTAGTATTGGACTTCCACCTTCAACTTCAACTTCCTTTTCGTAATTCAAATTCCAAGCAGATTTATAAACAGTTGCATCCCAGTTTATATTTTCTGGTTTAATCTTTCCATATAATACATAACAATCTTCTCTTGAACCGCTATGTGGTTCTGCACCTTCTTCTTTATAAGACCAAAATAAACCCACACCATTGAAATTTTTAAATTGTGTATAAGCATCTACAAATCCACCCTTGCTATATGAGACAGCTCTATAAATAGGTATTAATCCATTTTCATCCTGTTCATCAATTAGAATATCCAAGACGTTATTTTCTTGTAATTTTTCATAAAAAATATCAATCTTTATATCATTATCAATCTTTTCTAAATCTGGATTATCTTTAATAAGAAAATCTTGTAAATCATATAATAGCTTGAATTCTTCTGTAATATCTTTAAGTGTACTTTTCGGATGTTCTTTTATATAATTATTAATTTCATCATTATAATATTCGGGGTTATCTAATGGACTGTATTTTTCTAAGAATCCTGCATTAAATTGATATTGTATTGTTTCGCTGTCTATATCGGCATCTTTAAAATATGTGAAAGCGTTATTTTCTTCATTTTCCCAAGCTTTTATTATATCCTGTCTATCCCAATCAGAGGTGAAAGTTTCTGATTTAATTTTCAACTCATTAGATAATTCTTCCAGTCTGTCTATAATGTGTACATGAGTTGGTTTATCATGTATAGGATGTTGACTTTTTAAAAAAGGTATTTCAAGTTGATTTCGATATTCATTTAAAGATAATATGTATCTCATTCAAATAATGATTTTTTTTTAATTATTATATATATTAATTTAATTTTATTATTTTTGTTTAAAATATTTATAATGGAATTAAAGCATCAAATAGATTCAGACTTAGAAAAATTATTAAAAGTATTATGTGCTTGTATAACACCTGATTGTATATCATATAATAATTATTCGTATACGTCCCGTGCGAAGAAAGAACTAAATGTATATTTTTTTGGAAAAGAAGTTAATTTCAAAGAAATTATATTTGACTTATTTAATAAGTGTAAAATAGGGGATTCAATAAATATTTCACAATCTTTTCAGAATGATTTTATTTATTGGTTGAATAAATCAACTATTACATCACATTTAACATTCTTAACTTATTGTGGATTTATAACAAAAATTCCCAAAACAACACTAACATATCGATTGAATGCTGTTATTCCCGATAATTTGAAAATAAGTGATATAAAAGATGAAAAAAATTTAAAAAAAATTCAAAGACGAAATAAATTACAATCAATAAATATAAAATGACAACGTGATTTATGAAAGAAAATATAAATATTAATGATTATGTCGTGTAAACAATCATTTAGGAAGTTAAAAATTGAAGATATATTAAAATGAGAGAAAAATTAATTGAACACTTACAAAAATATGTTGATAATTCAACAGCACTCATAATGTCTGATGAATTGTTAAACATTATTGGTATTAGTAAAAGCACCATTTTATCTGGTGGTGATGAATTACCAGAGTATAGACTGGATGAATTGGATGAATGTCAAAGAATAAAAAAGGTGTTAATCAAAAATGGTTACATAAATACTGGTTTAAGAGATGCTATGGGTTTGTGGAGTGATTATTCAGAAGAATATGCTGCTGGTTGGCTTGGTTTACCAGAAGATGATGAAGAATTGTTTGATTGTATAAAACATCACATCCATGTAATTTATTTTCCTGAGTAAACATAAAGTGAGAAAAATTAAAAATAAAAAAGAACTCAGCAAAGCACACTTTTAAAACTGTTTAGAAACCTGTTAAAATTTTCAAACTTTTGTTTTTTTTCATTCTATAAAGATTAAAATAATTGAGTTTTTATGAAAACAATGAAAAAAAACAATGAAATTATTAGAGTTTCAGAAGAAAAAACAGAAAGTTATCTAAACATGGGTTACAACTACTGCCCTAAAGACGAATGGAAAAAGAATGTTCGTGATGTGGATAGGAAACCCCAAAACGATAACCCCAAAACGGGAAATAAAAAATAATAAATTACAATGAAAAGAAAACATATTTTTTTTGGAGTAATGATTTTAGTATTTATTATATCATTGATCTTAATTAGTATTTTCATACCAGTGTATCTTGAATTTTTTACATACACATTTTCATTTACAACACTTGTATTGGGATTTTTAAAATGGTTGATACCAAGGTGGTATACATGGATGGAACGTATGATAATATAATTATGATTTTTATATTTTTATTTTCCATATTTAGATTATTTTCGGTACTATATGTTATTTATTTAATATGTAGTATCGTTTTTTCCTTTTTAGAATGTTTATAAATTAAGATTCAAAATAAGAATGCGGTGAAAAACCATCACAATCACCGCATAAGTTACGGTGATTAATCGTCAATTAAAGAACGGTGAGCTTGTGTCATGATGCACAACGTAAGAGTTGGTTAGGTGGCTTAAAATTAATATTTTTATTTTTTCCTATTTTTATGTGTGAATCACAAAAAATCTCCGAAACTTCTGTTTAGTGGTAGTTCGTATACATCATTTAAAATCTTTTTATTTTTTAATATATATTAAAACAAAAATATTAATATCACATTATGAACCATAAAACACCATTTGATAAAGAATATAATCCAAATAATTATAATTATGTCCAAAAAAATATGATGGTGGATCATAATTATATTTGGGATACTTCTGAAGAAAATAGTAAAGAAAATGGTGATGCATTATGGAGAACAGGCTGGGCATATATAGCATATGGTGATAAATGTTTAAGGAAAGGAATTTTATCATGTTTTACAAATGAAATAGATAAAAAAGGAAAACCATATATTCAAGCATATAGATATCCGAATTTTAAAAGTGAAAATGTTAGTAGAGATCAAATAATTAGTGCGCTTTGTGGACTTAAAATAAATAATGATATAGAAGATATGAAGCGTATCATAAAAGGTTTAAGATGGAAAATTTCTAAAAAATTTCAACTCACACCAGATACGTGGATGTGGATGCAAGCGTTAAAAGGAAGTTTATTTTGGTCAATTATGTTTTGTTTCATCGATATGATATTTGTAGCACCTTGGTCAGTATTATATGACAAATTTTTATATAAGTGGACTGGTTTAACACAAGTATCACCCGAAGAAAAAGTTGGTGATATAAATGTCGAAGCGAATAAAAAACAAAAATTTGCGATGAATGTTCATTATCCAATGTATGCAAGACATCTATTCGCTTGGCAATTATATACAACAAGAAACAATCCATTTAAATGGATTTGTAAAAAATGTCTTTTAATTGGATTACATGAGAGTAATTTTTTGATGAAATTATTAGCGGGGAAAAAAATTAAATTATCAGATGTTTATCATTATAAACCTATGACTGGTTTTCCTTGGCAAGAAATGTACTTCAAACACATTTACAGTGCATGTGAAATAATAGCATTACATAGTGAATATAAAAAAATGTATGAAAATAAAGCAAACGTGTTAGATAGTGATATTCTTTGGTATATGTATGAGAAACACCCAGAATTATTTATAAATGATATTGATTAACAAAAATGAAAATAAATTTTTATTTAAAATATAGAAAATAATAAAAAATGTCAAAAAAATCAAAAAATAAAAAAACTTTTAGCTTCGAAGATTATATAAAAGCTAATAGAAAGGGTTCTCGTGAAGCCGAATTGGAAGACTCTACTGGATGGAAAAGTGTGCATAAAGCACATACATCACTAAAAGATTTCAAAAGGAAAAATAAACACCAGAAACCGATTATAGATAATTTGGATGACGAATAGTTAAAATATATTTAAAATTATGAGAAAATTTATTATTTTTGTATTTATAATATCGCTTATAATATCATGTGATCTTATTAATGATACACAAGTTGAAATAACAACAATTGACTCTACAAATTTTTACCAAGTTTTTGACACAACTAAATATAAAGAAAATTTCCCATCAAATTGTTTTGATCTAAACTTTGATGTAGAAAACAAAAATTTTACAAGAGTATTTATAAAGGTTTCTAATTTAGATTCATCAACCATGAATAATTTATCATTTAAATTATTTATAACATATCCATATCAAATAAAAACTATTATGATGAATAGTACTGATTCTTTGATTATTGTTATATATCATAAAGATTGTTTGTCAGGTTTTTATATAATAGAAAATTTAGTGAATAACGGAGCAAAAATTCTTAAAAAATAAAAAATTCTATTAGTTAATATTAATTTATTTATTATATTTGTTCTTGAATTGCGCCCATAGCTCAGTTGGTAGAGCAAAACACTCATAATGTTGAGGTCGGTGGTTCAAGTCCATCTGGGCGCACTATTTTAGAAACATGGATAAGAAAATACAAATGATTTATATTGGTATACCTGAAAACATCAAAAATTTTGTAAAATGGGTAACCCGATATTATCGAGTCAATGAACTTTCGCATATACCTGGTGGGAGTGATGTTATAATTGAATACACAAATGGAATGATTCTTGGTTATGATTGGATAAAAAATCCATCTAATTATGTTGAATCTATTATATACTATCATATTTTAAAGGGATTCGAAAAATATAGTATAATTCAAAAAATAGAAATCATAAAAGATAATATTATTGCTATTTATGCAAGAAAATATAAAAAGGAAAATCACAATTCAGTTGAATTTGAAAAAGCTTGGGATCAACAATCGAATATATTACCTTGGAAAATGCTAAAAAAATATGATTCAACTATTTATAAAGAATCTCCATTAATTGAGATACCTTTTCCAAATTTAGTTCCTGATTACGTGAAATATTTATAAATTATTTTTATATTTGTAATGTATATTGTATATTTTGGTTTATGAAAGGTCAACCTTCGAAAGGGGGTTGATTTTTTAATTAAAATTGCGATTTTTTTTAAACACTTCATAAGCAGCATTTAACTTTTGAATATTTCTTTTAGATATTTCCTGATTTTCTTGGGTTTCATTAATGAATTTATCAGGATGCCAAATTGATGCTAACTTACGATATGTTTTTTTGATATCTTCTACTGTACAAGATGGTTCAAGTTTGAATAATTTATACGAGTTTGTTATTTCAGATTGTTTCTTAGAATAAGTAAATTGATATTGATGTTGATAAGTCCTTTTGTATGCTTGTTCATATATTTGTTTAAAATATTTTCGAAAATTATCATAGAATGCTTGACTTTGATTTTTTGCACGTTCCAATTTCTTGGCGAGAATATAATCGAAAATTTTTATAAAAATATTAAATATTTGAATAAATGATAAAACAGAAAAAATTGTTATTATTATGTGATTTTTATATAATAATATACAAATAATCACATATATAGATAAACTAATAATATGTTGAACAATTTCTTTTCTTAATTTAGTTGCGTTTTTACTCATAGAATAAAATATATTATACAAATATATTTTAAAATAAAATATAAAATAATTATTTTAAAATTTCTTTTAATTTAATATCTCTGGTAAGAACTGCAATGTCTTTGGAAATTTCCTCATCACTTAATGAACGAAGTAAATTGTAAATAACTTTAGAATTAGTATATATTTGATATTTTTTTTGGAGATATTCACTGATTTTCTTAACATGCTCACCACTTTCAGTTAAGATATTATTTGATAATCTATTTTTAATTGTGTGGGTAGTTTTTTCTTCATCATCATTAATATAAAAAGACATCTTTATGTTGTTCAATATTTTATAATTTAAATCATCTTCATCATTTTCTATAGTATTTTCTAACTGTTGAAAATCAACAATAGAAGAAGGAATATACAATACAGGGTTTTGATATGTAAAAAATGCATTTGAATAATTTAAATTCGTTGCAACAAATGGTTGATAAACACCTTTGAAAAAACATTGTGATAAATCTTTTTTATAATATTTAATTTCAATCCCAAAATTATAATTTCTGATGATAGTATATTGATTAATATCGTTTAATGAAAACAAGTATTTATCATTATTATCAAACAAAATTTTACATGATTCTGGATCAAATATTATAATATTATAAAATTTATATTTATCATTTAATTTGTATTCTAAAATAAAATCATTATTCATGGACTTGATTACATTTAGCATTAGGGTTTTTTTTACCACCACAATATTTACATTCATCACAGGATAATATAGTATTGTATTCACAACCATATTCATATCCAAATGATGTCCAATACTTATAACCTTTACAGTTTGAATATGGACGTGTATATTCTTTTGAAAACATTTATATCATTTTTATGATATTATAGTTCAAAAAATGTTTTTAGTTGTCTATTCTTCTTCTAAATTTTTTATGATTTTCAAAGCCTTATCGAAAATGTCATCTTCTTTGTTCGTATTAGCTGCGAAGGCTAACATACTCGTAGCTTCTTTTCTATCACCAGTTGCATCAAGTAAATCTTGTGCTATTTTTTTACCAGATGTATAGACATCACTTACTTTTTTTTCTTCTGGTATATTAAGGAGTTTATGCATTTTACCTTTCTTAGGTTCAACATCTGCTACCCATTTTTCTTCATTAATAAATGATTCAAACGTTTTAACTATTTTTGACATTATTATATGTTTTTTTGTATATATTAATTTTCTAAAATATTTAATATTTTTATTTTAGATTTGTCCCACATAACATATTCAAGTGTGTCATGTTTATTATCCTCAATAATTAAAATATCGTAACCGAGTTTGTTTAATCGGTCTGTAAATTCATCTCTACCAAGATTTTTAAGTATACTGGTAACCCATCCTAATTCCCAATCAACGCCATTTAATATATCATTAAATATTATAATAGCTTCTAATTCTGTTCTACCATCTTCTCCATATATTTCAGCATCTGTATTATATAATTCTTCGTTGGGATAAACACAATACAAATTATCTTCGGTTTTAACTAAATGATAACCGCTTGGAATTGTTCTTATGGTTTTTAGATGTTCAGCTTCTGGATATACTTCAACCAGTTTATCTCTTGCTTCAAACATGACAGGCGAATCTGATGTACTGTCATTTGGTAATATAAACGGTTTATTAATATTTAATTTTACTTCGTATAAATATCCACAAAATTCACTTGCGTATTCTTTATCATTTGTGAAATAGAAACCACGACCATAATAACCAGCATCAGTTTGACCCATATAATATTCAGAAAATGTATCAAATTTAACTCGACTACCATGATATGCTATTATAGGAGTGATAATATCAACTTTCTCAAATATAAATTGTAAAAAATTTTTTATTAACATTATTTACTCCATTTTTTTCTTACTATATAACCACCATTATCAGATTTCTTCAAATTATATTTAATAACGATATTTTCTTTGTTTAAATCATATAAGGTTTTCTTATTCCCATCTTTATTTAAATCAAAATTATACCCCATCGTCCACCATTTTTTCATTACAACTGGATCAAATACCACTGTTCCAGCTCCAACATCAAAATTATCTGGGAGATAATAGTAATTTATGTTTATATTTTTAAGTTCCCCTTCTAATTTTCCCAATTGTATATCATTTCGTGTAACTCCAAGTGATAATATATCCAATATTCTAAACATAACATTGAAAATGTTTTTAGATTTCCATTTAGACATATCTTTATTTTTTTCAGATAAAATAATGACATCTATTTCTTCAGCACCCAAATCTATGGCTCGTTGAATCGGAACATTATCATATATACCACCATCTAAATATTCATATTCATCTTTCTTAATAACTTCAAATGCAATCGGTACTGAACAAGAAGCCAACATCCAATCACAAAAGTCTTCATATTTACATTCATTTTGTGATTTATATTCAGAATTAGCTGTGGTAATATTTCCAACTGTTATATTAATTTCTTTACCCAACTCAATTGATTTATTAAAATCTTTCTTAGTAAAAATGTGTTCTATATTTTTTCTTAAATTCTTACCTTGACCAATAGAAGTTTTCCCTGTAATTACTCGCATTAAAAGATTACAGATTTTAACTTTACCGTTTTGTTTGAATGGTCTAATATTAAAAATATCTTTATTTGTAACACTGGTATATTTTTCTTTTAATTTATCAATTTCTTTAATAGATATTAATGGAACTAATAAACTCCCAGTCGAAGTTCCAATGAAAATATCCCATTCTTTATTTTTCAATTTTATTAGATTTTCAACCAAGCCTCCACCAAATGCTCCACGACTACCACCCCCCGAAACAACTAACGCACGTTTTTTCATATTTATTTTATTAATTTTTAAAATCTTTTTCTATTTTCGAACTCTTTTTTGAATTATTACTTCTGGTTGTTATACATAAGTTATCTATACTACCGATTATATTCGCATCAATTTTATTATTAAATCCATATACAATAGAAAATCTGTGGTCAATTGTTGGGTAATTTTTAGAATTTGAATTTAAAGAAAAATTTTCTTTTATACATTCATCAGTATAATAGTCTAATCCATTCCAATTATTAAAAAGTTCTTCCGAATTCATTCTGGTTATTCGTCTTACATCATTTTTATATAACTCAAAATCAGTAGTTGAAATTATCAAACCTTTTGATACTAAAGTGTTTTTTATTTTTTGTTGAATATCTTTACATTTAAGTATATTATCAACTCCATATCTTTCTATACAACTTTTTTTACTTTTTTCTATAATTTCTTTATTTTGTAATGGATATTCAGTTCCATATTTTTTTAAACAGGTTTGTTTTGTTTTTTCCTGAATCTGAATATTAAATGCTGTATATTCAAATCCGTACTTTTCTAAATTTGTTTGTCTTATTTTATCTTGTGTACTTTTTAACTCAAATATATTTTTAACACCATACCTTTCTAACATAGTATTATCACTTTTTTCTTTCACTTTAATATCATCTTTAAGCGGAAATTTTACACCATACCTTTCTAAACATGTGTTTTTTTCTTTAACATGAGAACATGGTTTACAATAATATATATTATAACTTTTTAAACATTCAAAATATTCTCTATATGGCATATGTTTTATTTTTTCACACATATCACATTTAACTTCTATTAAAGCGTGTGATGATTGAGATAAATCTTCGATTTTTATTATATTGAACTTATTAGATAAAATATTATAACCTTTATCGTTATAATATTTAACCATTTTCCCATTGACTTTTATATTAACATTTTTAGATAATATCAT
>Ga0172380_10007810_pt1 | contig 11907 bp, 8 predicted proteins | sample Leawe162metaG_FD_119747 | JGI IMG/M metagenome (GOLD analysis project Ga0172380, IMG submission 119747) | Leachate microbial communities from a municipal landfill in Southern Ontario, Canada - Leachate well 162 metaG | ecosystem: Engineered > Solid waste > Landfill > Unclassified | place... | reverse complement strand
GCGTGCCTGCCGCGACACCACGGGATGCCGGCGCATCGAGACAGCCGTGTTCTGGAATTCCGGTCGCACCCGGTATGAAACGGTGGCGACCATCGTGGTGGCCAAGTCGATGCCCAGCGCCGACCGCCAGAAACTGGAGCAACGAACCCGCACCGAGATCGCCGACGCGCCCTCGATGCTCTACCGCGCCAACCTGCGCGCCCTTGTCTTGATGTTTGAACATGGATAAGGTGACCGCCGTTCTGCGTGGTGCCCGTGGCGTCAGCATGGCCCTTTTGGTGCCCTGCTGGATGGCGGTCGCCATCCTGTTCTTCGCCGACAGCGATCCGGCAGCCGATTCCACGGTGTTCCGGCTCACCTTCATGGCGCTGGTGGTCGCTCCGGCCTGCTTCAATGCGCTCATCCTTCTGGCGCTGGCGATCCTCAACACCAATGACAGCGCGGCCGAGGCCCGGATGGTCCTGACCGCAGCCACCCTCTGCCTGGTGCCGGCGGCCGTGGTGCTGCCGAAGGAATACTGGCTGGTGTGGGTGCTGGCCGGCCAGATGGTGCTCACGCATTTGGTGGTCAAGTTCCGCATGAAGACCCTCAATCCCGAGGGCAAGATGATCAACTTGTCCAAGGCGGCCATTCCGGTACCGCGCGGCGCGGACGCCGATGGCGGCGACGAAGGCAATTCCGGGGTCACCTACGAGGCCGAGCGCGCCGAACACACGCTGGACGATCTGGCCGGAATGCAGGAGTTGAAGGACACCCTGCTCACCGCCGCGACTGAGGCGAAGCAGATCCTGCGCAAGGACAGGAAGGGCGCCCTGCGTGGCCAGGCGCGCAACGGCATCCTGCTGCACGGTGAGCCGGGCAACGGCAAGACCGTGTTCGCCGAGGGCGTGGCCGGTTCGCTCAGGCTGCCGATCATCAAGATGTCCTTTGGCTCGGTCGGATCCATGTGGGTCAATGGCACCACCGAAAACGTCGTCACCCTGTTCAAGGATGCCCGCGCGCAGGCGCCCTGCGTCCTGTTCATGGACGAAGTGGACAGCGTGATCCTGGATCGCAACAGTGCCGGCACGAGCAGCGAGGAAGGGCCGAAGACCACCAACCAGATCTTGACCGAACTCAACGATACGCGCGGCACGGGCGTGGTGATCATCATGGCCACGAACTTCATCGATCGGCTGGACGCAGCCGCCGTGCGCGAAGGGCGGGTCGATTTCAAGATTCAGGTGCCGGCGCCGGATGCGGCGGCGCGGCGCGCCCTGATAAGGAAAGCGCTGTCCAGTCCGGACAGCCGCGTGCAATGCGAGCCGAGCGCCGTCGATCAGGCGGTGAAGCGCTGGGAAGGTTTCTCCGTAGCCCGTATCCGTGCCGTGGTGGATGAGGCAGCGCGCCAGGCCAGGAAGCGCAAGGCGCGCACCTTGACCTACCAGGATCTGCAGGCGGCGATGCGCACGATGCAGGGCGGCCTGGGCGAGCGCTTGGCCGAGAACACGCCGGCGCTGGATCAACTGCACATGCCGGCCGGCCAGAAGGCGGGCCTGATGGGGGTCGCCAGGCGCATGTTGTCCATCGAGGAGATCGAGCGCATGGGAGGTTCGGTGCCAAGCGGCCTGCTGCTGGCCGGCCCGCCGGGCACCGGCAAGACGCTGGCGGTGCGCGCCCTGGCCAAGACCACGGGCTGGCCGCTGCTGACCCGCAGCGGTGCGGACCTGATGGCCGATGGCAAGAGCATCGACGACCTGATCGCCAAGGCGAGGAACGCACGTCCCTGCATCGTCTTCATTGATGAAGCGGACGACGTGTTCTCCGATCGTCGTGCCGGCAGCACGTACAGCGCTTCGATCACCAACAAGCTGCTGACCGGCATGGACGGCGTGGGTGGCAAGGTGCACGACATCCTCTGGGTGGCGGCGGTCAATGCGGCGGACACCATGGATTCGGCGGCCCTGCGGGGTGGGCGCTTCACGGAGAAAATCTGGTTCGAGAATCCGGACATCCAGACGGTGGCGGGGATTGTCGGGCAATGGATGGCCAAGTCGAGCGCCACGTTCGAGGCGGCGCCGGCCGCCGTGGCGGCATGGCTGGAAGGCGAGTCACCGGCCAATATTCAGGCGATCCTGCAGCAGGCGGTCAACATCATGATTGGCCGGACGCTTGGCAATGCGTCCTCGCCGACCGTAAGTCCCGCGGACCTTGAAAAGGCGCGCATCGCCGTTATTGGCGAAGCGGCGAAAACTTCAAACTTAGGGACTTGCAGCTGCTGAAGAATGTGATAACGGTATTGCTGTTGAAATCCAAATAGGAGCATCGCACCCATGAAAATCGGTCAATTTCTCGCACACCTGCTGCCTGCGCCATTTCGGAAGCGCGCGCCGGCTTCGCTGACCCCGGTTCAGGTAAATAGGGACGCCTTCCTCCGGCGCGCCCTCCAACTCTGGGCCACTGATCGGAACAGCGCCGAAGCGCAGGAGGTGTTTCGTGTTCTGGACAACTCACACGCCCCGACGCGTCGCCGTGCAACCTTGTCGCGTGTCAAATAGAACGCGGCCATACGGCCATCCGCAATCCGTTCTTGAATTCCAGATGATGCCGTGCGGCGTGGCAGCCCAATGGCTGATGGGCATTTTGCAAGAAAGTGCCGGGGCCGGCTCGTGTCGTTTGCGGCCCGTTGCGCTATCCAGGTGACTGATCGTCGGCCATCGGTGGAGCGGCACATAAGGGCAAACGACGCGTCATCGATGGCCGCTGGTTCAAGACCGCTTTAATCCCAACTCCTGCTCAAGTTGAGCCAAGTAGGGATAGCGCGGTGTGGCTTCCGATCCAGGCGGTCGATACCCCAGGGAATTGGCAATCAGGCGGTTGATGTATTCCTCGACGCTTCGGTAACCTAGCTCGGCGACGTAGTCTTCCAGTGTGGCTAGGCTTACGCCCTCACACGAGTCCGTGTCGGGTAGATTAATTGTGATTGCGACCATTTCGGCTCCTTTCACGAGCAATGCTACGCCCTGCGGAATGAGGTTCGAGCACGGAAATCACAGTGGGTGGGGGCGGTTGATCCGGCCCAAATCAGCGCAGCCAGAAATAGGCCAGCCCGCAGACAACGAGCAGCAGGACGACGCGGACAGTTCGCACGAAACGGGCCTCGGCCGGCGTCTGCCCCATCCATCGGTTGTTGCGATAGAACTCGTCCGAGCGCTCCTCGCGCGGAACGCCAAACGTCGCTTTCAGAAACGACATGTTGATTTCTCCTTTTTGATGTTGGAGATAGATTTACCAGAGTCGAACGTGATTTCAAGAGGGAGATTGATGATTCCCCCTGCTCAGGGTGTCATTGTGAACAAGGGGTTCAGAGCATCGACTTAAAGGAATTTTTATGGCCTCGGGCCGATTCTGCGATTATGCGAAAATTGTTTGTTCAAACCACCCGAATAATGCTGATGGATGGCGATACGCTTGTGTCCATGATCAAACGCCTGCCAGAGACCAGCAACCAAGCAATGCTGGCCTTCGGTAGCGAAGGCGATTACACCACCCCGACACGTCCAACCTGGGGCATCAAGATGGAGCATGTTCCGGGCACGAACGGCAAGCCGAACTCCTTGGGTTGCCGCAACTACCGCCGTTGCCGGCAAAAACTCGGAATGCGGGCGGTAGGTCGGCGATGACGATCATGGACAAATTCGCTGATCGCTGGCTGCTTTCTGTTCTAGTCGCTGTCACGGCAGCCAGCACCCATGCGGGTCAGAATGACAATTATCCATTCGCTGTCGAAACGGAAAAAACCGGAGACGGCCATCGCATCGTCGCGAAGAACAGAGGCCCGGCACCAGTCTCCGTCAGGGTATCGCTGGTCGACAACAAAAACATCGCTCCAGATCGGCCCTTCCCGATATTCGCGGTGGTTCCGCCCGGCGGCGGGACGCTTTTTCTGGCCCATATCCGCCCCGCGGTGCCGATGTACAGCTCGAGCTTTAGTTTTCAGAGCTCCTGGATGCTGGGCGACTTCAATGCCCGCCAGAGCCCTGATGCCGTCTACCGGCTACCGTACAAAGAAGGTGCCGCGTATCCGGTCGGCCAGGCACCGGGCGGTCCGATCACAACGCACACTCACATTCAATCCGCCAACGCAGTGGACATCGGCATGCCACAGGGCGCGCCTGTCCTTGCTGCGCGAGACGGAACCGTTATTTACGCGGAGGCCAACCAGATCTATGGTGGCAACAATCCCGACCTGATGGCGAAAGCGAACGAAGTCAGAATTCAACACATCGACGGAACGGTTGCTATCTATGCGCATCTGGCATATGGAGGCGTACATGCCTATCCTGGTCAGCGCGTAAAAGCTGGTGATCAAATCGGCCTGGCCGGCTCCACCGGATATTCTTCAGGACCACATCTGCACTTTGCGATACAGACAATTATTCGAGATGGCGACGAATTGATAACCACTTCGCTTCCATTCAAATTCTTCGTTGGCAATCCCGCGGGCGCCGTCAATGTATTTCGACCCCAGTACGGACTGCTGGTTACAGCCAATTACACAACCGCACCGGTCCCTGCTGCGACGGTACGTGCGGCGGCCGCTGTGCCGCGCCAACGCAACGTCCCCGCAGGTGCGCCAGAGATGTCGATCTCATTCGTGATTCCAGAGCCGGTTCGACTCTTCTTCGTCGGCATTCCAGCGTGGACATGGGTCGCGCTGATGGCGGTCGTGGTCGCGATCATTATTGCCGCACAAAAGCGTGATGACGCGGAACGCCGACGGCGGCAATTGCATTTCGTTCGTGAGCCAACGATTCGATCACGGCCAATTGACGGCAACAGCCTTGACTGAACTCATCATCCTTCCGCGTTCCTTTCGCCCCACACTGCCGCGATTGAATCTTTCGCCAAGAGCACGTCGGTAGCCGCAGAGATTTCCGAAATGCGGGATAGCCATCACGTCTACATTATGCTCATCGAAACCGATGAGCGTGGAGCAAAGTGGCAGTGTTCCGCGCATCGATCGGGGCAAGTGGAAAATAGAAGTTGCTCGACTGCCTTGCCGAAGGCACCGGAGGCGAGAAACTGCGCAAGGGCCTCAAGATTCCTCCCCCCGCGAGTTCCGTAACTCGCCTCTTAATGACCCAGCACATACTCACGACTGCATCCATCAAATGCATTGACAGCAAATCATGGCAATTCCCTGCAGGACATTGGTTACTCTGAACTCTCTTCAAGAAACTCAAGCCGGTCACGGGCACCGGCAACAATCTCAGAGCGATTGTGTATAGCGAGAGGGATTAGTTTGCGAAATTTCGTACTGGCCCGTTCTGATATGCAAACATCGACATCAACCATTGAGTTCGACGCCAGGGCATACCCCAGCAGTTGCATAGCCAAGCTGTCCTTGCTTCCGCCCAGATGGAATTCGCACGAGTAAAGGTCACTAAGACGTTGCCATTCAGGATCGTCGTCCTTTCCCTCCAGCAGAAAACTGCCATCCCGGCCTCCAGGAGCTAGGTGGCAACGCCGTAGCTTGAAGGTATTCGCGGAGTGGAGTTCGGCAGATACTTTGTGGCCTCCTCCAAGAACGCGCTCCCCTATTGTTGAGTAATTAATCGTTTGGGACGGCCCACCCGCACGAGCATATGTTTTCCTTGACACGAATTCGTCGGGACTCGTGGAAAACTCCGCGACCGCTTCTTCGAGTGTGAGTCTGCGCTTCTCGGCCATATCCACAACGCGGTGGCCAACGTCCACGGCAGCCATAGAGATACTCGCGGCGGCCGCAGCCAGTTGCTCGGCCTCGGCGAGCGCCGTGGCTGCAATCGAGGGAACAGCGCGTTTGCCTTGTCGAGCTCCGTCCGAAGCGACACCAGAATCAGTATTTGCCCGCTCCGTCTCGATGTCAGTACCGGCTTCCGGTGGAAGAATTGATGGCAACTCGTTCTCTGCTCTCGCTAGCAGCGATCCCTGCGCTGTTGTTGCGACGACAAGTTTCAAGACTGTGTTCGTCGGAAACTCAATGACGAGTTCACAGTGGCTGCCATCAGGCCTAACTTTTCTGAGGTCGGCGGCAGCCTGTCGCAACCGCTGCATCTGAACTGGATATTTGACAGGATGACCGGGCGAGTCGACTGTTGTGGATGCAACCACACCGTATCGGTTTGTTGCAAGGCATTGAAGGTCAAGCGGTCTTTTCTTGATCTTGCTTTGCAGTTGTTTACTCATCGCTTTTCTCCTTGGTCGGTAAGCATTAGTGAAATGGCGCAAGCGCTGACAAAAAATGAGATCTGGGGAGATGCCCGCGGTTTTCCGAGTAATACCGCATCTCTGACGGGCAGAAACCTGAGAATTGCGCGAGTACCCCGCGGGAAGTGCCGATCCGGAATACCACGAGTTCTTTTGACGCCGGCGGCCGTCAAGCGGTCAACAAGATGGCTATCAACGGCAGAGCTGAGGCTGCGCCTGAAGACAACCTCGGTACTGATGTGATTGGCGTCCCAAACGCCAAGCCAGGGCTCCAGGTTCAAAATGTCATCCGGATTGGAGAAGGTCCATCCATCACCGATTTCGGAGATGGATGTGACCAACTGACTGAACGTCCCGTGCGGTGGAGAAACGGCATGCATCGCAATGACCAGACCAGTCGCGAGCGCGGAGTCAGCAAATATCTTCCGACTGATATCTGCACGTGCTTTCAACGGAGTGAGGCGGCGACGATTAATCAGATTCATCGCGACTTCGAGTTGCTGAGCCTCAGCTTCAGTCAACCGAGACATCATCCGTGCCTTCCGCTCCGACTCACCAAGAAGACGCAAGCCGTAGTAGAGAGTGGTCTTCGTCAGAGTCCCATTAGTAGTGCAGTCCGGCTTCCATGGGATATGCCGTTGCTCTTCTGCTACAAGACTCGACAAGTTGATGAGTTTGGCTCCGGCACGCAATGCAGTTGCATTGTCAAAACTTTCAAAGAGATCGGGAATGTACGATTCCTGCCGGCTGTAGCGCTTCCTGTAGGTTGCATCGGATACTCCAGTTACCTTCGCGAGAAACGACGTCGATGGCGTGCAATTCATCGCGTCATTGATCGTGGTAATCCATTGACGGCGATGAACCTCAAAGTCATGCCCGTAATTTTCCACCGGCACATCAGGCGCGCTCTGCCCCGCTTCGGCAGTGATGTGGAACATCCCTTGCCGGAAATGCAAGGTCTGGCGAATCTGCTTCCGGAGGTTCACGTCAAGTAGGGCGGTGATGTTGTTGGATATGACTGTGTCTCGAGGGTCATGAGGCCGAATCACGGGAGACCCTGTTGCGTGCCAAAGTGCCTCAGCGATCAAAATGTGGATCCTTCGCGCGGCATCATTGTTCCTTGGGTCATGGTCATCACCGAAAAGCGGAACAAGCGGGTCCCCCGGGAAACGGGCGGTACGATGGGCACAAATGACACGAAGATTGTCAACGAGATCAGCGTCGTCTAGAAGTAGTACCCGCGGGGCATTGTCGCTCTTGAGATTCCCACCGGCTTCCCAGGCAATTGCGAGGTGCGGATGCTCGACGTCAAGCGCCAAATCGCAAAGGCGCAGGCACGCCAAGGCATCCCATCGATGCGGCTGTTTGAAGAGCAGCTTCAACGCTGTGGCAGCGAGGTGCCAATCATCTCCCGTTGTGAGCTGTATCGAGGTGAGGAGGCCAATGGCAACTTTCCCTTCTAGCGCAGAGGGCATTTCAGCATAGTGTCGAGCTGCTGGAGGTGGCCCCTCCCGGCGAAAGGTCCGTACATCGATCCCCAACCATTCCAAGGCATGATTAATAGCTGTGCGCGTCGGGGATTCATCACGCGCCCCATCGTCGTCAGTGAGGCAAGATGCGACTAGCGTTCGCCAATCAACCTGGCCAAAGCCGGTCTCAGCAATGGCGCGATGTGTCAATTCGATAAACTTACGCGCGCCGGATTCATACCGCATCACGGTTGAGACATTTTTCTGGCATGTGCAGAGATGGATCAGGTGGCCGACTGAAAACGCCTCATGGCTGGCTTTTTCGAGATCGGCTTTAACCGCCTGGAGATACCCAAGGAGCCACGAAAGCGCGCTTTTGTGTGAGCCCCCGCTGCTCACTTTGCGGTTCGCTCGGCGCAGAGCTCCCCGTATGACCTTCAGGCTGCGCTGCCTCCTCTGACGAGGACGCGTGTCGAACTTTGGGTGCTCAATAGCACCAAGAAGGTGACGTGCAACGGTTTCCGGACGCGACGTCCGTGCAAAGCGAAATCCGCGGACCCACCCATATAGCAGCCCTGGCATGTGAAGTGCGTGGTACGCCGCCGCGCTGGCCATGATGAACCGAAGCCCTCGGCCTAGTGCGAGAGGTAGTGCTATCGCGAGGAATTGATCGACATCCTTGTCGATATGATTCAAGTCAACCAGCACAGACTCGGGCTGCAAGCGATAGAGAAGTCGCACGGTGGGGTCAGACAACCAAACGCGGCGTATTCCAAGGACGGAAGATCTACAATCGATGAAGAAATCGATCTGATGCCTATAGACAGTTTCTCTCTGAGACGCATGAAGGAAGCCGTCGAGTTCCGCGGGGTGGATCACCCCATCTTCCAGGATTAGGCTTAGCGCTAAACCTAGCCATCCGTCGGGCGGCGCATGCCTGCGCCATGCTCTAAAAATCTCGGGGAAGAAGGAAGCCAGCATCACAGTATCGCCTGCAAAAGGACATGGCTCGGTGGAGTGAGGGGTGTTACGCCGGCCGAACTCCGGGCGCCTTTTCAGCAACTCAGGAATGTAAGTAGGTAACCTGATAAGAATCGAACGTGCCGGCAATGGTCTCGGGTTCAGAACCGGTGGCGGCGGTAGGTCTAGCGCCATCAGCCAGTCGTTGATTGCTTTGGCGCAAACAGAGACAGACTCCAGTGGGACCGCAGAACTCCAGCTTCCAAAGGTTTCTTGGCCGGCGTTTCCCCGCCCCATCCAACCCATGCTGTCTGCACTATCAAGATTTCTGCTTCGCATAAGCCAGTCGACGAAATGTCGGCCACCGTTGTTCTTGATTCCATATTGGGCATAGGACTCCGTAAGACAATCAGAGCCCAGAGCCTGGGTCCGGCCATCATCGGTGAACCGAAAAAATAGCGGATGCCTGTCACCATCAAAGTCTCGATCAAGAGTAGATGCGACTGCTCCGGACAGTTGCCGGTCGTCTCCGGCTAGGCGATATGCAACGAGCTGGAGCCAAGAGAGGTAGGCGCCAAGCCAAAGGCAGAGCAACTCGGGAAGGCGGACGATTCTTCGCTCGTGATAGGGTGAGATCCTCTTGTCGGAAATTACTACCCATCCCGTAGCCAGGTCGATTTTGGATCGCGTGATCGTTTCTTCGGTTAAATTGCGGCCAGCTAGCATCAGCTTAAGCACGCCATATAGGTGGGCCGCAATTTTGTTGTGGGTGGTCAGCAGCCTTTTCTTCGTGACCCGTTTGGGCAAACAATGAATCAATTGGCTGGTTTCACCCAAGGCGGTGCGTAAAAATGCAACGACCTGATCTAAATCTGGCAGCCAAAGCGAGCCAAACTCAGGAGCGGTTTCTGTGGCCAGTTCGCCCGAAAGCCCAATCTGCTGGTACACCGTCTTGAGAATTTTGCCCATACGAGCACTACGCAGCGTGACGTAATTCAAATTGGCCGCCGTACCTACAGTGAAATCAATGCCAATCACGGATGCATACACCTCGTCATTGCATATTGAGAGTACAAATCGCGCCCATGCGTACGAGAGGTGCGTAAGAGTGGGCCGATGTGAGGTCAGTGCCAGCTTCCTCAGCATTGCGCCGGTGGTTTTGGTGAGACGCTCCATGTCGCCGGAAAATAACTGGTGAAGAAATTCTGCACTGCCGGCCATGGTGGCTCGGCGTTGCAAGTCTCGAGCCACTTCACGGGGAAGCGGAATGCTCGCGTAACGGTCTTTGCAAGATCGATTGAAAGGCTCACCGTTTTTGTTGCCGGCAACAACCTCATCAAGGTTCCAACAGACAAGACCAGCCTTCACATCGAGCCAGAGCCCGGCACCATCATCGGCCGAAAGCGGAACCCGTGAAAATCGCGATGGAAGGACTCGCGTGAGCGTGGTCAGTAGTGCCGCAATTCCTTCGTCGGGTGAGGTCGTACACCATCGCTGCAGGATCGCTGGTCCAATGAGCCTGAGTTCCACGGGCAGCATGCCTTCATATAAAGGCACGCCTGAGAAGATCCTGACGCCTGCATTGCCGGCTTCAGCAAGAAAACCACGCAGCGGATCCTGCAGTAGCTTTTCATCGCAAGAAATGGGTTGCTCGTCTTCGGAATCGGTTGCAGCGTCCGTTTGAGGGCTGTTGTAGGAATCAGCGGAGGCGGAGTGATCCAGCAGAACAAATGGGTCGGCAAGTTTGGATTCAAGAGCCGAAATGGCGAAGGTCAGTAGCTTTGCGGTTGGCGAATCAATGGGACAGTTCTTTCGGATTTCCCAAAGTTTCTGTGGCTGGATATCTTGAAGTGACAGTCCGTGAGGTCCTTTGCCAGCAAGCCAACGTTTATGCTCATCAGCGAGATCTGTCGTGATTTGCTCTCGTCCCGCCAGCAGCTTCAGTGTCGTTAGGGCACGTACGGCGCGAATCGCCCTTTGTTTGTCTGGAGAAAGCTTTATATTAAGTGGCGTCAGGAAATCGCGCAGGGGACTCTTGGGTTGGCTGCGTAATGACTCTAAGTCGCGTGTCGCATCACCGACGATTTCTGCGGAAATGGCTATACGCAGCGCTTCCAGGGCACAGGTCCACTCTGGTACCTGGAAGATCCTACGTAGAGCGGCCAAGTCGGTCTTGATCTCGGAAATCAATCCCAAAGTTCCAACCTGTGAATCGGCGATCGCAAAAGCTTCAATCAAGCGAGATCGCACCATGGACGACATCGAATCGAGACCCCCCGTTGAAGTGGGTGCTGTGGACTCTGTGGATCTGGCGGTTTGATTCAGACGATCACATCCCTCGCCCGAAGGCGATTCAGGGACGGCATCGATATCTCGTGTATTCATAGTGATACCCAAAATGAGGACGACAAAGTGCCGACGACGCTGAGGCGGCGACGACGCGAACGACGAAAGCGTTTTTTTGGGGATCCCGTTGCGCAGACGCGCCGGGTTAGTGGCTCGAACGGCTTGTGATAGCGACTGCCATCACAAGCGATCCAAAGGAAACACTATTTCTTTGGGGAGAATTTTGGGCGCACCACGCCTGTCCGTATGGAGACCTGGCGCTCCACAGAGCCGAACAGACGCCTTTCACAGCGCTGTGAACGCCACAACTGACGTTCGTTTAATATGCAGCTTAGTGCTGCCTCGCGGTAAAACATTGACCCGCGAATCGTGACCAGTTGGCTACTGCCAACGCCGGCATCTTAATTCAACTGCTGAGAAGTATGCAATACTTATATGAGAGCAGTAGTCATGTTGGGGGTTCTCAGAACCCGAACTGCGTATTGTATTTGTTAGATTGATTGTGACATGCCTGCCTCAAAATCGTGATTTGACGTTGTTAGGTGTCACAAAGTGGGCGACGGATTTTATTAGTCCAATCAGGTAGATCAAGTATGGTGCCCGTTTTCAGATCTCTGATGACCTCTCAATAACTGTCAGAAACTACTATCTGCTGTTGCCTCCGAAGCCAGGGGTTGTGGGTTCGATCCCCGCCGAGCGCGCCAAACTCCCCGTCCAAATCCCCTTCGCGTCACCTTACGTGTATGCCGCGTCACGCGGCCTCATTCGCCTGCCTGTCTTCGAGTAGCCGGACCAGCGTGTGCAGGACGCGGTTCACCGGCGTCGCGATGCCCTGTGCCTCGCCGCGGCGCAGCACGTAGCCGTTGAGGTGGTCGATCTCGCTGCGCTTGCCGCGCGCCAG
>Ga0172380_10007809_pt1 | contig 11907 bp, 9 predicted proteins | sample Leawe162metaG_FD_119747 | JGI IMG/M metagenome (GOLD analysis project Ga0172380, IMG submission 119747) | Leachate microbial communities from a municipal landfill in Southern Ontario, Canada - Leachate well 162 metaG | ecosystem: Engineered > Solid waste > Landfill > Unclassified | place... | reverse complement strand
GCTCAAATAGACGAGCAATCCATATATCACTTGGGCCGCCGGGTACGCGTTGAGGGCGCCGGTGCTCGATGTCGCCCCAGAGATCGCGGTGGCCCAAGTATCGCCCGGGGACGTGCCGGCGAGGCGTCCAAAGCAATAGCCCGGTGCATCATTGCCGTATGAGCTGTGGTAGCGGGGGGCGATGACAACGCGACGATCATCGGCCGCCAGATGCCACGAGCGCGCAGTGGCATCTGCAGTAGAGCTTTTCGCCCACCAGTACCCGCCGCTGATCTGCGCATCCGTCGGAAACGGCCCCGTGCCGGTATCGATATCCGTCATCGACTCAAACCCGCGCACTCGCGCCGTCGTCGTGCCGCTGTCATCGACGTACAAAATCAGCCCGTTGTGCGCCGCATGGTCGAGCGAGCGGTATGCGGCGCGGGTCGTGCCATCCGCGAACACTTTCTCCCACCCGGCCGGCGCGCGCAGCGCGGTGATTGTCCCCGTCGCGCTGCCGTCCGGGATGCCGACGCCTTCGACCGAGAACGTCACCGTGTTGGCGGTGACGCTGGCGAGGCGCCAGTCGCTGTTGAGCTTCGTCGGGGTCGCGCCGGCGAGGCGCAGCACGTCGCCTTCGCCGTAGCTGTGCCCGGCGCTGATCTGTGCGACCGCGATGCCGTCGGTGACGGTGAGGCTGTTGATCGACTTGGAGTCGAAGCCGTTCACGAGGCAGGCGTCGAGCACGCTGATCAGCGCGCCGGCGGTGCCGGACAGCACCGGCGCGTTCGGCATGCCGGAATGGTAGTAGCGGACTTTGTTGCTGATGGTGGCCATGCGGGCTCCTTACGGTCGGTCGATGTTGCCCAGCGCGTACAGCTCGCAGCCGTCCGCACCGTCGCCCGCGGGCTCGTCGGATTGCTGGATGGCGCGGGCGATCCAGATGTCGGCGATGGCGCCGACGGTGTTGATGCGCACGACGTTGCCGGCGGACCAGCCGCCGCCGTTCGCGGCGAGCGGGATCGTCAGGTACGGCACGCCGCCGCTGCCGTCGGGTTCGCGCGTGCGCGGGTTGATCGGGGCGATGTCGGCGGTGTAGGGGCCGCTGTAGACGAGGCCGCGGCGCTCGCCGATGAGTTCGACCGCCGTCGTGCTGGTCCAGCGCAAGAGCCAGCGTTCGGTTTCCGCCCCTTCGTTCGTCACCGTGATCGGGTGGGCGATGGTGTCGAGCGTCGCGGTCGCTTCACTGCCTGCGAGGCTGTCGGTCCACGTGCCGGACCACGTCGCCTGGTCCCACGTCGCCGAGACGCGCGCGCGGCGGTCGCCGTGGATCAGGCACGAGGCGACGATCGACTCCCCGTCCGGGTACGCGTGGGTGAGCGGACGGGCGAGCGTGAGCTGGCCGCTGATCTGCGCGTCGGTGATCTGGCGCAGGTCGGCGACGGTGTGGCGGATGGTGACGGGCATCGTGATGCCGGTGATGTCGGTGAAGGTGACGACGCCGGCCTCGCGGTCGAGCGTGTAGCCGGTCACGACGCTCGCGCCGGTGGCATCCGTCACGCGCACCCAGGCGATGCGCGTGCGGCCGAGTTCCACCGTGCCGCCGGTGAGGACGGTCGCCGGTTCGGTGTCGGCGGCGTGCATGACCATGACGACGTCGCCGGGCCGGTAGATCGGCACGCGGCCATCGGAGGGCAGGCGCACGGGGTCAATGCCGAGGATGTCGGCGTCGAGGGGGAGATAGCTGTAGGCCACGGCGTTGTAGCGGATCGAGGCGGGGTCGACGAAGGTGGTAAAAACGACCGACGAGACGCCGAACTCGTAATTGACGCTGCCGGAAACGAAGCCCGCGCCCGCGATGGCGCCGTCCGCATCGGCCACGCCGTTGATCTGGCCGAGCCCTTGGGCGACGGCGATGATCGACACGGACTCGGGTTTGAGCGGCGCGAGTTGGGTGCGGAACACTGCGGTGGTGGTGGTCCAGTCGCCGTAGCGGCCGAGGGCTGACGTGATGACCGGCGCGCCGCTGGCGTTCGGCGCGGCGTAGGTCACGGTCGCGCGGCGGGTGGCGTAATCCACCGACCCGGCCGGCATGCCGGAGCCGGTGACCGGGTCGATGTCGGCGTATAGCGTTCCGTTGCGGTCCTGATAGGTTTTGCCGCCGTAGGTGAATTCCAGCGAGTTCGGCACCAGCGTGATCGGCAGGGTGTCGATGTGGATCGTCGGCATGCCTTCGGGCGTTTCGCCGACCGGGACAGTGATGTTCGCGGCGCCCGGCGAGGCGCCCGCCGCGAGCACGTAGGACAGATCGTCGAGCGTCGCCGGCACGCTCGCCCCGGCCTGATACGTCCAGGCGTAGCCGCTCCACTCGTACAGCGATACGGCAACGCTGTTATTGACGACGATCTGCCCCGTGGCGTAATCGACGCTGCCGAGCACGACGGTGCCGCCGACGTAGTACGGGCCGCCGCCGACGAACTGCGGGCCAGCGCTGAACGGGTTGAGCTTGAGATTGCCCGCACCGTCGTCGTACAGCATGCCGCCGCCCATCGTGCCGTCGGGCAGATCGAGCCGGATGTGCGCCCGCACGCCATAGATCGCGAGCGCCGCGCCGACATTGACAGTGTTGGCCGCCGGCGCGGCGGTGGTCGCAGGCGCCTTGGTGTAGGCGACGCCGATGCCCGTCCCGGCGTCGGGCATCGCGCTCGGCGCGAACGTGATGCGCGGCGCGGCGTAATCGACGCTGCCAGAGGCGTCGCCCGTGAGCGCGCCGCTGCCGTTGTCGCTGGCCGTTTTCGCGATGCCTGCAGCCTGCCAGGTGAGCACCAGCGTGCCCGGCGTGATCGGGTCGGTGATGGTCGGCGCGGCGATGACCATTTCGGCCACGGGCGCGGCCTCGGGGACCAGCGACACGTAATGCACCGGGCTGCCCCACGTCAGGATGACCGTGCTGTACGCATCGGGGAGCGCGCCGAGCGTGACGGACATCGCGCCGGTCGTGTAGTTGAGGGTGCCGGCGCCGATCGACGGATCCGAGCCGACGAGCTGCCCGCTGCCGTTGTCGAGGAGTTCGAACCAGTTGTCCTGCGCGCGATAGGCGACCGACAGCGTGCCCGGCGCGGGGATCGGGGCGAGCGTCTCGATCCAGTTCAGGCGGCGGTTCTCGACGGTCACGGGCCGCCCGAGCGTGTGCGCCTGCTGCGCGATGTCGACGTCGCGCGTGCCGGCGCTCATCGTCACGACGACGGACGGGTTGAGCACCTGATTGACGAGCGGGGTTTCGGTCTGCGCGCTTGGGACGAGCTTGGTGAACTGGCTCGCGGCCTTGACTTGCAGATCCCCGATGTTGGCGGCAAGCGCAAGCCGTTGCGCGCCGAAATAGCGCGTGGCGTCGGCGACGGTGGTGTTGCGCACGCGCGTTTCGCCGGCGGTGTATTTGTAGTCGGTATCCAGGCGCTTGATCGTGTGACCTTTGAAATCGAAGCGCAGCGCGTCGGACAGCGTCAGCGTGACGATCCAGCGCGCAAAGCCCGTGTCGCTGCCGTCCGAAGCGATGCCGTCGACGAAAAACTGTTCGGCGTACTGAACGTTGATGACGCGCACGTACTGCTCGACTTCGCCCTGCACGCCTTCGTTGGCGACGAGCGTGAGGGTCTTGCCGACCGGGGGCAGCACCGAGCCGACTTTCTGGATCAGGTTGATCGCGCGCATGCCCTGGATGTGGTTTTCATACAGGTAGCCGGCCCACATCGGCCCTTTGTAGAGGTAGGCCTCGACGCGGTCGGCGGCCTGCGCGCGGGTGTCGAACGGGTCGCCGCTGGAAAACAGCGTGTACCCGAGCGCATCGTCGGCGGGCAGCGCCGTGACGACGGTTTTGGCACCGCCGTAGAGGTCGGTGGAGAGGGTTCGAACGGCGAGGAAGATCTTGCGCAGGTTGAAGCGGCCGTAGGCGCGGTCGAGGTCGGAGATGTCTTCGAAGACGTTGTTCATCTGGCCGTCGACGATGACGGTGCCGGTTGCGGCGCCGCCGCCTTCGGGGACGTCGTCCATGACTTGCGATTCGACGAAGACGATGTTTTGCTCTTGGATTGGCATTCTGCGGTTACCCGGTAACGGTCATAAATCGAAGCGTCGCCACGACCCAGTCGGCATCAAGGGGGTCGGAGTAGTCGACGAGCGGGGCAGCGTCGAACGGCCCGCCGTCGTGGTGGCGGAACATCACCGGGAGGGCGACTCCGCGCAGCGTCAGCGTCATCACCTGGCCGGGAACGTCGGCCCAGGCGCGCAACTGCGTCATCGCGGCGCGGGTCATCCAGCCGGCGGAATCGGATGCGGCGAGCGTGATCGGGCGCCCGGCCTGGCGCGTGCCGACTTGCACCAGCAGCGCGCCCGTGAGGCTGCGGCTCACAGACTGTTCGGTCGCCGCCCACGCGAATTCATCGGTCCACTGCAGGTCGGGGTCGAGGGCGAGCGTGGTCGCGCCGACGGTGAGGGTGATCGTCATCAGGAGGCGCTCCGTTGGGCGGATTCAAGGGCGGCGAGGAACCCGTCGACGTCACCGGGGGCGCCGAATAACGAGTGGTTGCGGCCGGCGACGGTAAGGTCGACGCGATAGACGCGGTCCGGGACGACGCCGTGCGGGCCGGGGGCCTGGGCGCCGGCGCCGGGGGCGGTGTATTGGGTTTGGCCGGACATCGAGCCGCGGCGCGGGCTGGACGACCTGGTGCTCGCCTGTTGCGCCGGAACATCCTGCTGGTTCTGCTGGGCGCGGGCGTTCGCGATCAGCACGTCGATCTCGCTCATGATCTTGCCGATGCGCTCGGGCGTCGCGGTGAGCCCTTCCATCTGCTTCGCCATCCGCGTGTAAATCGCTTCGGCGCGGGCGCGCAGCGCTTTCCCGCCGACGGCTTCGGCTTCGGCATACAGGTCCGTCAGCGGGCTGGTGTATTCGCCGCGCATGCCGCCGTTAGCGGACACGGACTCCGTCCCCTGAACCATTGTTTGCTGTACCGCTGACGCGGCTTTTCTTGCTGCAATCCGGAGGCTGTCGAACTTTTGAGACGCACGGGACGCCGCTTCGCCCACGCCGTCTGTCGCGGCCGCGGCGCGGTGCATGCTGCCTTCGATCTCGCTGCCGGCCTGCGCGCCTTCGCGCGCGAGCGCACGCAACTTGGCGGCGGTTTCTTCGGAAATCTTGCCCTGCACGAGCTTCGCTTCAGCGAGCAGGCGCTCGGCTTCGAGCTCGGCTTGCATCTGCTTCGTGAGCGTGCCGGACGCTTTGGCTTGCTCGAGCTTGTTCTTGACCGCTTCGAGTTCAGCGGTGGCCTGCGCCTTGAGGGCCTTGGCCTGCAGATCGGTGAGATCGGCTTCGAGGCGCTTCATTTTGATCAGCGCTTCGGTGGCGCCCCGCTCGTCGCCGCGGGCCTTTGCGACCTCGTAGGTGCGCTGGGCGACGGCCATTGAAAGCTGAATGCCACTCTGGTCGAGGGCGATTTGCGCCTGCTTGAGGCCGAGGTTGGCCTTGATCGCAGCCGCCTGGTCGTTAAGGGCGTCGCGGTAGGCGTGGGCGGCCCGCGCTGCAGCGAGCTCGGCGTTCGTCAGCGCTTCGGCTTCGACCTTGTTCGCGGCGCGCGCGGCGCGCACCGTCTCGAGCGTGGCGCGGGCGGCTTCGTAGGCGGCGCGCAGTTCGACGACGCGACCGCTGTTGTCGGCCTGCGCGGCGGCTTCGGCGCGGGCGGCTTCGGCGGCGAGGCGGCTCGCGCCGGCCTGGGCGGTGGCGCGCTCGGCATCGGCCTGGCGCACGGCGAGCTGGGTCTGCAGGGCGGCGATGGACTCTTTGTGCGCGTTCGACTCGTCTTTATTGGCGACCATGTTTTCGCGCAGCGCGGCGATCTGCGCCTGCAGCGTGGCGACTTCGGTCTGGCGCTGCAGGGCGACGGCTTTGAGCGCTTCGGCGTTGCCGGCGGCGGCGGTGACGGCGGCGCTGCGCTGCTCGGCTTCGGTGCCGAAAGCCTGCGCGAGCGCGACGGCGGCGGTGCCTTCGGCCTGGCGGGCGATGGCGTTTTTCTCGGCGAGCGCGATCTGCTCGCGCACGTGCACGAGGATCTGCGTGTAGGCGCTGTCGAGCGCGGTCCAGGCGGGCGCGGACTGCTGCGCCTGGGTGCCGGCCTGCAGCGCGGCGGCGCCGAGGATGCGGTGCTGTTCGGCGGCGAGCGTGGCAGTGTCTTTCGACGCGGCGACGGCGGCCTGGTGGGTTTCGACGGCGTTGGTGTAGGCGCTCCAGTCGCCGGTTTCGATGGCGCGCACGAGCCCGGCCCACGACACTTCGAGCGAGGTGGAGCGCTCGGTGAGGCCGTCGACGCCCTGCGCCATCCATTCGAGGAACGCGCCGGTGGTGTTGCGCTTTTCCTGACCGGCGTCGAGCGCGCGCCCGATGGCATTGGTGAGGCGGTTCCAGCCGGCTTCCATGCCGGCGACCTTGTCTTCGCTGGTCGCGTCGATCGTCTTTTGCAGTTCGCGCTGCAGCGCGGGGAGCGCGTCTTCTGCGAGCAGCCGGCCTTCGCTGACCATCTTGATCAACTGCTCGGTGGTCAGGCCGAGCCCGCGGGCGAGCGACTGCAGCGCGCCGGGCATGGCTTCCGAGAGCTGGCCGCGCAGCTCTTCCATGCTGACGGTGCCTTTGCTCGCCATCTGGCTGACGGCTTGCAGCGCGTGCGCCACTTCGTCCGACGTGCGGCCCATGCGGCCCATCGAGGTGACGATGGCGTCGTAAATTTCGCGGGTCTTCTCGCCCTCCAGCGCCGTGCCGCGCGTTGAGGCGGCGAACGAGATGAACGACTGGCCGAGCCGGTCGAAGGCGACGCCGTTGCGCTCGGCCATGTCGCGCAGCCATTCGAGCTGCTCGCGGGCGGAGTGCGCCGGGGTGGCGATGGTGGCGAGCGAGCGCGCGAGGCGTTCGGCCTGCAGGTTGGCGTCGGTCAGCGCCTGCACGCCCTGCTGCACCGAGAAGGAGGCAGCGAGCGCGCCAGCGAGCGGGCGCAGTTTCGTCATCAGCCCGTCGACCCCGACGCCGGCGCGGTTCATCGACGAGACGAACGGGTCCGCTGCACCGGCCAACTCGCGCTTCAGTTCGGCGCTGCGCTTCGCGCCATGGGCGAACGCACGGTCGAGCTCCTCGCCGCTTACGTTTGCATCGTTCGCGAGCCGGATCAGCGCCTGATCGATCCGGAGAATTTCAGCCTGAATGGTCGCGGCCGAGCGGATGCCAATGGTCGAGAACGCATTCTGCAACCCAGACGCGATTGCGCGCGTCTGCTCGTCGTAGCGTTTGGCTGTGGCCATGGCTTCGGCGTAGGCGCGCTTTTCGGCGGCGAGTTGTTCCTGTGCCGCCGCTGCCATCTTCGCCTTGGTGGCAGTGACGATCGCCGCGAGGCGCTGCTCTTCGGCGGCCTGTTCCCGGACTTCCTGCGCCCTCGCCTGCTCGGCCTCTCGGGCGTGCTGAAGCGACTGGACCTGCGCGACGATCGCCGATTTGGCAGAGGCGAGATCTGCGGCGAGCTTTTGCTGCGCGGCGCCGAGCTTCGCGGCGTCGATGCCGGCGCCCTGCAGGTTCTCGCGGGTCGAGGCGAGCGCCCGGTTCTTCGCGCCGAGTTCGGCGGAAAGGCGTTTCGCGGCGCCGACCGACTGATTGTATTCGGTCGAGAGTTTGCGTTCGGCCTGCTCAGCCTCGCGCAGCACGGAGACGCTGCCCTTCTGGTCGGCAGCGAGCGCTTTCACTGCGGCGCTGGCGCTCTGGCTCTCGGTTTTCAGGCCGTCGAGCTTGCCCTTGGCAGCCTCGATCTGCTGGGCATACACCCCCGACGCATCGCCGCTCTCCTTGGCGCGCACTTTCAGGTTGCGCAACTCGTTTGCAGCGCCGGCAACCGCGAGCTTCAGCGTGTCATGCTTCGCGCGCGCGGCATCGAGTGCGGCGCCGGCGGCCTGTTGCGCGGTAGTCGCCGCGGCGGTCCGGGAGGCCGACTCGGCCAGCGCCTGCGAGAGGCTGTCGACGCGGGTCGCGGCAGCGTCGAGCGCGGCGCCGGTATCGACGGTTTCGCGCTTGAGCCGGCCAAAATCCTGAATCAGCTCGTCCTGCGCAGCGAGGGCCTTCAGGTCGTTCGCCAGCTCGATGAACTTCGGCGCCGCATCACCCGCTTCCGACGAGAGCTTTTCCAGCTCGTCGGCGAGCCCTTTGATCTTCCCCTCGCCTTCGGTCCGAGCCGTGACGACGAGGGCGGTTTCGAGGGTGTTTCGATTGTTGCCGGCCATGATCCACCACTGGAGAAGGTGGCCCATGGTCGCGCGCGCGCAGACCCGGTCGGGAGTAGAAGTCGTTCCGAGGGCGGATCGTGAAAGCCCGGGACGACCGGGCGATCAGCACCTCAACGCAGCAGTGCCTCGCGCTGTTTCTGGAGGCCCTCGAGGCGCGCGGCGTCGACCGTGGCCTTGGCCTGATAACGGGCGGTGACAGCCTGCATTTCCTGCGAAATGCTGGCCTCCCAGGTGGCCCCGGCGAGGGTGTTGTTCGCCCGGGCCTTCCTTGCCTGCAGCCCGCCGAGTTCTGTGTTCATGCGATCGATGTCGCCGCTCATGGCGATTTCCAGGTCGCGTATTTCATAGCCGAGTTCGCGGATGCGGCGAGTGCGCGCCATTTCGTCCGCGCGCGCACTGAGACGGTCGCTGGTTCGCTGGCCGGCAGATTCCTGTGGGGCGGCAGCGTGCCCGGAAGCTGGCGTTACGGTGATCGGCCTGGCCCCGTCGGCGCACGGCGCATCCGAGAACACAGTGGATCCGTTGGGGGCCGGGCACTTATAGATTTGCGCCGACGCCGGCGCTGCGGCCGCGAACAGCACGGCAAGGATCATCGCGTGTTTCATGGCTACCTCTTTTTCATCGTCACCATGATTCTAGCCATAACCTCGTTAAATATCCGGGCACCCGCGCGCGCATCAGAACAGCCCGAGCTGCCCGCCACCTTCCACTGTCACGCCTTGCCCATCCGGGCGCTTGAGCACTTCAGTGACCCAGCGCGTCGTGCACCCGAACTCGAGCGCAATGCCCTCAAGCGTCGCACCGGCGTCGCAGCGGGCGCGCATCGCGCGCATGCGAGCCCGGGCGAGGGCGTGTTTGCAGTTGGGAATGGCAAGAATGTCGTCGCCGTACTCGGCGACGATACGCTCGGCGCCCCTTTGGCCGACAATCTCGGCCAAGCGCTCGAAGCGCGCAGCGCCCTGCGGGTTGTTGTTGACGCCCCTGGGCACGGGGAACGGTATGCCGCCCAGCTCGCGGATCAACGCTTCGGCTCTGGCCCAGCCGAGCATGCGAACGAGGGTGCGCGCGGTCTCGGGAAGATCCGAGTCCAGCATAAGGGGGCCGGGCCGCTTCATGTCAATCCCCGCGTCGAGGGCGATGACGGCAGTCACCGCCCGGTTCAGAGATTTCAGCTACGCCACTCGATGACGAACGGCGCCTGTCCCGCTGCCGGGATCTCCAGCTTGCCGGCGAGCGGTGCCTCGCTGACCTCGTCCTGCAGGAAGTCATATGCGGCGTCGGACGTCACGACCGCGCGGTTCGCGCCGACCAGGACGTCGCGGTTGTCGACCAGGTTGATGCCGTCGAGCTTCCACTTCATCACCGTCTTGTAGCGCTGCGCGCCGTTGATGCGCGCGCCGCTCGTGATCGCCGATTCCGAGCCGCTTGCCTTCAGCGCCGCCGCATCGGCGATCGCGCCGGTCGACAGCACTTTCAGCAGGCCGAGCCGCCGGTTGACCTCGTAGTCGGTACCCTCGTCATAGGTCGTTACGCCCGTGGTGTCCTTCACCGTGAAGCCGGCCGCGGCGATGTTGTCGGCGCCGATCTCGACCCACTTGTCGTGCACCGCCGTCACTTCGAGGTCGGTGAAGGCGCCGCCGACGGCGGTCAGCGGCACCAGCAGGCCAGAGAGCAGCATCGCGAAGACTTCGCGGTTCACTTCCGACAGCGTGAGGCTGAACTCCGCCGGCTGCGCGACCGGCACCGAGACGAACGGTTGCCCGTAGGTGGTGCGCCCCTTCGACAACTTTTCCTTGAACTCGCTGGGCGTGGAGATTTCCAGCTTGTCGCACTCGACCTGCTGCCACGCGCCGAAATTGCCTTCGGCGTCTTCCATCGTGAAGAACAGATCGCCGGCGAAGAGAAGACCTTTCTGATTCATTGCGACAAACTCCTATGCTATGAAATTGCCCGAGCGTTGATGCGGACCTTCGTGGCCACGCGCCAGCCGAGCGGGAAATAGCCGAACCCGGCGCGATAGCCGGCCTCGGGCGCCTCGGCGAGGCGCAGGCTCTTGAAACCGTAGAGATCGGGCACATAGCCGCCGAGCGCGGCAATCACCGCCGCCATCAGCGGCCCGGCGTCGGCCCGTGCGGCGTCGCCAGTGACGACGCTGCTGGCATTGCGCACCGCGACCACCGTGAGCCAGTACTGGTCGAGCGCCTCCCACATCGCGGCCGTCTCGCCAGCGCGGGCCGGCGCGTAGCCGCGGTACAGCACATGCACCGCCGGCGTCGGCTGGGTGCCTTCGGCCACCGCGCCGAGGTCCGCCGCAGTGAGCACGGCGACGCTGGCCGGCAGCGCCGCACGCAGGCGCGCCACCAGCAGCGGTTCGAGCGCGAGAAAATCCGCTGCCTCGGACGTCATGCGAAGCCCCGCAGCGTGTCGTCGGTGATCTGGCGCGGGCTGAAGCTGTGCTGCACTTCATTGTCCTCGACAGCAGCGCTCGGCACGCCGAGGCTCGCCCGGCCGGCCGCGAGCTCGCGCAGCGTGTCGTCGGCCCACTTGGTCGCCTTCAGCATGTCCTCGGTCGCCGCATGGCCATACAGCCGGCGCACGGCGATCGTCGCGACCACGCTCGGCAGGTCGGTGCCGGCGAGCAGCTCGGCCGACAGCGGCAGCAGCGTCGCGTAGCGCGGCGCAAGGTACGTGTCCGCGTGGCGGCTCACCCGCTCCAACTGGTCGGCGAGCAGCGCCACGCCGGCCTGCGCCAGCGCAACCGCTTCCGCGCTCCATGCGGACAGGTCGCCGCTGGTGGCCACGGCCCGCAGCAGCGCCCCATCCACCCGCGCATCGCGGCAGGCGATCTGGGCGAGTTCCGCCCAGCCGTTGGCCGCGGCGCGGGCAAGCTCGTCGAGGGTGGCGTAGCTCACGATCAGGCCGTCGGGTGCACGTGCGGCTGCAACTGCACTTCGATCAGCTGCCCGGCGCCGGCTGCCGCCTCGAGGGCACGGCCGCAATTGTCGGTGATCGTGCCGGCGATCGCCTTGCCGTCGGTGCCGGGCTTGACGAACGCATTGGCCGTGATGACGTCGCCGGCTTCGACCAGGTACGAATACCCGGTCACGACCGATACCGCCTCGCCGATCTCCGCGGCGTATTCGCTCACGCCGACCGCGTCGGTCGCGCCTCCAGCCCCGGCCGCGCCGTCGGCGTAATCACCGTCGTAGGCAACGAACCGGTTGGCCGCGAGTGCTGCGGCGGCGACCAGCGTCACCGCATGCTGCTTGTCGTACTGTCGTCCCATGTCGGGCTCCTATATAGGTAGACGCGCTTACTTCTTCGTGCGGGGCTTGGCCGGGGGCGCTTCGGCCGCGGTATCGGGTGCCGCAGGCGCTTCCGCCGCAACCCTCTCGACCACGCCGGGAATCTCGCTCGCCGGATCCGACGTCACCGTGCCCGCCGCGGCGTCCGGGGAATCCCCGGACGCCGAGCCGCTGCCCTCGCCGGGGGTATTGGTGCCGGCGCTCGCGCCGCCGGCTGCGCCCGCCTCTGATGCAGAGGCGGCAAAGGTTGGCAGGTCGCCCCCTTCCATGACTGCGGTCACGGCTCCCGCCGCGCGCAGTTCGGCGAGTTCGC
>Ga0172380_10007808_pt1 | contig 11907 bp, 15 predicted proteins | sample Leawe162metaG_FD_119747 | JGI IMG/M metagenome (GOLD analysis project Ga0172380, IMG submission 119747) | Leachate microbial communities from a municipal landfill in Southern Ontario, Canada - Leachate well 162 metaG | ecosystem: Engineered > Solid waste > Landfill > Unclassified | place... | reverse complement strand
TACCGGGCTGCCCGCCAGGAAGCACCACCATGTCGAAATCGCGCTTGAGTGCCTCGCCGAGTGAGGTGTCAGGCACGATAACGGTGCCGCGACTACCGCGGATGGCTTGACCATCCAAGCTGGCGCTGACAGCCTCGATACCTGCGCGGCGCAGGATGTTGAGTAAGGTGATGGCTTCTAGGTCTTCACTACCATTTGCGAGCGGCAGGAGGACGCTTGGCATCAGAACCTGCCTACGACCTGAACGCCGACCATGCCTTGGGAGAGAGCCGGGAGCACGGACAGTTTGTTGCTACGTAGATCTTTATTGTGGGCGACCACGCTCTTACCCACGAGTGTGCCGACGATGGCGGCTGCCAATACATCAGAAGCGAAGTGTTTGTCGTGGTAGGAGCGTGCCGTGCCAGCCAAGGTGGCGAGGCCGTACGCTGTCACGTCAATCCAAGTCTCGTTGTAGGTTTCTGAAATGACCGCAGCCAAAGTAAAAGCTTGCGTGGTGTGCCCGGAAAAGAACGAGCTGTTCATGTCGGTGAATGGTGCGAAGTCTGTCGTGCCTTTGTTTTGCAATGGGCGGCTGCGTCCGACCACCGCCTTGGTGGTGACACCGATGATGGCGCTGGAGATGATGCTGGCAGAAACAACGTCTTGCGCGACGTGCATCGATGTCTCATCACCGACCAAGCCTGCGACGAAGAACGCACCTGTGATACCTACAGCATATTCACGGCCGAACTTCTCTACTTGCAACCACGCTTGGTTGTTCTGATCCTGCTTCACCATGTAGTCGCGTACAGGCTTGTCAATGACAGCGACCGTGCCGAGTACGGCCAAGCTCGTCCATCCGGCGGTCTGCCATTCGTCTTTTTCCCAGCGCGCGGGAGCAGACAGCACATATGTGATGTCGTCCCAAACCATCGCTGGATACGAGATCGATTCTTCAGCAAAGGCGCTACTTGAAGAGGAGATTAGCAGTGCAGCAAGAATAGTTTTGATTGGCTGTTTCATGGTCAGTCGCGGAAGTTCTGATACTGCAAAGGGAAATCGGTGATGGTCTTCTTGACGAAGGCGATGGCATCTTGCAGGTCGTCGCGGCTCTTGCTGGCCCCGCGCACGGTGTCACCTTGGATGCTGGCTTGCACCTTCATCTTGCTGTCTTTGATGTGCTTGACGATCTTCTTGGCCAGCTCGATCTCGACGCCCGTCTTCACTTCACAGCCACGTTTGACCTTGTTGCCGCTGACCTTCTCGATCTTGTCGCTGATCTCTAGGCACTTGATATCCACGCCGCGCTTGGTGAGTTTGCCGTTGAGGATGTCTTGCACTTGGTTCAGTTGGAACTCGTTGTCAGCCCACACGGTGAGCTTCAGCTCGGCTTGTTCGACGCGCGCATCCGACCCTTTGAAGTCGAAACGCGTGCTGACTTCCTTGTTCGTCTGCTCGATAGCATTTTTGACTTCAGGTTTGTCTACTTCTGAAACGATGTCGAAAGAGGGCATGGTGACTCCAACATAAACAATAAAAAAATCGGTCCACGTAAAGATACGAACAAAGGCAAACTAAATCTGTACTTTTGCAGTTTTACTTTTCGTGTGTTTCGTGCCTTTCGTGGACGATTGGTTTTGAATTATTAACCAAACGAACACACGTAGTCGACAGCATCCGCACCGGTGTGGATGTCGAAGCTGCTGTTTTCTGCGACCTTGAAGCTGCTGCCTGCCGCATAGGTCTTGAATGCGGATTCACCAGCGATCTTCACTTGGCAGGTGCCTGCGCTGATCTCCATCAATTCAGGTACGCCGACGTTGAAAGTGAGTTTGCTGTTTGGCAATACGACACCCACGGTCTTGCGCGAACCATCCGGGAAGAATACGGAATGCGAGACGCATTTTCCGTCGAAGAACACATTGGATTTTTTACCGACGCTGACGTTATCGATCTTGTCTGACATGCTGAGATTTCCTTTTGATTATTTCGAGGGTTCGTTTGCTTTGATGCCTTTTTGATAATTGGCATATACATATATCGGGATGCCGAGGTCACCGAGATGTTTCTCGATGAGTGGCTTTACATCATTCCAATCCAAACCGGCTACACCACAAGCAAGGCGCGGCAGGGCGAGACTGCTAAGCTTCTCTTTCTGTGCGAAGGTGCGTAGCGCATGCAGGGTGTGATTCACATGGCTGACTGTCGCGTGTCCAGGTTTGCTACCGTGGTCGTACGCGCCGTCTTGGGTGAAAAGATTAACGATGTAACGCCCATCGCTGCTCATCCATGTCCACAGCTCGCCCGACTTGGGATGCTTGGTCTGGCAATAGTGGCGAAAGTCTTTGTACATCGCCGGCATGCGTTCGCGCAATTGCAACGCGAGGCCGTGATGGAAGTCGTCATTGGGGGCAACGCCTTGGGCAACGGCCTTGGCGCTGCTCAACAAAATGTCACCAGTCAGTGCATGGATCATGATGTCCTTCCTAGCGTGAATTATCTTGGCGAGTTATTTCCTACTTTTCAGATTCGCAGCGATACGCATACGCAAGGCATTCAGTTTGATGAAGCCCGCCGCATCCTTCTGATCGTAGGCGCCCTTGTCATCTTCGAATGTGGCGATGCTGGAATCGAACAGCGAATCCGTCTTGGAATCGCGGCCAACGACGATGACATTACCCTTGTAAAGTTTGACGCGTACCCAACCATTCACGCTGGATTGTGTGTGGTCGATCAGTGTTTGAATGGCGAGGCGTTCAGGGCTCCACCAGTATCCGTTGTAGATCATGGATGCGTAACGCGGCATCAAATCGTCCTTCAGGTGGGCGACCTCGCGGTCTAGCGTGATGGATTCGATGGCGCGGTGCGCCTTCAACATGATGGTTCCGCCAGGAGTCTCGTAGCAGCCGCGCGACTTCATGCCGACGTAGCGGTTCTCTACCAAGTCGAGGCGGCCGATACCGTGCTTACCGCCGAGTTCGTTCAATTTAGCCAACACTTGAGCGGGGGAGAGTTTGGAACCGTTCAGTGCAACGATGTCACCGTTGACGTATTCGAGGTCGAGATACTCGGCTGCATCGGGTGCTTTCTCGGGCGAAACCGTCCAGCGCCACATGCTCTCTTCGGCTTCGGCTGCTGGGTCTTCCAGATGGCGACCTTCGTAGGAGATGTGCAGCAGGTTGGCGTCCATGGAGTAGGGGGAGCCGCCTTGCTTGTGTTTCATGTCGACGGGGATGCCGTGTTTCTCGGCATAGGCCATCAGTTTTTCACGCGACAACAGATCCCATTCGCGCCATGGTGCGATGATCTTGATGCCTGGCTTCAATGCGTAAGCACCCAACTCGAAACGTACCTGGTCGTTGCCTTTGCCTGTCGCGCCGTGAGAGATGGCTTGCGCGCCGGTCAGGTTGACGATCTCAATGAGACGCTTGGCAATCAGAGGGCGCGCGATGGAGGTGCCCAGCAGATATTCGCCTTCGTACACGGTGTTGGCACGGAACATGGGGAACACGAAGTCGCGCACGAACTCTTCACGCAAATCGTCGATGAAGATGTTCTCTGGTTTGATGCCGAATTGCAGTGCCTTTTGGCGTGCCGGTTCCAACTCTTCGCCCTGGCCCAAGTCGGCGGTAAAAGTTACCACTTCACATTGATAGGTATCTTGTAACCACTTGAGGATGACCGAGGTGTCGAGTCCTCCGGAGTAGGCGAGAACGGCTTTTTTGATGTCAGACATGTGTATTTCCTAGTTTTCGAGATTTATTGGGCAGTCAGTTTGGCTATGAAACTACGAATGCGATTGGCGAACAGAAGTATGCAAACCATCGCGAGGGGCCAAGCGAAGATGAAGGAATACATCCAACGCCCCACGTAACCATCTGTCATACCTGTGTTGATCCACGTGATGAAGGCCGTCATGATGAATGCCATGATGCATGACATGAAGAGCGCGAAAAGTTGTGGGGTGAAGCGTGGGGCGATTTTCATGTCAAGTGATCTTTCCGAGTAATAGGTATTCCATTGGGGCTTTCTGTACATGTAAGCGGTTTTGGCTATGGCCGCTCGCATACGCGAGCTTAACGCCTGCTTTGCAGGCATTAGCCTGCGCCGAAATCGTTTGCATTAAAGCGCTGCGTTTCATTTCACCTGACCCAGCAATAGGTATTCCATCAAAGCCTTCTGCACATGCAAACGATTTTCCGCTTCATCCCACACAACGGATTGTGTGCCATCGATCACTTCGGCGGACACTTCCTCGCCGCGATGAGCTGGCAGGCAGTGCATGAACAGTGCATCTTTGGCAGCCACACGCATCATGTCAGCATCCACCTGCCAGTCAGCGAAATCCTTCATGCGCTCTTCATTTTCAGCTTCCCAGCCCATCGAAGTCCATACATCGGTGGTGACCAGATCGGCACCGCGTGCAGCATCCATCGGATCGGTAAACTCTTCGTAGTGTTGATCGCCATACAAGCCAGCGCGTTCAGGCTCGACTTCATAACCCGGTGGCGTGGAAACGTGGACGTTGAAATCCAAGATCTCTGCCGCTTGCAACCATGTGTTGCACATGTTGTTGGAGTCGCCGATCCATGCCACGGTCTTGCCCTGGATACTGCCGCGATGCTCGATGTAGGTATAGATGTCGGCAAGGATCTGGCAGGGATGGTATTCGTTGGTGCGGCCGTTGATGACCGGCACACGCGAATTGCGTGCGAAACGCTCGATGATGTCCTGTTCGAAAGTGCGGATCATTACGATGTCACTCATGCGGGAAATCACTTGCCCCGCATCTTCTACCGGCTCGCCGCGACCGAGTTGCGAGTCGCGCGTGTTCAGATAGATGGCCGAGCCGCCGAGTTGGTGCATGCCGGCCTCGAACGATAGGCGCGTGCGCGTGCTGGCCTTCTCGAAGATCATCACCAATGTGCGGTCTTCCAGCGGCCAGTATTTCTCGTAGCGCTTGAAGCGCTCTTTGATGATGCGCGTGCGCTCAAACAGGTAGTCGAGTTCTTCGCGCGTCAGGTCTTTGAACTGTAAGAAGTGTTTGATGCTTGCTGGCATGATGCTTTTCCAATCAGGATTGCAAGAAATCTTTGATGAGCGTGCTCAGGATGTCGGTCAGATGTTGTGCTTCCACTTGCGACAAGATGAGCGGAGGCAACAGACGTACCACGGTGTCGGCAGTCACATTGATGAGTAAGCCCTTGGCCAGTGCCAGTTTCACCAGATCGCCGCATGGCTTATCCAGTTCGATCCCGATCATCAATCCTTGCCCGCGTATGTCTTTGACACCATTTACGCCCTGCAACGATACGCTCAGGCCATTGCGTATGAAATTGCCGATCTCATCCGCATGATTGAGCAAGCCATCTTGTTCGATGATGTTCAATGTGTTCAGACCCGCAGTACAGGCCAGAGGATTGCCGCCGAAGGTAGAACCGTGGTTGCCGGGCTTGAAGGTTCCCACCGCGTTGCCCGCAGTGAGGCAGGCACCGATAGGCACGCCGGATCCCAAGCCTTTGGCTAAGGTCATCACGTCCGGCAGGATGCCGGTGTGTTGGAAGCCGAACCACTTCCCTGTACGTCCTATGCCGCACTGCACTTCATCCAGCATCAGCAGCCAGTTGTTCTCGTCGCACAGTTTGCGCATCTGTTGCAGATAGGCGACGTCCAGTGTGCGGATGCCACCTTCGCCTTGGATGGGTTCGACCAATACGGCCACCACGTCACGGTTGTGTTGCGCGACTTGGCGTACCGCCTCCAGATCGTTGTAGGGCACGCGCACGAAACCGCTCACCAGCGGCTCAAAGCCTGCTTGTACCTTGCGGTTGCCTGTGGCGGAGAGTGTGGCTAGCGTACGTCCGTGGAATGCTTTTTCCATCACGATGATGGCGGGATTGTCGATGCCGCGACCATGACCGTAAAGGCGCGCCAATTTGATGGCAGCTTCATTGGCTTCGCAGCCAGAGTTGCAGAAAAAGACTTCCTGCATGGCAGATAGCCCGCAGAGTTTGTCCGCTAGCGCTTCTTGTTGTGCGATCTGGTAGATATTGGAACAGTGTATAAGGCTGTCGATCTGCGCCTTGAGCGCGGCCGTTAAGCGGGGGTGAGCATGCCCAAGTGTGTTGACGGCGACGCCCGCCAAGCCATCTAGATAACGATTGCCTGCGGCATCGAATAACCAAGCACCTTCACCGTGAGTGAAAGAAACAGGCTGTCTGGCATACGTGTTCATCAAATGTGACATAGCAGGCTTTCCGGTCTTGTTGTAACTCTGGGGCTGGAACTATATAGGGGGCTTCTATAAATTCAAAGTTCTAAGCAAGACAAGGCGCGAATGAAAAATTGCGACGCGGCATATATTTGAATATGTAAGGAGCAATTTTTTGTGAGCAACGCAGTATTGCGACGAAATTTGGATTTAGAAGAGAAGTCCACTAAACAAAAAAGGCCGACTGCATCGTCGGCCTTTGTTATTTCGCAGTCTTATCGTCTGCGATAAATCAGGCCATCGCCTTGATAGCGGCGGACAAGCGGCTCTTATGGCGAGCTGCCTTGTTCTTATGGATGATCTTCTTGTCGGCGATGGAGTCAACCACGCTGGTGGATGCGCTGAAAACGGACTGTGCAGCGGCTTTGTCGCCAGCTTCGATCGCTTTCACTACCTTCTTGATCGCAGTGCGCAATTCTGAACGCAAAGTAGTGTTGTGCGAGTGTTGCTTGTCTGCTTGTCTTGCGCGTTTTCTGGCTTGTGCTGTGTTTGCCATGGTGACTCCTTGGGAATTCGGCTTGCGTTAAAAGGCGCGCATTATAGGGAGGCTCTTTGGATTTGGCAACACGTTGTTTGCCTCCCCACTTTTTGCCCTTTGGGGCGGTGCTATTATCACGCCCAGTCAACTAGGCGTAAGGGGAGAAGTCATGTTGTCGAGTGTCTCAGAGTTCGTGATTCAGGGTATTACAGAGAAGGGGGAGCTTTTTCCTCAGTCGGACTGGGCGACCAGTCTGTGCAACATGCTAGGCACGGTCGGTAGCGACGGGCGCATGATCTACTCCTCTTACGCCCGCCCTGTGATGATTGAGGGAGTGCCCGCAGTCGTCATCCGCGTTTCTTTACAACATGTTGATCCTAAAGCTTTTGAGATAGTGAAGCAGTTTGTCGCAGAACATCACTTGAAAGTCAGGTCGGGCCGAGGTAGCCGTGATACTGAGGTGACCGGGCCTCATCCCGTACTCGGGGTGGAGCGTCGCGAAACGGCGAAAAAAGGTTGGTAGCGGCCTGCTGAGTGGACAGCGGGGGCGATGTTACAATCCGCGCCCATTTTGACCTTTAGAGAGTCTCAAATTGTTAGATAAAAAAGATCGTCACCCCGGCCTAGCTGAGTTCGTCGTCCAAGGTGTCACAAAAGATGGTCAGACTTTCCGTCCTTCCAACTGGGGCGAGCGTTTGAGCGACATGCTAGGCACGGCGGGTAAAGATGGCCGCATCGTCTATTCCTCCTATGTGTGCCCTATCGTCACTCAAGGAGTTCCCTCCGTTGTCGTACGATTCTCTCTGGAACAGGCCGATCCGCACGCTTTCGAGATGATTCGACAGTTCGTGGTGACTAACCATTTGACCGTGCGTGCAGGCCGCAACCGCGAAGATGTCGGAGCAACAGGGTTATTTCCGACGATCAGCATGGAACGTCGCCACAAGGAAAAGAACGGCTGGTGACGTGCTGTTCTTTTCTACTCATTCGGCCTCTTAGATGAATCTTCTTAAAGCGCTTGCCACGATCAGCGGACTGACACTGGTCTCGCGCATCTTAGCTTTCACCAGAGATGTATTGATAGCACGTATCTTTGGGGCAGGCATGGCGACGGATGCTTTCTTCGTCGCCTTCAAACTGCCCAACTTACTGCGCCGTATGTTCGCTGAAGGTGCCTTCTCGCAAGCGTTCGTGCCCATCTTCGGTGAGTATAAGAATCGCAAAGGGCAAGAAGAGACCAAGCTACTAGTGGACCACGTCACGACCATGTTGGCATTGATCCTGTTCGTGATCACAGCCATCGGTATCGTGGCCGCTCCTATCTTGGTCTATATCAGCGCACCTGGGTTCGTGAAAAATCCAGAGCAGTTCGATCTGACCGTGCAACTGCTACGCATCACTTCACCCTATATCTTCTTCATCTCGTTGGTCGCGGTTGCGGCGGGCATCCTTAACACCTACAACAAGTTCTGGGTGCCGGCCTTCGCCCCCATCCTGTTGAACCTTTGTTTCATCGGCGGTGCGTTGTGGGGAGCTCCGTATTTCGAGCAACCCATCATGGCGTTGGCGTGGGCTGTGTTCGTGGCAGGCTTCGTGCAGTTGGCCTTCCAGATCCCGTTCCTGAAGAAGATCGGTATGTTGCCGAACATTCGGTTCAGCCGAACTGACGAAGGGATGTGGCGTGTCATCAAGCAGATGGGCCCCGCGATATTCGGCGTGTCCATCGCGCAACTCAGCCTCATCATCAACACCATCTTTGCCTCACTCCTTGTGGCGGGGAGTGTGTCGTGGCTGTATTACGCCGATCGTTTGATGGAATTCCCCACAGGCATCTTGGGTGTCGCCATCAGCACCATCTTGTTGCCATCCCTCTCCAAGTCGCATTCGACCAACGACACGGCTGAATATTCCAAATTGCTGGATTGGGGGCTGCGCCTGACCATCATGTTGACTTTGCCTGCGGCACTGGCGCTGGGGATGATCGCTGTGCCTTTGCTGGCGACCTTCTTCCAGCATGGGGCATTCACTGCCAATGACGTGATGATGTCGCGTGCCGCATTGGTGGGTTACAGCGTCGGATTGATCGGCTTGATACTGGTGAAGATCCTCGCGCCCGGTTTCTATGCGCGCCAAGACATCAAGACGCCGGTGAAGATCGGCATCGTGACTTTGCTGGCAACGCAAGCGATGAACGTGTTGTTCGTGTTCGGATTTGGTATGGCGCATGCTGGGTTGGCGCTTTCCATTGGACTAGGTGCCTGCCTCAACTCAGCCATACTGTTCTACTTCCTGCGCAAGAAGGGCATCTACCAAGCGGAAGCGGGGTGGATGAAGTTCTTCCTCAAAGTCATGCTGGCGGTAGTTGCTTTGGGAATCACGCTCTGGTTTGGTATGGGCAGCGAACAGCATTGGCTCACGACTTCGGGTTGGTCGCGCATCATCCATCTAACTTGGTTGGTGGTAGCTGGCGTGGCAGTGTATTTTGCCGTGTTGTTCGCCCTCGGCTTCAGGCTCAAAGATTTCTCCAAGCGGGGAACGAGTTGAGAGCACAGCTAAGGACAGCTGTTGTCCACGAAAAACACGAAATGCACGAAATAGAACCGCAGCATTCGCTCGTGTCCTTTCGTGTTTTTCGTGGATGAACCGATTTTAAAGTTATGCACACCCTTGAAGCTCTGCGAGCCGGCAAGTTGGTCGGCATCAAACGTCTCGATCTTGCGGCCGACCTGACTGAGTTCCCCGCAGAGATATTCGATCTTGCAGACACATTGGAAGTGCTCAATCTGTCCGGCAACCTGCTGAGTGACCTGCCGCAAGACCTCACTCGGCTACACAGGCTACGCATCATCTTTTGTTCCGACAATCGATTTACGCATGTACCCGAGGTGTTGGGGCAGTGCGCCAATCTGGAGATGATTGGGTTCAAAGCGAACCAGATCACACATATATCGGCTAAAGCATTGCCCCCCAAACTACGCTGGCTGATCTTGACGGACAACCGTTTGCAACAGTTACCCGCCGAGATCGGCGCTTGTGCGAACCTGCAAAAACTCATGCTGTCGGGCAACCGATTGAGGGAGTTGCCCGGAGCAATGGCAGGATGTGCTCGCCTTGAATTGTTGCGCATCGCCGCCAATCGTTTTGAGCGGCTCCCCGCTTGGTTATTGCGATTGCCGCGACTTGCTTGGCTGGCTTTTGCGGGCAATCCTTTTAGCGATGCCATCGAGAAAGAGGTGATGGCGGGTCTTAGCGTGAACCATATCGATTGGAGTTCGCTCGATGTCCAGCATGCCTTGGGCGAGGGAGCATCAGGCATCATCTATCGGGCGCACCGTACGACGGAGCATGGAGTGCATCCTGTTGCGGTCAAAGTGTTCAAAGGGGCGGTGACGAGCGATGGTTTGCCGCGTAGCGAGAAATCGGCATGCATGGTGGCGGGAGAACATCCAAACCTCATTCCGGTCCACGGACGCTTGCACGGTCATCCTGCAGATTCGATGGGTATGGTGATGCCACTCATTGATCCCGGTTTTATCAATCTGGCAGGGCCGCCGAGTCTGGAATCTTGTACGCGGGATGTCTATGCGCCCGAAGCTCGATTTTCTCTCTCGCAGCTAATGGGGATCGCGCAGGGCGTCGCTGCCGCTGCCGCACATCTACATGCTAAAGGCATGATGCATGGTGATCTGTATGCGCACAACATCTTGTGGAACGAAAAGGGTGAATGCCTGCTTGGTGATTTTGGTGCAGCCTCGTTCTTGCCGACGCACGATGAAGAGTTCAGACAAGGATTGCAACGTATCGAAGTGCGCGCTTTCGGCTGTTTGCTAGAGGAGTTGCTCGCGCACTGCCATGTACCAACCAACGAGCAAGTTAACTTCAATGCTTTATCTGCATTGCAGCAGTGCTGTGTTCAATCGCCGAACGAAGCGCGTCCCATGTTCAAAGAGATCGTTAAGGAATTGGCGACGCTGGTAGCGTGAACGCAGGCAACACCCACTATTTGTCGTTCAAAAAGTTTTAGTCAAGACCGGAAACTCGGTGTCAGATTGCTGCCGTTCCTGAAGTTTAGCAATGGATGTTGAAGACGGTTAGAGCGCAAGAAAATCGCACACGCTATAGATTTTTTCGTCGGCAACTGTTCCAAAATTCCAAGAATTGAGCGGGCGCTTCGGAAAGGATCACCAATCAACGCCCCGCAATATCACGGCACAGTGCTGGTTCTGATCTTTGGACGGCAGCATTATGGCCCACATACGCAGCTGCACTAGGGCACCATCCGGCCGCCGTACGACAAGATCCTGAAATTTTCTTTCGTGCTTCGTTTCCACCATGAGCGTGCAATGGTCGTTTTTTTCGCAATCCCTTGCGCACTCTGTTCCCTGGAAGATGCTCGGGCAAAGCTTGTTCAAAGTGGCGTCGGGATCCTGCCCCAGCATGCGGCTGGCTGCCTGATTTATCGCAACCACGCGTCGATCCTGGTCGATAAAGACAATCCCCTCATCAAGATTGTCGAAGACTTGTTTCAGCTCTTGCAGCGTTACCATAAGCGTCCTTTGCTCCAGAAGAATGTCTGCCGTGGTGAAACTTCAGCGCGGCAGGAGTAGCGCCCTATCCTGATGCACTACCATCGGAATGTCCACTGCAATATAGTAACAGCAGCGTGTCTGTGTCAATGCGGGTTGTCGGGGGTGGTGAACTTAATGTTTCAGAGGGTTGCGGGCATGTGTCAGAATGCGGCGCATTGCGCGTTGATCCGGATCAGATTTCCATGGGTGAGAAATTCAAGATTGCCATAATCGGTGGGGGCCCGGCAGGGATGTCAGCGGCCGCGCATGCCGCTGAATTGGATATCTCGCATGTCCTTCTGGAAGCCGGGCCGTACCCTGCCCATACCATCCACAAATACCAGAAGGGCAAGCTTGTCATGGCGGAGCCCGCCGTGCTCCCGCTCAGGAGCCCGATGACCTTCTCGGCGGGGACGCGGGAAGACATTCTGGAAGCATGGAGCCGGGACCTTGGGAGATATCAGGTCAATTCGCGCCTGAATGCCGAGGTCGTGGGGATAGAGGGTGAACGGGGTGGCTTTCGGCTCACCCTCGCTTCGGGCGAGGCGGTGGATGCGGAATTCGTGGTGCTCGCGATCGGTTTGCAGGGCAACATCAACAAACTGGGC
>Ga0172380_10007807_pt1 | contig 11907 bp, 7 predicted proteins | sample Leawe162metaG_FD_119747 | JGI IMG/M metagenome (GOLD analysis project Ga0172380, IMG submission 119747) | Leachate microbial communities from a municipal landfill in Southern Ontario, Canada - Leachate well 162 metaG | ecosystem: Engineered > Solid waste > Landfill > Unclassified | place... | reverse complement strand
TGCGACTGCCCTCATAAAGTTCCACCCCATTATTACCACGAGTTACAATTAAGACTCCGGACATATTCGCACATAATAGGCTAGGATCTTTTATATTCAAAAGTTTGCATGCGTGTCTTCCTTCCTGCTCGTTCATGATTGTAACATGGGCTTTGTGCAGTATCCCTCGCAATTCGGCAGCCTTATATTCGTAAATCGCATACGAAGGATTGAAAGCCAATAGCTCTCCTCGGAAATCACGGACTAGAGCTAAGAACGCCTTTCGCATTATGGCATGCCGACTGCCCGTCATAATGAGTCGCCTGGCTCGACTGCTGCGCGTGCGGATGTCATTCCCGATCTCATGTGGTAAGTCAGCACGCAAATACACACTGTGATGATGCCGACTAGTCAGCAAAGTTATGAGGAAGTCTGTCTCACCCTTAATCGGTATCAGCCCAGATTGCTCCAACTGGGCGGCTGAAAAAGCTTCCTTCACAAGTTCCCGATTGTGTTGTCCACAAGGACCAACCAACTGTGGTCGCAATCCAAATTTTGAAAAGTACCAACATGCGTTGAACGCTGGCCCACCAAGTTGTTGATGGATAGAATCCAGAATTAGAGTGGTATCCTCGGGCGGTATAGAAGGCACTTGGAACATGCATTCGACCATAAGATCTCCGACGCACACGATATCCGCCTTAATGTTCATTTAGTCATTTCCACTAGTTTGTGCCATGTAACGATAGGTGATCCATCTGATAGCATATTGATCCGAAAGTCGGAGAAAATGGAAGGCGCATCTTTCTGTAGTTGCTTTAACAATTCTGACGCCATCCTTCGCATCTCCTCATCACCCGGAATCGATCCCCGAGTTTTTAGGAAATAACGCAAGGCTCGCGCGTTTGCAGTCATCACGATCTTGGTTTCTGTTGCATTGGGTAGTATACTACGGGCTATCGAGCGTATGGCACGCCTCAATTCCATCTTGTTCAAGTCTTTGCCAACCTTGTCCTCCAATTGCTTGAGGGATTGCATTATTTTACAGTAAGCTGCTTTTGCAGTCTTCACAGCTTTTTTCCAAACAATTTGTGCATCAGGCGATAGGTTGAGCGCCGATGGCTCGATAAATTCGGCGTCGATCTCATCGTGATATTGCTGCGACAGTTGGCTGAACGAAAACCCTACTCGGTGGCGTACCAATTGATGAGTGCATGCACGTGAAATACCTGTCAACAAGAATGTCCAGTTGACATGCTCTAAGACACTTTCATGTCCCATTTGGATAAGGTTTTGGATGTACTCAGCATTCGTTCGTGGAGACTGGGCCTTTCCAAACGACATATAGCAGACACGTCCCGCCGCCTCCACGATCTCTTCCGCTTGAGTCACCTGTCGGCTTCGCCTCCAAGAGGCTTTTTGGCTTCGAAGAAATGATAAATATTCCTCAACACAAAACTGCGTCCGACCTATAAGATGGACCGAAATGCTCATGGTTTACCTCCGAAACCAGACACGCCCGATTGCGACCCATTAGCTGAAGATGTTGCAGGTAGCGGCATCCTTCCAGAGACAGGTTCCGCCTTCAGCCGCTCAACCTCTTTCCTTAGCCGCTCGATCTCCGGGCTGAGAGATTCCACCTTTTCCAGTCGAGCGTTCAGATTGACCCCATCGATTTTGCGCTGCAAATCAGCAATCTCTACCTTCACTTTGTCCAACGGCTTTTTCCACTCAGGAGTCCTGATACTTGTCACATAGGGGAAGCCTACCGTCACTATGGCCACGGCGAGTGCAACCCAAATACCTGTTTTGACGATGATGCCCGTGGCTATATTTGTAGCCCGTTCACTAACATTCACAAAATCGCGCGTGAGGCAATTTACGTCAGCCAAGCTCGGCATCGGTAGAGTATTGATGTTCCTCTCCATCCAACCCCTATGCACTGGACTCGACAACCTGAAAAACAACATCGTGATGATAATATCACCCTGTTTAAGGGGATAATGATTTTTACCCATGTTGATCAGCGTAAAGCGCATTGGACCTTCGTAACCGGGATCCACATGTCCTGGATTTGTCATGAGGATCCCTTTGGAAGAGACAGGTACCGATGGAAAGCCAATGCCGGCAATATCGTTTGGCAACTTTAACTTCTCCAAAGTCATAACGACAGTCGTTCCACCCGGCTCCAAGCTATGCTCCTTCTTCACATTTAGCTGACCGAGCGGCACGTCTTCCTGATTACCAGGAACAAAAATCATGCCGATGTGCATATCCAGAGATGACGGTTGCACAGGCGAGCATTTATCATACGGATCCTTCGGCATCTTCAAACCTTCTACGATTGTCTGTTGTTTAGGCTCAGAGACCAGTGCGACCAATTCTATGTCCTTTAACAGTTCCATTTTAATCCTCCGTTTCTTGAGCCCTACTCATTCAAAGTCGAATCGGTTTCATCAAGGCTTAGATTGCTGTGCTTCATGGGAAAGTAATTTTTCTGTAAATAGAGAAAGAATGCTTACCAAACGCCATTTTACACAGGCAATGACCGATATACACACCTGAAGCAGACTGTTTTGTTTTTCGAACAATGACACGTTTAGAAACAATTACACTACGCATACTAAACCAGCATTGCTGAAGGCTTGTCTACCGAAGTCCCATTTTATCCACACCCACCCCCACCGCTCAGGGACAATACATTCTTGGTTTCAAACCTATACCCGCCCCGGCAGAAGTCAATATGGAAAATCACCGGCATTTTCCGCCGACATGAACAGGTCGCTGCCTTCTGTCTCTATTCGCCGACCGTTGTATCCCCCTACGCCTGAGTTCAACCCGTCATTTGATAAATATTATGACCTGCGTCCTGATACGAATCAAAGATATGCTGGTAGACAAGGTCGCATTTCATGGCATACACATCCCTCTTGAAAGCTGGCGGTAACTCGTCCAGCATCGTCTCAATGGTCAGCCGGACAGCCGCTCGGGCCTGCTGCCGTTTCCGCCAGTCCAACACCAGCTTCTCGGCCTTGAGACGCTCCAATAGCGTCTGAGCGACCTTTTTGACAGAGCTTGTTTCTTTTTGTGTTAGTTTCATTTCCGGTTTGGTCAGGATGTCGAAGAGGGCCAGCTCTTCTTCTTTCAGCCCTTCCCTGACGCCCCGCCGCTCTTCGTCGTCCAGTTCTTTGACAAAATCGGTCAGTTTCCGGAAGAATTGTTCGATGTTCTTGCTCCCGGCATTGTACTCATCAATCATCTGCTGGAATTTTCGGAGGTAATTCAGCCGGGACTGGTTAAGTTTCACCATCTCTTGAAGCCGCTGTTCGATGACTGCCTTCAATTTCTCTATGACTGTCCGTTTATGCCCTTTGTCAAAATGGTTTTTGAGGGTTTTGAAATCAATCTTGCTTAGATCCAGAAGACCGTATTCATGCTGATGATCGGGGGCCTCGATAGCATAGCCCTTTGCTGCTATAGACCGGTTGAGTAGTTCTTCTACGGTCTTCATTACCTCGCTGATATCCACATCCTCTGGCTGGGGGCGCAGGTTGGCCGCAATGGCCTCTAAAACCCGCCGGAACCCATCGAACTCATGAGCCACGGGATCAGGCATCACGGCCTTGTGAATACGGATGACCATCCCGGTCTGGCGAAGGAATTCCTTCTTATCCTCATCTGGAAACACCAATATTTCCACGGCATCGGCAACCATTGCCGTCCGCTCGAACGTTCTCGTTTCCTTTACAATGGCCGCAAGATCTACATTGCGTTTCTTGCAGAAAGTTGCCGTCTCGACAACCACGGAGTTAAGCATGGCAACCAGTTCCTTCTTGTCGTGAACCGGCATTTCTCCCGTCTTGATCCCACCGCCAGAATCGGAGCCATAGATGCTCAGGGCCTTTCGAAGATTCCGCAAAATGCCGACATAATCCACAATCAGTCCGTTATTCTTTTCCGGGAAGATGCGATTCGCCCTCGCAATGGTCTGCATGAGGGTGTGGTTTTTCATCGGTTTATCGAGATACATGGTCGAGCAGCATGGCACATCGAATCCCGTCATCCACATGGCACACACAAAAACGATACGCAGCCGGTCGGATTCATCCTTGAACTTGGTCTCCATGTCCTCTTTGGCCATGCGCTTGCGATGTTTGAGGATGTCCAATCCTTTTTTCTGAAAGTCTTCTTGCTCGTTCTGGGATGAAGAGATGACCACGGCCATGTCCGTCTCTTGCATGTAATTGGCCTGCTCAATAAGATCGTCTTCGCCGGCCTTGATGCGCTTACGCAGGTTGTCATAATACACCTTCCAATGCGCCTTGACCTTCTCGAACATCCGAACCGCTGTGAATCGGTCAATGCAGACAATCATGGCCTTGCCCATCATGCCCCGGCCCATGAAATGCTGGACGATGTCCTTAGCAATGGTCTCAAGCCGTTTGTTACGGGTGATGAGGTGGTATTCCTTGGCAAATGTTCTTTCGAGTTTTTTCTCCTGTTCCTCGTCCAGTTCCGCGGCTTCCAGCAGGGCGGCCATGTCCTCATTGAGTTGCTCATTTGTAAGTTGAAGTTCCGGGATACGGTTCTCGTAGTAGAGCGGTACCGTGGCCCCATCATCCACGGACTGCTTGAAGTTGTATATGCTGACGTAATCCCCGAACACCTGCCGGGTCTTCTCCTCACCCACGATCAGCGGTGTACCCGTGAACCCGATGAACGAGGCATTCGGCAAGGCCCGCCGCATGTTCATGGCTAAAGTGTCATATTGCGACCGATGGGCCTCATCCGTCATCACAATGATGTCCGTGCGCCCTGAAAGCATCGGATAATCCCCGTCTTCTTGGGCCTGAAACTTCTGGATGAGGGTGAATACAAACCGGTGATCCTCGGTCAGAAGATTCCGTAGATGCTCGCCGCTTTCTGCCTGACACCGCTTCTCGATAATCATGCCGGAATTGGCGAAGGTCTTGTATATCTGGTCGTCCAGTTCATTCCGGTCGGTCACAATCACAAACGTCCAGTTGCCGGGAACTTTCCGCATGACGTACTGGCTGAAGAACACCATCGAGTAGCTCTTGCCGCTTCCCTGCGTGTGCCAGAAGACCCCGATGCGCCCCTTGTTCTTCCGTATTTTCCCGACCGCTTCAACGGCATTTCGGACACCGAGCAATTGATGGTTCTTGGCGACCACTTTGGCCAGTCCACCCCGGACTTCCGAGAAGATGATGAAATTCTCTACAAAGTCCAAGAGCCTGATAGGCTCGCACGTGCCCAGGATCATTGTGTCTAAACTGATGATACCTTTCTCGCCTTCGCTGGAAATCTTCTTCCACTCCCCGAAATGTCCCCAATCGGCGGTGATACTGCCCATCCGGCTCTCGATCCCGTTACTCAGGATAATGAAGGCATTGAACCACCATAGCTGGGGGATGGTGTTGGTTTTGTAATCCCGCAGGTTATCGTCGTAGGCGTGTTTGACGTTCACGCCGGGTTTCTTGAGTTCGATGAAGACCAGCGGGATGCCGTTCACGAATGCCAGTAGGTCGCAGCGCTTCTTGTAAATATCGCCCGTCACCCACATCTGCTGGGCAAGAAAGAATTCGTTATTCTCCGGCGTTTCCCAGTCAATAAACCGCACCCGGTCAGAACACTCCTCGCCGTTCTTGTCCTTCCATGTCACCGGTAAGCCGTTTCTTAGAATACCATGAACTTCTTGATTGGCGATAACCGGGTTGAGAGCGGATCGGTCACGGGTGAACTGCTCGATGGTGGATTCAATGGCATCGGCTGGCAGGTCGGGATTGAATTTCTGGAGGGCCTTGCAAAGCCGGGGCTTAATGACGACTTCGGCGGAGTTCTCCCGACCATGAGAAGCGTTGGGGCCGAAGGTCTCCTGATAGAGATTCGCCGTCTGGTAGCCCATTGAAACGAACCGCTGAACCGTTGCGGCTTCGAGGGCATCTTCAGAATCTGGATGGCGGGGTTTCATGATGGATAGTTCTTTGCGGGAAATCCAAATTCCCCATAATCTGTATATTTCCCTTTATACCCGATTCGACTGAAAATAAGATGGTAAAATAAAACCAGCACTCGGAAAAGTTTTTGGCAGTTCTCCTGTGAAAATTCGGTCTCCCCTCGCATGCCATGCGCCGCGCTCTGTCGTATTTGTCTCCATGCTGTAATGTCCTGCTGCCTCACGATTGATGAAACAGCCAAGCGTTTAAGACTTCTCTCGCACTTCTTTTTCATATGATATTCATCTTTTAGAAGCCCTTCAACTTCAACTCCAACCGTCAACATACGAGTATTCCAAAGATACGCCTGAGCCTGTTGAACTGTAAAAAGCCGACTACTGACAGGATGCCATTCAGCATCCTTGAAACATTTAATGTATTTCAAATAGTTGCCGAAAAGTCTCCAGACTTCATCAAAATGATGATGAATAGAAAGCGCGATTGGAGGCAATGCTCGCGATCGCAAGTCTTTTATTTTCGACCTTATCCGAATATGCTCGGTGTCGCCAAAGGCAATTTGAAGTACTTGCCAACGAAGAGGTCTTCCGAGAACAAACTGTAGCGCCTCAATAAATCGCATGTCAGCATTTATCTGCAAGTGTCGTCGCTGGGCAATACTTTCGACGAAGTATTTTATGCGGCCATCCTGATTCTCGATTTGAAAATGATAACCGCAAGAATCGAACCTAGCAACACATAGAGACCATGACGTCGAATGCTTTCTTTTTGCAACTTTAGTCTCACTTGATATTTTGGCATTACACGGGAAAGACCCAATGTTGTCAAAAATGTGGAAATGGTAAATTGGCCGATAATAAAGTGCCCGGCGTTGCTTTTTGTTGTTTTGATTTTGGCGGTCCCGCCATTTTTTGAGATCATCGTCCCTTTGTAATTCGTAAACGGTGCCACGAGCGACGATCCCCTTTTCGAGGGCGCAATCCATATCTATGTCAAACGTGGGGAGGGAACGCCAAGTATTTCCCTCGGTATCAATGCAGCGAAGAACAAAAGCTTGGTTTTTGGGAAAAATTTGGCCAGCTTGTAGATTGCTACTGGTGACACCGTCCCAAAAGCTTTTATTACCATGCTGGTATTCTGAGTCGTAAAGGTTAAAAACCAGTTGTCCGTTCTCATCCTGCTTTATGAATCCGGAACCTCGATAGGTTCTGGCACCATCCAGGCGAGCCAGTTTCATTGACAAGCAATGGATTTCCCATTTCCCATCTTTCAGTGATTGTATTTCCTTTTCGTTTAAACCAAACATAAATATCTCATGCTATTTTAACGACTCGCAACACATCGAGTGGAACCGTTTGCTGGCCGCCTCTTCGAGCATCTTCGAAATCTGGATGGTGTGAGTTCATGTTCTTGTGATTACCGGAAGCAGAAGGCGTAGAACTTCTAGGCAACCATCAACGTTGTCAGGGTCAACTGGATATCGATCCTGTGGATTCCGAAGGTTAAGGTATGCCGATGGTTTGGAACGAAATGTTCCATCGGCATCCTTCGGATATACCTTGTAACAATAGCCATTGGACACGACGACTACCCTGCAATTGGGAAAATGTTCAGCGTAGTTTTTGGCTTGGTTAGAAGCGTAACTTAATCCATAAGTAAACCCCTTGCTTTCGAGAATAAGCACACAATCCTCATTATTCGGCAAGTTATTTTTGCCTCTCCTATATGGGCGGGAGAAACCGGCGACATCAGCCTTTCCTTTGTCAGTATTCAACTCGATTTTAAGCTGTTGTTCAGGCCATCCAAGGGCCAGGAGTAGTGGTATAATTAAAAAAGTGCGCGTTTCATGCTCTCTTACATCATTCCACTGGCAGCGCTTATAGTAATAATCGGCCAGCAATCGAATACGCCTAAAAGCAGAAGTTAATTCCTCGGCGGCACCAGGACGCAACCCCTCTCGAACTAGAAACTCCAGAATCTCATCATCCGTCACCAGTCGTGTAGAACGAGGCTCTGGCTGGATTTGTGTTTCGGCGGGCCATTCGGTAAGTAGCTTATCGGCCAATTGCCTCAACTCTGTCTTGTTTACTCCAAATATCGTGCCTTGGGTCAAGCCCTTCACTGGATGAGGGTTGGTCGTCCTGTGCCAACGGACATAGCAGTAGGCGGATAAATCCCATCCATCGAAATCACGTAGCCAAGGCTTGTCAAGGTTACCTGTAGCCCTACCGTTTCGCTCCACAACTTCGCCAACAGCCACAATTGCTGAAACACCCCATTTCAGGATTATTCTATCTCCTGCTTTGACTGTTGCCATGGTATCAATGAAGCGTTTACCGCCGACAAAGCCCATTCCAAAACGAATGAAATCATTTGCATAATCACGACCTTCATCACCCGCCCCAATCTGCCAGTAGTTCATTTCGCATCCTCCGGTATTTTGATCTCCAACTCCGCCACATCCAATTCCCCTGAAATCAGCCGGGGCAAAAGCAGGTCACGGGTCTGGCGAAGGACACGGTTTCTACGCTTTAAGTTGATTTCGAGCCAGAAAATGTCATCGAATCTTTCATTCATCACCGCAAGCATGGGTAGAGGGGGTACAATGACTTCTATCCTCTCCAGATGCGACTTGCCGAGGTGGGCTACCGTTGTGCCGACGATTGTAGCATTGAATTGTTGAATTGGTTTTCTAACCGCTATAAAGAGCAGGTAGCGAGAAAATGTTTTTGGCCGCAAACGAGTTATCCGCTGGTTGAGCCACGCTTTTCCACCTGCCCACCTGCCCATGTGGAAATCGCCATCCATGCCGATCAGGATATCGCCATCCTCAATTAGATACTTGTCATCGGCTTTCTCGGCAGTAAATGTTCCTGTCGAGTCATCCAGTATATTGCGAATGCGGATGACTGGTAATCCGCATGGCTCACTTGTGAAGAATCTAGAGTTGAAAGGAAATCCGAATGTTACATCTGCAACGTCGAATAGATTCTTCACCTCCCACCTCTCTGGAATCTTCCCCAGCGGCGAATCCACCATCTTCACATTCCCGTGCCCGGCCTGCCCTGCGTAGCTCCCGTCAGAGCGAAGAAGGGGAAACCGGAACTTGACAAACCATTCCCGGTACAGGTTCTGCGCCATCTCCTCCAGAATTTGTATCCGCCGCTCGTTGTTCTCAATCAGGTCGTCGTAGGCGGACAAAATCGCGGCAATCTTGCGCTGGATGGGGAGATGGGGTGCAACGGCCTCGATGTCCTCAAAGATACTCTTGCTCACGATTGGCGTAGCGGCCCCACCTGCCAAACCCTTCACCTTACTGGCATACGTGGATAACAGGTAGTAAACAAAAAAAGGATCGTGCCGAGTTGTGTCGACAACGACGCTGTTGATCTGCTGGTTTGTTAGGCTCCTTTCGACCGTCATGCAAATCTTACCGATGGTGGCGCCGATGCATACAAAGCAAACCGCATGTCGTGGCAACATCTGGTTCCGATGCTGTTCGGCTCCACCTTCAGAAACACGCCGTTCCGTAAAGACTCTTCGTCCATAATCCATATCAGTTGGTGTTATAAATGGATAGACGTCGCCAAAATGCTCGGGATTCCTTGATGATGGTGTTTTCCCTGTCACAACCCTACCGAAATCACGTATGCGTATCATTTGCCACATAATTTACTCGACTAACTTCGCTACGTTCTCCGCAATCCGTTCTTCCAGTTCATGCGCTTCGGTGTTGAGTTTTTCCAGTTCTTCGTTCTGTTCCTCCAGCCGCTCCTTAAAATCAAAATCTTCTTTTGGCCCATCCGCCACGCCAACATACCTCCCCGGATTGAGACTCCATCCCTGCGCTTCGATCTCCTTAATCGTGGCAACCTTGCACAACCCGGCCACATCCTGATACTTTCCCTTCTGGAAATGTTTCTTCATCAATTCATCGCTGCCGTCGCGCGTTTCAATTTCCTCGCCACGGTATAACCTGACAATGTTGGCAATGAACTCGATCTGCTCAGGCATAAAATCCCGGTGCGCACGGTCAATCTGTCGAAAGATATGCCGGGCATCTAAAAACAATACCGTGTTTTCCCGCTTGGTTCCGCGTTTGCCTTTATCAAAAAACCAAAGCGTGGCAGGGAGCGTTACCGTGTAAAAGAAGTTGGGGCCGATAGACACCATAACGTCCACGGCCTTCTGCTGGATGATCTGCTTTCTAATCTCCAGTTCGGATGCGCGGGCATCGCTGGCCGAATTTGCCATGACAAATCCGGCCCGGCCCTTGTCGTTCAGGTCGCTGTAGAAAAGTTGAATCCAGAGGTAGTTCCCGTTGTCAGTTTTCGGCATTCCGAAAGGAAAGTGGGCTTTGTCGTCCTTGATGCGTTCCTTATCAATCTTGTCCACGTTAAAGGGCGGATTAGCCATCACGAAGTCAAACCCACCTTCCTCGGCAAACGGGTCTTCGTAGTAGCTGTTGCCCTGCTTAACATCCCCAGCGAGTCCGTGAACAGCAAGGTTCATCCGGCAAAGTCGCACGGTCTCGGCAACCCGTTCCACGCCATAAACGCTGATCGTATCCTTCGCGCCCTTGCGGTGCAAATTGGAGAACCGGGCCGACTCCACGAACATGCCGCCCGATCCGCAGGCCCGGTCAGCGACTCGTCCCCGGAATGGTTCAATAATATTGGCGATGAGTCTCACCAGACAGGTGGGCGTGAAGAATTCACCGCCCTTCTGACCTTCGGTCATGGCAAATTCCCCGAGGAAATATTCATATATGCGCCCGAATACATCGCCTTCCACATCCATCGGGATGGAGTTAAATGTCTTGAGGAGTGTTGAGAGCGTCTTGTTTTCCAGCGTGTGATAAGTCTTGGGCAGGACATCCCGAAGTTCCTCGTTCTCCGCCTCAATGGCTTTCATTGCCTCGTTGATCGCCTTGCCGATGTTGCCAGACTCAGGCAGTTCAATGAGAGCTGAGAACCGGGCCTGTTCCGGCAGGTAAAGCACACCACGGGCTTGATAGTCCGTCTTGCCGACCTTCCGGCGCCCCGTAGATTTGCCCTCCACTTCGGCCTGTGCCACGGTAAACCGGTGGTCAGCATACCGGAGAAAAATGAGGCCAAGTACGGGGACGCTATACTCCGCCGATTTCAGTTTTGAGTTGGCCCGCAGTTCATCCGCCGCCGACCACAGTCGCTTTTCCAAGTCATAAATATTATCCATTCCGTTAGCCATGCTTGCATCCTCGGTTTCTGTAAATAATTATAGAATAGTCATGTTAAGATTTCTGGTGAATTTTTATCATAATGCAGTTAATTTCACGCGTCAATTATTGTTTCACGCATATCTTGATTGACTCGCGTATGACCAATCTGTTATTTCATTGGCAATAATGAAACCCATCAAGGATATGCCCGAACACAGCCGGCCACGGGAGAAGCTGCAGGAGAAAGGCGCGCCGGCCCTGACCGACGAGGAACTGGTTGCGGCGATTCTCGGCAAGGGCGTTGTCGGCTTTGACGTGCGTACAATCGCCAAGCAGGTTGCCTCGCTCATCTGCGAGCATAAAGCCAAATTACAACTTGACCACCTGCTTAAAGTGCCGGGCATGGGACTGGCCAAAGCCGCTCAAATCCTTTCGGCCTTTGAGCTTGCCCGGCGTTATCTGGTCAAGGACACGGTTAAAATCACCTGCTCTCAGGATGTTTTACCGCTTGTTTCAGATATAACCGGTAAACAGCAGGAATACTTTATCTGCATTTCCCTGAATGGCGCGAACGAGGTGATAGAAAAGCGGGTCATTACAATCGGCCTGCTGGATAAAAGCCAGATTCACCCGCGCGAGGTCTTTGCCGATGTCATTACCGACCGGGCCGCCGGCGTGATATTCGTCCATAATCACCCCTCCGGCGACCTCAACCCGAGCGAAGCCGACAAGCGCACACACGAACTACTGACC
>Ga0172380_10007806_pt1 | contig 11909 bp, 15 predicted proteins | sample Leawe162metaG_FD_119747 | JGI IMG/M metagenome (GOLD analysis project Ga0172380, IMG submission 119747) | Leachate microbial communities from a municipal landfill in Southern Ontario, Canada - Leachate well 162 metaG | ecosystem: Engineered > Solid waste > Landfill > Unclassified | place... | reverse complement strand
ATTATGCACTCCCTCCTGATTTTAATGAGGCTGTAGGTTTTTGTCTTCTTACAGTAAATCCAAAGGATGAGTTTATATTCAGATGCATTCATATTTCAAATGGAATAGTTGAGTCAACAGATAAGAAAAGACTGACACGTTATCATTTAAGTGAAAATACAATGGCAGAGGATTGGATGCTTATACCAGAAACATCGGCAAAGAGCATGTCGAAATATAAATTTACCTCGTATGCAATAAAAACATCCTGGATACATTTACGTACAGATGACGACATACTGTTTTCATTTCGTACTTTGGCACAGGATGAATTCCCAAACCTGTCAAGTTTTATTCAGACAGATGGAATTAAGGTGAATGCTCCGGCAGAATTGTCCGAGATTTTAAACAAGTCCCTTATATTTGCAAAAGAGCAGGAAGAGCCTTATGCAGAAGTCACAATCGAAAACAATGAAATGAAAATAAACTGCAAGGGGGATTCAGGATTTTATGAAGATGCAACAGTAATAAATTATAACGGGGCCAGACTTTCGTTCTGCATAAACCCTTCGTTTTTAAACAGCATGACAAAGTTGCTTAGTTCTATTTTAATATGCAATAACTGTGCTGTTTTATTGGGAGATAAGTTTGAACATGTTGTATTATTTTTAACGGCTAAGGAGAAAAAATAATGAAAAAGATAATTTATGATGATATGGTTAATGAGCTTTCGGCAGATTCAACTTTGGATTATTTTGGAAATATAACAAAGTCCATAAATATAGATTGTGTTATATTTAAAGAAATACGTAAATATAAGGACCAGCCTGAAATTATAGAAATGTTATTGGACTTACGAAATACCAACCAATTGAAATTAGGGATCCTCTCAAAACACATGATGGGGATATGACATGGGATACGGATTTTTTACAGACTCAGACTTAAAGAAACTGAAGACTGCAAAGATTGCTGATTCTGAATGTGGTATTTGTGGACTGTACAAACAGTGTAAAACTCCAAAGATGCCAGTAGTGGGACAAGGTCAGAAGAAAATAATGATAATAGCAGAAGCTCCTGGTGAAATGGAGGATGCCAGAGGTATTCAATTAGTGGGAGAGTGTGCAGAACTTCTTAGACGTTCTTTATTTAAAGCAGATATAGATTTGGATGAAGACTGTTTAAAGACAAACAGTGTGTGCTGTCGTCCGGAGAACAATCAAGCACCATCTGACATTCAAATTACATCGTGTCGTCCCCGTGTCTTTAAAGATATTAAAGCATTTCAGCCAAATGTTTTAATTTTACTAGGGAGTATAGCAGTTAAGAGCGTACTTGCTGAACTCAGAAATAAAGCAGCCGGGTCTATTTCAACTTGGAGAGGTTATAATATTCCAGATCAAACTTTAAAGTGCTGGATATGTCCGACATTCCATCCCAGTTATGTTTTAAGAGAACAAAAAAATAAAGCCGTTGAACTTATATTCAATCAGGATATAGCAAAAGCTATGTCTTTTGTTGGTGTTCCAGTTCCTGATTACTCTGATTTATTAAACAGAGTTTCAATTTTATCAGAAAAAGAAGCAATGTTGTTTCTCAATAAGATATATAAGGAGCCTCCAAAGATATGTGCATTCGATTACGAGACAACGGGTATAAAGCCACATAAGACTGGACATAAAGTTGTTTCTATGTCTATATGCTATTCAGAACAGATGTCCTATTCTTTTATGGTGACACCTGCTTTAAGGCCATATATAAGAAGATTTTTAGCTGATGATAGAATTGGTAAGGTTGCAAGCAATATGGCTTTTGAAGAGTCCTGGTCCCGTGTATTTTTTGAAACACCAGTCAGTAATTTTATATGGGACACAATGATAGATGCACATATACTTGACAACCGTCCGTCCATAACAAGTATAAAGTTTCAGACATATATCAGATACGGAATAGCAGATTATAACTCAGCGGTGGAGAAGTATTTGAATTCAGGAGATGATAAAAAAGATGGATGTGCAAATGATTTTAATAGGATAAATGAGTGTCCTGAGTTGATGTTGTTGAAGTATGATGGACTTGATTCACTGTTTGAGTATATGACGGCTATAGATCAAATGAAGGAGATGTTAGATGTTCCCAATTTCATATAATGCTTATAAGTTTATGCATGACTTTAGCAGGGCTCTGTCAGATGCTCATTATAAAGGAATGAGAGTTGATGTAGATTATTGCCGGGCACAGCAAAAACATATTGAGCGTAGGATTTCTTTTCTGGAATCACAAATGTCAAAATGTGAAGAGGGTAAAGTATGGAAAACTATGTATGGGGGAAAGCTGAATTGGGATTCCACTCAACAACAAGTTGATGTTCTTATTAAAAATATGGGACATGCATCAGATAAAAAAACAGCAAAACAAAATATAAGTATTGATGAAGAAGTTTTAAGGGGGATGAATATAGACTTCACAAAGTTTTTACTTGAACGAAAGAAGCTATCAAAGGCAAGTGGAACATATCTTAAAAATCTGATAGATGAAACTGTTGATGGTTATGTTCACCCTGTTTATAATTTACATCTAGTAATTACATATAGGAGTTCAGCTGACTCTCCCCCTATACAACAAATCCCTATACACGATGATATGATTGCTCAGATTATACGCAGAGCATTTGTAACAGAAAAAGGGTATATGATGATGGAGGCTGACTTTAAAGGAGCTGAAGTCAGGGTCAGTGCCTGTAATCACGGCGATCCAGTCATGGCTAATTATATAATGGACGAGAAGACAGACATGCATCTGGATACAGCCAAGCAGTGCTTTATGTTGACAGATGATTTAATAACAAAGGAGAATAAAAAAGATATAAAGTTTTTTGGAAAGAACAATTTTGTATTTGCTGAGTTTTATGGCAGTTGGTTTTTAAGTTGCGCCAGAGCTTTGTGGAAATCCATACATGAAAAAGAAGTGGTTCTAGGCAATGGTCAGACAATTATTCAGCATTTGGCTTCTAAAGGAATAACAAAACTTGGAGAGTTGTTTAAGGTTCGTGGTAAATGGGAAACAGAAAAAGGAACATTTATTGAACATATTAAAAAAGTTGAAGATGATTTTTGGAATAACAGGTTTAAAGTTTACAAGCAGTGGAAAATAGAACACTTTGAAAAATATCAAAATCAGGGATACTTTGATATGTTCACCGGATTTAGATGTTCAGGGGTTATGGGGTTTAACGATGCTGTGAACTATCCAATACAGGGACCATCCTTTCATTGCCTAGGGTGGGTTTTTATAAAAGTCAGTGAGTGGATAAAAGAAAACAAATTAAAAACAAAAGTAATAGGGCAGATACATGACTCAATAATAATGTATGTGCATCCTTCGGAGGTGTCTTATGTGTATGAGCGAATGAAACAGATGATTGAGGTTGAATTGATGCAAGCGTGGAAGTGGATTACAATACCGATGAAAGCAGATTTTGAAGCAACTCCTGTGGATGGGAGCTGGTACGATAAAAAAGCGTTGGAAATATAAGGAGGATTTATGATTAGGCTTTGTAAGGAATGTCGTGAGTATACACGAATGGAAGGTTCTCATATTATGAATGGAAAAAATTGTAGATATAAAAAACAGAATTCAAAATATAATATTGGTGATGTTATTGAGTATTTTGATCGTTGTGTTGATACGGGTAAAAAATACAAAAAGTTTGGCATAGTGTCAAAGGTACTATGTTGTGGTGGGCCCACGTATGAAGTAAATCCAAATCCCACAGAAAGCTTCACAGTGAAAGAGCCACGTATTTTAAGATGTGTTAGGACTGCCATTTTAGATAAGTGTAATAAATCCCGTGTTGATACAGAGATTATGCTTTTAGAAAATAGAAATCCAGATGTTGTATTCAGACGGGAGTTTCATTCAAATTGTGAGAGTTGGATGGTGTGTGTTAAAGGGATCAAGACAATTACTACGATAAGGTTTTGCAAAGAAAGATACTTCAAAACAAAGGCCTGTTTTGAGACTTATATAGAGGAGATTGAAAATGAATAAATGTCTTATATGTGGGTGTCCAACAACAAGAAGACGTATAATGGGGATTGCACTTTGTGCCAAGTGTCATCCACGAACAGAAGAAGACATACAGTTGGAAAAACTGGCAAGGTCTTTGGGAAGAGAGTGTGCTTTATTGGTGGATAGTATAGTAAATGAAGTGCTAAATAAACATAAGGAGAATTGACATGCCCTTACATTTAAATTGGAGACCCAGTAAATTTGAAGATTTTATAGGGAATGAATCAACAGTAGCTGCACTTAAATCTATATTTCTGTGTCGCCAGGAGTCTCAGGATTTCCCACACGCAATGTTATTTTCAGGCCCCAGTGGATGTGGTAAGACAACACTGGCCCGAATTGTTGCAAAGGAACTTGGCTGCAATGAAATGGAACTGTGTGAGATAGACAATGGGGATTACAGAGGTATAGACACTGTCAGAGATTTAAGACAGAGTATAAACTATGCTCCAGCTATTGGGAATTGTCGTGTCTGGATAATGGATGAGGCACACCAATTATCAAAAGACGCTCAGAGTGCACTGCTTAAAATACTTGAGGAGCCCCCAAAGCATGTATACTTTCTTATATGCACAACAGAGCCTGAAAAGCTACTCCCGGCTATAAGAACAAGATGCACTAAGTACACTGTTGAGTCTCTCTCAATGCGTACTATATTTACGTATATAAGCACAGTTGTTCAACAGGAGGGGGCTGATGTCCCGTCTGCTGTGCTTACTCGTATAGCCCAGGATGCTGAGGGGTCAATGCGAGTTGCACTTGTTATCCTTGATAAAATAATAGATATGAACCCGGCAGATATGTTGAAAGCTGCGGAACAGCAGTTATATTCAGAAAATAACATATTCAAATTTTACAATGCCTTAAAGGATGGGAGTTGGAAAACAGCATCTATATTTCTTCAGAATTTAACAGATGAGCCGGAAGCTGTCCGTGCACAGATATTGGGGATTTGTGCGAAAGACCTTTTGAAAAAAGAAGATGATATGGCATATTTAATAATGTCATGTTTTAAAGAATCATTCTTTTATACAAAGAAACCGGGATTAATAATAGCTTCGTATGAGGCAGTACAAACAATAAAAGCAAAAAGGAGTCAGAGATGAGTGAGCATGACTACGACAAGGATTTATCCATCAATCCACTGGAATTGGATATTGAATGGATACAACAGCCTAGGAAGTACAGATACTGGTCTGAACTTCTTGCTGATGCAAAACGGGAACTGGACAAGGCAAAAGCAGAAATCCCTATAATACACAGCAAGCTTTTGATGCAGATAAGGAAGAACCCTGAAGCTTTTAATATTGAGAAAGTAACAGAGGGCACTGTTGAGGCTGCAATAAATGTACATGCAGATTATATTGCAATAACAAATAAAGTTATTGATTTAAAGTATAATGTGGATATATTGTTTAGTGCAGTCAATGCATTTGAGCAGAGAAAGACAGCGTTGGAGAACCTTGTAAAATTACTGGGACAGCAGTATTTTGCAGCTCCTACAGTTCCACGTGAGTTTACAAAAGAAACCCTAACAAAAATAGAGGAGGGCCTAGTAAGAAGAAAAATAGTGCAAGCATTAAACCCAGTTAAAGCAGAAAACAAACCAAGAATAATTAGAAGACAGGAGTAGTGGATTATGTCACATGCAGATTTTATTAAAAATTATATCAAGAACAAACCAGCGGATGTCACATCCGGAAGCCATCTTACAGTGTCAAAGGACAATATGTACAAGCCTGTTGCAGGTATGATGTTTTTTGATATACTTATGTACAAGGTGTCTCAAGAAGGAAACCCAGACAATATAAAACCGGGACAGTACTTTTATAAGCGCACATATTGGACACATGCCAATATAGGACCGGAACAGAAAAAGATTGTATGTCCCCATTCTATTGGTAAGCCGTGTCCTGTTTGTGAGTGGCTTGCAATGGAGAGACGCAAAGAGGGTGTATCATACGAATCAATCAAGAGCATGATGCCAAGTAAGCGTGAGTTGTATAATGTCATTGATTTGACAAAACAGAATCCAACAATACAGGTTATGGACATCTCCAACTTTGCGTTTGGAAAACGTTTGGAGACAGAGCTTTCCACAACACACGATGAGAATATTTATCGTTTTGCTGATGCCATAGATGGGTTTTCATTGGAAGTACTCTTTGAAGACAGAGCAACGGGTGGTGGGGGCAAGTATCCAAGTGTATCAAGTCTTCATTTCCTACCACGTGGGTTTAACTACGGAGAGGAAATAAAAGATCAGACAGTTGATCTTGACAAACTTATTCAGGTACTGTCTTATTCTGATTTGGAAAAGATGGTACTTGGGGATGTTGAAGCTGAAGAGATAGGGGAAGATGCTGGTCCTATTCTTCCCCCACCCCCTGCTGCTGTAACGAGAGCCTCAGTTCCAAGAGTTGCTGTTGGACAGCCCCCAGCAGTGGCACGTCCTGTCATTGCACGTGCAGCAGTTCCGGGTGTTGTACAGCGTCCACAGGTTGCTGCTCCAGCAGTGCAGAGAACTGTAGCTGCTCCCCCAGTAGTAACACGTCCAACTATCAGCAGGGCCGTCAGTGCTCCTGTTGTTAGAGCTGTTCCAGTTGCTACACCTATATCTGTGCCTGAGCCGGAGAGTGAGGCCAATCTGTGTCCACAGGGAAAGACATTTGGTCAGGATTGCAATACAGCTGGATGTGAAACATGCCCAGATGATACCTGGAGAGCCTGTCAGGAAGCACAGGGTGGTATTCAGTAAGGGTGTAAGTAGAAATAGGCTGTCCAGCTTGGAGGGTGGTCTGGGCTGGATGGTCTTTATAAACATAGGAAATGGGATATGTCAACGAATAAAAGAATTCAGAGAGCAGTTAAAGCAATTGAGAGTAGTGGTCAGGTTCAATCAGTAAAGGCAACACACACCCCATTTTCAATGGGATTGACATTGTTGAACTTAGCTATAACCGGAAAGCCTGATATTGGTGCATTTGGGGGAACAGTTGTAAATATAATAGGGGGTGAGTCAATAGGGAAGACACTTGTAACACTCACAGCATTGGCAGATATTGCAAATAATCCAAAATTAGACCATGTCCAATTGTACTATGATGATGCTGAACATGCTAACGACTTTAATTTAAAAAGTGTTTTTGGGGAAAAGCTTGCTGCAAAGTTACAGCCTCCTCGAATTGTTGACGGGGCTCCTGCATACTCTACCACGGTAGAGGAATTAAAAGATAACATATTCAGATTGAGTGCAACTGGAAAGCAATTCGTATATGTACTAGACTCCTTAGATGCCCTTACATGTGATGCAGAGATGGCAAAGGCCGAGGAGGATATGGAACGCCGTGAGAGTGGTGGCGAGATAAAGGGGTCTTTTGGTGGAGGCAAGCCAAAAGGGATGTCTGAGCTTTTCAGGCAGTGTATATCAAAATTGTCCGAATGTGATTCATTACTATTTATAATATCCCAAGTAAGGGATAATGTGAATGCTGGATTGTACGGGAAAAAAGAAGTTGTTACCGGAGGCAGAGCATTGGGCTTTTATGCCAGTACCCGTATCTGGATGACATTGAATGAAAAGATAAAGGTTGCTTTGAATGGACACGACAGAATTATAGGGAATCATGTTAAGTTTAAAATAACTAAAAATAAATCAACGGGAAAAGAAAGTGAGTCCTTTTTCAAAAGCTATTATAGTTATGGTGCAGATGAGGTGGGAACAAATGTTGACTACCTTATATATGAGAAGGTGTGGGAAAAGAAGGGAGCTGTGATAGATACCAAGGGATTTATTACAGAACCAGTCAAGTCAAATGCTATAATTAAACTGATAGAAGACAGTAATGCACAGCTTCAGTTGAGAGAGCTTGTACATAAAACATGGATTGATATTGAAGAAAAATTAAAAGTGGACAGGAAACCAAGATGGTCATAATAGATAGCAATTATATAGGGTATCTGGCCTTATATACTATGGGGGATTTATCCTCAAGTGCTGGGGCTTCCGGCATCATATTTGGGTTTCTGTCCCGTATTCTTAATTTCTCAGAGTACTTCCAGACAAATGACTTTGTTTTTTGTTGGGACAGTAAACATTCAAGACGTAAAATAAAATGTCCTTTTTATAAGGATAGAAATAAAAATAGAACAGAGGAGGAAAAGGAAAGACTAAAAGAAGCCTATCTTCAATTTGTTGAGTTGAAAGACAATGTGCTTCCTGGTATGGGCTTTTCAAATATATTTCAGCAGACAGGATTTGAGAGTGATGATATAATAGCAAAGATAGTAATGGACACAGTTGGAGATATAATCATTATATCTTCTGATGAAGACTTATACCAATTGCTATATAATTGTAAAATGTATAATCCATCTCAAAGAAGTATAATGACAGCATCCCGTTTAAAGGATGAGTATGATGTCAGCCCGGCAGAATGGGCTACAGTTAAAGCAATAGGGGGCTGCACATCCGACACAGTACCGGGAGTTGCTCAGGGAATTGGTCAGAAGACAGCAATTAAATATCTGAGAAACCAATTAAAGACAGATTCAGTTAAGTATAAACTGATAAAGGATAATGCAGATATAAGATATAGGAATGAGTGGTTGGTAACACTTCCTCTGCATGGGACTAAATCAGTACAGATTACACCCAATAGCTTTAATCCTGATTATTTCTGGGAACTTTGTGCTAAATATCAGTTTAATTCCTTTCTTGATGCAGAGGGAAAGGAGAAGTGGGAACAGTTTTTCAAAGGAAATACTGTCTCAGCTGTTAATGAGAAGATAAAAAACACATTGAATAGAGAGGTTGACTATGTTACTGCTATCAATTGATCCGGGGGATAAACGTTCAGCATACTGTATTTACGATACAGAGTCTGAGAACCCTATTATAGAATCAGATATATTGGAAAATGAAGATCTTTTAACCTTTATAAACAATCCAGATGTTTACCATTGGAATGAATTCTATCTTGCTTGTGAGATGATTGCGTCTTATGGGATGCCAGTCGGACATACAGTTTTTGAAACCTGTGTGTGGATTGGAAGATTTTGGCAAGCATCCTATATCTGGGAACATAAGAAACATTTTGTATATAGAAAAGATGTGAAGCTGACTTTGTGTGGGAATCCCCGTGCAAAGGATGGCAATATACGCCAAGCCCTTGTTGATATATTTGGAGATAAGGGGACAAAGAAAAATCCTGGAAAGCTTTATGGGTTTCACGATGACATGTATGCAGCACTGGCAGTTGCTGTAGCATTTGAACGAACATTTAAACCACCTGTTACAAAAATAATTAGGAGGGCTATATGATAAAGTCTATACGTTTGGTGAACTGGGAGGCCCATAGGAATTCATATATAGAGTTCTCAGAAAAAACAAATGCTATAATTGGAAGTTCTGATTGTGGTAAGTCATCCTTAATGAAAGCAATGAACTGGGTTCTTACAAACAGACCGCTTGGGGATTCATTTCGTTCAACATGGGGTGGGGATACAATTGTTGAAGTGTGCACAACAGATGGACATATTGTTAAACGGGTTCAGACAAATAGTGCAAATAAGTATTTTGTTGATGGGCTTGAACTTAAAGCTTTTGGTACAAGTGTTCCGGATGAGGTATTAAAATGCCTGAATATGACAGAAACAAATATTGCAAAGCAGTTTAGTAGTTTCTGTTTGTTGTCCGAAACAGCAGGAGAGGTTGCCAGGAAACTCAACAAGGCAGCAAATCTTGATAAAATAGACCACTGTTTAACTTCAGTTGCTGCTGAGATAAAGGAAACAAGACAGAATTTAAAGACAACTGAAGCACAAGTTGGGGATTTATATGCTAAACTTCAGTTGTTTGAGTACCTTGGACAACGTAAAATAGATTTGGATGCTGTTGAGAAAAGAATACTAAGCTATACTCACAACAACAATCAAGCTGATTTGGTACACAGTTTGATTGAAAGGGCAAAAGAAGTTGAAGCAGATATAAGTAAGTGTTTTGTTGATTTAGGGTGGGAAGATCTTGTTAAGAATATACAGACGGCACTTGATATTAAGAATAGAAATACAGAGTTGTATGCAAAAATACAACAGACTAAGACACTTGCAGAGCGATTAGAGACCAGACTGGTTGCATTTGCACCAATAAGAAATGATATGGACCCACTGCTGGTACAGATAGAACAGATAATTCAAGCAGGAAAGGCCAATAAACAGAAACAGAAACAACTCACTGAATATATAAATAGGTACAGACACCTGTGTTCAGAAGTACAAAAACAAACAACTGGGACTATAAGTATGGAAAAAGAGTTTAACGAGTTGATGCCCGATACTTGTCCTTTATGTGGGAGTGTCAAAAATGAGTAAGTTTGTATTAATGTCGGACATGCATTTAAGGTTTGACAGGCCTGTATGCAGAACGGATGATTATGTTCAGGCTCAAACAAATAAATTAAAGTATGTAAGGGATTATATATTTAAGAATATAATACAATATGTTTTACATGGGGGTGATTTATTTGATTACTGGAAAGCTTCCCCTGAGTTAATAAATTATGCCATGCAAAACTTGCCCCATCAAGTTATAACAGCAGCAGGACAGCATGATTTACCACAACATAGTATGGATTTGATAGGTAAATCAGGAATAGGTGTACTACGGGAATCAGATTATATATACATGGGAGCAGTCAATCACGAACAGAAAACACTTAATTGTAATATACAGGTTGTTAATTTTGGAGGCACAGTTCCAACATGTATAGAAAGAACAAAAGAACCCCATATTCTGATTATACATAAGTTCTTATGGGATACAAAGACACCGTTTTCGGATGCACAATCAAACGCAGAAGCTTTTTTGAGGAAGCATGACTGCTTTGATTTGATACTGTCAGGAGATAATCACACACCATTTGTTCTTCAGGATGGGCATAGGCTCCTTGTTAATCCTGGTTCAATGATGCGCATGGAGTCCAGTCAGAAAGATTATGAGCCCGGCTTTTATGTATGGGACTCAGAGACATTTGAACTTGAATTCTGTGCATTTCCAATAGATAAAGAAGCTGTAACAGATATACATATAATAACGAAAGAGCAGAAAGACCAGCGCATAGAGGAATTTACAAACAAACTTCAATATAACTTTGAGGGAAATCTATCGTTTGAAAAAAATATGCAGTCTTTCCTTGCAGCCAATCCACAGGATGCAAATATAACAAACAATATAAATAAAATAATGGGAGCGTGACATGGATATTGAAACCAGACTTTTAAATTTGAAAAGGGAGATTGAGAACCGGAAGATTGCAAAGGCACGACTGGAGGGTGAGTTGTCCCAAACACTTAAACAGTTAAATGAGTTGGGATGCAAGGACATACAATCAGCCATTGTAATGTTAAAGAACCTTGAACTTGAAATACAAACACAGCAAAAAACAATAGAAGACTTACTTGTGTCTTTGGAGAGTGCCGTATGGCAATAAATGAAAACAGTGAATTTCCTGTACAGCATCTTGGTATTTCAGCAGAGCAAGATGTCCATCGTTTGAATGAAAAATTAAAACAATGTAAAATTCTTTTATTTGAGATGTGGTTATCCATGGAAAATAATCAAAAGATTAATAAAAGAATAATAGAGTCCAACACTAGAACAGAAAAACTACGTTTTAATTTATATGGTAAAGATTACAAATCATTTGAACGTGAATATGATGAATGGTATTTTGGATGTATAAAATGAGTATTATAAAAACAATGAAAACATGTAGGGGGACATATGGAATTAATACCTGATAAGAATATGGGCATATTAAACTCAATATATTACTGTAAACAATTATGTTTTGAGATGT
>Ga0172380_10007804_pt1 | contig 11911 bp, 13 predicted proteins | sample Leawe162metaG_FD_119747 | JGI IMG/M metagenome (GOLD analysis project Ga0172380, IMG submission 119747) | Leachate microbial communities from a municipal landfill in Southern Ontario, Canada - Leachate well 162 metaG | ecosystem: Engineered > Solid waste > Landfill > Unclassified | place... | reverse complement strand
TGGCTGTTGATGCCACCAGCGGGAATCAGGGGGATTTGCGCCGACTCCAGGCCCAGTTCGCGCAAGATCGCCAGCGCGGCCGGCAGCACCGTCTCGAAGGCGAAGCGCGGGTCGAGCACTTCCTCCGCCCGCGCCGCGCCGAGGTGGCCGCCAGCGTATCCCGGATGCTCGATGACGATGGCGTCGGGCAGCCGGCCTTTGCGCTGCCACTTCTTCAGGACCAGGGCAATACCGCGCGCGTCAGAGAGTATCGGCACCAGGGCGACGCCCGGGAAGTCGGCGGTGAGTTCCGGCAGGTCTAGCGGCAGGCCGGCACCCATGACGATGGCGTCGGCGCCGCTGGCGCAGGCCTGGCGCACGATGGATGGGTATTCGCTCACCGCGCGCATGACGTTGACCGCCACCATGCCCTGGCCCTGCGCCAAGCCCTTCGCGGCGCGCACTTCGCGGTCGAGGGCGGTCAGATTGGCGGCGTTGATGGCCGCCTTGTAGGCCTGCGGTCCCTCGACGCGCGCACGCGCCGTTCGCTCCATAAGGTCGGGATGCAGGCGGCGCAGATCGACGCTGGCGACGGTGCCGACAGCGTTTTGCCGCGCCACGGCGCCGGCCAGGCCATGGGCCGAAACGCCCACACCCATGCCACCCTGGACGATGGGCAGCAACACCCTCCCCTGAAGGTGCAGGCGGGGAAACAAGACTGCAGACATGGCGCTCTCGTCCCGGCGAAAAAACCTAGCTTACGCGCATTCCGCAGCGGCTTGCTTGATCTATCTTAAGGCATAGGCGGGGCAGGCCGGGCGAGATTTCGGGCCAAAGCGCTCGTTACCGCGTTATCATTGCCCTCAGCACCAAGCGATCTCCAACCAGTTAGATTGTCCACGGAGGCCAGCATGTTCAAGCATATTCTCGTCCCGACCGATGGATCAGAACTCTCCAACGATACCGTCAGACGCGCCGTAACCTTTGCCAAGGAAACGGGTGCCCGGATCACCTTCTTCTTCTCCAAGCCAGACTACCCGATGGCCTTCTACGGCGAGGGTGCACTGATCGATCCCACGACGCCGGAAAGGTTTGCCGAAATGGCCGAGGCCCAGGCGCAGGAGATACTCGGTGCAGCGGAGAAGCAAGCGCAAGCCGCGGGCGTCGCCTGCGCCTCGCACAGCGTCACCAGCGACATCGCCTACGAGGCCATCATCGAGGCTGCCGCCAGCACCGGCAGCGACCTGATCTTCATGGCCTCGCACGGCCGCCGCGGCTTCAGCGGCCTGCTGCTCGGCAGCGAGACGCAGAAGGTGCTGACCCACTCGAAGATACCGGTATTGGTCTATCGTTGAAAGTTGCGGCCGCCGCGCCGCCGTCCCGGGTTTCAGGAAACGGAAATGCTAAACACCGCCATCACCACCATTCAGGATGAGCACCGTTCCCTCTCGGCCGTCATTCACGGTCTGAAATACCTGGTGCACGAGGCGCGCGCCACGGGCACGTCGCCGGATTTCAAGCTGCTCTGGGCAATGATGTACTACATCGACGCATTTCCCGACAAGCTGCACAACCCCAAGGAAAACACCTACCTGTTCGCTCGCCTGCGTAGCCGCACCCATGAGGCTGACCCGTTGATCGCCAACCTGGAAAGACAGCACGTCGAAGTTGCCGAACATGCGCGCGCCCTGCAACAGGCCCTCGGACACTACGAGGCAGGCCGGCCCGACGGGTTGGAGCTTTTCGCGGCGGCGGTGGAAAAGTTCGCCGAGGAAACATGGACGCACATGAACACCGAGGAAAAGGTCCTGCTGCCGCTGGCGAAGAAATACCTGACGGCCGAGGACTGGGTGGAGATCGCCGAGGCCTTCAGCAGCAATGGCGATCCACGCTTCGGCGCTGACCCAGACAGCGAGTTCCGCCACCTATTCACCAAGATCGTCAACCTGGCGCCACCGCCTATAGGCGTCGGTCCAGCGCGTCGCGCTGGATGACCCAGGTAAGGAGGCTGGAAGTGGCGCAGACGGCCCAGAAGGCGAAGAAGCCGACCGAGTAGACCGCCGTTCTCGACCAATGCACCGGCTCGCCGAAAAGGTAGAGTTCCTGAGGATCGACCAGGGTGAAGAACACGGCTTCGGCGACGCCGGCGACGACGAACGACGGCCACAGAATGGAAATCATCCGCTTCATTGCAGTCTCCCAGTAGGCGGAAACATTTTACATCTAAATTACTTCCGCGGCGCTGTTCTGTCCGTCGCGCCCAGCAGCGTCTCGCCATTGACCGGCAGAATCAGGTTGCCTAGCAGACGCCAGGTGTTCGCCTCATCCTCCAGTTGCAACACCCAGTGCCCCGCCTCGGGCAGTCTGAAGCCGCCCTGATAACGATCACCCTGGAGGCGCAAGATCAGGCTCTGATCCAGTCCGGCGCGAGTCGGATGGGAAACCGTCGCAGCGAGCGTCGCGGGAGGTGCAAAGCTCGGAGCCTTGGCGCTGAGGCGCACGCTGAGACGCTCGCTGGTGATGCTAACGGCGGCGACCAGTCCCAGGTTCGCAGCTAGCTCGCTCTGCGCCAGCGTGCGGTTGATATCCAGTCCGCGCCGGTAATAGTCCTCGCTCACCAGCCCGTCGTCGCTGCGCACAGCCAGCCAGAGGGTGGCGAAACTCGCCGCCACGACAATGGCCGGACCGGCCATGAGCAACCAGGGTGCGGTCTGGCGATACCAGGGAGGTGGCGGCACGCCCGCCTGGCGCAAAGTTTCGCTCATGGAATAAGAAAGGTCGCCTTTTCATGGACGGCGATGCTGGCGTCATCCAGCGCCTTGACGTCGAAGAAGATCCTGTTCGAGCCCTGCCTGCCTGACTCGGGCGGCAGGTAGACGTCAACGAAGACGCTCTGCGTGGTCAAGGCCGCCACGGGGATCTCCATCTCCTTCTGATGGTTGATGTCGATGCCCGCAAGCCCGGTTACCGTGATCAGGTAGCGATGCGCCGCCTCGCTGGTGTTCATGATCTGCAGCTTGTAGCTGTTCTCCACCCGGCCCCCCTCCTCGATCTGGCCGAGATTCTTGCGGTCGCGTATCACGTCGAGCTTGAGCGGCGTGCGCATTGCCAGAGCAAGCACTGCCGCAGCGACGATGACGGCGAGAATGCCGCTGTAGATCATGATGCGTGGCCGCATGATGTGGCCGAAGATCTCCTTGCGGCCCCATCCGAGTTCGAGCGCACGCTCGGTCGAATAGCGTATCAGGCCGCGCGGGTAGCCCATCTTGTCCATCACCTGGTCGCAACCGTCGATGCAGGCCGAACAGCCGATGCACTCGTATTGCAGGCCCTTGCGGATGTCTATGCCGGTCGGGCAGACCTGCACGCAGATGCTGCAGTCGACACAATCGCCGAGTCCGCTCGCGCGATGGTCCGCCGCCCGGCCGCGGCTGCCGCGCGGTTCGCCGCGCTGCGCGTCGTAGGTGACGATGAGGGTGTCGCGGTCGAACATGACGCTCTGAAAACGCGCGTAGGGACACATGTGCTTGCACACCTGTTCGCGCATCCAGCCGGCGTTGCCGTAAGTGGCAAAACCGTAGAAGAATATCCAGAAGGTCTCCCACGGCCCCAGCGACCAGGGCTGCACTTCGCCGATCAGCGTGCGGATGGGCGTGAAATAGCCGACAAAGGTGAACCCGGTCCACAGCGCGATGAGAAACCAGACACCATGTTTGGCTGCCTTGCGTATCAGCTTGCGGCCGGAGAAGGGTTCGGCGTCGAGTTTCAGGCGGGCGCTGCGGTCGCCCTCTATCTTTGCCTCGACCCACATGAATATTTCCGTATAGACGGTCTGCGGACAGGCATAGCCGCAGAACAGCCGCCCGCCGATGGCGGTGAACAAGAACAGCGCATAGGCCGAGATGATCAGCAGGATCGCCAGGTAGATGACGTCCTGCGGCCAGAAGATCAGGCCGAAAATGTAGAACTTGCGCTCGACCAGGTCGAACAGCACGGCCTGGCGACCGTTCCATGGCAGCCAGCAGAGGCCGTAATAGACCAGTTGGGTGAACCACACCAAGGCCCAGCGCCAGGCGGCGAACCAGCCGCTGACCGAGCGCATCTGGATTTTCTTGCGTACCTCGAACAGGGAATACTCGATGTTGTCGCCGGCGCCGGTTGCTGGCGCGGGAGCGGCAGCAGAAGCGGGCTCGCTCATGGGTCACTCGACCGGAAATGAAAAGGTTCCCCCGGGCGAACCCGGGGGAACGAAATAATACTACGCCAACAGACTACACCCTACTTGCCAGTCGGCGCGGCGGCGGCAGGCGCGCTTGCCCCAGCCTTGTTGCTCAGGCCCCACACGTAGGCGGCAAGCAGATGCACCTTGGCTTCGCCGAGGAAATCCTGCTGCGCCGGCATGGTCGTGTTGCGGCCCTTGGTGATGGTCTCGATGATGGTCTCCTCCTTGCTGCCGAAGAACCAGATCTTGTCGGTAAGGTTGGGGGCGCCGATGGCAACGTTGCCGCGGCCGTCGGCGCCGTGGCAGGCGACGCAACCGGCCGAGGCAAAGGTCTCCTTGCCGCGGGCGGCGCGCACCTGATCCGCCGCCAGACCGGAGAACGAGCGCACATAGTTGGCCAGATCCTTGATCACTTCGCCGCCGAGCGGCCCGAAGGGTGGCATGACGCCGTTACGGCCACCCATGATGGTGGTCTTGATCGTCTCCGGCTCGCCACCCCACTTCCAGTCCTCATCGGTCAGATTGGGATAGCCGGGCGAACCCTTGGCATTGGAACCATGGCACTGGGCGCAGTAAGTGACGAATAGACGCTCACCCATCTGCCTGGCCTTCTCGTCGGCGGCGACCGTCTTCAGATCCTGCTGCAGAAAGGCGTTGAAGATCTTGCCGTAGGTTGCCTCGCCTTCAGCCATTTCCTTGTCGTACTGGCCGGACGAACTCCAGGCGGATTGTCCTTTGTAGCTGCCCAGCCCCGGATACGCCACCAGGTAGCCCAAGGAGAAGAAGACGGTGATGTAGAACATCCAGCGCCACCAGTTGGGCATGGGGTTGTTGAACTCTTCGAGAGTCTCGTCCCAGACGTGTCCCATCGTCTCCCCGGCGCTGTGCTTGGCGCGACCCTGTACCCAGAGAAAGATGCCACACGCCGCAACGCTGATGAGGGTCAGCGCCGCGACATACACGCTCCAGAAGCCTCCCACAAAATCGCTCATGATGCTTTCCTTTCATTGCTCGCCGGCGACGCGCCATGGCAAGCGGCGTCAGCCGGTTCGTCATCCGTAAATGGCAGCAGCGCCGCTGCGTCGAACGCCTGCTTGCGCTTGCCGCTGTATGCCCACCAGACGATGCTGACGAAGGTCGCGAAGGTCAACACGGTCACAAATGAACGCAAATCGTTGAGGTCCATGGTCACTTCACCGGCTTCAGCGCTGTGCCCATACCCTGCAGGTAGGCTATCAGCGCATCGAGTTCGGTCTTGCCGGCGAGTTGCTCCTTGGCGCCCTTGATGTCGGCATCGGTGTAGGGCACGCCGACACGGCGCAGCGCCGTCATCTTCGCCTCGATGTCGTCGGCCGCGAGGGGACGTGCCAGCCAGTAGTAGGCCGGCATGTTCGACTCCGGCACGACGTCGCGCGGCTGCAACAGGTGGGTGCGATGCCAGGCGTCGGAGTAGCGACCGCCGACTCGGGCAAGATCCGGACCAGTACGCTTGGAGCCCCATTGGAAAGGATGGTCATAGGTGAACTCGCCGGCCACCGAATAGTGGCCATAGCGTTCCGTCTCGGCGCGGAACGGACGAATCATCTGCGAATGGCAGTTGTAGCAGCCCTCGCGGATGTAGATGTCGCGCCCGGAGAGGCTGAGGGGCTCGTAGGGATTGAGGCCGGCGACCGGCACCGTGGTCGACTTCTGGAAGAACAGCGGAACGATCTCGACCAGTCCGCCGACACTCACCACCAGGATGATCAGGAGAACCAGCAAGCCGATGTTTTTTTCGATCTTGTCGTGCGTAAGCATTTCTCGATTCCTCCCCGATCAGGCGTGTTGCGCCGCTGCTGCCAGCACCGGCGCGTCGACGGCCTTGCCGCCGGCCATGGTCTTGAACATGTTGTAAGCCATCAGCAGCATGCCGCCAAAGAACAGCAGGCCACCGGCCAAGCGTATCGTATAGAAGGGATAGGTGGCCTTGACCGACTCGATGAAGGAGTACTTCAGCGTGCCATCGATGTTGAAATCGCGCCACATCAGGCCCTGCATGACGCCGGCGATCCACATCGGCGCGATGTAGAGCACGATACCGATGGTGGAAATCCAGAAGTGGGTGTTGATCAGCTTGACGCTGAACATCTCGCTCTTGCCGAAGAGGCGCGGCAGCATGTAGTAGACGGCGCCGATGGAGACCAGCGCCACCCAGCCCAGGGCGCCCGAATGCACGTGGCCTATGGTCCAGTCCGTGTAGTGCGACAGGGCGTTGACCGTCTTGATGGACATCATCGGACCTTCAAAGGTCGACATGCCGTAGAAGGACAGCGAGGTGATGAGAAACTTCAGGATCGGATCGTCGCGCAACTTGTGCCAGGCTCCCGACAGCGTCATGATGCCGTTGATCATGCCGCCCCAGGAGGGTGCCAGCAGGATCAGCGAAAAGACCATGCCCAGGGACTGCGTCCAGTCGGGCAACGCGGTGTAGTGCAGGTGGTGCGGACCAGCCCACATGTAGGTGAAGATCAGGGCCCAGAAGTGCACCACCGACAGACGGTAGGAGTAGATCGGACGCCCGGCCTGCTTGGGCACGAAGTAGTACATGATGCCGAGGAAGCCGGCGGTGAGGAAGAAGCCGACCGCGTTGTGCCCGTACCACCATTGGACCATCGCGTCCTGGACGCCGGCGTAGGCCGAGTACGACTTCCACAGGGTGGCCGGTATCTCGGCGCTGTTGACCAGATGCAGGATAGCCACGGTGAGGATGAAGGCGCCGAAGAACCAGTTGGAGACGTAGATGTGCGCGGTCTTGCGCAGCGCTATCGTACCGAAGAAGACGACGGCGTAGGACACCCAGACGACGGTGATGAGGATGTCGATCGGCCACTCCAGCTCGGCATACTCCTTGCCGCTGGTGAAGCCCAGGGGCAGGGTCACGGCGGCCAGGACTATGACCAGTTGCCAGCCCCAGAAGGTGATAGCGGCCAGAGCCGGCGCGAACAGCGGCGTGTGACAGGTGCGCTGCACCGAGTAGTAAGAAGTCGCGAACAGGGCGCAACCGCCGAAAGCGAAGATCACGGCGTTGGTATGCAGCGGACGCAGGCGGCCGTAGCTCAGCCATTCGACCAGGTTCAATTCCGGCCAGACCAGTTGGGCGGCGATGATGACGCCGACCAGCATGCCGACGATGCCCCAAATGACGGTCATCACGGTGAACTGGCGCACGACTTTGTAGTTGTAAGTCGCTTGCGATTGCATGGCGGTTATTCCCCTTTTGAAATAAAGCGTTTGCCCGAACCGGCTGAAACTCACGCTGCCAGGAAGCGGGATGTATTTCTATATTTTTGTTAATTATGCCGCAGCAACCTTCTTCTGTGTAGGGGTTTCTAAGCTGGAGCACTTCCTGCGCCAGACGACAGCGCTCAACTCGCGGCTGGCGGCTTGTCCTGCGCATCGGTCGCGCCGACTCGGTTCGGTTTGGCCGGAGCGTCATCGTCCATCAGGATGCGGTAGGCCGGCCCCTCCAGATCGTCGAACTGGCCGTGCTTCAGCGACCACCAGAAGAGCGCGCCGATGATGAAGACCAAGACCAGGGACAGCGGAATGAGCAGGTAGAGTATGTCCATCAGGTCTTGCCCCCCTGCAAGCGCAAGGCGTTCACCACCACCAGCAGCGAACTCGCCGACATGCCGACGCCCGCCAGCCAGGGCGTCACCAGGCCGGCCATGGCCAGCGGAATGGCGAGCAGATTGTAAGCGACCGCCCAGGCCAAGTTCTGGCGCACGATGGTCAGCGTCAGTCGCGCCAGCTTGACGCCGCGTGCCAGCTGCGCCAGATCCTCGCTCATCAGCACGATGTCGGCCTGGCTTCGCGCCAGGTCGGTGCCACCGCCCATGGCGATGGATACCTGAGCCTGGGCCAGTACCGGTGCGTCATTGACGCCGTCGCCGAGCATGGCGACGAACGCGCCATCTTTCTGCAGCTGCGCTATATAGGCGTGCTTGGCCTCGGGAGAGAGGCCTCCCTGCGCGTCGACTATCCGCAATTCGGCAGCGATCGCAGCAACTGCGCTCGGGCTGTCGCCGCTGATCAGGCTGACACTGCAACCGGCCCGGCGCAACTGCTCAAGCAGGGCAGCGGCGGCCGGGCGCAGCTGGTCGCGCAGGCGAAACAACGCCAGCCAGTCGGCGCCTGATGCCAGCGCCACGACGCTGCCGCCCGCGTCGCACCAACGCTGCGCCCCCTCGGGCAGAGGCTTGCGATGCAAGGCACCGGCGTAGCTCGGGCTGCCGATGCGCAAGACTTCGCCGTCCACCCGCGCTTCCATACCCTGTCCCGTCGTCGCGCGCTGCGCCTCCAGACGCGCCGGTAGCGCCGACGTTGACGCCGCCGCCGCGGCCGCAGCGCACAGCGCCCGCCCGAGCGGATGCTCCGACCCGGTCTCCAGCGTCGCCGCCAGGGTCAGCAATTGCGCCTCGGGCAGCGGTGCGAGCGGCAGTATCGCCGCCAGACTCGGCCGCCCCTCGGTCAGCGTGCCGGTCTTGTCAAAGACGAAGTGGTCGGCGCGCGCCAGCGCTTCGATGGCCTGGGCGCGGGTCACCAGCAGGCCGAGACGGGACAGCGCACCGGTCGCCACGGTCAGCGCTGCCGGCGTCGCCAGCGACAAGGCGCAGGGACAACTGACGACGAGCACGGAGATGAAGATCCACAGAGCGCGGGGCGGGTCGACCAGATACCAGTAAACCGCGCTGAGCACCGCCAGGGCGATCAGGGCGAGGACGAAACGCGCTGCGACGCGGTCGGCCATGTCGGCCAAGGGCGGCTTCTCCGTCGCCGCCCGCTCGACCAGCCTCTGTATGGTCGCCAGGCGGGTCGCCGCACCCAGCTTGGCCACCCGGAGCACCAACGGACTGCCGACATTGACGCTACCGGCGATCACCAGGTCCCCATCGCGCTTAGGCACAGGCAGGCTCTCGCCGGTAAGCAGGGCCTCGTCGACCTCGCTTCTGCCTTCGATCACCCAGCCGTCGGCCGGTATGGCGGTGCCGGGGGGCACGCGCACAGCGTCGCCGAGAGCCAGATCGGCGACGGCCACCCGTTCCTCGGCTAGGTCCGGGTAGCGCGGCAAGCGCAGCGCCACCGCGGGTAGCGCCCGCGCCAGTGTTTCGATGCCGCGCGCCGCCCTTTGCCGTCCCATCATCTCCAGATAGCGACCGCCCAGGAGCAGGAATACGAACATGGTCAACGAGTCGAAATAGACAGCACCGGAAGCCGAGAGCGTCGCCCATACGCTGGCACAAAAGGCTGAGCCGACGCCGATTGCCACGGGCAGATCCATGCCGACGCGAGCGAGCCTCAGGTCGCGCCAGGCGCTCGCAAAAAAGGGCGCCGCGGAATAGAGCATCACCGGCAGGGTGAGTATCATGCTCGCCCAGCGCAGCAACTGCTCGATGTCTGCGCTCATGCTGCCGGCGTCGGCGAGATAGGCCGGCACGGCGTACATCATCACCTGCATCATGCCGAAACCGGCAACGAACAGACGCCACAGCGCAGCGCGCCGCTCGCGCTCGGCGAGCTGTTCGGAGCGCGCCGGATCGTACGGATAGGCGCGATAACCGATGGCGGCTATGGCGACGATGATCTGCGACAGCTTGATGCGCCGCTCGTCCCAACGGATGCGCATCCGTCGCGTCGCGTAGTTGATGTCCACAGCGGTGACGCCGGGCTGCCGCGCCAGGTGCTGCTCGTTCAGCCAGACGCAGGCGGCGCAGGTAATGCCCTCGATGATCAGCGAGGCCTCGCGCTGATTCTTGTCGCCACCCGCGTCACCAGCCCGCTCGCCGCGCTCGTCACCCACTCTGACGAAGCGCTTCTGCACCTCGGGATGATCGAACAGGCCGACATCGCCGAGCGCCTGCGGCAAAGCCTCGCGTGGCGACTCCGGCAACGCGTCGCGATGCCGGTAGTAGTCGGCGAGACCGTTGCCAACGATGGCCTGGGCCACCGCCTGACAGCCGGCGCAACACATGCGCCGCGCCTGTCCGTCTATGCTGACGAGGTAGTCCGCCTGCGCCGGCAGGGGCAAGCCGCAGTGGTAGCACGCCTCGGCCATCAGCGGCTCGACGGCACCCTAGGCCCCGCCTATTTCGGCGCCATGCGTATGGCACCGTCGAGGCGGATCACTTCGCCGTTGAGCATTTCGTTCTCGGCGATGTGCTTGACCAGCGCCGCATACTCGGCCGGCCGCCCCAGACGCGCGGGGAAGGGCACCATCTTGCCCAGCGCTTCCTGGGCCTCCTTGGGCAGACCAGCCATCATCGGCGTCTCGAAGATGCCGGGGGCGATGGTCATGACGCGTATGCCAAAGCGTGCGAATTCGCGCGCGATGGGCAGGGTCATGCCGACGATGCCGCCCTTCGAGGCGGAATAGGCTGCCTGGCCGATCTGTCCATCGTAGGCAGCCACCGAGGCGGTATTCACGATGATGCCGCGCTCGCCGCTGGCGTTGGGCGCCGCCTTGCTCATCACCTCGGCCGCCAGGCGGATCATGTTGAAGCTGCCGATCAAGTTGATGGTGATGCAGCGCGTGAAAGAGACCAGCGAATGCGGCGCCTCCTTGCCCAACACCTTTTCGGCGATGGCGACACCGGCACAGTTGATCAACCCGTGCAGGCCGCCGAAGGCGCTACCGGCGAGGTCCACGACAGCCTTCGCCGACACCTCGCTGGAAACATCGGTTTCCTGGAAGCGGCCACCCAATTCCTTGGCCAGCGCTTCGCCCGCTTTATTCACGTCGGCGATCACCACCTTGCCGCCGTTGGCCGCCAGCATGCGCGCCGTCGCCGCGCCCAAGCCTGAAGCGCCGCCGGTGACTATGAATACGCTGTCTTTGATCTGCATCCTTGCTCCGCTTATGGGTAAAATGGAGCCCGCATCATAAAGGGTTTCGCCATCTGCTGCACCACGGTGAGCCAGCCCCCATAGCAAGCTTGACGCTGCCCGCGCTGTCCGAAGCCGTGCGCTGGCTGGCTAGCCGAATTGCCGGCGGCGGTGAAGATCGACGAAAAGCTGGACAGCGCCAAGAGGGCGCTGGAGGCGAGGAACAGCAAGACGGTCTGCGTGGCCAAGTTCATCCTCTGACCGCCGCAAGCGACGCGGAACTTAGCTTGAGGTCACGCCCAGGGATTGGTGCCGGCGAGAAGAATCGAACTCCCGACCTTCGCATTACGAATGCGCTGCTCTACCGTCTGAGCTACGCCGGCCCTGCTGATTGAGGCAGCGGATTATAGCGATTAGCTTCCTCGTCAGCAATTCAACGCTGATGCCGGCTCAGGGCCCAGGCGACATGCTCGCGCACCAGCGCCGAGCTGTCGTCCCGCCTCGCCGCGAGCGCCCGCAACACCTCTGCCGTCGTCGGTGCATTGCCGAGGCCGACGGCGATGTTGCGCAGCCAGCGTTGGTAGCCGATGCGGCGTATGGCCGAGCCGGCAAGCTTTTCCGAGAATTCGCCCTCGCTCCAGGCGAAGAGATCCACCAGCCGCGCGCTGTCCAAGCCCAGGCGCACGGCGAAATCTTCTTCGCTGCTGCGCGGCGCCTTGCGGTTCCAGGGGCAGCACAACTGACAGTCATCGCAACCGTAGACGCGATTGCCGATCAGCGGCCTCAACTCCACGGGTATGCTGCCTGCAAGCTCTATGGTCAGGTAGGAGATGCAGCGCCGCGCGTCCA
>Ga0172380_10007803_pt1 | contig 11912 bp, 14 predicted proteins | sample Leawe162metaG_FD_119747 | JGI IMG/M metagenome (GOLD analysis project Ga0172380, IMG submission 119747) | Leachate microbial communities from a municipal landfill in Southern Ontario, Canada - Leachate well 162 metaG | ecosystem: Engineered > Solid waste > Landfill > Unclassified | place... | reverse complement strand
CTGATAGTTAAGTGACCCATTTTTTAAGATTGAATAAAGGTCAACAACTGACTTGTCGCCAACCTCATTCACGCAGGACATGATGTTATTAGCAAGACGCACAAGGCCATACCAGAAACCACCTACACCGACTGTAAGATTTGCGACTTTGAGAGCCATAAACCCGCCACCAGGTTTCCATGTCACTTCGCCCGTAATCGGATCGGTAGTGAACCCAAACCCTTCGTTCAGGTCACGGTTGATTGCTTTTTCGTCTTTACCGGCAAGCGCAGAAATAGCGTATTGCGCCCCGGCGTAATAGACCGCACCCGCTATAATCATGCCACCCAAAGCCTTGCGGACTTCCGCGCCCGTTAAGCCACCCCGGAATATATCACCGAGCATTGAGAGACAGGCGCGAGTATAGTTAGGCGCGAACCATCCGAAGGATTGCTCGATCTGCCTAACTCCCATCGGAACACCGATTGCCTTTGAGTCAATCACGCCAGTCATTTTGTCGAGGAATTGCGCCAGTTCAAACCCCTTGCCCTCTTTGAGATATTTGGGCGACATTATCTTCCAGAACTCATCACGGACCACCTCGCCGGCCATCATAAACGAGACTTCAGCACGTTCAAACGGCTTTAACGGTATCTTGTCCATCATCTTTTCAGCCGCTTGAACAATCTTGTCGCGTCCCGTAGTGGCTGTCAATTCTTCAAAGAAATATACAGCGCGGGTAGAGCCACCAAACGCCACGCGCTGATTGGCCGTCTTAGCCATCTTGGTCATGTAGGCGGGCAGCAAATCGGTATCAAAGAACGAGCCAACTTGGTAACTGAACGCTTTAGCCCATGCGCCCATAAGTCGCGCACCCTGCTTTGGATTGGTGAACAGGTTGGCATGAGCTAGACCGAAGGCCGGAAGCCCCTGAATTGCCATAGCAGACATATCAAGAGTGGCCTTGAAAATGCGGAGGATACCGGAAGCATCGGCCAACCAATTCAGCCCCGGAAAACCGCCTTCATGCCCGAAATACTTATTGAAAGCATCAATGAACTCGCGGTCGAATATCTTGCCCGCCGCGAAAGGTTGCATCAGGTAGCCTTCGCCAATGTCCGGCGTCCTAACCGCTTCCAATCCTAGCTTGTGCGCCGCTCTTGCTTTCTCTAATTCGGCCACACGGTTATCGAGAACGCCCTGTGCTTGCTCACGGAGAGCCTTTAAGCCTTCCTGTCTCTGTTTGACCAATGGAGGAGTGCCTTTAGGCGAGAATACCGGCTTGGGATAGCCCCAAAAATCGGTTGACAGGCCGCTTTCCGTGGTAAGTGGAGAGGGATTAAAGCCATTAGTATCGCCAGTATTCACTAAAGCATCATATTCTTGTTTTAACGAATATGAATCTGATAATGCAGAATTATAATCCGCTTTCATCCTTCGCAAACGAATGACATCATCTATAACAGCTTGACTACTCTTATAACCTTCCAATCCAGTAAATGCAGGTCCAGCACCTATTTCAGCAAAGATAGGGTCAAGCGCATCATGTATATCTACACGTCCATCTTTTCTAATGGATGATTTAGGCCATGGTTTACCAGCCAGTTTATGACCTGATATGGTACGCGCCTGATCTACCGTTACCGATTCCAAGTCTGTTTTATTTAAAATGTCGTATAGAGAACCAGCATCTCTAGTAAACTCTTTACGTACTTTTTGTCCATTTTCAACTACGTTGCGATAATATAAGGTCTTTCGATGGAACCTTTGAAGAGGATGGTCTTTAATTTGTTTTTCAAGTTCCTCAACCATAATTTCGGCTTGATATAGTTCAGAACCCTTTTGCGCCAATTCTGGATTCTCAACAGCAATCTCTTCAATAAGGCGTGGATTATTGTCAGCTTCATCAAGAAAACTAAGTAATTTCTCTCCCCTAGATTTACGTTCTATTTCTAAATCAAGTAGATAATTTAAATCGTCTACCTCTTCACGCAAAACCTTTTGATAGGCATCATCAGTTGATTCACGTATGCGACGTTCAATATCGTCAACCAATGTCCGTTGATCATCAATCAGTTTGGTTAGTTCATCGGCCTGTCCACTAAGACCATTCCTTAACGCACTACGGTCTATCTGGTCTATCCTGGCAAACGCCGCCCGAATTAAATCATCTTCTGGTAAGTCGGCAATCGCCGCCGACCCTTTAGCCATTGCCAGTTTACGTGCCGTTTCAACTTCCTTGCGTATGGATTCGGTGTATTTGCTAACCTCTTCCATGTAGAGGGCAATCCGCCCTTCCGCCTCGGTCGGGAGTTTCAGTAACCTGGATAACTCACGCCCCATTTCAGGGAATTGTTTAACCAGACTTTCAAGCGTCTGTGGCGCAAGGGTATTATCACGCAACGCGCTATCTATGGCGGTAATAAGGTTCTTAGCGTATTTAACCCTGTCAGCGGCCTTATCCTTGACCGGAATAAGCATTTGCGTCAGGATTGTGCGCCCCTCCTCGGAATTGACCCGTTTCATGGCCTGTTCAAAAAGTGCGGGGAATCGCGCAAGCCGTTCGCTTGCGCTCATACCCTCCATGCCAATATCTTTCAGTCCGGAATTGAGATACTTGATAAAGCGGTCGTCCGCAACCTTACGCATGGCCTCTTCGATATATTCCACCACGGACGCTTCTGGATTAACATCATAGATTAACCCATTCTTAACGCCATCCCACATCGTCTTAAATTCGCGTTGCTTCTCATAGGATTGCTTCTTACCAATAGCCGGAGGACGCCCGCCACCCGTAGAAGCCTTTTGAGCGGGGATTTCCTTGCCTTCCTTAACCTTACCCTTTACGACACGGTGCATATACCAATCGTCAAGGACATTTTTAGGATCGACGCCTTCCGTCGCCAGCATATTGAACACTTCAGTATTGATTTCGTGGACACGCGCCACGTATTCAACTCCTTTATCAAACCCCTCCCAAACATACGCTTCCGGATGAGTGAATACGTGTTCAAGGGTTCCTACCTCTTCGACACCCTTCCACGCCGGTAACGCCTTCGCCGCCATCTTTTGAGAGAATCCGTTTTTGTCAAAACCGAACAATTTGACCGGCTGTGAATGAATACTAGCCAGTTCCATGTATTTTAGTTTGGCCGCATTAGGACCACGCCGCAGGACTTCAGCCCGTACTACTGCCGCCCGTCCAACCACATCTTTGACCGCATCTGATTCGGCCTTGACTAATACGCGGTAACCCAATCCCTTCTCAATCCCATAACCAATAGGTTTAAACTTTGCCACGGTCTGAATGACACTTCTTTGCCAGTTACTTGCCAATGCCGCTTTCAAGATTTCCTCGGAAGATGGCAAAGTCATAAGTGTTTCCGTCACATGCGAGGCTTTCATAAGCCGTTTAGCCGCCGCTTCGCCTATTTCATTGCCAATCTTGGTGAGTGCCTTCATTGAACCTTTGATGGTAAGTTCAGCACCTACCGTCAAAGGCGCGGCCAATCCTGCTTCGATAGCCTGGACACCGGTAGCCATCGCCCTCATCGCACGGCCAATGACCGGAACCTTACTGGTAAACTTAGCCGCAATCCCGAACGTACCACCAACAGGAACCATATAGATAGGATTGACCGCTTCAGCAAGACCCGCCGCGAACTCAATTTCAGGGGAAATGCCTTTATACTCACTCCAAATATCGGCCATTTCTTCAGAAACGAGCGCACCCGCACCATACTTACCGAACGCCGCATCAAAACGTTGCTTTAAGGCAGATAGCTTAGGATTAACTGGTAACTTGGTAGTTTCAGAAAACGCACCTTCGTCACCCGGAACAATGCCGCTTTCGTTTGCGGTCAAGGCTTGCTGTAACAAATATGCTTCCCACGGCCTACCTACGAACTTGTCAAGGAACGAAAACGCCGACCCGACCGAAGCCAGGGTAGCTTCCCGTGTTTCTGGAATGATGAAATTGGAAAAGACGTTAGCCTGTGCCGCCTTGATATACCACGGCGAATCCTGAATGCGCTTCGTGGCCGCTTCCGCCATCCGTAACGCATCATTCACATATTTGTCGCCGGTAGATATGGTCATTCCACCATAGTTCTCTTCAGGAGGTGTGTTGATATTAAAGAACTCGGCTACCTCGTCAGGCGCAATATCGGGGAACAATCGCTTGAGTAATCCCTCGGTATTCTCATTGCGTCCTGCTTGAGCGATCTTTAAAGCAAACTCTTCCGGTTTCTCTTCCGCCAATGACAGGATAGTATCTATATCCTGTTTAGGGAATACCGTCTGTAATAGTCTCTCATTTTCTTTATAATCGGAATATTCAGACAGCAACCGCTCGCGTTGAGCGTCTTCCATTGGTGACGATGCTTCTGATTCCATTTTGATCATATCCTGAAGATCGTCACGAGTAAACCGCTTGCCTTCTGGATTGATATACTCACCCTTGCCGGTTATCTCCCACTTATCAGGAGAAAGGTACGAAAAAGTACTATCAGGATTAACTTTTAATGACCATCCTTCGTCAAGGTTAAACCCGAACTCTTTAGCATATCCAGATTCATAAACACCAGGTTTGATATCCGGAATAGTAGTGGTTTGTCCCGGTTTAGGTTCAAGATAACCATACTTGGCTAATTTGCGGTTAACTTCTTCCGGATCGTCACCAAAGTCAGGTAATCGTATACCTGCCATCAGCGCATACCAGATTTACGAGCGAGTACCTTGTCAAGAACTGTCCGCGGATCAGGCTTCGGCTTCGGTTTAAGGCGCACATCTAAATCACGATAGTAATCGTCCCGGCTAAACGGAACCTTCTTTTCCGTCATCTATCCCTCCGGCATCAGGGTATTCTCTACCCCCGATTCTACCACCCCTGCCGGAATCCCGCCTGTCTGCCCGCCCTTCCCCAATAGCGGAGGCATACTTTCCCCTGTCACATTCGGCGGCGTCATTGGTTGCTGTCCCTGCGGCGTGAAGATGCCCTTCTTTAAGAGTTCCAGGCTCACCCCCAACTCCATCGCCATTATCTGCGCTTCTCTGGCCGCGTTATCGTCGCCCTTCTCCGCCTCTTCCAGCAACGCCATAATCACCCGATGCTTCTTTACGTTCGGGCTTATCAGTTCCGCTTCCTGTATCTGCCATTCCCGTTCAACCTCGTTGACATCCTCAACTTGCAACACTTCCCCCAACACATACTTGCGCGGATACCACTTGGACGCCGCATTAGCAACACTCATCCGTGCTATATCCGTCTTTGGACTCTTGACGAAATACTTGTAATCAGTCGTGTAATCCCCATCAATCAACGTGGTATTGAACGAATCCTGGTGTCCCGGCACTCCAACCTTGAGCGACCCTCCAATCTGCAACGCCTGTCGAGTAAACATCTGTGCCGTCTGGACATTCAACGACTCTTTAGCCGCCAACCGAGGCATATATATCTGGTCCTTCGTTTCCCCGATGGTAATCAACGCCACCGCGCTAAACGGCTGTGTGACGTTGCCGATGTCAATATCGGTATAGCCGCCTTCCTGTATGGCCTTCTCCATCATGTTATAAGCCATCTGCGCGGCATTACGGGCATCCCCATAAGACACCGGCACGACGCCCCCGCCTATGTCAACGCTCGTTATGCTACCCATCCCAGTAGCATCCTCGTATTCCGGCGGCGTAGCGTCCTTGCCTTCCTTGCTGGCAAACTGTTGAGGCGGCTTGACCAGTTTCAGGTTCAACGTCTGAAGGATACTAACTAGCATATTAATCTGCGGTACTATGTCACGTATGAGGAAGAATATACTCTCCCCCGTATGCTCGATCGAATTATCCCCAATCAGGATATTCCCATACCCCAATGTGACCGTCTCTATTACCACCGGCACTTCCCCATACGGATTATATTGCTCAAAGATCGCCTTTGAATCAACATACACGCAGTTGAATTCCGGCGTCCACAAGTCTATGACCTCCGCCTCTTTCCCCTTGCACACTACCCCCGGATACTCCGCCTCCACCAATTCCTTCTGTCGCTTCGTCTTATACGCCGACCACATCAACCTGTTCTCCCCCATCCTATACCGCAGGAACTTCCCATCCCAAGGCGTAATGTCCGGTATGAACTCCCCATCGACCTCCCTGCATAGTACCCGCCTACCATGCCGCCCCCTGAAGCAGAATTGCCCATCCGCAAACATATCCAACGTTGGCATCTGCCTACGTACCAACCGCCAATTCGCCGCCTTAAATACCGCCTTCTGCCACTCCTCGATATACGAAGTGTCAATCCCCTTGTTCTCAGTCATTACCTCCACCTGCTGCTTGACCCCGCCCAGGGCGGAAAACACATTAGCCGAAAACACCGCTGGTTTATTTAGCGTGACGTTGACTATATCCGGCACCGCCCGCCCCTTCGTATCGGTGAGCGTGTATTTATTGAGGTAGAGCAGGTTAGCGTCCGTGTCCATACGGCCATATAACGCCGCCTCCTCCTCTTCCCTTTGCTTAATCGTCGCTAACCAGTCCATAACGCCCTCCCTAGTTAAACCGGAAGCTTGACCGCTTTGTTTGCGCCACTCCATGCGTCACCGTCTCCGGTGAGAAGTCCGACAGTATCCCCCGCTCCGCAGACATCAGATGAAACCGCTCCTCATGCGCGATATTCTCAGTCAAGACGCCATCTTTCTTTTCATAGGCGAAGCTAAACTTCTCCCGCTTGTATTCTACCATGTCCGAGAACACGAATATCTTGTTCAGCCGGTGAAGCCCTTGCACCTTCTGTATCTGGTATCGTGGCGTTTGTGCGTATCGTGGTTCAAGGATAGGCCACCCTTGCGCCGTGTATCCCTGCCTGGTCTCCCCTTCCGTGGTATGGTTCCCACCCGCCCGCTTGATTACGTTGTAGCCGTCCGTGATCCGCTTGAATTCCTGAACGTGATCGTAAATGCTACGCCCCGTAGCCCCCGGCAGATATTCCGCAAACGCGAACAATTCACCGCTCCCCGGATTCTCAGCATAAAACATCGCCGCCGGGTTAGCTTGCCCAAAGTCATGCCCTGAATAAACGAGCCAGTTCTTAGGAATCTCAAACCGTGGAATAATGCACGCCTCTTGGAATCCCGAATACACCAACCCCTCCAACCCAACCCATTGACCCATCACATAACGCTGATAATACGTCCCGTCAAACTCGCTCAGGCGCGCCAGGTAATCAGCCGGGAGAGCTTTATTGTCAAACGATGAAGCCTGAAAGACCGCCCCCCGCTTGTCCTGGTAGAACATCCGATAGAGATAATGTGTCGGCGGGCCGGGATTGGTGGCCGCGAAGATTACATGAGGCACATCAGGTTTCCGAAGCCGTCCCTCCAACATTCGCCAATCATCCTCGACGGTTTCAATCGCCTCGTCTATGCCCGCCCATCCCAGGTTAAGAGAGCCGAGCTTGAGATAATCATCCAACCCACCGAACAGAATCTCCGAGCCGTTAGTTAGCCTAACCAGTCCATCCGTTTTGTTATGGTCCGCGATTAGTTGAGGCGGACAGACCAGTTCAAGAAACGTTTTGAGCGTGGTTTGCCCGAGACTTGCCCGCGTTTTACGAGCGATGAACCCGAAGTTGCCGGGATAATCAATCGAGAGTTTCAGCCCTTTAGCACATAGAGCAATCGTTTTGCCAGCTCCGAACGCCCCGGAATATAAGCACCTGGCCGATTGAGATTCAAGGAAATCTAATTGCGCTTTGGATGTCGGCTCGAAGGTTATGCTTATGCTGGCTGGCATTTGTCGCCGCCTGATGCTTCAGCCGCCGGTCCTGAACTTTCCCCCGCAGTTTCCCCAGCCGGAGGTTCAATCGCACCCTTGCCGACCCGGAAATCAATCGCCGCATCCCCTTTGGTTTCGAGGGATACAGTTTGCGCCGGCTTTCCAATCCCGTAATCGAGCATGAGTTGGCCAGCTTTCATATCGCCGTCTAGGAACTTCTGATAAAGCATGGCCGCTATTGTTTGCTGGCCGGTCAATCCTGTTTTTGGGTCAATCTCTTCTAGCTTTGCCTTAATGCAAGACATGAGTGTCTCAGCTTTACGAGGACGGCCCGCAGGATTGCCCGATTGACCAGGTTTCCATTGTGCTTTTAGACAGTCAGCCGGTAAAACGTGCTTGCTTTTGGCTTGAATTACAGGCTTTACAGTCTCGTCCATAGCCTAAAGTTAAACCGTCCCCGCCAATTTGTCAACCCCTGCCATATTATGACAACCAAAAGCAAGACGGAAAGAGAAGCGAAAAAGAGAAAGACGGCCAGGGCGGAAAGGGAGCGAACCTGAAAAGAGAAAACGGAAAAACGAAAAAGTCGAAACCCCTTAATTACGTAACTAAAACTTAAAGACGTAACTTTAAAACTGGTAACTTGATATATCAGGACGGATTACGTAATACGTAACTAATATACAGGTTACGTTCTCTTATTCTATCCCCTATAGTCCCCTTTCCTTTTCCCTTATTTGTGGGCAAATGCTCATTATTGTTGCTAGGTAATCATTTACCGTCTTATTCGTAAGTAGGCAAACGCTTTCCTATGCTTAATTTGACTAAGTATTTTCGGAAGTTGTCAATAGACCATTTGTGTCTTGACAAATTGCGAGAATTGCTTAGAAGCCTACGCATTAACTGACTTGTCAATACGCTGAACGTCAAGAAAAAATAGACCGTTACACGGTATCCATGATACCCCACTTATGGGAGAATGATGGCATCAAAGCAAGCGGCCAATGAGCCGCAGAAAGAACAGAGGAAAGACCAATGACCGCAGAGAAGTATAACGGATGGACCAATTACGAGACATGGGACACCGCCCTTTGGATGGGAGAATCGGACAGTTATTATAACGAGATCGCCCAGGAAGCATACAACCAGGCCGAAGCAGATGGAACCTTTACACGCGAAGAACGCGCCGCCTTTGACCTTGAAGACCGCCTGAAGGACGACTTCGAGGAGAACGCGCCCGAACTTCCCGCCGGTTTTTATTCCGATATGTTGACCGCTGCCATGTCCGAAATCAACTGGTATGAAATCGCCGAGCATTACATCGAGGACGTTGGCAAGGAAACCGAACAGGAGCGCGGATAATGTCAACTCATTATGAAATCATCTTAACAGATAAAACCAGCCGGTTTTTAGTTTGCTATGCTGGCGGATCACCATCACGCCAGAACTTGATTAAATGCGTCCGGTCGCGCATAGCCAACATTGAGCGCAAATTAAACCAGCATATCGAATCATTTTTTGTTGAGCCACGCGCACAGGACGGATTGACCATTGGAGCCTGGAATATCCGTTATAGCGGACGCACAGAACGCGAAGCCAGAGCCGCAGAGCTTGAATATTGCGCCTAAAGAAAACGAAAAACAGGAGGATATAAGATGTATGAATCTAACGGCATGACAGCAGCGCGAATATGGCGCACGTTTGACCGCCCAGGTCGCCGCCGATTTGGCGGCCACAATCAAAAACATAGGGAATATCCCGCTGGTAAAGCTGGCGGGGAAATAGGAGGATTTAAGATGGTTACACCATGGGGACCATCACAACAAATGGACACATACGCGCCCGGAATCATATCAGTTAGCACCGCATCACACGGCGGAATATACCTAACCAAAGAACGCGCCGCCAAAATCCCCGCCAATGTGAAACCGTGGACCGGTGACCGCCAATGGTGGGAGGAGGATTGCGATTGGTGCATCCCGTATATCATCTTCGCTGATGAAATCAAGAATAGCCCCGCCGCTTATCGCTTTCAGGAAAACCTAGAGCGAGCCCGCCAGATTGCCACCCGCTATCATCCAGAGTTTAAGCAGTAAGAAAACGAAACAGGAGGGATAAAAACATGACCACGCAGACCGCCCCAACCGTAAAACAATACCTTGAGAAGTTAGCCTCCCAGGACACCAACACCGAACGCGACGAAATCATAGTATCTAATATCCTTCATAAGATAGGCTTTCCTGCCGCCCGGATCGTTGTTGGTATCGTTTATCTCGAAGGCGAAGGCCAACCAACGTCAATCCAACACGTAGCCGGGATTCTGGTTGACATCGCAGACAAGGCAGGATTTTAGCATGACCACCAAAGCCGAAACCCTTGACCATTGGCGCGGCCTAACCCCGAATCAAGACCCATACCCGCATATGGAAAGCATACCCTATAAGGCCAAAGGTAGCAGATACGGAGCTTGTGGTATCAGGATAGACGGATCGCCGGAGTTTATCGACGCCGTGTTATCCAACCTTAAAAGCCTAATACAAGGCGAGAATGACAATACACGCCTAGAGCTTTCGCGGAACCAGGTTGACGGACGCGGCCTTAATAAATCATTCGACCTTCAGGCCGACCACGCGGAAGCCTGTTACATCCGTTTACATGAGCGCGGCCACGAGGCCCGTATATACAACGCCATAATCCGGAATGTTCACGAGCGCGTCCAGGCGCGGATGATGGAGGGATAGCCATGTTCAGCCGTGAATTATGCCATATCGGAACTATTGAGTTATGCAAGGAAGCCACTTTACGCGGGTATTCAAAGGAAGACGCCGCCGCCTTTATTCCCGCTTTTGCCGCTGAATTAGCAGACGCCGATCCGCATTTACGTTGGACCGAAGCACTACCCGAAGCCATTAAAGTAACCGTCTTAACACTCGAAGCGCATGAGATAGCCAAGCGCATCATTGACCAAGACGAAAGCACCCAACGCGCTATCGAGTATTTAACGAACCCCACGGAGGAGGATGATTAAATGGCCGCGACCCTATTTGACCTTGACGCCATTCAACGCCAGGAAATTGAGGCCGGAACACTTAAGGCAAGGACTGGCCGGGACATAGGGCAACAACAACCCCTGATTGAAGGTGTCCGCCCCCAATTACGCGAAACCACGCCCACGGACGCCGCATTAGAGGGATTGACCGCACCCATGCTGGAACGAATGAGAAAGGAGGGACACCCCTATGCCGGCAGACCGTCATTTGGAGAGCTTGCTACCACCCGAAATCAAGCGGGCCATTAAAGCCCGCGCAGCCTTAGAAGGTGTCAAAATCGCCGAGGTTGTCGCTAAAGCGTGTGCTGATTATGTCAAGACACCGATAAGCATGGACCCGGACGAATTGCGCCAAGTAATTGACCGTCATATAGGACGCCAGCCCCGCAACGTTGTCTAGGTGTCAAGGCGTTAAGGACGGAAGTATTAAAGTATAGGAGGATAGCAGATGAATGAACCCGCCTTTATAATCTCAGTCATTCTAGGCAGTTTCGCCGTGCTACTCGTTGCGTTTTTTGTCCTCTGGTTGATATTCACGCATATCGAGAACATGGCGAAAATCAGGAGAATGAAATGAAACTGGTTTTACGCATCCACGGAAAGCCATCCTACATTGTCGGCGTACTCGCCGGACTCATAGCCCAACATGGCGGCAATACGCCGGTGTCAAAAATAAAGTAACCAATTCCACACAAAAAACACATATTTACCCCTTGTATTGACCGTGAATAGGAATAAACTAGGGAGGTATGGAGAGGCGCATCTGTAAATGCGGCTGGACCGCGCACAAGACCAAATGCCCTAAATGCGGCGCACGAATGAAAGCAGGAGGGAAAGTTGAGAAAGCTACGGATGCTCATTCTGGGACTAATCACCGGAAGCCATCAGGCCAGGATGGAAGCCCTTTGCCAGCTCATAATCCGCCCGACCCCGGACGAGAACAAGCCCCACCTATACCACGAAGTAATCCAATGGGCGGGAGTGCTGGAACTGGACCGGGAACGGGCGATGCTGAAAGAATGGCGCGAGGCGCATCCCGTTTCGGAAATCTCTACTAAATGGCAGGTCAGCCACCAGGTTGTAACCGGCGTCATCAGGCGCGTGGTAAAGCCGG